>CXWL01000621.1_pt2 | contig 26565 bp, 25 predicted proteins | sample 590931 | NCBI WGS metagenome assembly CXWL01 (sample SAMEA3498368, study PRJEB10139) | groundwater metagenome | biome: water well; material: biofilm material | place: Germany | collected 2015-04-27 | reverse complement strand
TCTCTGGATGACCTACAAACAGTCCCAGGAGATGGGTGCGCAAGTCCGCAAAGGCGAGCATGGTTCCCTTGTTGTCTATGCCGACCGCATCACCAAGACCGAAACCGACAGCGACGGCCAGGACGTTGAGCGTGAAATTCCCTTCATGAAGGGGTACACCGTATTCAACGTCGAACAAATCGAAGGACTCCCCGCGCACTACTACGCGCAGCCCGTTACTCCTCTCCCTCTCTCCGAACGTCTCGCGCAAGCTGACCACTTTGTGAGTACCACCGGTTCGGCCATCCACCTTGGCGGCAATCAGGCGTATTACTCACCTGTCGGCGATGAGATCCATCTTCCGCCTTTTGAAGCTTTCAAGGACAAGGAAAGCTACTATGCCACCGCGCTTCACGAGCTCACGCACTGGACACGCCATGAAACACGTCTCGACCGTGACTTCGGCCGCCAGCGTTTCGGCGACGTAGGCTATGCCCGCGAGGAGCTGGTCGCAGAACTCGGTTCCGCTTTCCTTTGTGCCGACCTCGGCATCACCCCTGAGATCCGGGAAGACCACGCCGACTATATCGGCCACTGGCTGAAAGTCATTCAGGACGACAAACACGCCATCTTCCAGGCTGCGGCCCATGCCCAACGCGCCGCCGATTATCTGCAGGGCTTGCAGCCCGCTAAGCCGTCCGACTCTCCAACCTAACAATAGCCGCGCCGGCGTGAGGCACCCCGGCGCGGGTTTTTCTTTGTCCATCATTAATATTGCCTTGACGATAAAACCTGTTCATCCTACCTACTACAAAACTGAAGGAGACCCACAATGATCCAGAAAGAGACCGCGGAATGGCAATCGTTCGAGACGGCACCCAAGGATGGGACAGAACTTATCTTCTGGATTTCCAGCCAGAAAGGTTTTCAGGACACAACAGCCAACTTCTATTTTGCAGAGGGACAATGGTGGTGGGCCAACACAGAAGAGGTTTTAAAACGTCCTGACCTTGTCAACGGATGGATGAGGTATCCGCAGCCGCCAATCCGCGCCCGGAAGGAATAACCATGACCGATACGCAACCGATGAAATGGCCGCTGTGCTAGAGGAGATAGTGACATCCCGAACTACGCGTGTTTCAACGCCTTCGGGACGGCATTTGGTGAAACTTCGATGACTCTCAGCAGAACATGTGCCGGGCCATGCGAAACCCTCTTGCCCTGTTCCCACTTGCGGAGCGTCGGCAAAGCAATCTCGAATTCATCGGAAAACTGCTGCTGAGAAAGACCCACGGATTTACGGATACGCGCAACATCGGTGGCACTGAACTTGTGTTCCCGCGCCCCGGTCTTTTTGCCCTGATGGTGTTCAAGGGCTTCATGTAAACCCTTCAGCATAGACTGACCAGTTTTCTTCATGTTCCTCTCCCTTTCATAGCTTTGACGATCTGAGCCATCTCGTTACGCTCTGCCTTTGTCAAATTCACCTTGTCGCTCTTCTCGGAAATATCCAACAGATACACCTTGCCTCTCGATACCAACGGCAGGTGAATGATCCTCGCTCCTCCGCTTTTCCCTTTGCCTTCCTGAGAGGCATACCTGAATTTATACACCCCGCCGTTCCCTGCATCATCTCTCCGGTCTCCGGCTTCTGAGCTACGATTGTCACAACCTCATCCCGTTGCTTCTCAGACAAGATTTTTCTTGCCTCGCCCAAATAGTACTCAGTTTCAACGACTCAGAGTTGGCACATGTAGATAGCAAGTTAACTTGTCCGGTTTATGTCGCACATGATCTGTCCGGTTCTTCCTGTCGCATATTTCAGGCGCGCGCCGAAATGGGTTCGCGCACCGTTGGTCTAGGATGGACGATCGGCGAGGCGTCCGAGCCGTGGGTCAGGCCGCTGCGGCCTGGTTGGGCTCCTCCGGTCTCGATCAACCGGCCATCCGCGTGGTAGCGCGCCAGACACCGCGGCCCATGGAACACGGCTAAAGTCCCATCCGGATACTCGTGCACCCGGACGGTGACCTTCACATCATGAAACCGGTGCGGGTTCTGCGGGATTTGCAGAATCGTGCCCTGATACCGCACCGTGTTGTCCTTGGCCACAACCCGCTCCTCTTGCACACACAGGATCTCGGCGAGGGGCGTGCCGACCCACGGAATGAAGGCGGTGCCCGGTTCCGTCGCCCGCACCATACACCGCGCGTGATACTGGGGGAGGAACCGCTCCGTCAGATACCGATTGGCCGCCGCCCTCGCCGTGATCCCGGCCAGCGCCAACTCTTTGGGCCATCGGTCCTGCAGGGTCCGGAAGGCGCGCTCTGCCCGGCCCCGCGCTTCCGGCGAATAGGCAGGAATGCGCGTCACGCCCACTTGCTGCAAGGCACGGTGCACCTGCGTCAGTCGGGTCTTGTCGACGCGGCCCCCCGCCTCGTCGGTATGCCAAGAGTGCGAGCCCCGATCGGTATAGAGGGAACTAAAGAGCCCCTGCGTCTCCATGACCTCCCGGAGGCCTCGCAAGCGGCTCAGCGTCCCTTCTTCCTCGACGAAGAAGGCGGAATAGATCTCGCGGGTCGCATCATCGAGTGTCACGATCACGTCCCACTGACAGCCAGGCACCCACTCATGCGTGGAGCCGTCTTGGTGGAGCATCATGCCGGGCAAGGGTTTGCGCGGCCGCTTCTTGCGATGCGCGCCGCGTCGAATGGCCCGTGTGACCTGCCCCGCGGCCTGTAACGTCTTCTTGGTCCAGCTATAGGAGCGGGTGCCGCCATGCTCGGTGTGCCAGCGCTCGTGGAAGTGTTTGACGGTCCAGCCCGTATACCGGGTCTCATACCGCGCCACCATCCGTAGCGCTTCATCCACGGGCACCGCACGGGCCGAGGCTCGGCCGATCCGCCGATCCTGCAACCCCTCGACCCCGTCGGTGTCATCACGCCCCCTCCAGCGGCGAAACGTCCGCTCGGTGATCCCTAACATCTCCGCCGCCTCCACCCTCGTGAGTTCTCGCCGTTGTCGCCGCCCATACAGCTCTTCAAACCGCATCCGTCTCACCTCCTGTAGGATCTTCGCCCGTGTCATAGTGGCCCTCCTTGAGGGCGCACCCTAAACCGGACAGATCATGTGCTACAAAAAGCGGACAGATGATGTGCTATCTACACTCAGAGTTGGCACATTGACCGGGTTCGCCACGGGGCGTAAACTGAATGTCTTGGCAGTAACCGCCTTTTCTTTCTGCAGGTGGTGGCCATGGTCCTCCACGGAGCACAGATCCAACGGTGTGGCCAGGCCAGGTATCGCCTCGTCTCCGCTCAATCTCTTCCTCATGATCTAGCCCGATTATACGGTCGAGCGCGTCCGTTCACGTCAGCTGACCTCGTCGGCGTAACAGGCCCGTGCCTCGACGAGGTACAGATCTGGACCGATTCTCATGGCCGGAAATCGTTCCCTGCGACTCGCGCAAGATATCGCGTCGCGCGCCTGCCGTGCAACCAGTCGCCCGATGCCGAAAGGACTTTCTATGTACTCGGTTATTGCCCTGATCGTCCTGACGCTGTTCACCTGGATCGTCGCGATGTGGGCCTCGTGCGATGATAGTGAAGAGCCTCACGATGAGGAGAAGCCGGAACAGAGTTCCGATGAACAGGATCATCGGGAGGCGGCCTTGAAACAGGACGTTGACCGACCGACGGCGAGTCCGCGATTGCAGCAGAAGCGCTCATGCATAATGTGCGCGAAGACCTGCCGTCACGCGTACCTGTTCCGAACGCCCGATGGAGGACCCTATGACCTGTGAACGGTGCGGGGGATTGAGTGTCGCCGCGCATTTCGTGGGGAACCGTGCCTGGCAGTATGACGGGTGGGAGTGTCTCATCTGTGGAAATATTACCGATCCGCTCATCATGACGAATAGGGACGCGCAATCGCATGGGGCAATAGGACCGATGACGTCGCACGGGATGAGACCTGCGCGCGGCGCAGTCAGTCCAGGCCGGCACACAGATACAGTTCGGTCATAAGCCAACGTTGATCCCATGGAGGGATCTCTCAGATTCAGGGATCCCTTCCGTCCATAAGGAGGTGCCATCATGAAGACCTCGCTCATCATATGGGCCAGTCCCTTTATTGTCGGGCTTGTGGTGTCTCTCGCGCTGGCCAATCCGGATATGCTGCCGAAACATCCGGGCTATCCGATGGGGAAAGCGGTAGATCCCGTGAAAGGACAGCCCCTCGCCAATGATCCGGGCCAGACGAACGCCTCGGGCGAGAACGCACTGGGTGGGTCGGCGGCATTCGACGATGCCCACTCGTCGCAGCATCTTTCAATCAATCAGAACGACCAACGGTTGCTTGAAAAACCGGGAGCGGGAATTCTTCCAAAGGTTCAGGGGCCGAACATCAAGATCGAACCGCCTGTGAAGGAGGCCACCAAGATCAACGCGTCCCCGCAGTGACGTCGGATCATGACGAGCCGCTCGGCACAGACCGGCCCCTCGTTTCCGTCGAAACCAGGGAGGCGGCCGATTGAAACCGTGAACTCATCGGGCTGCTCGGCAGCACACACCGCGGCGTCACAGGCAAGGGGCGTGATCTGTTTCATCGGAACGATGACGACGTCCCGTGCGCGTCCACGTCCCATCCGACGAGCGAATCGTCGCCTTCGAGGGCAGGAAGTGGAATCGTCTCTCATGGTTCTGATTCCCTCCAGCCCGCCACGGCCTTGCCGTTCTCGCTCTTGACCGGTGCATCGCTGGGGCGTAAAGTAAAGACTCATTCACGAGCTGCCTCATGCTGGAGGTGGTGGCCATGATCCTCCGTGGAGCACAAATCCAACGGGATGGGCATGGCAGGTGCGGCCTCCTCCCCAATCGAGATCTTTCAAGCAATAGAGCGCAGTTGCCGACCTCCGGTGTCCTTGCGAATACCCGGATGAGCCTCTGCGACCTCGTTGTCTCTCATCGCCACTTCAAACCGGGAAGTACAGCACGTGTCTGACTGTAAGGACCGGAAACCATTTCAGGTGACTCGAGCAAGATGTCGCGTGGTGCGCTGGCCTCGCGTTTGATTGCCCGATGCCGCAAGGAGGTCGTTATGTCGCACCGCTACAACACCATCGATATCATCGTGGGGGTCGGCATGTGTGCGATTGTCTTCGGAGCCTTGCTGTTCTTTTTTGCTGCGAACGGCACCTATCAGGCAGCCACCCCACAGTCCCTCTCGATTGAACAACCTATCGGCATTGAGCTCGGAATGGCCTTGCTCCAGCCGGCCCTGGGCCAAGCCATTGTCGACCAGGCGCGCTTCGAACGCCGCGCCAATCAGACCATGGCTCAATCCGCGTCCGAGTGGAACCGGGCGACGCTCGCGCACCACGAGTTCCAATCGCTCCCGGGCGGTCCCTTCGGAGCCGTCATGCGCCAGGCTGCGACAGTCCCAGCCGGCCATATGGCCCGCGTCCAGGGCGTCATGGGACGGGCGATCGTGAATTTCACTCGGCGCGGCATTCGAAGTGGAGTGTTGTCGGCTGATCAGTATCTTTCAGATTACAACACCGGCATGATTCGCGCGACTGAAGCCTGGGGACAGCGTCTGGAGCAGGAGTTCGCCTCGACGTGGCAAGCGACTCTCGGGCGCGAGATTGTGGATGCCATTCAGCACTACACCGAGCGGGCTGGCGCGATCCAGGAGCGATTGGGCACGGCCATTCTGTATGTGGCGCAGGCCCAAACAGGATCGGAAGAAGTCCGGGGTGCACAACAAGAGCAACTGGCGAGCTTGATCGTCGCGGCCGTTCGCACCGATGCCTTGGCGGATCGGGCCGCGCGGCTCGCCGCAGCCGAATCCAAGCCAGCGCAAACAGTGGTCGCCTCACAGGAAACAGCATCGTTGCCGCAGATCCCGATGGGCTTCCTGGTTGCAGCCGCTGTGGGCTTAGCTGCGATCTTTTTCGGAGGGCTCACGATGGCCGGAACGATCCGGGAACGAAAAGCGATGGCGGAGATGAACCGCATCAGTGCCAGGTGGGTGTATCGCATGGCGGCATGAAGGTGTGCGGGGAAAGGACTCGCGTGATTCACACGCGAGTGAGTGGCATATGTCATGGGGATATTGGGGAATCGTGGCAGGTCTCGCGGCGATGGTGACGACCTTTTTCATCTGTATAGAGATGTTGTACTCCAACGCGAAGGGATCGCCCAAGGCACCGAGCGGCAAGATCGATGAGCCGAGAGAGGCAGTCACGCACGCCTCAGCCGGCTATCGTCGAGCTGCATAGGTGCATGAGACAGGCCTAGTCGAATCTCGTGTTGCGACAAGTGCGGTGCCCTAGGGTCGAGATCATCGGTCTCGGAACGATGGGTGTGCTCATTGGGCTGCTGGCTTGGTCGATGGCGGCCCTGTGCGAGTCTGAGAAGAGACGGATTGCTGCGTCTCGCGAGAGTGGCCGATCCGCCGGAGCCGTTGCAAGTGACAGACGGACCAGGCACGCAGCCTAATCTTGGATTCCCTCCTGGCGCATTCGTCCAAGCAGGGTTCCTCTCGCACGAGCCAGACGAACCCTGCGGTATGTCGTTGTCCCGCTCAACCAGAGGAAGACCGCGGATCACGGATCGTTCGTCCCGTGAAGTGAGGTTTCAGGTGAGGATCTGCGGTTGTCCGATCCTGTCAATCGCGTCTTCCGTGATCACCACAAACCTCACCCCGCTAAGCGCCGGTATAGTTAGGTCTGACAAGATAGTCATGACAGCTCAAAGTCAACGACAACCGCTTCTCCAGCACAGAGATACCTTTACGGCTGCAGCTCCCAATTGCTGCCAGGTGCGGGGAGAATGGGCTCTGCCTGCACAATTTGGGTGAAATGACGCAGCAACGCACTGGGAGAAAAAGACGGCGCGGCAAATTCGCCGGGCCAGACGCGGGCGTGGTAGGCGCGACATACCAGCAGTTTCGTGCCGTCGTTTTTGTGTGCGTATTCCCATGCCGCTTCTTCGCACAGCAGAGCATAGGTCAGGACATCCGACATGATGTGCAGGAATTCGTCCGCGACAAGCTCGGCTTTTTGCGGTGCTGCCCGCAGGTTTTTAAATGAATCCTCCATCGTGACGGCCAGGGCCGACAGATTGAGTTTTTCGCCGTTCATCACGGCGGGTAATCTGTCGCGAACCGACGAAATTTTTTCGAGGAACCGCCTGTCGCCTGGTTCGTCGCAGGCGATCATGCGCATCAGCTCAAGCGCCTGGATCTGCTCCGGCCCTTCCCAGACCGGCAGGACCATGGCATCGCGAAACTGGCGGGCGGTGGCATAATCTTCTGTGTAACCGTTGCCGCCGACAAGTTCCAGCGCCTTCTGCGCGCACCACACGGCCTGTTCCGCCGTGCGGAATTTAGCCAGCGCTGTGACAATCCGCATCCACGGCTCTTTCCCGGAATCCTTCGCGGCCTCGTCAAAGCCGCGCGCCGCTTCGAACGCCAGCGCCGACCCCGCCATCCACTGCACAGCGATATCCAATATGCGCTTTTGCACCATCGGGCGCTCGATCAACTTTTTGCCGAACGTTTCCCGATTGCCCGCCCAGCACAGCGACTCCATATAGGCGCGGCGCATCACGCCCGCAGCTCCCATGGCGTTATGAGCCCGTGAGCAGCCCAGCGCCGTCATCATCGCCTTCAGGCCCTGCCCGGCTGGAACGATTTCATAGGCCAGCGCACCCTGCAGATCGACTTCAACGGTCGGTAGGCCCCTGGTTCCCAGCTTGCGCTTCAGGTGTGTGATATCAAAGTTATTGCCGACAGCCCAGTTGTCGTCGATATGGCTGGGGACAAGGTACAGCCCCAATCCTTTGCCACCCTCCGGCGCTCCGGCGGCGCGCGCCGTCTTGATGCCCATGAATTTTTTAAAGCCGAATGCGCTGGTGAACCAGTTGTGACCCTGCAGGCGATAGCTTCCGTCGTCCTGCCTGGAGGCTGTTGTCACCGTGCCGCCGATATCGCTGCCGCTGTGGCGTTCCGTAGCCCATGTGCCGCAAACGGCGGTCTCGCCGTCGGTGCGCAGGATTTCCGGCAGGTATTTGTCTTTCACAGCCTGCGGCGCCAGCCGGTCGAGAACGTAGGCGGTCGGATGCGTCATGGCGAAGGGACAGCCGGTGGCGATGTCGGATTGCGCAACCATATACATTGCGACGAAAGGCAGGATATGCGACTCGGGAGCGGACTTGTCGAAACACGCAGCCACGATGCCGCTTGTATAGAGTTCCTGCTGGCATTCCTCATATTCCCGGTTCAGGCGAATTTCGTTGCGCCGCCCGGTGGGGGCCGTCCTGTTATCGGGCAAATCTATTAGCGCAGGCGGGAAATGCTGGTCACTCTGTTCGGCCTGGCGGTCCAGCCTGTCCCCGGCGAAGGCCCCGATCAGGCCCAGCACTGCGCCCCGGCGTTGCAAAAGCCCCGGCGCAGCCCGCTCAAGAAACAGATGCAGGTTGGCGTCTATGTCGAAAAAATTAAGGCCCCGTACACTGTGGGGGAACGTAGGTTCCTGTTGTGTACCACCATCGTCACTCATGGCGTATGTTGTATCGAGAGTCTGACTCGTAAATCAATCACCATCTATTGTGCGCCGCAACACGACATCTGCCAAGATTGTGCCTGAAGAGCACATCGCGGAGCGCCTGGGCATGGGAACTGAGGATAGGAACTATTGACCAGCGATGCGATCGGGAAAGTTCGATATCACCCCATCGACGTCAAGAGTGAGCGCGCGCTGGATATCGCTGGGAGTGTTTGCCGTGTAGACGAACACGAGCAAATCTGCACGATGGAATGAATCTACGAGCGCGTGCGTGGCCTTGTCATGGCGAAGACCGACATAGGAAGATCCGTACTTCATCGCGCGGGCGACGGAGGCACGGGATAAGGCGCTGAAGAGCACCATGAGAGAGGCCCCTGGATCGACCGCCCGAACATGGTTCAACTCGTCGTGCAAGAAGGACGCGTAGATGACCGGGTCTCTGAACCCAGCCTCACGCACTGCGTTGACAGTCTGCTGTGCCACTCCTGTGATTTTAAGTTCCAACATCAGCCCTGCTCTTTCTGATGCTATCCTGAGCACTTCCTCAAGCGTTGGAATGTGTTCGCCGTTCCCTGCGTTGAACTTCTTGACCTCTTGTAGTGACAAGCGATCGACCCGTCCCTTCCCATCGGTCGTTCGATTCACTGTCTCATCATGGAGGACCACGAGCACGCCGTCCGCCGTGCGACGCACGTCAATCTCCACGAAATCGACTCCGAGGGCGATCCCTTTCTGAATCGCGGCCAATGTATTTTCCGGGGCATGGCCCGCGGCCCCACGGTGGCCAACTCTCAACACCTGCTGCATGGAGGCTCCTTGAAACCAACACCGAAGAGGTAAACGAAGCTGGGGTTACTGAATCGGTGGCGCAAATCGAAGATTGTGAGCATCCAGATTTGTGAGATATTCCTTCATACGTTGCCGCTCGTGGTTCTTCACAAATTCGATCACTTTGCTGTCAATCTCCAGCAACCCAAGTCCGGGGGGGATCTCGTCTGGACGGATCACGAACAGGTTGACCCCTAACTCCTTTGCTTTCATCTGTGCTTCCTTGACGCGGTAGTGGATGTATCTCTCGTTCAGCCGTAAGCGGTTATTCAACTCCACAAGGTCTCGCAGGGGGTACGGCTCGACACGAACGCTCTTCCTCGGAACATTGAGGAACATGAACACCGTATCGCAACCCAAGCTGAAGGCTTCCTCGACGGGAAGGGGATTAGAGAGATCGGCATCAAGGTATCGATAGCCGTTCATGTCAACCATCTCAAACAGAGGATAGATGGCCATGGATGCGCGAATGCGTTTAAAGAAGAGGTCGTGTTTAGCCTTCTGGCTTCGCGTGTCCTTGCTCCCATCCATCGCAAGATCGGGATCTTTATTGGAAAAGACTACGGTCGCTCCGTCTTCATACCGTTCAGCGATGATGTGCAAGACAATGGAGCTTGCGAGCACCTTCTGCAGATCAATCTGCTCGCCGAGTCTGGCCAAGAGCGGGAACGGGTCAAGCAAGGCCTTCATCCTCTTGAATTCAAAATATTTATCCAGCTCGTCGAACGTGTCCTGGATTTCAGGCGCCTGCATGAGTCGTCGGAATGACTTGTGCGGAGGCTCAAAGGCATCCATGAGGCGAAAGACGAAGCTCACGGTGCGGCCCGCCACGCGAAACGGCATGCGCACACAAAAGGACATGACCAGAGGCAGGAACTTGATGGCCCTCCTGAGATCATGGAGGATCGATCCGCTCGGCCCCCAGCCTTGAGTGACCTGTGGAACGACCCCTAAGAGACGCGCTAATTTTCCCCGGACGAATGGATGGACCTCATAGATTGCTTCCGGGGAGGTGATATAGTCTTCCCAGATGCGGAGAGCTTTCGCCGCTCCGACCACACCGGGATTCTCGACAAAGGCGAGGGCGTTGCACGTTCCGGCTGAGGAACTGACGATGTGGGTCGGAGTCAAGCCGGCATTCACCAATTCTGCGGCCGCAACCGCCTGGATGACGGCCTTACAGCCACCTCCGCAAAAGACAAACAGGATGTTCCCATACTTATTCGATTGATAATCAGACATGCTAATTCTCCGGCCTTGCGTACCAGGAGCATCTTCGTGATGCGGACACCGCTCTGCTGTGGAGCCAACGCCGCTGATGTACGATGGAGCCAGGAGCGCTGCGCGTTCGATCTGCGCCCGTATGCGAGGAACCTGGCTCGATGAACACGTATGATGTCTGCATCGTGGGGGCAGGGGTCATCGGGTGCGCCATCGCCAAAGAGTTGACACAGCGTCGCTGGGAGACGCCCCTCCGCGTCGTGGTGATCGAGCAACATGATCGCGTGGCAGAGGAGACTAGCGGGCGCAACAGCGGAGTGCTCCATAGCGGAATCCATGAACAGCCCTGTTCGCTGAAGGGGCGGCTGGCTCGCGAAGGGAGCGCGCTGGCGGTCTCGTATGCATTAGAGCACGGCATCCCGTTGCTGAGAACTGGAATGGTCATCGCCATTTCGTGGGAGGATGTCCGTCGAGGCCTCTGGCGTGAGATGTCCACGCTGCGGCGGCTGTTGGTCAACGCCTGGAAAACGAACATCCGGGTCTCGTTCGTCACGCCGTCGGGGTTGCGTGCGTGGGAGCCGAATATCCATGCCTGCTGCGGCATCATCATTCCAAGCGTCTCAGTCATAGACCCTCCGGCCTTTGTACAGTCTCTTAGGACCGATTCGGAAGCGACCGGTGTCGAATTTGCGTTTAACAACCGGGTAATCGGCATCGACGAAGATGCCGCCTCTTACATCATCACCACCGATCGGCAGAGGGTCCGCGCAGCCTGCCTGATCAACGCCGCAGGACTCTATGCCGACGATGTCGCTGCCCTCGCTTTATGCTATGAAAAGTATACCATCTGCCCGGTGCGGGGTGAGTATTACGAATTGGTCACCCCGCAAAAGAAAAGACTCATCGGACGCTTGGTGTATCCTGCTTTGCTTCCTCAAGCAACAGGCAAGGGAATTCATTTCAGCCCCCGACCGAACGGACAGTTATTCGTGGGACCGAATGAGGTGGCAGTCCAAGACAAGACGGACTACACGTCGCACAAGACGCTACCGACCGTGTTCGTCGAGGCCTTGCAGAAATTCCTCCCTACCCTGGACGAACGCGATCTTCGCTGGGCCTATTCAGGAATCCGGCCCTGCGTCATGACCGGGGACCGGCGTAAAAGCGACTTCATTATCTCAGTAGATAGGGAAGATCCACCGCTCATCAATCTGGTAGGCATTGAGTCGCCGGGACTATCAGCGGCCTTGGCGATCGCCAGATATGTTGCCGAGCTGCCCTGCGTTCGGAAGCGGTTCAATCTGTCCAGGGGGCGTTCCCTCTCATCTCGCGACGCCTAAAGGTGTTGAGGGGCACAGCCGCTCCGCTTCTTCCTTGCGCAAGACCCGATAGAGCGTCTTGCCAAGAAGCGTTCGTGGTAGCTCACTCCGAAATTCAACGTGCTTTGGAACTTTATAGGGAGCCAAGTATCGCCGGCAGTGCTTCACAAGGTCGTGCTCGGAAATTTCATTCGCGGACGGCACGACAACCGCCTTAACCGATTCACTTCCATCCTCCGACAACAGGCCGATGACCGCGGCTTCTCGCACCTCCGGGTGGAGCAGTAATACCTTCTCGATTTCGGAGGGATAAACATTGAAGCCTGAAGAGGACAGGATCATGTCCTTCTTCCGATCCACGACATAGAAAAAGCCGTCCTCGTCCATGCGCGCCATATCGCCCGTTGCGAGCCACCCCTCGGGCTTCAGCACATTCGCCGTTTCCTCAGGATTGTTCCAGTACCCCTGCATCACTTGCGGACCTCGCACCCACAGTTCACCGATTCCTCCAAGCGGGACCTCCTGGCCCACCTCATCGACGATTTTCGCCTCGGTGTTCGCAATCGGTAATCCAATGGAATGTTTCACTGAAAGACCACGGGCGATGTTGCAGTGTGTCACCGGAGAACACTCAGAAAGACCGTATCCCTCTACAATAAGCTGGCCGGTTCGTTCCTTGAATTTCTTGAGGAGCTCGTACGAGAGCGCGGCCCCGCCGCACAGGCAAAACTTCGTAGCCCCGAAGTCTTTTTCAGCACCGTGTTCCAAGAGCTTCTGGACGAGCACAGGGACCAATGAAACCACGGTCGGTTGTTTCTTACGAATGACCGAGAGAAGCATCTGTATATTGCGGGGGTCGGGCACGAGCAGCATACATCCACCGACGGCCAGGCAGATATTCTGTGTGACCGTCATCCCAAACACATGAAAGAGCGGAAGCGCAGCGAGAAAGCTCTCTGTCCGTTCAGTAGGAGAAAACCAGCTGACGAGTTGCCGAATGTTGGCCATTAAATTGCGATGACGCAGCTCCGCGCCTTTCGACACCCCGGTGGTGCCTCCTGTGTACTGGAGCACCGCGATATCGTCAGGGGTCACGATCGGAAGCTGTTCCGGTGCAACCGGGGTTGCGCCATTCATGAAATCGTGGAACAACAGCGTAGTCGCGCTGCACGGAATCTCGATCGGCGGTCGGCCGTCTCGACGTTGATAGATATACTTCACGATCGTCGTCATGAAATCGGTGATCCGCGTGACGATGACCAGCTCCAGATCGAGATGCTGGATCTTCTGATACATCATGTCGAGCACCACGATCGCTCGCGCCCCCGCGTCTCGAAGCTGGTGGGACAACTCGTATTCCGTGTAGGTTGGGTTGCAGGACACGACGATACCCCCGGCCCTCAAAATGCCGAAGTAGGCGATCACTGCCTGTGGAGAATTCGGGAGACAGAGGGCCACGCGATCGCCTTTGCGGATTCCCGACGCCGCGAGGCCGCAGGCGAATCGTTCAACGAGGGAATAGCATTCCCGGTAAGAAATGTTCTTGCCGAAGAAATAGAGAGCCGGCCGGCGTGAAAACCTCTGTGCGCTCCGGGAGAACATCGTCAAGAGCGTCTCTGGAGAAAGAGAGAGCTCGTGGGGAACTCCCTCGGGATAATGTACGAACCATGGTTGATCGGGCATCAGACACTCCATTAGGTTGGCTCAAGCCCTCCCACTACCACCCTCCCTGCGAGAGGCCCGGACAGGGTTCGAAGCGTTTCCCATACTTGATCGCCAGCGACTCCAGTTCCTGGGCGATCTGTCCTGGCGCCATGGTTTGCCGAGCCCAGGTGAGAAGGCCACCACGGAACGCGGGGAACCCGATCCCATACGTCAGCGCAAAATCAACCTGCCAGGGATCCTCCACGATCTTGTCATGCAGACAGCGCACCGCTTCGTCGACCATGGGGAAAAACAGGCGTTGGTGAAGAATGTCGTCGGAGATGGGGCCGGCTTCTGAGGGATTGGCGCGACGATAGTTTGCGACTGCCTCGAGAGCCTGCGGATTCTCTTTGTCCGACTTCCAAAATGTCAGCGAAGGCTTCTTCTCGGGAAGGAAGTTCCGCAGCAACGCATCACGCGACTCGATTCGAGATCCCAGTACAGCAAGCGATGTCAGCACGTGCAGGGAGACAGGAAGTCCGATCAGGTCGAGAAGTTCAAGAGGACCCATAGGATGCCCGCTGTCCACCGCCATCCCAAAGTTTTTTGCGACGCGGTCGATGCGCTGAAAGGAAACGCCCTCGCTCACCATGATCACGGCCTCCGCCAGATAGCGCGAGAGAATTCTGTTCACGAGGAATCCCGGTCCATCGTTCACCACGAGGGGAAACTTGCCCAATCGCTTGGCGAGCCCACAGGACTGGGCGAGCGCCCTGTCGGATGTGAAGGGTGCGCGTACTACTTCCACCAGCTGCATTTTGGCCACAGGATTGAAGAAATGGAGTCCCACGCACCGTTCAGGATGGATGGCTCTCACGGCAATGTCGGCCAATGTGTACGACGACGTATTCGTGGCAAAAATCGCATCGGGATGTGCCTCTGATTCAAACTCCGCCAACACCGCTCGTTTCACATCCAGTTTCTCCGACACAGCCTCGATGACAAGGGAAGTGAGGCTCACATCCTTGATATGGACAGTTGGAGCAACCCGCATCATGCGATAGCGCAAGTCGGAAGGAAGGATGATCCGCTTACGCACCTGGGAAGTCTGGGCTTTATGGATGCGTCCGATCGCTTTCGCGAGAATGTCTGAAGATACGTCTCGTAATACCACCTCATAGCCTTTTTCAGTAAGCTGTCCGGCGATCTGTGAGCCCATCAATCCGGCCCCCAGCACCCCAATGCGAGTAGAAGCCGCTGGAACAGCAGCAACGTTCCGTTTCACCTTCTCGCCGGCCAGGAACAGACCGACAAGGTGTGAGGAAATCGGGTTGGCCATGAGATCCAAGAGGTAGGGCTTTTCAACCGTGAGCGATCCCTCCAAAACACTCAGCCCCATCCCTCTTCCCACTGCATCAATGGCAAAGAGCGGAGCCGGGTAGAAATGTCGGACGCGCTTGATGACTTGACGTCGTGCATAGCGACAGACGAGCGTTCGAATTACCGGGCTACTTAAGAATCTCAGACTTGCTCGGAGAGGCGGCCTTCGGACGGGTGCTGAACAGAGAGAGCGGGCTTGCGCTATGGCAGCGTGAACAAACGTTTCTCTCTGGATTTTCTCCAGAGTCCTGACTGTGGAAGGGATAGAGGTTACCATCCCTTCCACAAGGCCCATCCGTAAAGCTTGTCTTGGAAAGACGGTCTTCCCTGTCGTGATCATGTCCAATGCCGCCGGTAAACCGATCAGCCGATGGAGACGTTGCGTGCCCCCGAACCCAGGAAGAATGCCCAGCTTCACTTCTGGCAGAGCGAAACAGGTCCTCGGGTGGGTGCTGGCTATGCGCAGGTGGCAGGCCAGCACTAGCTCGAGTCCACCGCCCAGACAGGCGCCTTCCATTGCAGCGACAAACGGTTTCGGAGATTGTTCCATCTCGTCAAAGAGCTTGTGAGCGGCGATCACGAGTTGTTCCATCTCTTGAAACGCACGTTGCTGCTGCGCCTCGTGCATCTGCTCCAGGTCGGCTCCCGCACAGAAGTTCCCTTCTTTCATGCTTACCAGAACAACGCCTTTGATGGCAGCGGATTGCTCGGCATACCGCACAATCTTCTGCCATTCCGACATACTCTCCACGTTCAGCACATTGACCGGCTTGCCGGAGTAGTCAAACCCCGCCAGGAGGATTCCCTCGTCAAGAACGGCGGTCTTGAAGTGTTTGAACTCGCCCGAAAGGTTGGTATGGCCGTTCGACATGGCTATTTCTTCTCCAAGATCATAGCCACGCCCTGCCCGCCTCCGACGCAGGCACTGATCATCGCCCGCTCGGCATTCCTGCGTTTGAGTTCGAACAGGGAGGTCATGGCTAGGCGCAGACCGGACACGCCCACTGGATGACCGAGCGCAATAGCCCCGCCGTGGGGGTTGAGATCATCGGGCGGGATTTCGCCGAGACATTCAGTCAATCCGTAATGGCCGAACTTGCGTTCCATGAGAGATGACGAGTTAAGAATGCGGCTGATCCCCAACACAACGGACGCAAAGGCTTCGTTAATCTCCCACACTGCAACGTCTTTGAGGCTCAAGCGAGCCTTGGCCAACACTTTGGCGATGGCCCCAACTGGCGCAAGTCCCATACAGGCAGGTTCATAGCCGAAATCTGCGTAGTCTTTTACATAGCCAAGGATCGGCAAGCCGAGGGACTTGGCCTTGTCTTCTTCCATGAGCAGCATCGCTGCGGCTGCATCGGTTATTTGCGAGGAGTTGGCCGGTGTCACTGAACCGTGGCGCCTGTCGAACACCGGCTTCACATCACGAAACGTCTCCTGATCGGCATCCTCACGAATTCCATTGTCTCGCGCGACATAGGCGCTTCTCTCCGGGACATACGTGGGCACGACTTCGTCCGCAAAGATCCCATCCTTCCACGCCTGCGCCGCATTCCTGTGCGACCGAACAGAAAACGCGTCCTGGTCCGCGCGAGTGATGCCAAGCGCCGGGTCTTTCGCAATATTCTCTGCGGTAAGCCCCATAATGAGATCACACATCGGATCCGTGAGACCCAGCACCAAGCCGACGCGCGGTGGATATTTCTTGAGGTTAAGGAGCGTGGGAATAAGGGCAAGAACGGCGGCGGCGCGATCCTGAACGCTTCTGGCTTTACCGTATTGCAGGAGGAGGTCAGCAACCCTGTGATGGTACAAGATCGGGATCCGGCTCATCGCCTCCATCCCGATGACAAGTACTGTATCGACGTCACCGCTCCTGATGCGCAAGCTCGCGTAGTAGAGTGCCGTCACTCCTGAGCCGCAATTTTTCCCCGCCACCGTATCGGCGGGGATCGTCATCGGGAGGCCACCGGTGACGGCTGCGACCCGCGTGGGATTCACCGCGTGCGTAGGCGTTGCCACATTGCTCCCTAAGACGCAATCGATCGTCTCCAGGGGGAGATTCCAGCGGTGACACCTCGTGATCATTTCGCGAACGACCCAGGCGCCAAGTACGTCGGCATCCGTCTCGCAGAAGTCTGTTCCTTCCTTGCAGAGGGGAGTACGAAATCCGTTAACGACTACGACATTACGCATGGTGCATTCTCCGTCCGAAATCCGGAGTGAAGAATCGTCACGCGCCGATGGGCACAGACAGGCCTGACTTACAAACATACTACCATGCCAGGGGGCCAACTGTTCGCCCCGCCCTAGGGTATGTGCGCTACATAAGAGGGGGTCTGGCAAGGCCAATACAGGACCAAACAAGGAGGAAAGAGTGATATGGTAAATCACATGAGGAGCGTGTAATAACTTAACCTGTCAGGAGAGTTCCGCACATGAAAAACCCTGATGTGTTCCAAGGGTCTGAGGTGGTGGCGGAGACGGCTCGTGATAAGGCTTCCTATACTGGGTTTCTTGCCGGGCTGTTTGAAACCAAAGTCCGATGGGATCTCTTTACCTCCATCGGCATTCCTGAGACGAGTCCGGCTGCCCTGGACTTTCTAGAACGATTTAAGCTCGCCCTTATACCCCTGGATCCTGAACGAGTTGACAGTGAGGGGGAGCTGCCCGAGCCGGTCTTGAAAACACTGGCTGAGATCGGAGCCTTTGGTATCAAGATTCCCAGACGCTTCGGCGGGCTGGAGTTGACCCAATCCGAGTATCAGAAAGTTGCCACCCTCTGCGCAAGTGTTGACGCCTCGCTCACTGTGCTGTTGTCGGCCGCTCAATCGATCGGTGTACCTGAACCGTTACGACTCTTCGGAACAGAAGAGCAGAAGGCCAAATATCTTCCTCGGCTTGCACGAGGAGAAATTTCAGGGTTTGCACTCACGGAACGAAATGTGGGTTGCGACATTTCAAAAGTAGAGACGTACGCTGTCCGCGTCATAGAAAACGAAAAGACCGTTGCGTACCGCCTCACGGGAGAAAAGTTCTTCATTACGAATTCCGCCAAGCAGGACGGCGAGTTTTTGTCTTCCCTGCTCATCGTCATCGCACGAATTGTCGATCGGCCAGAAGAACTCCAAGATCCCAAGGCACAGAAGCGGTATGGAGCCTTCATCGTTGAAACCCACTGGCCTGGTTGCTCGGTCACCCGTCTACGTTTCGAGGGTGTGAGGGGCATCTATAACGGCATACCAACGTTTACCAATGTTTACGTACCGGTTGAAAACCGCCTTGGCAACGAGGATGACGGTCTGAGGATCGCACTCGCGACGCTTACTGTCGGCCGCTTGACGCTTCCCGCTGCCAGTTCGGGGGGCCTCAAACAGTGCCTGTCCCTCATGCGCTGGTGGGGGCGCAAGCGTGTCCAGTGGAATAAACCAATCGGTGAACACACGCTCATCGGAGAAAAACTCTGCCGAACTGCGACCTATACGTTGGCGCTCGACGCGGTGATGGCCTTCTGCGGTGCCTGGGCCAACAAGAAAGGCGATCTCCGGCTGGAATCGGCCGCAGCCAAAATCATCGGCAGCGAGTGGTACTGGGAAGCGGTCAACGACCTGTTCCAGGTGCGAGGGGGACGCGGATTCATGACGGTCGAGTCGCAGCGTTCGATCGGCGAATTCAGCATTCCCGTCATGCGCATGCTTCGCGACGCCCGCATTAATATGGTGTGGGAAGGGACAAGTGAGATTTTGCGTATCTGGATGGCGCGCGAGGCTCTCGCTCCCTATATCGATAAGGGCATCGCCTTTCTCCAAGAATCATCTTCAGCTAAGGCCGCTGCGCTGTCGTACTATGCGCGCATGGCTGTGCGCTCTCGTCTCCCCTATTCGACCCCGTCGAGCAGTGCCGACATGTTCGGAGATGACTATGCCCGATGGGTTCGCTTCATCGAGTCCTCTTCTCGGAGCCTGACACGATCGACACTTTCCGCCACGCTCCGCCACAGACAGGGTCTCCAGAATAAGCAACTCCTGCTTCAGGATTTAATCGATGACAGCCTCACGATCTTTCCGATGGCCGCGATCATCTGGTATGCGTCTCAACCGGAAATGCGAACCAAGTCAGGCATCCGTGATCTTGTCACCTATTTCTGTGAGAAAATGGAGGATCGTCTGCATCCTCTCTCCTCTCTTGAGAAAAGGATACGAGGAAATGAGAAAGACTCTACCGTGTACCGCCTGTCGAAGGCCATCATGAGCGGCGAGTACGCCTGGCTTGAGGAAGGGATCGTGCCACTGCTCGACAAATAACTCACCGATGCCGATAGTACCACAAGCAGGAGGCTCTCTTAGTCGGCCACTCGTACCAGCACCTTTCCCATGGGCCCTTGGGCCAATCGCGTGAATCCTCTCTTCACATCATCGAACGGGACCATGGTATCTACCTGTGGCCGCTGCCCTATGGCATTCAGTCGACCGACGATCTCCTTCCACGCCGCCTGTGCGGCCTGGGGCATATCGTCCCCGACTGAAACGCCGCCCATTCGAATGCGGCGAAACAACAGAGTTGCCGTATTGAATTCCGGGACGGTCCCACCGCTCCTGCCAACCACGCTGATCCTGCCGCCATAGCCAAGCAGGGCCACCACTTGAGGCAACAGCGTGCCGCCAACGCTATCGACGGCCAGGTCGACTCGCTTCGGACCGATCACCGCCGTCACAGCCTTCACGAGATTTTTGTCCGCTGGATCGAACACGAAATCAGCCCCAAGTGTCTTCAACCGGGCGCGCTTCTCTACACTGCGCGACAAGGCCACCACGGTGAGCTGCATCGATTTTCCAAGCAGCACGGAGGCCACACCGACGCCACCTGACGCGCCGGTCACAAGGAGGACAGACCCTACATGCGGAGGCGCCGGAGGATCGTTCCATTGCGTCAAGGCCTGCCGGGCAGTCAAAAAGACCAACGGGGCACCGGCCATCTCTTCCAGGGACCAGTCATGGGGAATGCGGGTCAGATTATCCACAGGAACCACGACTTCCTCAGCCAGAGTTCCCCACGTTTCTACCCCGACGTCGCAGCGGAGGATGCCCACTGTCTCGCCCACCTGGACATTGTCCACGCCTGGCCCGACCGCCAACACATCACCCACGCCGTCACGTCCGAGAATGTGTGGCAGCGGTGGGTTAGCCGGATACATTCCCCGAGCCAAAAACGCATCCGCTGGATTCAGCGCGGCAACCCTCACTCTGAGCAACACCTGTGCCGGCCCAGGCTGAGGATTCGCCACCTCGCCGAGCCGCAGTCTTTCGACACCATCACAAGAATCCATCAACCATGCACGCATAGGTTCATCTCCTCCTGGTGCGGGTCCGATTATCTCGCGCCGTCTCGTGCCCTCGCAAAGCGCTTCCAGCGTAGCCGCTCGCTATTCACATCGTGAACTGCTCTCCTTCATCAAGATGGCTCCGCTCAACGACGTTTACCATGGCGCACGATATACGGGTTTGGGACCACGTTTCCAACCTGACATGAGCGTGCCAGGCGTCCGCAATCGCCTGCTTCATCTCATGTGGCGATGCATCGATTGTGCTGAGAAACGCGCCATGGTGTCGGTCTCCGCGATAATCCGGTTTTCGCTTGGGGTGCTTCAAATATCGGGCAATGAGGTCGGCCTGCATACCGTAGAGGATCGTGCCGTGAAAGAGGAGCGCCTTTCTTTTCCTCTGCTGCGCATTTCCCGAAATCTTGAGGCCTTCGATGGCCAGATCGCTGATACCTTGGAAGGCGATCGCCGGCTGCCATCTATGGAGGGCCTTGGCAATGCGCTGTAAGATAAATCGATTGGTAGGGTGAATGTCTCTCAAATCGGGATGAAGCGAGATTGGAAGTACGAGGGCATAGGAAAGACATCCGGGTCCTTGTAGTATGGTCCCGCCGCCGCTCGCCCGCCGCAGCACAGGGATGCGGTCTTGCCGGCAGGCAGTGGCATGCACGTCATCGCTGAGGATCGAGGCGCGGCCCAGCACGACAAAGTGGCGATCGCTTTCCCAAAAACGAAGTATGGGGCCGTGACCGTTCACTTCCAGATCGTCCAGCAACGCTTTGTCGAGGGCGAGATTCTCAACCGGGGAGGGCAGGGTCAGATCGAGTAGACGAAATGAGCGCACGAAGCTACCGCCTGGATGTATAGATTTGTCTCGCTTGCCTGTCTATGTCAGGCTTATGTGGGAGCTTGTAGTCCTGAAGGCTACGCCTGATGATGCCCTCTGAGAGCTCAGGATATGTGCCCCTGAGGGCGTTCATTCCGACGCCCGTTAACCGCGCATCCCTATTGGAAACGAGTGTGCGGATTTGCTGTTCCACGCGCACCTTCGCCTCGCGGAACACTTCGTCTGCAAGGTCCCATGTTCCCACCTGTCCGGTCTTTCCCTCTTGCGCTTCTGCTGAGAGAGCTGTCGTCGCGATCACGAAGAGATCTTCCCCGATGCTTTCAATCCGGTTTTGGCGCCCTTGGTCATCTCGAAGCGCCTGCCGATGCCACATCAAGGAATAGAATATCGCGCGTGAGAGTCTCCGGCTTGCGCGTTCCACAAAACGCAGCTTGGGGAGAACCTTTGGGTGCCTGAACTCCGGTCGAGGCGGCAAGAACCTCGGCACCCATTGCTTCACATACCAGGAAACGTAGAATCTGAGGAGGCGCCCTGCCTCCACGACCCGGCACAGACCTGTCACCTGTTCATCGAAATAATTCTGAACGCGCTCAAGGTGCATGTTGAGTGCCTCGCGCGCCACGAATGGTCGCAAGATATCCGTCGAGCCTTCTCCGATTCGGTACATTTCTACGTCCCGAACCAATTGTTCGATGCCGAACGCCGGCTCGCCGCGCACCCGCTTGGAATCTGCTGTTTCATACCCCATGCCGCCAAAGAGGGTCTGGGCATCTTTCAGAAACTGGATCGTTTTTTCCGAGCAGGATATCTTGGCGATCGCGGCCTCGATCCGGACATCGTACATGCGTTGGTCGGCCATGCGCCACACGGTTGAAGCGAGCGCCTCCATCGCAAAGAGATCGGCGGCCATGTGGCCCAACCTCATGCGTTGCGTCTGTCGCTCGCCGAGGGGCTTCTGGAACGTCAGTCGGGTGTTGGCCTGATCGAGCGTCGGTTGCCAGGCCTGCTTGGCCATGCCCAGGCAGATGGCCGGGATACTGATTGCCCGGCCCACATTGAGGATGGTCAGGGCATACTTGAGACCTCGACCAACCTCACCGATGACATTGGCTGCCGGGATCCGGATATCAGTGAAGGTCATGTACGCGTTCTCGATGCCCCGGCACCCCTCGAACTGACACCGCTGTCGCACATGGACGCCGGGTGTTTCCATATCGAGGATGAAGGCTGTGTGAACCGACTCGTCCGCACCCTTGCCCTCTGGAGCCGGAACCCACACGGTTCGCCCGCCGTGCAGCTCCCGCCTCTTCGATGGCACTCGTGCGATCAACGTGACATAGCGGGCAATGGAGCCGTTCGTACACCACAACTTCTCGCCGTTGACCACAAACGCCGTGCCAGTGGAATCGAGCACTGCTTCAGTTTGGATATTGGCGGCATCCGATCCGGTGATCGCTTCTGTGAGAGCGAAGGCCGAGATGGCTTCGCGGGCGACGATCGGCAAGTACCTGCGTTTCTGTTCCTCGCTACCGAACAGGAGTATCGGCATGGCGATGCCGATGGACTGCGGCACAGCGACGGTCAAGGCGAGAATGTTGCTCCAACTTGCCATGAGCATGAGCGCGCGCCCGTAATTCGTATAGGAGAATCCAAGGCCTCCATATTCTTCGGGGATTTTCAGGCCGAATGCGCCGAGTGCGAAGAGTCCTTTGAGCACGGAACTAGGGATTTTCGCCGTCCGTTCGATTTCGCCTGGATCGACGTGCGTCTTTAGGAAGGTCTCCAGCCTCGGTCGGTACTCTTCCCAGACAGCTTTCTGTTCCGGTGATTCTTCCGGCGGGAGTAGCAGTGAGAAGTCAGGCCTCCCAACGAAGAGACCCGCCATGAAACTACGGCCGGTCAACCGCTCTCGGGCTTCTTCGATTCGTTCGAGACCTTTGAACAGGTGTGTCACAGAGCCTCCCTTACGATGCAGCTTGCTGTACGAGGGGCGATTCCTCCAGTTCCTGAAATCGGGCCGTGAAGTGGCGCAGGACCGGAGCCTCAAAGGTCAAGGCGAGTCCGCGAATCATCTCGCGCCGACGGTACAGTTCGATGATCGATTCTGCAACATAGGTGATTTGCATGTTCGTATAGACCCGCCGCGGAATGGCTAGCCGAACCATCTCGAGCTCAGGATGGATGGTTCGACCGGTTGCCGGATCTTTTTTGCCAAACATCGCCGTGCCGATTTCGACTCCCCTGACCCCGTATTCTCGATAGAGGGTGACGGCCAACGATTGGGCAGGAAATTGATCCTGGGGAATGTGGGGCAAGAACTCTTTCGCGTTGAGATAGACGGCGTGTCCCCCAATCGGTTTGAGGATAGGCACGTCTGCTCGATCGAGCAATTCCCCCAGATACCGGACTTGCCCAATCCGGAAGCTGAGATAGTCTTCGTCCAGCACTTCGCGGAGCCCTCTGGCCATCGCTTCCAGATCGCGGCCCGCCAATCCGCCGTAGGTTGGAAAGCCTTCGATCATGATGAGCATGTTGGTGGTGTCTTGCGCCCACTGATCATCATTCAGGCTGAGGAATCCCCCGATGTTCACCAGGCCATCCTTCTTGGCCGACATGGTGCAACCGTCGCCATAGCTGAACAGCTCCCGCGCGATGTCGAGAATCGACGTGCCGGCGAACTCCGGCTCGCGCTCTTTAATGAAAAAGCAGTTCTCTGCGAAACGGCAGGCGTCGAAGAAGAGGGGAATATGGTAGCGGTTCAGCAGCGCCCTGGTCCGCCGGATGTTGTCCATCGACACCGGCTGCCCGCCGCCGCTGTTGTTTGTGACCGTCAGCATCACCAGCGGAATGCGGTCCCGCCCAACGAGATCGATCGCCTCCTCCAACCGGACCAGGTCCATATTGCCCTTGAACGGCAATTCGCAATGGGGATCGTAGGCCTCCTTGATGACGACGTCGAGCGCTTCCGCACCCTGGTGCTCGACGTTGGCTCGCGTCGTATCGAAATGAATATTGTTCGGGACACACATGCCTGCCTTCACGACAGTGGAGAAGAGGAGATTTTCAGCCATGCGTCCTTGGTGAGTGGGAATCACGTGCTTGTAGCCGAAGATGGACCGGACAGTTTCTTCGAGGTGGTAATAGTTTTTGCTGCCCGCATAGGACTCGTCCCCAAGCATCAAGCCCGCCCACTGATCGTCGCTCATCGCGGACGTGCCGCTGTCGGTCAACAGGTCCACATAGACACTCTCCGCCGGCACCTGAAATAAGTTATACCCCGCATCATGCAGCAGCCGATTCCGCTCCTCACGCGTGGTACGACGGATCGGCTCCACCACTTTGATTTTGAAGGGCTCAGATGGGAATTTCATGCGACCGACCTCTTTAATCGCGCCAATTCCATCTTGAAGGCCTGCGGGCCTCCATATTCGAAAACATACCGCGTCATGTCGAAGAGGGGAGCCGGATTCAAATCGCGGATGACGTCCGGCTTCCAGGTGATTTCCAATTGATTGATCATGGTGATCGGCGTCGGGGTTCCGATCACGCCAAGCTGGGCCTGGCCATACGATTGGGAAAAGATCAGAATTTCTTCGTCGAACATGGCGGCGTTGATGTCCGGCGCTGCCCCTTGCTTCTTGTAATCTTCTTCGAAACGCCGAAACGCGGGCGATCGTTCGAGTTCCTCGCGAAACGTATAGAAGGCCTTGATTCCCGTGCGATGCTGGTCGTCCATGACCTGAATGGCATCGGCCACAACCGACTCCTGTTGCAGTTGCTCCCGCGTCAGGACCAACAAGCGCCGAATGATCACTCCGCGCTTGGCGGCTTCCTGATTGGCCAAGAGATAATTGGGATACAAGGCTCCGCCTTTTTTCCAGATATTCCAGCGTTCCATAATCGCGTCGACGGAATGTTCGGCCGTCTGAATCAGCCGGACCGCCTCAGCGTTCGCCTCCGCTCCTTCATACGTCAAGGTCTGTGTTTCCAGTTGGCGCAGTTCTCGCCCGATGGCTTCGACCTTGCGTGGAATGTACTTGGGGCTCTTGGGAACATGCAGCATGACGTCAACGGCCGTCAGCGCCAGGGTCCAGTATTCTTTGGCCGAGGAGGGAGCTTTATCTTTTTGCGCGATCAGGAGGAGTTCCACTGGATTTTTGTCGAGGAGCTTGGCGATCTTGATGCAGAGCTCCGGTTTCGGGATCTTGAGCCCGCGACGCATTAGATTTGCTTCCGGTTGCGCGATCCCGAGTTTCTTCGCCAGGGCGTAATCGCTGCTGAGATCAAACCGTTCCTTAATGGCCTCAAGATACGTTGAAATGTCCGACATGCATCGCTCCTCTTATTTCAAAAGACATCCGGAATTTGTATGGGCTCAAGAAAACATCATGCTACGTGATGGTGGATTTCGTGAGTTTCGTGGTCAAGGGACACCCTCTGTTCCAATCCCATCCAAAAGTTCTCGAGATAACCAAGGACTGTGTTCACGCCATGCAGAAAGTCAAGCTTTTCCTGATCGGACATGACCGCGTTCGTTGTACTCTCCATGGCGGCCACCGCATGCTCCATCGCCTCTTCATGGGTGGTTTCGAGTTGTCGGTGAAAGGTGAAATAGGTGATGTCCATGTGAGGAAAGCGAGTTGCTTTCAGGTACGTGAGCCCAGGGATCAGGTGATCCCACATCGTGATCGCCATATTCTCAAGACCAAAGGACGCACCCAGAGCCTTGGCGTGGTTTCCGTCGCTGTACAGTCGTTCCATCCCCTCAATATAGGCCCAGGTCGATGGAAGCATAGGCCGAGACATGGCCCGGTGGACCTCAATCCCGATAGAGCGCAAGAAGTCTCGATAGAGGAGTTCGTGGCGAAGGTGGGTTCGCCCATCGCCCAACTCGGAGTACAGGACCTTGGTCAGTTCATCTGCAATCTTTTCGTCCTCGGTATTCACGAGCTGAGACACCAGGATTCGGGGAAAGAACCTGGCAAAGTTATAGAACTCGGTTGCGAATTCTTCGAGATCCTCATCGGTGAGGTCGCCATTTTTGAAACGATCAAGATATGCATTGTTGATGGCCCTATGTCCGAGTACGAAATTCCTCATCTCTAGATAGATCGTCATAGGTCACCTCCGGATTCCACGCGGATGGGCCTTAGAGGGACAACGCTCGAACTCTCACGTTCACTATGATAATATACTTTTCACATTGAACTATCAAATATGTTTGCTATTGGTTGCCATAATATAATTCAGCATGTAAATTGTGAGGCATTAATGTTGCATTAACAGTAAGTTACGTTGTCACTGTGACAATATTAATATCATATATACTGATACATGTTTTATGTTAAAGTGAGGCGCGTAGAAGTTGAGACATCTGATGGTGGACTGAAGCTTAGGTGAGTCCGTTCCGCAGAGAGGAGGCGTCACCATGAATCACGCGACAGGAATTGATCACATC
>CXWL01006977.1_pt3 | contig 26569 bp, 31 predicted proteins | sample 590931 | NCBI WGS metagenome assembly CXWL01 (sample SAMEA3498368, study PRJEB10139) | groundwater metagenome | biome: water well; material: biofilm material | place: Germany | collected 2015-04-27 | reverse complement strand
AGAATGGTATACCCCGCGTTGAGGTGCGCGCGCAGCCGCCCGAACGAACGGGTGAGAATCCCGGTCATCTGGGTGTCCACGCCTTTTGAGTTCACCCCGGTGGGTAGATCCACCTCAACGCGGGCCGCAAAGGCCGGCAGGCTGATCGTTTCTGTATTGAAGTTGTAGAGCAGGCCCAGATGCAGGTCGCCGGACTTTGCCGCGCCGACGAGGGTATGGGGGTCGGACATGAGATCGCCCTGAATTTCAATCTGGGTATTGTCGAACGCGCCGTAGATGATCTGCGGCTGGAAGGTCACGCGGGTGCGGCCTTCCCGCCGGTCGTTGAAGCGCACGCCGCCTTCCATCCCGATTTCGCCTTTGGGAATGGCATAGGCGTCTTCCATCCCGATCGGCCGGTTCGGGTCGAGATTGTCGTGATCCAGGGCGAAGCCGCGCAGGGGCAACAGCCCGAGCAAGAGCACGATCATCGCGCTGACGGTATGCCACACCGGCCGCTTCAATGGGGATGCTCCCGGTCTCTGACGATCATCGGATTGGTCGCATCCGCGCTTGCCAGATAATAGGTGTCCACGAGGCGATAGATCTCCGCCCGCTTCGCGTCCCATGTCGGCAGCAACTCGCTCGCCAGGATGTCGCTGATGTTGTCGTGCAGCATGTGGAGGTTATCGAAGATGTCGGCGATCTCCGGATAGCGCGCGGCGAACAACGGGCTCAGCTCCGCCGTCAGCGGCATGAAGGTCCACTCCACCGGCGGCTGCTCGAGGTAGCGGCGATAGGTAGCGAGGATGGGCCGCACCGCCTGCGTCTTGGCCGGAAGGTCGCGCGCGGCCTGCAAGGGATCGTACACGGCGACCTGCAGGTAGTGGTACGACCAGATGGTGGCGTTGAAGAGCGGAAACCGTTGACGAAACGTCTTGGAATAGGGCAACTGATCCAGCCGGTGATGGTCCAGCCGCTCCGCCGTGATGGCGTAAGCACTCTCCCGGTAATAGGCCAGCACGTTCCGCAACGCCCGATCTTTGTCCGGCTCGTCGGAAGCCATGATGTCGTATGTGGCACGATGCAGGGCATGCGCCTCGTCGAAGGTGTTCTGCGCGCGCCAGGCCAGCTTCATATACGTGGGAGCGATCGCTTCTTCGTTGGGATTGAGCCGGGGCTTGGTGGCGATGAACGCGAGCGTTTCTTTTCTCGCCCGGTCTTCGATGGCCGGCACATCCTTCCCGCCGGTGAGCAATAAATTTTCGTAGAGATTGGAATGGCCGAAATCGACTCCGTTGAACTCGCTGTCGAGCTCAGCCAGATCTTCGCGCAGGGCAAAATTCCAGAACGCACGGTAGTAAAACCGCTTGTCGCGCGGCTCGAACTGACTGCAGCCGGCCAGAACAAAGACAGCCGTGGCCAGCACCGTGATCGCTCCGAAACGGATGGAAGGATGACGCATCATGGCAGTTTCTCGCATCTCGTATTCTTGCACGGCTCGCGTGGATCATACGATAGCCCCCTCAAAATAAAGAGTCTGATAGTCCGGCGTCCATCGCGTCAGCTACTCCCTGACGAATCATAAGCCCTCTTGCGTCCGGACAAAGCCGACGCTAATCTCTTCATAGATTCATCGAACACATGGACTGACCGGTGCTATCGAGGAGGAAGAGACATGCGCATTATCGTCGTCGGGGCAACGGGAACGATCGGATCCGCAGTCGTCGCAGCGTTATCCGCGCAACATGACGTGGTCAGTGTCGGGCATACGAGTGGCGCGATTCGCGTGGACCTCGTATCGATAGAATCCATTATCCAACTGTTTCGCACGGTCGAGGCCTTCGATGCCCTCGTGTGCGCCGCAGGCCGGGCTGCGTTCGGAAGCCTGGACGAGCTGAAGGATGCGGATTTTCAGCTCGGGCTGTCCAACAAATTGATGGGGCAGGTCAATCTCGTCCGCATCGGCCGGCAGTACATCCACGACAACGGCTCCTTCACACTCACCAGCGGCGTCCTGAGCCGGGAACCTATGAAGGGCAGTGCGTCAATCAGTATGGTCAATGCCGGACTCGAGGGCTTCGCGCGCGCCGCCGCGCTGGAACTTCCGCGCGGGATACGCATCAACGTCGTCAGCCCGCCCTGGGTGACCGAGACCTTGATCGCGAGGAAAATGGACCCGTCGATCGGCCTGCCCGCCGCCACCGTCGCACAAGCCTATCTCGCCGGCATCGAAGGCACCATGACAGGACACACGATCGATCCACGCGCCTTTGGGGCCACGCATGCGAGCTAGGCGCTGAGTATGAGGCTCTTCCTCCGTGCGGCTCCCGAACGTCTTGTGCCTATGCTATTCTGTGCGCAATCGGCCTTATCCTGGAGGGAAACCACGATGCGGATCAGACTGAAGTCAGCAGGATTCATCGGAGTACTCGGGTTGATCGGTGCGACGGCGCTCTCGCCGTTTGCCCCATCGGCCCAGGCCTCGCCGTCCGGCCATGCCCCTCACGGGACAGTGACCATCGACGGCGTCACAGTACCGGACATCGGGCCGCTGCCGACATCGACGCCGACGCCGTCTACGAATTTGAACTACACGGCCAAAATCGATTTGGGTAAGCAGCTTTACTTCGACGGCCGCCTCTCCAAGAATGGCGCGATCTCCTGTGCCTTCTGCCACAATCCCGGAACCGGATTCGCCGACCCGCGGCAGACCTCCATCGGGATCGACGGCGGTGTGGGCGGACGCCAGTCGCCGACGGTCTACAACACCGCCTTCAACCACCTCCAGTTCTGGGATGGACGAGCCCGCTCGCTGGAAGAACAGGCCATCGGTCCGATACATAATCCGATCGAGATGGGCGAGACGCACGAGAACGTCGTGCGCAAACTCGGCAAGGTCAAAGGCTATCAACAACAGTTCCGGGCCGTCTTTGGATCGGACGTGAATCTCCAGGATCTGGCCAACGCCATCGCGGCCTATGAACGGACGGTCATTTCGACGAACTCCGCCTTCGACAAATACGTCCTGGGAGACCAGAAGGCCATGGATGAGGCCGCCATCAGAGGCATGGCTTTATTCAAGGGCAAGGCACGCTGCATCCTCTGCCACAGCGGGTCGAACTTCACAGACAACCAGTTCCACAACCTGGGCGTGCCGCAAGTGGGGCCGGCAAAAGAAGATCCGGGACGGTACAACGTGACGCGTGCAGAGAAGGACAAAGGGGCATTCAAAACCCCGACGTTGCGCAGCATCATCGAAACAGCGCCGTACATGCACGACGGTGCCTTCAAGACGCTCGAAGAAGTCGTGGACTTCCTGAATGAAGGGGGCGGGGCCAACCAGAATCTCAGCACCCTGATGAAGCCACTCAACCTGACACCAGAGGAAAAGACCGACCTCGTGGCCTTTCTCAAAGCGCTCACGGGAGAACCCATCAAGTTTCAGATGCCCAAGCTGCCGAAGTAGCCCGGGCCTGCCCTACTCCGGTGCGACGCGCGGCGAGAGCCGCGCGTCACTTCCCGAGGGTGCGTACGTAGGCCAGCACATCCCGGCTCTGACTCTCCGAAAGATTGCCCTTCCAGGCCGGCATGTTCGGTTTGCCGTCGTGAATCGTCTTGAGCAGCTCTACATCTGATTTCTTCCTGGTCGACGGCGCGGTGAGATTGGCCGGATCCTGGCCTAAAAGCCGATAGCCGTCTCCCCCGCCAGCAGCCCCGTGGCAACCGGCGCAATTTCTGACAAACAATGTCTTGCCGCGCGCTGTATCGCCGCGCGGAACCTTGACCTCAGATTGCCCCTGGGCAATCCCGCCATACAGCAGCCCGCTCACACAGGCCGCCAGGAAGATCCCGATCCGGTTTCCTGATGTCATCGTCGCTCCTCCTCACGCCTGGTCCGGCTGACAACCAAGCCCCGCGTTGACCGCAAGAAACCGCCGGACCAACCAATCACATAGCACAGCATCCGTTCACTCAATCCCAGGAGATCTCTATATGGTGTGCCGAACGATATCCCATCAGTCCGGCAAGCTCAATGGAGGGAGAAGGAGCCGGATTTTGAGAGAACGAGCACAACAGGGAGCACCGTCTGTCAGAAGGGAATGCGGAGGCCCATCTGAAACTCATTCGGCGAGAATCCCTGCCCGAACTGACTGCGCAGCCCGACGTCAGATTGCACGGGAGGAGGACCGGTCAATGAACGATTCAACTCCGACGTATACCCGCCGCCGAATCCCGCCCCGAGATACGGCATGACAGTGTGTCCGCCCACTGAATAGCGCCCGCTGATCGAAGGAATATCCCGAAAGATCGACGATGACGGAGAGGACAGCAGTAGCGAGGCCGGCGCGTCGAACGGGACCTCAGACGCAACGCCTCCCCGGGAAAACTGCTCATTCAGCGACTGCAACGCAGGAGAGTCCGGCACCGGCTCACCCTGAGCCGAGACGCCGCGCGCAGACACCGAAAGCACGATGCACAACAGCAACGGAACAATGGCATAACGAAGTGTCATGTCTAGATCATACAAACGAAATCGCGCGCGCACAAGACCGACGCCCTGAAGGCGGAACGAGACTTCGCCGGCGACCGCGTGCCGTCAACTTACCGCCGGCCGAACCGACCGGAGCAAACTACACGAAAAACTCAGCCGGGTGACCAATCCATTTTATACAGCAACCGCTCACGGCATCCCGCCATCTTGCATCCCATGATCATCCGGTCTATCTTCTGCGGGTCGAGCGTCCGGCTGGAGGAGCGCCGACCACCGGCTTCGAATGCCGATGCAATCTATTCATAGGAACCCGGCAGACGACTATGGGCATAGCGTCGATTCTCGGCCTGATCACCATCGGACTGCTTGCGTACCTCGGCGCCGTCCGTAAAAAACCCGCCGGGGTTGAATTCTACGCGGGATGCCTCTCCACGATCCTGCTTGTGCTTCTGCTGGAGCTCACCACACAAGGGTTGATCTCACACGTACCCCAGTGGGCACAGCCCTGGCTGGCCTTCATTGCGTACCTGGCGACCAGCTTCGTCATTCTGAAAACCCTGGACCTGCTGTTCATCGAAGACTACCTCGTCGAGAAGCGGGGGAAATATATCCCCCGGATGCTCCGCCTGATCTTCCTGCTCGTCGGGGTCACACTGGCGGGCCTCGTCCTGCTTCGGGCGGTGCTCGAAATGGATCCGCTGACCTTGATTGCGCTCCCGACCATCGCCACGGCCGTGGTAGGGTTCGCCCTCAAGGATGTCATCGCGCGCCTGGCCTCGGGCATCCAACTCGGCCGCATGATCCACGTCGGCGACTGGGTCACCTTGATGGACAAAGAGGGCGTCGTCACCGACATCGCCTTTGATTACATCACGCTCAGAACGCGCGCCTACGATTACATCATGCTGCCCAACGATGCCGTCTCCCAATCCGCCATCACCAACCATAGCCGGCCGGAACCCCTGTGCGCCCGAGCCATCCACGTCGAGGCGAACTATCCCCATCCCCCGATGCAGGTAAAAGAAATCCTCGTGCAATCCGCTTTGGCGGTTCCCGGCGTCGTGGCCGCTCCTGCGCCGGTCAGCTTCGTCGAGGAATTCAAAGAGTCCGGCATCTCCTACAAGCTCAAATTCTTTTTCCATGACTACGGGGGCCGTGAGCGCCTTGAGGGCGAGGTGATGGCTTACGTCTGGTACGCCTTCCAGCGGAATGGCATTGAGATCCCCTATCCCCAACGTGTCGTGCACATGACCCAGCCCCCCGACCTGACGGCACTGCGGGCCGTAGAACTGGCCGGCATCGAAGAGCAGCTTCGCGCCATCGATTTCTTAGCGATACTCGACGCAGAGACGCTGCACTCGCTGGCCGAACACGCGCAAAAACGCGTCTACCTGCCCGGCGAGCAGGTCGTGCGGGAAGGCGAACCGGGAGAGGAACTCTTCGTGGTCATGGAGGGCGAGGCCGACGTCGTGATCAAGACAGGGGACCAGACCACGCCGGTCGCCGCGCTCAAGAAAGGGCAGTTCTTCGGCGAAATGTCTCTGCTCACCGGAGCCCCACGCTCCGCCACGGTCCAGGCAAAATCCCAACTGACGGTCACGGTCATCGGCAAGAACGCCATGAGCCAGGTCATCTCCTGTACCCCCGGCCTGGCAGAACAATTCGGCACAATCCTCACGACCCGGCAATCGGCGCTGACGGCCACGCGCGAGACCGCCGATCGCGTCTCAAAACTGAGGTCCGCTGCAGAGGATGGAACGTCGCTCACCGCGAAGATCCTCCAATTCTTCCGTCGGTCCGGGAACTGATCCCCGACCGACTCCTGTCAGCGACGGTGGAGCCGTAAGATGCAAGCCGCCACACGATACAACAAGGTGATCTCCGGAACAGTGGCGGGAGGGGCGGTATGGCTCCTCGCCCTGGCCCTGCACTGGTCGGGATGGCTCACCGTCACAGAACTCAAGACACTCGACCATCGGTTCCACCGGTACGCGGATTCCGCCAAGGCCGGAAACGACATCGTACTGGTTGCGGTGGATGAGGCCAGCCTGGAATCCTACGGCCAATGGCCCTGGTCCCGCGACCGGCACGGGTATGTCGTCCACTACTTGAAAGAAGCCGGCGCCAAAGCCGTGGTCTTCGATCTCCTGTTTCTCGAACCGGATCGATCGGGGGAGGAGTTTGATGCGGTATTCGCCGAAGAAATGCGGGCCGCCGGAAACGTCTATCTGCCGTTCCTGATGCAGGACGGGCAGCAACCCTCCGGCGGCCCGACCGCTTCCCCCGACGGCGTGCAAGAGTACCCGCTCGAGATCTTGAAGAAAGCGACGATCCCGCTCGACGACCAAAGCACTCTGCCAACCGGAACAGTCCCGACCTATACCGGCGCCAAATTACCCATGCCGCTGTTCGCGCAGGCCGCTCACGGTCTCGGATATATCAATCTGACCCCGGACATCGACGGAACCACCCGCCGCCTCCCCCCACTGGCGTACGCGCAGCAGCAGGCATTCCTGCACATCAGCACGACCGTCGCGCGCGACCTTCTGCAAGCGGATCGAGCATCCCTGCATCCTCGGGAGCTTCGACTTGGACCGGTCATGATTCCCTTGACCGCTGAACAAAACATGGTCATCGACTGGCACGGATCGCTGGAGAATCGTGTCTACCCCGTCTATCCAATCGGAGCCGTCCTCCGTTCGTTTACGGACCTACAGAGCGGGAAGCCGCCGCTATTGGATCCCGCGCTGTTTCGCGACAAAATCGTGTTCATTGCCACCACCGCCGCCGGGACCTACGATCTGCGAGTAACCCCGCTTTCCCCCTTCGCACCCGGCGTTCTCATCCACATGTCGGCGCTCGATAACATGCTGAGACATCGCCATCTCCAGCCGGCGTCGTGGGCGGTCTTCGCGGCCTCCACACTCGTCCTGACGCTCGCCACCGCATGGGCCTTCATGTTGATGCAATCCCAGTGGATCAAGGCCGCCGCCATCGCCGGTCTGGCCGCCGCTTACTACGGACTTGCCGTCCACGCCTTTACATCCCACGGTCTCTGGCTCAATCTCGCCATTCCCGAAGGCGCGCTGGCCGTCTCGTTCGCCACCGCCGCGACCGTCGAGTACCTCACGGAAGGGAGGCAGCGCCGGCAACTGCGGACGGTCTTCGACAAATACATGGCGGCTGAGGTGGTCGATGAGATCATGCGGAATCCGGAAGCGATCCGGCTCGGGGGTGAGAAAAAAGAACTCTCCGTGATCTTTTCCGACATCGCCGGATTCACCTCCATCTCGGAACAGATGGATCCGGAGCGGCTCGTCGAACTCCTGAACCAGTATCTCTCGGCCATGACGGAAATCATTCTCCGCCACCGGGGCAATGTGAATAAGTACCTGGGTGACGGCATCATGGCCATCTTCGGGGCGCCGCGCGGAGAGCCCAATCACGCCAGCCTTGCCTGCTTTGCCGCGTTAGACTCACAGGCTGAGCTTGCCAGGCTGCGCGAGCAGTGGAAAGCCGGGGGACAGCCGGAGATCAGCGCGCGCATCGGGATCAATTCCGGCTGGCTCGTGGTCGGCAATATGGGGTCGCAGGCCCGGATGGAATACACGGTGATGGGCGATGCCGTAAATCTGGCCTCCCGCCTGGAGGGCGCGAACAAGTTTTACGAGACACTGATCCTGTTGGGCCCCCGTACTTACGAGCTCGCCGCCGGAGACATCGAAGCGCGGGAAGTCGACCGCATGCGGGTCAAAGGCAAACAGGAGCCCGTAGTGGTCTTCGAATTACTCGCTCGCAAGGGAGACCTGCCTGACGAGCGACGCCGTGTCATCGAGACCTATCGAACCGGGCTCGAGGCCTACAAGCGGCGGGATTTCAAAACGGCGGCCGCGCAATTTAAGGCCGCTCTGGCGCTCGACCCGAAGGACGGCCCGGCACGGGTTTACTTGGAAAGGGCCGAAGAGTACCTTATAGCTCCGCCTCCCGAAGAGTGGGATGGCGTGTATGCACTCACATCGAAGTAAGCGAGGCTCCCGTGAATCACCGTCATGCCTTCCTTGCCGTCATGGTCTTCATGGTCACTGCCATAACTGATGTCGCCTTGGGCGAGACCCTCTATGTCGCAGCCAAGAGCGCGCAATTACGTTCGGGAAAAACCTCGCTGGACCCCGTCGTGGCTAGCCTGAAAATAGGAGAAACCCTGGAGGTGGTGAAGCGGGACGACCGCTGGGTGCAGGTCAAGACCGCCAAGGGTGTCACGGGCTGGATCTACTCCGGCAATGTGTCCGAGTCGAAACCGGCGGGAGGAGACAACGAGCTGGCTGCCCTGGGGAAGGGATTCAGACGAACCGAGGCCTCGGGTGTCACCGCCTCGGCCGGCGCCCGCGGGCTGGATAAAGCGTCGGAAAGTTATGCCAATCGGGTCGGGATTACTCAGCAGCATCGCGATGCCGTGGATCGGATGACCGCCAACAAGATTCCTGACGAAGATATCCAGACATTCCTCAAAGCCGGGAGGCTCGGCGAATATGCTGAATAGGTCATCACGCGGACTCTTCGTCGTCGGCCTCGTGCTGCTCGCGACCGCCGGTCTGACCGGCTGTGCGGAAATCCAGAAGGCTGCCGAAGGCGCCGCTCGAAACTCGGGAAACGAACGGCTGGCGAAGACGATCCATGGCGGCGGAACGCTCATCGGCGGGCTGCTTCCTATCGGCTATGAAGAGGAACAAACCATCGGACAAGCGATCGCCTTGCAGGTCGTGGCCCGCTATGGTGGAACCTATGACCAACCTGACCTGACGCGATATGTGAATCTGGTCGGCCGCAGCGTGGCCTTAACCTGTGATCGGGCTGACATTGAGTATCGCTTTGCAATCCTCAACCATGACTCGATCAACGCCTTCGCCGCCCCCGCCGGCTACATCTTCGTCACCCGCGGGTTGTTGAAAACGATCAAGAACGAAGCCGAGCTCGCGGCGGTGTTGGGGCATGAGATCGGTCACGTCACCCAGAAACATATCCTCGACGTCATTCAGCGGTCCAAACAGATCGCCGGCGTAGCGGAAGCCGGCCTGGCCTACGCAAACAAGAATCCCGACGCGTTCAAGAACGTGATCGACGGAGCGGTCAAGAAGCTGTTGGACGAAGGGCTGGACCAGGGCAAGGAGTTGGAGTCCGACCGATTGGGAGTCATCTTCTCATCGCGGGTAGGTTACGATCCGACCGCCTACGAGACATTTCTGGACCGGTTACGAACCCTCAAAGGCGACGACCGGGCCTTCTTCAAAACGCATCCGGATTTTTCCAATCGGCTCTCGGCCGTCCGGTCCACCATCAGTGAACAGAAACTGAAAGCCACGGGCATTCTCCTCGCCGATCGCTTCAGCCGCTCATCGAGCGGGGCGCTGTAGAAGACCGGATCGTTCGCTCCTCACAATTCCTACTGACGTCACATCCGGCTGTCGCCACTCCAGCCGGACGACCACGCCCTCGCATTGACCCTCCACCGGTTGCTTCCTATACTGCAAAGAGATCGGAGATGCTCTTGTGAAAATTGTCGTCAGCCTGACTATCGGATTCGTGTTCCTCGTCGGCGTGATCCTCGCGCTGCCGTTTCTCATCGATCTGAACCGATATCAAGATCAATACAAACCGCTGATCGAAGAGGCGCTGAATCGCAAGGTCCAACTCCAAGACATCCGCCTGACGATCTGGCCCCGCCTCGGCGCCCGTATCGGCGGGGTGACCATCCTCGACGATCCCGCCTTCGGCGCCGGGCCCTTTGTATCGCTGACGTCGTTGGATGTCGGGGTGAAACTCCTGCCGCTCCTGAGTAAGCAGGTGGAAGTCGAAGAGATCTCTCTGCGCGATCCGGTCGTCACGGTCATCACCAACAAGGACGGCGTGATGAATGTGTCGACCATCGGGGCCAGGACAGCATCCTCATCCCCGATAGAGCCTGGTGCGGTTCCGCCTCCCGTCGGAAACCCGTTGCAGATCCTGGCCCTGTTCGCCGTAGATCGCGTCTCGATCAAAGGCGGAGCGCTGACCTATCGCGATCTTTCGACGGCCCCGGTCACGGAATACCAGGCACAGGACTTTGAACTGTTGTTGCAGTCCGTCCGTCTCGGACAAACGCCTTCGATCCACCTCAAGGCCACGGTCCTGCCTTACAATCTTCCGGTCACGCTGGACGGCGGGTTCGGCCCGCTGGTCGAAACACTCGAAGTGCAGCAGTACGATTTCGCGTTGGGCTTCGGCAAGATCGCGCTCGCAGTGAAGGGCGCGCTCGTCGGGGGCAGGTTAGATGCGACCGTGTCTGCTCCCGCCATCAACACGGCCGATCTTCCCGTCACCCTGCCGCTACAGAAGCCGCTGGTGATCAAGGATCTGCTGGTAACCGCCAAGGCGCCGTACCCGTTCAAACAAGGTGCGTCCCCGCTGGAGCTGGCGGACATCTCGAATCTGAGCCTGGCGCTCATCATGGGAAACTCCTCCGTGCAGGTCAAAGGCACCGTCCTCAATGGTCAAGCCAATGTGACGGTGTCGTCCCCTTCACTCAGCACTGCCGATCTGCCGGTCGCCGTCCCGCTGGCCAAGCCGGTGGAACTCAGGGATCTTTTCATCACCGGCAAGACTCGTGTGCCGTTCAATTCAACGGCACCCCCATTGGAGCTCGCTGATGTCTCCGATCTGCGGGTTGCCGTCGCACTGGGCCAGTCGCAGATCCATGTGAAAGGCACGGTCCTCAACGGTCAAGCCGCCATGACCGTATCATCGCCTTCTGTGAATACGGCCGATCTGCCGATCGCTCTGCCGCTGACCAAGCCGGTGGAAATGAAGAATCTCACCGTCACGGCTAAAACACGCGCGCCCTTCAATCCCGCTGCGCCGCCGCTGGAAATCGCCGATGTCTCCGACTTGCGCGTCGCGGTTGCGCTGGGCCAGTCGCTCGTGCACCTCAAAGGGACCGTCCTCAATGGTCAGGCCAATGTGACCGTCACATCACCGTCCGTAAATACCGCCGACTTGCCGGTCGCAGTCCCGCTGGCTAAACCGGTGGAGTTCAAAGATTTGTCCGTCACGGCTAAAACCCGCGTACCGTTCAAACCGACGGCCCCCCCATTGGAGATTGCCGATATCTCCGACCTGCGCCTTGGAGTGATCCTGGGAAAATCTGAGGTGTCGGTCAAAGGCACCCTGCTGGGCGGCCACGCAAATGTGACCCTCTCATCGCCCGCCGTGCAGACCGGTGACCTGCCGGTCGAAACCGGACTCGCAAAATCCGTGGAGCTCAGAAATCTGCTCGTGAAGGCCGATCTCAAGGGGACGAACGCGCGCCTCTCCAACGCCTCCTTTCAACTGTTCGACGGCCAGTTCAAGGCAGATGGAGAGCTGTCGACAGGCTCACCGGCTCCGCCGTTTCGCAGCAAGGTCAAGATCGACGGACTCCAACTCGGCCCTGCGCTGGCGGCCATCAGTCCAGACAGCACGGTCTCGATGAGCGGCACAGCGGCGATGGATCTGGCCGTGACAGGACGCGGCTTCACCATGCCGGACCTGACCAAGGCGTTGGAGGGACCGGGGCATCTGCGAATCAAGAACGGGAAGATCGAAGGGATCAACCTCATGGAAGAGGCGGTTACGCTCCTGAAGGTTGCGGGCCTCTCACCCGATCGCCTCAAAACGACCGCATTCTCGACGATTGAAACCGATGTCATGATCCAGCAGGGTCTCGTCAATGTGCAGAAACTGCTGATAGACAGCCACGACTTTCAGGCTACGGGCGCCGGCACCGTCGGATTCGACCAGGCACTCAACCTTGCCGTGAATCTGCATCTGTCCCCGACCCTCAGCCAGAAACTGGCGGCATCCTCACCCGTTGCCAGAATCGCACTGAAGGAAGGGCGGCTCAGACTTCCCTTCCGGATCACCGGCACCATACAAGCTCCCGCCTACGGGTTGGATACAAAAGAGCTGACGGGAAAAGTCCAGGAGCAGGTGAAAGAAAAGGTGAACGAGGCGGTCAAGGGCCTTATCGAGGGCACGACGAATCCGAAAGACCTTCAACAACAAGGCAAAGATCTGCTGAAAGGGCTGCTCGGCCGGTGAGATCGGCAATCGGCGTGCGTGAACGAGCCGTACAGCAGAGCTTCCTGCCTCCATGTCCCCGGCTTATTCCCAGTGATGTTTGTGAGCCTGTTACGGCAGGATGATCGCCTGCTCGGCGTGACCGATGGCTTTGAGCGTTGCTTCGATCGCATCGACCATCGGGGGAGGACCGCAGAGAAAGATGACCGTATCGGCACCGGGCGGCGGAAGATGCGTGCGCAGCGCCGCCTCGGTGATGCGGCCCGTGCCTTGCGCCCAACCGGTCGGCGGCTGCTCCAGCACATGATAGCAATGGAAGCTCGCGTGTGTACGCGCGTCATCATCCCACTCCTCGTGGAAGATGATGTCAGCCTCGGCCTTGTTGGCAAAGAGCAGAAACAACTCGACCGCCAGGCCCCTGGCGAGTATCCAGCGAATGATGGAAATCATCGGGGTGATGCCCGTACCCCCGGCGACGAATCCCACCTTTTTCGCCATGCCGTCCACCCAATGGCCGCCGAGATGCGGCCCGCTCATCAACACCGTCTCGCCGACCTGCCGATCATGGAGATAGCGTGAGATCACACCGGTCTCATACCGTTTCACGGTGAGATCGAAGGAGCCCGTGGCACCGGGCATCGACGAAGGCGTGTAGGGCCGCTTCACCGGTTTGCCGTCGATCGTCGCATGGACGTAGAGATGATCGCCCGGCAACAGGTCCAGCGTGGCGTTCTCGGACAGAGCGAAACTGAATGTCTTGGTGTCGTGGGTATCGCGGTGAATCGCCGTCAGCTCGTACGGCACAGGAGTCTTCGACTTGATGCGCATGACAGGTTCAGAACTCATACGCGCATCATACGAGCCTCAGCGCATGGCCGCAATGGCAGAAAAGAACCGAGTCGCAGTGAGGAAAGAATTCTGACGCCGATGCCGTCTCGCGTCAAAACCGATAACTGAGTTCGATCATATGAAGATCGAATCCGCGGCCATTGTCGCCATAGAGCGTGGCATCGGACAAATGATGAAACCAATAACCCACGCCGATACCCTGATAGACCTTCGCTCGAAGCGCGATATCGCCGACCACCTGGAAGGAACCTCCCATGTCCTGGTTGGCGAAATGGTGCATGGAAAGGAGTGCGACTCCTGCCCCGACCTCTAAGGAGAGCCAGCCGTCTTTCTTCCCCAATACCACGCCGGGTACCATCGTCGCGATAAAGGCCGTATCATCCGAGGCTCCCAACGCGCCGACACTGCCCATCAGCCTGGTGCCGAGGCCCCATCCGGACTCAGAGTACCATCCCCAGGGGAGCGACCAGTTGGCCATCAGGTCGTACTCCTTGAAGAATTGCGTTTCCTTCTTTCCGATGGGAGAGCTTCCGCTTGCCCCCCCGCGCACTCCGATACTCTCCAAGTGGATCTCATCCGCCTGGATCAACGGAGGAGTCACAAGAAATACGGCTAGCCCGACCATCGTAAGCCACAGCCACGCCCTGCTCCTCACGCGGGAACCCATCTGAACGATGAAATCAACCAGGCCGGCGCCGTCAGACAGAGAAGCGCCACTGGTCTTGGAGTAGTGGGGAGCGTAATGAATCACCGTAGTCTCTCGGGTGGGCGGGCGCGTTCGATCTATTGCAGGCGATAGACCGTGAAAACGCTCCCATCTACACCATACAAGGCAGGAGGCCCCTTCGCAACAGAAGCATGAAACGGTGAAAACCGTGAGCGGGGGACGGGCCATCACTCCACCTCGTGTGTCGCGACGGGCAGGTCAGACTGAGGACCGTTCTCGAAGTACGCAGACGACGCGAAGAGTCACACCCCGTAAGAAACACGCGCGCTAGCGCACACCGGCCGGCGAACCGCTGCTCCCGGCGTCGGGAACCTGCAAGATGATGGAGAGCGCACGCCGATCCTCACCGACCTGCGCCATGATCTTGTCGCCGGTTTTGAGCCGTCCGGCCACCACCCCCTCAATTTTGGTGTCCGGAGTCACGACCAGGCGCATCTCGTGGCCGGAGAATTCTTTTACGATGAGCTCGTTGCCTTCCCAATACATCACATCCGCTTTGATGGCGGTGGGTGCGGTCGGCGCGGAACCTTCTAAAGCTGCTGCGGGAACGATTGAAGCAAAGACAAGACAGAGTGCGAGAAAAAGTGCCATCACAACCCTCCCTCTGGATGAATATTCAGCGGATGCCCATATCATACGTTCCTGAAAACACACTCGCAACAGGGGAGAAGAGAAATGAGGCAGAGCTACCGCACGGCTGAGGTCCGGACATGTTCCGGGCGAAAGCCCATGCCGATCAGGCGGGCGGGAATGCGCCGGAGAACGGGAAAGCGGGCGATGAGTTGCAGCGGCCAGGGCGGCACGAGCGGGCCGTCGCCGGCAAGGACGGTCTTGATTACTCTATCTTGAAGGAGGAGCTGCATCCGCTGCGTCATCTGCGTCGGCCAGGCGCGCCGCTCCTGCACCAGCCGCAGATCCGCTGGCGTCACCCTGCCCCGCCGTAACGAGTCCGCGAGTAGATTCGCCGCAGCCACGGCATCCTGAATCGCCAGATTGATTCCGACCCCGCCGATCGGCGACATCGCATGGGCCGCGTCGCCGATGCAGAGTACACCAGGGCGATACCAGTCCCGCAGGCGATCCACCTGCACCGTCAGGAGTTTGATCGGCTCCCAGCTCTGGAGTTCGCCGACTCGATCCGCCATGAAGGGTGCCAGTCTCCCGACCGTCTCACGAAACGCCGGAAGGCCTCGCGCTTCCAGCTCCGCACGCGACCCTTTGGGAATCACAAAGCCGCACTGCCAATAGTCCCCGCGATTGAGCATGATGAAAATACGGCCCCGGTCGAAACGGCCGACCGGACTCTCCGGATCCTTCGCGCGACGCGAGAGCCCGAACCACAGCACATCCATCGGTGCCCCGAACTCCTCGACCGGCAAGCCCGCCTTGTCCCGAACGACCGAGTGTCGTCCGTCCGCACCCACCACGAGATCCGCGCGCACCTCCAGCGGCCCCTTCGGCGTCGTTGCCCGAATCCCCACAATCGTCCCCGCCAGCTTGACGAGATCCGTCACCTCCGCTTCCATCAGTACGCGAAAGGTGGGATAGCGCGAGCCCTGCTCGGCCAGAAAGTTCAGAAAATCCCATTGGGGCATGAAGGCAATGAATCCGCAGCGGGTCGGCAAGGTAGAGAAATCCGCAACCGTCAGGGCCAGATCGCCGAACTGGGCGTTGATCCCCGGCGCTTTCTGATGCGGCAAGGCCAAGAGCTGCTCCAGCAGCCCGAGTTCATGGATGATTTCCAGAGTGGAAGGATGGATCGTGTCACCGCGGAAGTCGCGCAAAAAGTCGGCATGTTTCTCCAGCACCAGCACGTCGACCCCGGCGCGCGCCAGCAGCAGCCCGAGCATCATGCCCGCCGGACCGCCACCGGCGATGCAGCATTGCACTGAGACTCTGCCTGTCATAGGTCCTCCCCGGACCACGCCGGATGCCGAGCGGAGAGAGCGAAAGAAAACCCGTTCAGGATTTCCTCGCACGCGGGAGCGCACTCCGTGACGGAGAATCGCCCCCTCTGCCGGTATCGCCGGCTCACACAAAGAAGCCCGACCGCGTCATTCCACCACCCAGATCACAAAACCCTTGGCGTCGCGCAGGAGTTGATCCGTCACGCCGCCGAAGACCCGCTTGACCCGGGACGTCCCATGCCGCCCCACGACGATGGTTTCGTGGCGTCCGATTCGCGCCTCTTCGAGAATGTTTCGGGCGATATCGTCTTCATGGCCATACTTCAACATCACACGGCTGGTGTCGAATCCTGATTGGTTCAGCGTCTCGCACGCCTGCTTCAGGATGTGGCACTCGGCTTCCCCTTCCTTCCGGATCCAGGCCTCCTGCTCATCGCGCAACTGCACCCCCAATTGCGCCTCGGTGGCGGGATCCTCCGATCCGCCGTGCTCCAGCAGTTCCCGGGGCATGGGCTTGAGCACATGAAAAAGCGTAAGGGCGACATCGGGGGTTCGGCACAGGAGAGCACCGACATACCGGGCAACGCGACGGGAGTTCTCAGACTCGTCGACAGCCAAAAGAATTCGCATAGCGACCTCCCTGGCAGAGCGGGACAGACAACGCAGACGCCTATATCCTATTCTCCATGAATAGCCGATTCCAGAGGGAAACCGGGGTACGGGCATCTTCCGGACTATGCGTTTGTATCCATCGGCGCAGAGGATTATGCTGAAACTGTCGGGCCGGTCCCCGCCTTTATTCAGGGAGGTGCCGCCATGAGACGTATCAGCGCCGTTGCACTCCTCATTGTGCTCCTGGGCCTGCCGATTCCCACCGCATCGCCGGCCGGCGAACAGACCGGCATCCCGCCGGAGACCGTCGCGAACTACCTCCATGCGGTGANNGTGATCGAAGCGGATCGGACGTTCTACACCATCCACGTGGTCGAACGGATGCAAAAAGGCGGAGGCGTGGCGGCAGCCGAAAACTGGCGGGCAACGAAGAATACCCTCCCCCTGCCGGCCCAATTCCTCATGGAATCCAGCGCACTCTCAGCGATGACCGGCACACCGGTCCGTTACCGGCTCATCAGCCTCTGGCCGATCAACCCGCTCAATGTGCCACGGAATGCCGCAGAGAAAGCGGGCCTGGAGTCGTTGCGCACGCACCCGGAACAGGTCGTGACCGGAACGGTCACGCAGGGAAGCGAGACCTACTTTCAAGCCATCTACGCCGACCGGGCCGTGAGTCAATCCTGCGTAGGATGCCACAACACCCACCCCCAGAGCGCCAAGAAGGATTTCAAGTTGAATGAGGCCATGGGGGGCCTCGTGATCGAAATTCCGATGGGACGATAGAGCGGGCGGAAGAATTGATTCCGATCCAGTCACCGTCGCCTATTTCATATCCGAGGCGGCTGAGGATGGGAATGGGAACAGGGAAGAGCCCGCCGCCTCCCGATCGAAAGCATGCACCAAGGGATTCACCTAGTGGTGTGTCTGACATCCGGCTGGTACATTAAAAGTACGTACTCACACAGAAGGCAGACATTGCCTTGCGCAAGAGCCGGTAACATGCCTTGTGTCGGGCCTCCCGCTTGGGCTTGTTATTCGGCTCGTTGCTCACCAAGACAATGCCTACCTCTCACAAGGAGGTGCAGGCATGGCATCCAAAATCTACATCAGCGGGTTCCCTCCCTCGTATACCCAGGGACAGCTCCGCCAGATCTTCGTCCCCTTCGGAAAAGTGGAGTCGGTGCAAGTCCTGCGGGATGCGCGAGGGTTTTTCGTCGGGGTAGTGCAAATGGCCTCTCCCGAGGACGTGGAGCACATCTTCGGAGCGCAACAGGTCTTCCAAGTGGAAGGCAAGCATCTGGATATCTGGGAACCCCCGGAGACAGAGAGTGCCCAGAGCTGACCGGACATGAAACGTATGGGCGTGACGGTCACTCGTACTCTCTTACGGGATCGCCAGAAGAGGACCACACGGTAGAGGAAGAAGGTCAGTAGCACACAGTTCTGAATGAAGAGACGGCTTCGTGACCGCGGACGTCTCCCTCGACTCAGCTACCGGCTCTGAAAGAAGAAATACGCCGCGGCGGCGGCGAAGATCAGCGCGACGAGCAGCCCCCGCTTCAGCTTCCGCCAGATCTCCGCTTGAGCCTGCTCCAGCTTCTGTCGCAAAGACGGTTGAGAACGGATGTAGGCATCCACCAGATCCTTCGCCTCTTTCAGACCGAGATTCCGCTCCGCACGCACGACTTTGATCGCCTCGATCACGTTCCCGCGCCACAGCATCTCGACTGCCGCGTTGGAAAGAGTGGCCGACTGAGTTGGTTCTTGTGTCATAAGAACGGTCCTCCAGCCATGCAGGCCTTATGATCGCGCGTTGACGTGTGTCACATCCATCGACGCACCCGTGCGACATAGGCGGTGAACTTCGATCCGAATAATGCAATCAGTGCTCTTTCTTCCGGTTCAATCTGGTACCGGTTCATGTACCACACGAATCCCGGAAGAAAGAGGACGGTCAGGACATTGGCCAAATTGATCGCCCAAGAGAGCAATACCAGGAGCAGCCCCAGATACATCGGGTTGCGTGTGACGGAATAAATGCCCGATTGCACCAATGCCGACGAAGATCCCGGTTTCATGGGATTGACAGTCGTGCCGGCCCGGCCGAACGCGACCACACCCGAGAGAGCAATGAATCCACCCAGCACCGCCACCATGCCTGAAACGACAACATGCCCGGGAAAGGGAACATCAAATCCCGGAACAGCCTGCGCCGCAAGCCACATACCGGCGGCTGTAATCAGGGCGACCGCCACCGGGGGAATCTTGAGCTCGAGCGTCATTTTATAAGGCTACGCCTCTCGCAGCAGACAGGCACATCACAGGGCATCTGTAATGCAGAAAATCCCTGATTGCCAGCCCCAAGGCTAGTTCCGGATTTTCCATATCTCGGGATGTCTATGCAGGTGCAGCACAGCCAGGACATCGACACGTTCGTCGCCGATCAAGAAATACATGCCATAGGGAAAGTGCCGAAGCAGCGCGCGATGCACCGCCGCTTCCTGCCGGGGAAATTGCCGGGGATTCTCGACGATGCGATGGAACACGTGATCAAGTTCGTCGAGGAACTTCCCTCCCAAACGGCCCGTTGGTCTTCGTACCACACCGCAGCCGCTTGGATATCGAGTTCAGACTGAGGCTGGATAATAAGCCGCGAAGCCATCCGTCAGATCAACGTTCGCGCAACCTGCGCGCAATGTCTGCACGGACATCGGTCCACGATCGGCCAACGCCGGGGTTCGCCGAATACGCCGCCAATCGCTCCCGGATGATGTCGTGGTGCCATTCAGACACCGGGACTTGCTCGGAAGTCGCAGCAATCCGATCCCACAACGATTGCACGAAGTCGATTTGCTCATCGACCGGAAGATCGTCAAACCCGGGAGGCGGCGTGGGCACCATCTTGGCCATGGGAGGGAACTCCTTCGATCAGGAGTATAGCGCAAAGTCACGCACAGGCAAAGCCGACACAATGGAAGCATAAATGCGAACTGAGTCTCGCTTCACCGGACAAGTCGTTCAAACAAGGTGACTGGTTCCGTTACTGCCTACCGCTCTTCCTCACAATGTTCGTCGGAATGTCATCGAGGCTGAATTGGTTCTTCTCTTCGCGATATTGCCGCAACCCCTCCTCGCCTTTCTTGGCCGCCCACTCGTTCAGCAACTCGCGGTCGCCGGTATAGGAGAGATAGGGCACCGCCATGCCGCAGGAGGTTTGCACCAGATCGAGCGTCACGTCGAAGATCTGCCGCGCGCCAGGCAGCGGAGGAAACAACGAGACAAACTCGCGCCATGCCGCGTCATCCTGGTGAACGACCGTCGCGGTGCCGTAGAGCTGTTTTGCGATGACCTCTTTCAATGCCGCATTCTCGAGCGACACGTCCGCATACATCCGTTTGAGGCGGCCGTTCTCGTGCTCCAGTTCCTTCAGCCGCTTCACGTCGGAGGCCTCCAGCCCGCCGTATTGGGCTTTCCACTTGTAGTCGGTGGCGGACCTGATCCCGTACGTCCGCCAGATCTCATTGACCGGCCGGCCGGCATCGGCCTCTTGCAGGATCGACACGATTTGGGTCTCGGTGAACTTCGACTGGCGCAGGGAAACCTCCTGGCTAAGGTGACGATTGTGCCAGAACGTTCTCCTAATGACTGTCTCGATCTACGGGGAGCTTACGTTCGAGCCCATCAAAACCCTCACTTCATATAGGCTCTTCGATAATAAAATCGCGAGATTCCAAACAGGAGCCTGTCAAACTGACTAGGTAGGCGAAATGGAACAGCCTGGTCGATCCTCAACCGCGCGCGGCATAATCTTCTTTCACCTCACCCTACTTTTCCCAAAGAGAGCGGCCAGATGGTCCTTCACTGCGCGCATTGAGGAAGCACATTCCGATCATGCGGCCTCAGCGAGCAAGAAGGACCGTCTGGCTGCTCCCTGTCCTCCGCTGACATCCCCTCCCAGGTATGCTACAAACCCGTTCTATAATGGTTGGCCTTTCAGTGAGTGCTCTTATGACAACGACTCTCCGCTTCACATCCTTTGCCCGGCTCACACTGGCCGGGGCTTTCTGTAGCCTGACACTGTCCGGCTGTCTATCGCCGATCACCTTGAATCGTGCGGTGACAACCTATGACGAAGCCGTGACGGATGCGGTCTCCAAGCAACTGCTCATCAACATTGCCCGCGCCCATCGCCATCAACCCATCCACTTCACCGGCGTCTCGAACATCGCCGCGACATTTGACTTTCGGGTAAATGCCGGAGCGACCCCGGCGCTGACAGGCGACGCCAGCAAAACGCTCATGCCGGTCTTCGGCGGCAGCGTGGCGGAGAATCCAACGATCAGCATCGTGCCGATCGAAGGGGAAGAGTTCACGAAGCGGCTGTTGACCCCGTTTCAGGAAACCAAGTTCACGCTCCTACTCCGGCAGCGGTTCGACATCGATCTGTTGCTCCGGCTGATGGCGCAGGAACTGCGGATCAAACAGGACGGCCGGGAAGTCTCCTACCGCAACGCGCCGTCCGATAAGCCGGGCTATGAAATGTTCCGCCGCGTGGTGACGCACCTCTCGGCCATTCAGGACCAGAACCAGCTCTACGCCGAGCCGCTCGTTTCGCACCGCACCTGGACGATTCCCGCCAACTCGGTCACCGCCGAGGGCTTTCAGTCGCTGCAAAAGGAATATCTCGTCGCCTACAACCAGAAGGACAATACCTATACGCTTCAGAAACAGATCACGGGGCGCATTCTCATCACCAACTATGATCCCGACACGCTCTCACCCGAGGAACGGGCGCGGTTGATCGACGAGACGGAAGACGGACATCTGAACGATGTCTCCTTCGACATCCGTCCCGGCCATTTCGGAGGGGAATACCCGCTCAAAGGGGATTTCCGGCTGCGGAGCTTCAACACGATTCTCAACTTCCTCGGGCGCGGGCTGGAGGAAGAGCCCGAATATCATGTGGAGAAGGATCCGCGCACGCCGCCCGTGCATGAGAATCCCGTCCACGCGATGGAACTCGTGCTGTCGGACAGTTCCCCGTCTGACGCCGACCTGTCGATCAAGTTCCACGGCAAACATTACGCGGTGAACACGACCGGGCCGCTGGCCCGCTGGAACCGCGAGGGGTTTCAGTTGCTCTATCTCCTTTTCCAGATGACCGTGAGCGAAGTCCCGCGCGTGGGTGTCCCCAGCATCACGATTGCGAAGTGAGGTTCTGAGTGCTGGCCACTGAGTCCTGAGCCCCCCTTAAAGATGCCTGTCTTTTCCGCGCTTCCGCCTGCTACAACTCCCTTCCTGCCGGCTCCCTCACTTTCCGTGTAAGCCTTGCCAGGATTGGGTTTACGGAAAGTCAACGGATCTTCGAATTCCACGTTACACATTGCATGCGACACACACCTTTCCTGACCATCTGCCTCTCCTTTGCCATCAGTCTCCTTGCCGGCTGCAGTAGCAGCGGATCGGATACTCCTCCTGCACCAGGCCCTGTCACCGGCCCGTCCTGTTCGGTCGCGCAGCTTGAAGGGGCGATGGATAGCACGCTGGCGCAGACTTCGTCGGACGTGGACTTTTCATTCTTGGTCGAACGGCAGGATGGCCGCCGCTACACCTACAACCGGGGCGGCTCTACGCTGCTGACCTCCTATGAATCGGCCTCGACGTCAAAAATGGTCTCGGCAGTCATCATCCTACGATTGGTGGAGCAGGGGTACCTGAGTCTGGCAGACAAACCGCAGCGCTACATTACGACCTGGCCTCTCGTGAGCACCGATCCGCTCTTCAACATGACACTCGAACAGTTGCTGAGCTTCACCTCCGGCCTGACGACCGAGCCGCCTTGTCAGAACTTCGGAGGATCGAGTTTTGAAAGCTGCGTGAACAGCATCGCGACGACCAACGCCGGAAACGGCATGACTCCCGGACAGGAGTTCTATTACGCCAGCACCCATCTGCAAGTGGCGGGGCTCATGGCCATCAAGGCGCGGGGCGTTGCCACCTGGCAGGATGTCTTCACGGAATTTAAAACACAGACCGGGCTGTTCCCGACTGCAACCTATGATTTACCCTCTGCCACGAATCCCCGTCTGGCCGGCGGCATGCACTGGACCGGCCACGAATACATGGCCTTTCTCAAGGCGCTGACAAACGGTTCGCTGCTGAACAGCACCTCAATGGGTCAGCTGCTGGCGGATCACACCGCCTCCGTCGTAATGACCTATTCGCCAGCCCTGGTCGGCGCAGGCGAAGACTGGCACTACGGGCTCGGCCTCTGGCACGAATGCCAGAGCGCCACGTTCAATTGCACGGCGGGGACCCGCGTCTCCAGCCCCGGCGCCTACGGTGCCTACCCCTTCTGGGATCGCAGCAAAAACTATTTCGGCATCGTCGCCCGCCAGGGCGCGCTCAGGACGTTTCCAAATGGTATTGCGATTGAACGATCGGTGAGACCCGACGTTGAACAGTGGCTGGCCTGCCCTTAGCAGGATAATGATACAACCCGATAGCGGCGCTTGCTTCTGACAGGACCCGCTCAGAGTTTTCTGCTACTCTCCTCCCCCATGCCCCCGGCCCTCCAAGCTTTTCTAATCCTCTTCGTCGTCGGTGCATCGCTCCGTCTGTCCGGTCTGCTCGGGAAAGCCCATGCAGAACGGCTGGGGCTCTTCGTCTTTTCCGTTACGCTGCCCGCGACGATTCTCGTGTCGTTGGATCGCGTGGCCTTCGCACCGACGGCCTGGAAGCTGCCGCTGGCTGCCTGCCTCGTCTCGCTCCCGCTGGTGCTCGCCTCCTGGCCGCTTGCCAAGCTGCTGCATCTCGCCCGCCCGACACAGGGCGGACTCCTCCTTGCCATCGGCTGCATTAACTCCGTGTACTTTGCCTATCCCGTCGCGCTGGCGACGTTCGGTGATGCAGGCCTCGCCCGGGCGATCCTCTTCGACCTCGGTCAAACCACGCTCACCCTCACAGCGCTCTATGCGCTGGCAGTATGGCACGGCACCGCCGCACCCTCGGCGCGCTCGGCGCTCACGCGACTGCTCACGTCGCCTCCCTTCTGGGCCTTAACCGTCATGCTGGCGATGAAAGCGGCAGGACTCCATCTGCCGTCCTGGCTCCATACCATCTTGACGCCGGTGCATCTCATGACGACGCCGCTGGCGAGTCTCGTACTCGGTCTCTCGATCAGCTTCGCGGCGTTGCAACGAACCTGGCGACTCACCTGCCTGGGCGTGGCGATACGGATGCTCGGCGGACTGTTGTTCGGTGTCGTCGCAGCCTGGCTGCTGGATTTGAGTGGAATGGAACGAGCGGTAGTAATTCTGATCGCCGCGATGCCGTCGGCGGTGACGGCGGTCATCTTCGCGACGGAAACCCGATTGGATGAAGATCTCGTCGCCTCGATCGTGGCGCTCTCGATCTGCCTCGGCGTGGCCCTGCTCCCCTGGCTGCCCTCCCTAGCCACAGCACTGTTGGGATAGCCTGGCGTGAGTCGCGTGGGAACAAATCAGCCCATACCTACAACAGGTCGTCCAGGATGACACACTCAATTTCTTTGACCCGGCGTAGCGCCTTATCGTTTCCATAGAAACGTGTCGCCTTATGGCTGATCGCCGTGGCCAGTTGAATCGCATCCGGCGTACTGAGCCGATACCGTGCACGCAACTCCGCCGCCCGATCAGCGACATCCAATGTCACCGGAACCCACTGGATCTTCGGATAGGTGCTGGTGAGGGCAAAGATTTGCTGAGCCAATTCCTCTTTGTGATCGCGGTACGGCTGGACCAACAATTCCAGGAGTGTGACGGTCGACGTCACAGCAGGATTACGGCCACGCTCGATGCGATCAAACAGGGACGCACACCAGGCACCGTACCGCGGATGATCCTCAAGGAAATAGATGAACAGGTTGGTATCAAGACCGATGCCTTGACGGTCGTCTGGAAGGCCTCGATCAGCAACGCCCTCTACCACGAGCGGCGCTCCCGTTTCAGGTAGCCTGGCGGGTAGACCCCTTTGGCCAGCCCTTGCAATGTGCGCGCATACCGCTTCGGCTTGGGCATGACCAGCGTGAGATCGTCCTTCACGACTACGAGCAATTCATCGCCGCCTTTGACGCCCATCGCCTGTCGCGCTTCCTTGGGAATGACGATCTGATTCTTGCTACTGAGCTTCTGAATGGCCATGATGCCCTCCTAATGTGGCTTTACTTTATCATTGAACGTAAAGCTTCTCAACTGAACCTTGCCCCGGATCGCTGGATCGATCATCGAAGTTCTAGACATACCCATCCCGCCACCCAACTCCTCGCCTTGACTTGCTCCGGCAAGGCGGGTACAAGCCTCTGAGGATTTCACCTTAACCAGGACTCTCTGCCCATGATCGCATCGCTCGATACAAAGCCGTTCCGCACACTCGCCGTGATTCTGACGCTCTCCGGTCTCATCGCCGCTGCAACAGGCTGCGCCAAAGGCGTCCTGCCGAAACCGACTCCCACTCAGCCGCCTACGCCCATCGATTTCGCGCTCGCGTTGCAGTATGCGCAACGGGCAGCCCTGGTCTATGAGACCGATGCGGCCATCAAACAGAAATCGCCGGCCGGCACGACGGTCTCCTTCATGGTGGAATCACCCAAGGGTGTGAAGGCCTACATCGAAACGGACGATGCGAAAAAGATTCAATGGGTCTCCGTGCGGGGTACCTCGACCCTGGAGAATGTGAAGCTGGATGTGGACTACAACAAAGTAGTAGACGGACGGCTGCAGATCCCGCTGCACAAAGGTTTCGCCGACACGGCGCTGCAGGTCTATGCCTTTGCGAAGCCGCTGCTCCGACCGGGTTATGAGGTGCGTGTGACCGGCCACAGCCTGGGCGGCGCGGCGGCAGCGATCGTGCTGATGCTCTTCAAGGAAGACGGCGTGAAGCTCGGCCAGGCGATGACGTTCGGCCAGCCGAAGGTGACGAACCGCGCGGGCGTCGAGAAGTATCGCGGGCTGCCGCTCCTGCGCTTCGTGAACGACAAGGATCCGGTGCCGCTTATGCCGCCGCTCGATATCTCCACGATCCTCGACGAAGGCCCGTACAAACACTTCGGCCCCGAAGTGGTGCTGAAAGACGGGACCAACTACGCCTACTTCGATAACGTTCAGGCAGAGCGCTTCTCCGTGATCTCGTTCTGGAACACCCTCGGCAACCAGCAGGTCCCGGACCATTCCATCGCCAACTACATCCAGAGCCTGCAGGCGAAAACGGGAATGCGGTAGGGAGATCAGGCTATCAGCATTTCAAGACGTCGTTCCGACAAGCATCGTTGCGGCCGTTGAAACAAGACCGGGATTGGCAATCCGCGAGGACTCATTCGCACAAGCGGCGAGACCAGAGTATTTCTCTGGCGCCTCCTATTTGTATCCCACCACCATGCCGTCCGGTCCGGCCAGTCGTTCTACCTTGGTCTTCTTGAAGCCGGCTTCCTTCATCCACTTGCGACAGTCGGCGCCGGTGAAGTCGAACCCGCCGGGGGTTTCGATCAGCATATTGAGGCTCATCAGCAATCCGAAGGCGTTCTCTTTGCGCCCATCGTCGATGAGGGCTTCGTGGATGATCACGGCACCGTTCGGCGACAGGGCCTCANNCATCCGCTTCTCGTCGAGATTCCAGTCATGGAGGATATGGCCCATGATGATGACGTCGACGTTTGGAAGCGGCTCTTTGAAAAAATTGCCGGAATGAAATTTCAGCCGTTGCGACACCCCCTTGGTCTTCGCGTAGGTTTCAAACACCGACTGGACGACCGGCAAATCCACACCCAGACCCGAGAGGTGCTTGTGCGCGAGCGCGATTTCGACGGCTACGCCGCCTTGCGCGCAGCCGACATCGGCGAAGGTCTTGTAGTTCTTCCAGGGAAACTTTTTC
>CXWL01007549.1_pt1 | contig 26582 bp, 26 predicted proteins | sample 590931 | NCBI WGS metagenome assembly CXWL01 (sample SAMEA3498368, study PRJEB10139) | groundwater metagenome | biome: water well; material: biofilm material | place: Germany | collected 2015-04-27 | reverse complement strand
TGGAAACTGGAACGAATCAAAAATTCCTGAAACGCACGATCTTTGAACACCGGCGAATAGCTTCGGAATCTAAGCCTTTGCGTCCTCTTTGCGGACTTTGCGGTCTTTGCGTGAGAACAGAAATTTCACGCAAAGACCGCAAGGGCCGCAAAGAAAACGCAATATGAATTCCGGGGACTCAAACGATGTCCTGCTGGAAGCTCGCAACTGATAGGCTGGAAACTGGAACGAATCAAAAATTCCTGAAACGCACGACCTTTGAACACCGGCGAATAGCTTCGGAATCTAAGCCTTTGCGTCCTCTTTGCGAACTTGGCGGGCTTTGCGTGAGATCAGAAATTCAACGCAAAGACCGCAAAGGCCGCAAAGAAGACGCCAGGAGAATTCCAGGGACTCAAACACGAGCACTAGCGATATGGTAAAATTACATTTTAGACAATGAGTTCGCTGACACAGGAAATCAAAAATACGGTTTTGATCGTCCTCGGTATATTCTCGGCGGCCTTTGGGCTCAAGGGGTTTTTGCTGTCGAGTCGCTTTATTGACGGTGGTGTGACCGGTGTTTCGATGCTGATCTCGGATATATTTGGCATTCCGCTTTCGATCCTGCTGCTCGTTGTTAATATCCCATTCATCCTCATCGGCTATCGGCAGATCGGGCGAAGATTTGCGATGAGGAGTGCAATGGGCATCGCCGGATTGGCGTTGTGTCTCGCGTTTGTTAAGTTTCCAGATGTTACTCCCGACAAATTGCTTACCGCCGTTTTCGGCGGACTTTTTATCGGGGCGGGGATCGGACTTGCGATACGCGGTGGTTCTGTTCTTGACGGAACCGAGATCGCGGCGTTGCTGGTGAGTCGCAATAGTCATCTGCTCCGCGTTGGCGATGTGATTTTGATCGTTAATATCCTGATATTTCTCTCCGCGGCAATTTTCGTAAGCGTTGAGTCGGCGATGTACTCCATATTGACCTATGTCGCGGCGACCAAAGCTATAGATTTTTTGCTCCACGGTGTCGAGGAATACACGGCGATCAATATAGTGTCCCCAAATAATGATGCGATCCGTGAAGCCATCACACAACGGCTCCATCGCGGTGTAACCGTGTTCAAAGGCAGTGGCGGAGTGGGCAGTACCGGCGAGATCGCTGAGGACCGGTCGATACTCTATTGTGTTGTAACCCGGCTCGAGATCGGCAGCATCAAATCGGTGGTCGCCGAGCTTGATCCAAATGCATTCGTGACGACGCATTCCCTCAACGACGTCGAGGGTGGATTGATAAAACGGCCGTTGATGCATTGATCCGTCAAGGCAACCTTTCGCGGCAGATCGAACATCGTGGTAACATCGCGCATCAAACAACTAGTCTTGTGAGGCAAAATATGGTCAAACATATATCTACTTTATTTCTCATTGGATCGATCTTTGGTTTTGGGACTCACGTCCCAACGTTCACACAGACAAAGCCGACAAAGCAGGAAGAAAAGACGACAAAAGTTAGAGAAAAGATCAAGAAACTGGGAATTGGTGACCGGACCAGGATAAAGGTCAAGTTATACAGCGGAACGACGCACCAGGGATACGTAAGCGGTGCCAATGACGACGATTTTGTTGTCGTCGATCAGGAAGGCAAGTCCAGCACGCTCAGATACGCCGATGTCGATACAGTCGGCGGCAAGAATCTGTCTACCGGGGCAAAGGTTGCGATCGGCGTTGGGATTGGCGTTGGAGCTACGCTACTTGCTCTCTATCTGATCTTTGTGCACATAACGCGGAATAACTGATTCAGGTCAGCATTTAAGGGAATACTATGATCAAACAAATAATCGCTGCCGTTCTGCTCTTGACGATCTTCGGACTAACCGCTGTATCGGCTTCCTTCGGGCAGGACCCAAGGTCTAAAAAGGAACAGCAAACCGAGAAAGTAAAGGACAAGATCAGAAAATTGGGACTCGGCGAACGTGTGAAAGTGAAGGTCAAGCTTTACGACGCTACTGAATTTCAGGGTTGGGTCAAAGAAGCAAATGCCGACGATTTTGTCATCATCGATAAGACCGGCAATCCGAACGTCGTGAAGTATGCTGACGTTAAGTCGGTCGGCGGCAAGAATTTCTCGACTGGGGCCAAAATTGCGATCGGTATCGGTATTGGGGTCGGAGCTACGATCCTTGCATTATTGATCATAATCGCATCGCTTGACTGATCATCCGATCAAGCCTTTATACGGGTTGCCCGAGCAACGGTGCGCCGAATTGAGCTGCTTAAGCTCAGGATGGAAATTGTTGTTTCGGCGAGTAACGGCATGAAGGCGGCCTGCCGTAAGAGCGAACAAACCCTCAGTCGTGAATCAAATGCCTTTGAATATTCTCTACTGTATTTTTGAGCGAGGGACTCGATCTCTTCACTTTCAAAGGCTCTCGCGATAAGGTCGGCGGCAATCTTCCCGCTCTCGAGAGCAAGCAAAATACCACTGCCGGTAAACGGATCGATAAAGGCAGCGGCATCACCGATACACAGCATGCCGTTGGCGGGAGCCAGGCTGCCCCGGCCAAATCGCGTGATCGGAACCGCAAGCCACTCTGACGCGATCTCGATATCGGCAAGAGCCTTAGACGCCCGGCTGTTTGCAAACAAGACCTCTCGCATGACCCGTTCCGGATCACTCGCCATGCTTTTGGCCTGTTCTGCGGAAGCGATGAAGCACAGGTTGTAAAGATCACCCTCGACGGAATTGCAGCCGCCGTAGCCGCCCTTATAAACATAGATCTCGCACGCGGCCGGCATGAGATCCGCACCCCGTAGATGGGCCTTGAACGCAACAAAATCGGCAGGAGCTTTTGCCCGGCCTTTTTGATCCAGACGCCGTGCGAGCGAACGAGATCTCCCTGTAGCGTCGATCACGATCTTTGAATTTACTTGTGATCCAATGCCGCTTTTATCCTTGAGCTTTATGCCCACGACCCGGTCTCTCTCGAAAACGAGCCCCGTCGCCGTAGTTTCTTCTCTGACATCGGCTCCGAGGGCACGGGAGCGTTTGAGTAGCATAGAATCCATTTCCGCACGGCTCAGCCCAAGCGCCAGGGAATCGGCATTTCCGAACCACCGGCTGTCGATAGTGACGCTCTTACCGCTGCGTGAAAAGAAGATGGTCTCGCGTAGATCGGCACCGCCGGCAGTGGACATTCCTAGGAGTGCGCCGAGCTCCTTAAAATGGATGAGACATTCGGGCGAGATGAACTCGCCGCAGAGCTTTTCGCGTGGGAAGCGTTTTTGCTCGACGAGCACTACTTTCAAGCCGGCAACCGCAAGTCTTATCGCCGCCGCACATCCGGCCGGTCCGCCGCCGACGATCGCTACATCAAAATTCTCAGTCATCGTCCGCTCCGATGCCCGACAGGATAAGGCGATTTACTCGCGAATGCTCGACACGAACATCACAAAGCCCCGCTTTTACCGCAATCGCACGCATTTCAAGCGGCGTACGGCTCCGCAATATGGACAACGCCCCGTCTTCGAGGCTAAATCGCTGCAGGAACAGACGGCCGACGATCTTGTAGGTGTAATAGGCCGTCGGATGGCGGTTGAGATCGATCACGAAAATGCGGCCGCGAGAAACGCGCGCCATCTCACGGACAAGCTCTATCGCAGCCGCGTCATCGAGATGATGCAGGAAAAGTGTACAAAATGCGTGATCGAAACTGTCGTCGGCCAGCGGCAGTTGCAGAGCATCGCATTGGATTGCCGAGATATCTTTCTCGTGTATCGAGCGGGCCGCATCGGAATGTATCTCGGCTCCAGCAAAAAATGTTTTGCGGCCGTCCGTCCATTTTACAAGCTCGCGGAGCAGTTCGCCCGAACCGGCGCCAACATCCAACACGGAGACCCGTTCGTGGCCGTTCTCATTCATCTCGCGAAACAAGGTGGCCTTGAGAGCCCGCACTTCGCCAAAGATCCGGTGAATAAAGCGCATTTCCAATTGCCAGCGTGCGTATTCTGCGGGCGTGTAATCGCCCGTATCGAGCCGTTCCAATTCGCTGCTGCGATGGCGAAACTGTTCAAACATATCGCTGGAGAACGAGGGCACTATTTTTTGAGCCAAAGCCAATGCAATTACAAAGGGCCGTATTTACAACTGCCTCTCGCGAAACATTTGGAACGTAATCGAGATCGCATTCGGGATCGGGTTCGTCGAGGTTTATCGTTGGCGGTATTACACCGGTTGACATCGCACATAGGGCAGCACCGATACCGGCTGCGCCGCTTGCTCCTTGAGGATGCCCAAGCTGGGATTTTGTTGCCGACATCGGCGTATTGTACGCGTGCTCGCCGAGGACCATTTTCATAGCGGTTGTCTCGATCTTATCGTTCAGAACTGTTGACGTACCGTGAAGATTTACGTAATCGACCTGATCCGCGGCAATGCCAGCATCATCAAGGGCCATCGCCATTGCACGTGCGGGTTCGATGCCTGAATCATCAAGCCGAACGCGGTGATACGCATCGCAGGTTGCTCCGTAGCCGGTTATTTCGGCATAGATCCGAGCATTCCGTTCGAGAGCAGATTCAAGGTCTTCGAGCACATAAATATACGAGCCCTCGGCAACGACGATCCCTGATCGGCCGGCTGCAAACGGCCTGGATGCACGGTGCGGCTCGTCGTTCCAGTCTTTTGTGAGCACGGTCATGAGATCAAACCCGGCAAGTATTCCCGGAGCGACCGGAGCGTCAACGCCACCCGCGATCATGATCTTTTGCCGTCCAAGAGCAATATGTTGAGCAGCATAGAAAATAGCATCGGTCGAACTTGTACAGCCGGTCGATACAACATGCGACAGGCCACGCAGACCAAATTTCATGGATATCTCCGACGACAGGCCGCCGTGTGTGGAAGAGGGAATTATGTAAACGCTAGCTTGATGTTTAGGCCCAACGAACCAGTATTCGTAGTGCTTTTCCGCAAAGGCGAGGCCACCGCCGCCGGTACCGATCTCGACGCCGATCGATCGGCGTTCTTCGAGTGTCAGAGCCTCCGGTTCGATGCCCGCATCGGCGACCGCCTCGCGGGCCGCCGCAAGGGCGAGCGGCACCGCTCGCGGAACGTGCTTACGGTCTTTGATATTAAGTTCGGCTTCCCAGTCGAAATCGCGAACTTCGCCTGCGATCTTGACTCCCGAGGCCGACGCGTCAAAACTCTCGATCCGCCGTACGCCACTAACCCCGGCCCGAAGCGCGCTCCAAAAAGCATCGCGTCCGATGCCTATTGGCGTAACACAGCCGACACCGGTGATGACAACACGGCGTGGGTGCGAAAAGGTATTGAGCATTTGAAGTTTCCCCTTGTCTGTCGTTTGAGAATAGCACCGACGCCGACATTATTGCCACACTTTCGCCATCGGCGTTCGTTTTTGTTAACTTATTCTTTATGAGAAAACCTGTCATCGCAGGCAATTGGAAAATGTACAAGTTGCTCGGCGAGGCCGTTGATGCCGCCCTGGAGCTAAAGCCGCTGGTTGCGAACGCTAATCATTGCGAGATTGTTATAGCACCCGTCTTTACAGCTCTTAAGACGGTTGCGGACAGGCTAGAGGGCTCAAATATTTGGGTCGCTGCTCAAAATTGTGCCATTCAGAATGAGTTTGGAGCACACACCGGCGAGATCGCCCCGGCGATGCTAAAAGATGCGGGTTGTTCGCACGTGATAATCGGCCATAGCGAGCGGCGCCAATTCTACGGCGATACCGACGGTTCGGTCAGTAGGAAGGCTCACGCAACTCTCGCCGCAGGTATGACCGCGATCGTCTGTGTGGGCGAACACCTGGCCGAGAGGGAATCCGGACACGCGGAATCCGTCGTCGAAAGCCAGCTAACAGGCAGTTTGGCTGGTTTGACAGTTGCCGATATGGAACGTATCATAATCGCTTACGAGCCTGTCTGGGCAATTGGTACGGGTAAAACCGCCAGGCCCGAACAGGCTCAAGAAATGCACGGCCACATCCGCCAAGTTGTTGCTAAAACACACGGCGACGCCGTAGCAAACGCCGTAAGAATCCTGTACGGCGGCTCGGTCAAACCGGACAATATCGCGACGCTCATGTCGCAGTCCGACGTTGACGGAGCATTGGTCGGCGGTGCAAGCCTGGAAGCGGCTAGCTTTGCTCAGATCGTGAATTTTGATAGATAATGAATTCTGATGGTTTATTTTTTGTACGGTTTATTTTTTCTTTCGTGCCTGATACTGGTAGCTGCGGTTTTGCTGCAGCCCGGTAAGACTGACGCTGGCGCACTTTTTACGAGTAACGTGTCGAGTTCGGCATTTGCTCCACGCGGCACCGCTACAGTGTTGTCAAAGGTTACGATCACTGCTGCATGCACCTTTATGCTGTCCGCGTTGTTGCTTTCGCTACCGGCATTGACCGGTAACGTGTCGGTGCTCTCGAGCAATCCCGATACGCCCGCCGAGGCACCGGCAAACACCGATGCTAATGCGAATGTGGCCCCAACGGTCGAGGCGAATTCAAATGCTGCTCCGCCGGCTAACGCGGAGGCGCCGGCGACGAACGCTCCGGCTGCTAATACCGCGGCTCCGGCTAATAACTAGGTTTTTTTTTGTTTCAGATCTCAGACCTGAGATCGTAGCTTTGAAAATATTGCTCAGGTGGCGTAATTGGTAGCCGCGCACGTTTGAGGGGCGTGTGGAGCGATCCGTGCGAGTTCGAGTCTCGCCCTGAGCACCACTCGACAGTGGTCGATGACCGGTGGTCAGTAGTCAGTTGAGATCTATCTTCTGACCACCGACCACCGAGCACCGACCACTGCTACTTTACGACCATCGTTCCAGTACCTTCATCCGTAAATACCTCGGCAAGGATCGCGTTGCGGTTTTTACCGCCGATTATATGCGCAGATGCAACACCCCGATCTAACAACGAGATAAGATTCTCCAGCTTTGGTATCATCCCGCCGGTTGCACGCCCGGAATCGATCATCTGCCGTGCATCGCCGGTCGTTAGCCGTGAGATTTTTGTATCCTCGTTCGCCTCGTCGAGATAGATTCCGTTGACATCCGTAAGTAAAATGAGCTTTTCCGCACCCAAGCTCACAGCTATCTCAGCCGCGATCGTATCGGCATTTATATTAAAAATGCGGCCATCATCATCGGCTCCAAGAGATGAGATTATAGGCAGGTAATTGCTATCGAGCAGATTGTTTATCAGCGAAACATCAACATTCACGACATCACCGACGTGGCCAAAATCGACGATCTTCGTCTCACCGGTTTCCTTATTGAGTACATCCTTCGGTGGGCGCTTTACCGCCGTAACTACGCCGCCATCAATACCAGACAATCCGACGGCGTGAATACCACGACGCCTGAATTGCGCGAGTATTTCAGTGTTGATCTTTCCGCGAAAGATCATCTTGGCAAGCTCGAGGGTATCATCGTCGGTTACCCGCCGCCCGCCGACAACTGTTTGGACCACGCCGAGCTTTTCGGCAAGCTCATTGAGCTGCTTGCCACCACCGTGTACGACGCACACCCGAATACCAACCTGATGAAGCAAGGCGAGTTCCTCAGCCAAAGCCGCGAGGTTTTCCTTATCCTCTGTGACCTTACCAGAAAATTTCACGACAAACGTCTTGCCTTGAAATCTTTGAATGTAGGGAAGAGCTTCGCGTAAAAGTTCTAAATTTTCCTGATCCATAAACTCAAGTAATTTAACAGGTTCCCGAACAAACCACCATGAGACAGTGATGCCGTAAGAAAAGTATAGATTATTGTTATGTATTCGATAACACAATTACTTTGACGAATAGCATTTTTGTGCTATAACCTAGCTACCCGTGTGTGGTAGCGGTATGTTGAACATAGCCAAGATCATTACTATTTCGATTATTTAATGGAGAGCCAACAAGCTTTCATTGATGACTATGGTTTATACGATCCGCAATTTGAACACGACTCTTGCGGCGTAGGTCTCATTGCGGACATACACGGCCGAAAATCCCATAAAATAGTCGACGATTGTCTTAAGATACTCGTCCGGATGAACCATCGCGGAGCCCGCGGCGCCGAAGAGAACACAGGCGACGGAGCGGGAATTCTCACACAGATCCCTCACAAGTTCTTCGTGGACGAATGCTCACGGTTCGGCATCGATCTGCCTGACTGCGGTGATTACGCAGTCGGAATGTTCTTCTTGCCGCAGAGCGCGGAGAAGAGGGCTATCTGCGAACGCATCCTGGTAAACACGATCGAGGAAGAAGGCCAGCGGTTCCTCGGCTGGCGTGATGTGCCGACGGATAATTCGACGCTTGGTGATTCTGCGAAAATCTCTCAGCCGTTCATCAGACAGATGTTTGTCGGCAAAGGCAACGACATCGATAACGCGTATTTCGAGCGAAAGCTTTTCGTGATCCGACGTTGGGCAAAGGAACTCATCACGCGCACCGACCGGCAACTTGCAGAGCAGTTCTACGCCGCCAGCTTTTCGTCGAAAACGATTGTTTACAAGGGAATGCTCACAACCGGACAGGTGCGTGAGTTTTATCCTGACCTTTCGGATATACGTTTTGAGAGTGGACTGGCGCTGGTCCATTCAAGATTCAGCACTAACACATTTCCCAACTGGAATCGCGCACAGCCGCTACGGTACATAGCTCACAACGGCGAGATCAATACGCTTCGCGGGAACGTGAACTGGATGCACGCCCGTGAGAAACGAATGAGCTCGACACTATTTGGCGACGACCTGCAAAAGGTTTTGCACGTTGTTGACGATGACACGAGCGATTCAGGAGCTTTTGATAATTCGCTCGAGATGTTCAAGCTAGTGGGCCGTGAATTGCCGCATGCGATCATGATGATGATCCCGGAGCCAATGTTCGAAGGCGACCGGATGAGCGATGAAAAGCGGGCATTCTATGAGTTTCATTCCTGCCTGATCGAACCATGGGACGGTCCGGCGTCGATCACTTTTACCGACGGCGAGATCATTGGCGGTGTCCTCGATAGAAACGGCCTCCGGCCATCCCGCTATTGCGTGTCCAAGGACGGCCTCGTTGTGATGGCTTCGGAAACCGGCGTGTTAGAGATCGATCAGGCTGACATCATCAAGAAGGGAAGGCTGCAGCCCGGCAAGATGTTCCTGATCGACACCCGTGCCGGTCGCATCATCGATGACCAAGAGATCAAAGAGAAGGTAGCCGTCGCGGAGCCTTATCGACAATGGCTAGACGATAATTTGGTACACATAGACGACATTCCGCATCCGCCATTTGTCCATGAACCCGACCACGAGACGGTCCTTGCCCGTCAACGTGCATTTGGCTACACCCACGAAGAGCTGCGAATATTGCTCGCACCAATGTTCGAGAATGGCGAGGAGGCGATCGGTTCCATGGGTAATGACACGCCGTTGGCCGTCCTGTCTGAGAAGCCGCAGCTCATCTACAACTATTTCAAACAGCTCTTTGCCCAGGTTACCAATCCACCGATCGACGCCATCCGCGAAGAGATCGTGACATCAACGGATACCACGATCGGGCCGGAATATAACCTTCTTGAACCCATTCCTGAATGCGCACGACAGATCAAGCTTAATTCATTCATTCTCAATAACGCCGAGCTGGAAAAACTTAGATTGCTCGGCGATTCGGAAAGTGCATTTGGCAAATTTGGCTTTCGGTCGATCACGATACCGATGCTCTTTGACCGGGAACATGGTGAGCAAGGGCTGGAGTGGGCTCTTGACCGGCTTTGCTATCTTTCAAGCCAGGCGATCGCAGACGGATACGATATTCTGATCCTCTCCGATCGGCAAATGAGCAAATATCGCGTGCCGATCCCGGCGTTGCTGGCTGTCTCTGCCGTACATCATCACCTCATCCGAGAAGGTACGCGAACGCATTGCGGTTTTGTATTGGAAAGCGGTGAGCCTCGAGAGGTCCATCATTTTGCGTTGCTGCTCGGATACGGTGCAACAGCAATAAATCCGTACTTGGCTTTCGAGACGATACACGATCAGATCCTAAACCGTGAGCTAGAGATCGACGAAGAGGAGGCGGAGCAAAACTACACGAAAGCCATTAAAAAGGGCGTGGTAAAGATAATCTCGAAGATGGGGATCTCGACGATCCAGAGTTATCTCGGTGCTCAGGTGTTTGAGATACTGGGGCTGGATAAAGGTCTTGTGACGAGATACTTTGGCCGCACCCCGACCCGTATCGGCGGCATCGGGCTTAACGAGATCGCCGATGAAGCATTGGCACGCCACAAAAGGGCATTCTTTCCGGACGTATATGAACAGACCCTTGAGATCGGCGGTAACTATCAATGGCGGCAGGCGGGCGAAACACACCGATACAGCCCGCAGTCGATCCATCTGCTGCAGAAGGCTTGCCGGTCGGGCGATTTCGCATTATTTAAGCAGTACAGCGGTTTGTTGAACGACCAAACGAAACGGCAGGGAACGATACGGGGCCTACTGAGCTTCAGGGCGTGTGCGATCCCCATCCCGGTCGATGATGTCGAACCGGTAGAGGAGATCCTAAAGCGCTTTAAGACGGGAGCGATGTCCTACGGCTCTATTAGCGCCGAGGCTCATGAGACATTAGCCATCGCCATGAACCGCATTGGCGGGCGAAGCAACACCGGCGAAGGCGGCGAGGACGAAGCCCGGTATTTGCCACTGCCAAATCGGGATTGCAAGATAAGCAAGATCAAACAGGTCGCGTCTGGCCGTTTCGGCGTAACGAGCCATTATCTGGTCAACGCCGAGGAGTTGCAGATCAAGATCGCTCAGGGAGCAAAGCCCGGAGAAGGCGGCCAATTGCCCGGAAATAAGGTCTATCCGTGGATCGCACGAACACGGCATTCCACTCCGGGCGTCGGCCTGATATCACCGCCACCGCATCATGATATCTACTCGATCGAGGACCTTGCACAGCTGATCTTTGATCTCAAATGCGCCAACGAAGACGCGTCGATCAGCGTCAAACTCGTAGCCGAATCCGGCGTCGGCACCGTCGCGGCCGGTGTGGCAAAGGCAAAAGCCGAGGTGATCCTTATCTCCGGCCACGACGGCGGTACCGGAGCTGCTGCTCAGACGAGCATCAAACACGCCGGTGTACCATGGGAGATCGGCCTTGCCGAGACGCACCAAACTTTGCTAAGGAATCACTTGCGTGGCCGCGTCCGACTCGAAACCGACGGCCAACTGATGACCGGTCGCGATGTTGTGATCGCCGCATTGCTCGGTGCCGAAGAATATGGCTTTTCGACTGCCCCTCTTGTCACGCTCGGCTGCGTACTGATGCGCGTTTGTCATCTCAATACTTGCCCGGTAGGTGTTGCCACGCAGGATCCGCGTTTGAGGGCAAAATTCTCCGGCGAACCCCATTATGTGGTCAATTTTATGATGTTCGTCGCCGAGGAAATGCGTGAACTCATGGCGGCACTTGGCTTTAGGTCTGTGAACGAAATGGTCGGCCGACTCGATGTGCTTGAGGCAGTCGAAGGCAGCGGTCTTGATCTTTCAAAGATCCTGTTCACCCCGGAAACCGAGTTAGAAACGCCACGTTTTCATCAAACTCGACAGGATTTCGCACTCGATGAAACGCTCGATAAACGTGAGGTTCTCGAAATCTGTCGTCCTGCACTTGAGCGTCAGGAAAGAGTCAAAGCCAAACTACGGATCGAGAATACTGACCGGGCCGTTGGCACGATCGTCGGCAGCAAGATATCACGACAATTCGGCTCCAACGGCTTGCCGGATGAGATGATCAAGCTGCACTTTACAGGATCAGCGGGACAAAGTTTTGGTGCGTTCATACCCCGCGGTATGACGTTGACGCTCGAGGGTGACTCGAACGATTACATCGGCAAAGGCCTGTCGGGCGGCAAGATCGTTGTATTTCCATCAGAGCGCGCCACCTTTGCTCCCGAGGATAACATCATTATCGGAAACACCGCATTCTATGGTGCCACTAGCGGCTCGGCATACATTTCGGGCATTAGCGGCGAGCGGTTCGCCGTGAGAAACAGCGGCGCCGATCTCGTCGTCGAAGGCGTGGGCGATCACGCCTGTGAATATATGACGGGGGGAACGGTGATCGTTCTTGGCGAGACTGGCAAGAATTTTGCCGCCGGGATGTCAGGCGGCATCGCCTATGTCTTTGATGAATTTGGCAGGTTTCCGCTCCTTTGCAACAAACAAATGGTCGAGCTTACGGCAATCGAGGATGTTGACGAGATCGAATTTGTAAAAGATCAGATTTTCCGCCATATCGAATTTACAGGCAGTTCGCTCGCGACCGCTATCTTGCTCGATTGGGATAACAGCGTTTCAAAGTTCGTCCGTGTCATACCGACGGATTATCGGGTCATTATCGAGGCCCAAGGACGGCTGATGGCGAGTGGTTTACGTCGAGAAGATGCCGAACTCACTGCGTTTCAGGAGGTTACGGTGTGATGGGAAAGACGACAGGCTTTATTAAATATTCCAGAGCACTTCCGATCCTCCGCGATCCGAAAGAACGGCTCGGGAACTGGTACGAATTTTGCGCTCAACTTCCAACCGAAGATTTGAGAAACCAGGGGGCAAGGTGCATGAATTGCGGAATCCCGTTCTGCCATACCGGATCGATGATGAACGGTGCGACTATCGGCTGTCCACTGCATAATCTGATCCCGGAATGGAATGACCTCGTCTATCGTGGCAAATGGCGCGAAGCCTATGAGAGGCTTGCGTTGACAAACAATTTCCCCGAGTTTACCGGCCGCGTTTGCCCCGCACCTTGTGAAACTTCGTGTGTTCTTGGTATCAATGAAGAACCCGTGATGATAAAAGAAATCGAGGCTTCGATCGTCGATCGCGCTTTCGAGGAAGGTTGGATAGCGCCTCGTATGCCGCAATACCGTACCGGTAAAAGGATAGCAGTGATTGGTTCCGGGCCCGCGGGCCTCGCTTGTGCGAATCAACTCAATAAACACGGCCACACCGTCACGGTTCATGAACGCGACGACCGCATCGGCGGCCTGCTGGTGTACGGCATTCCGAACATGAAGCTGGACAAATCTGTAGTTAAGCGGCGCGTCGATCTGCTTGCGTCCGAAGGTATCGAGTTTCGAACAAATGTCTCCGTTGGCCAGGACATTTCAGCCGACGAATTGATGCGAGATTTTGACGCCTTGATCCTCTGCTGTGGGGCGCCAAAACCGCGCGATCTGGAGATCGAAGGCAGGGAACTTAGCGGTATTCATTTTGCAATGGACTTCCTAACGCATGCAACCAAGACGACATTCAATAAAGGGCGAGTTTCGCCGATTGATGTAAAAGACAAAGACGTCATCGTCATCGGCGGCGGTGATACGGGAACTGATTGTATCGCTACTTCGCTGCGGCAGGGTTGTAAAAGTCTCGTCCAGTTTGAGATCCTGCCGCAACCGGAGGATCGAACGGTAAGCCACGACGGTTGGCTCCGCACAGTTCGAACCTTTCAAACTGATTACGGACAGATCGAGGCAAAAGCGGTATTTGGCCGTGACCCGCGCGAATATTCCGTTTTAACAAAGCGATTTATCGGGGACGAAACCGGAAATGTAAAGGAGCTCGAAACCGTAGCCGTCCAGTGGCAAGGCGGCCAACTGAATGAGGTTTCAGGTAGCGAAAAATTCTGGCCGGTCGATAACGTTTTTCTGGCAATGGGCTTTACGGGCGGGGAAGATACATCGCTATTTGACGCGCTTGGCATCGATACCGATCAAAACAACATCGTCGCCGTCAATAATCGCCAACAAACAAGTGTTCCGAACATATTCGCCGCCGGCGATTGTGAACGCGGCCAATCTTTGATCGTCTGGGCGATCGCCGATGGAAGAAACGCCGCCGAAAGTGTCCACACATTTCTTTCGATGCCGGAACAAGCGGCAGCTACTTTATCAACTCACTCATGATCGCCTTCTGTATATGTAGGCGGTTCTCGGCTTCGTCGATCACCACCGAGTTTGATGAATCGATCACCCGGTCAGTGACGATCACGTTTCGGCGAACGGGCAGGCAATGCATAAACTTTGCCTCGTTTGTTTTCGCCATTTTTGTCTCGTCAACGATCCAATCATTACGCAAATTCGAACGATGTTCAATATCTTTGTCGGGTTGGCCATAGAAATGCTTACCGCCCCAACTCTTAGCGTAAACAACCTCCACATCATCAAAGGCTGAATGAACCTCGTTAGTGAATTCCACGCTGCCGCCACTAGCGACGGCTTGCTCCTCGATCTCCGCGATAAGGTCATCGTCCAATTCGTATCCGACCGGATGAGCGATACGCAGATCGTGGCCGAATTGGGCTCCCGCCAAAGCAAAGCTATTCGGCACAGCCATCGGGAGCGGCTTTGGGTGCCAAGCCCATGTGAGCAACACTTTCTTTTTTCCAACACCGAGCCTTTCTCGGATAGTCATCATATCGGCCATCGACTGACACGGATGATGCATCGCAGACTCGAGATTTATGATCGGCACGGCCGCGTACTTCGCGAATGCATTCAGGATCGGATCGGTCCGCTCTGCTTCCCAATCTTTCATCGCGGCGAAAGTGCGAACACCGATCGCCGAAACGTAGCGTTCCAGCACCCTTACAAACTCGGCCAGATGTTCCGTTCTATTCCCATCCATCACCACGCCTTCGCGATGCTCAAGCGTCCAAGAGGTGCCACCGGGCTCAAGGATCACAGGGTTCCCGCCGAGCTCATAAATGCCAACCTGCATCGACGCACGGGTGCGCAAGCTTGGGTTGAAAAAGACAAGAGCGATAGATTTGCCATCAAGCGGACGGTCCTTCATCTCGCCGCCCTTGATCTTGATCGCAAAATCAATCAGTCCGGTAAGGTACTCGATCGAAAACTGGGATGTACGTAAAAAATCGTTCAATTCGAGAGCACCTCGACCAGGAAATTTAGCTCATCAACGCTAACCGACAGCGGCGGCAGCAGACGCAGCACATTCGGATCACTCGACGTTCCGGTAATTATCTTGTTATTAAGTAGTTTCCCGTGGAGAGTTTTGCACGGGCCGTCGAATTCGACACCCAACAGACACCCTTTCCCGCGAATGGCCACCACGCCAGGAAAGTTCGATAAAGAATCACGCAGATGCTGCTCGATGAGCCTCGAATTCGCGATCATGTCATCGGCCTCGATCGCTTCGAGTGTTGCCAGGACAGCCGCCATCGCAAGCATTCCACCGCCAAAGGTTGTGCCAAGATCATTGAGCTTAATATTCGCAGAAACTCGATCATTAACCAGGCACGCCCCGACCGGCACGCCGCTGCCAAGCGATTTTGCCAAAGTGATGACATCAGGCTCGACGCCGTCTGCGAGATCGCTGCCGGCAAAGAACCAATTTCCTGTGCGGCCAATCCCAGTCTGTACCTCGTCAAAAATGAGCATTATGCCGAGCTTGTCGCAAAGGTCACGCAGCTCACGGAAAAAGCCTGGATCAGCCTCAGTCACACCTGCCATCGATTGGATCGGTTCGAGCATGATCGCGGCGGTCTCTTCGTCGGCAACGGCTCGAACGCTTTCAATATCCCCGAAGACGGCCGAGACATGCCCGGGAACATTTGGCTTTCCGATCTCCCGGTACCTTCCTAAAAACGTTGCGGAGATCGAATCTGCGGTCCGCCCATGAAAACCCCCAGTGAAAGTGATCACCTTTTCCCGGCCCGTAGCCATACGAGCCATTCGCATCGCGTTCTCATTTGCCTCGGTTCCCGAATTGCAGAAGAAGGCTTTCGAAAGGGAAGGGGGAGCGACGGAAACAAGCTTTTCTGCGGCCTTCGCCCTTATCTCGGAATATACGAGATTAGAATAGAACAGCACGGTTTCCGCCTGCTGTCTGATTGCTTCGACGACTAGTGGATGCGAATGTCCGGTGGCACAAACAGCGTGACCGCCATAAAGATCGAGATACTTATCGCCCTCACTCGTCCACACCCAAGCCCCCGAACCACGCTCGACCGAGATATTCATCTTGGAATAGGTTTCGACCTGAAAGGTGTCTTCGATTAGTTTTATTTCTCGAAAGTCCATGTTTAGAATGCAAGCTTTAGCTTGTTCTTATACGGTGCCATAAATACACGCTAAAGCGTGCGCTCTGGAATTCATCACGGGTTAGTTCCAGTTAACCTCAGCCCAGTAGTTTCGTCGAGGCCGAACATCAAATTCATATTCTGCACCGCCTGGCCAGCGGCACCTTTTACCAGGTTGTCGATAGCTGCGAAGATCACCAACTGCTTACCGCTCGTGTGAAACGAAATATCGCAAAAATTCGTTGTCTTAACCCAATTTACGTCTGGCGAACCTTCGACCAATCGCACAAAGAAGGAGTCTTGATAGAAATTTCGGAAAATATTTCCGATATCCTCATTCGTCAGGTTTACCGTGGTTTCGAGATAGCAGGAAGCAAAGATACCTCGCGAGACAGGCAGGCTGTGCGTCATGAAGATGAGGTCATTCTTAAACTCTCCAACTTCGTGCAAATGCTGCTCGATCTCAGGCACATGCTGATGCGTGAACGGCTTATAGGCGTAAAACGAATTCATTCGCTGCGGATGGTGTGTATTTGTCGCCGCTTTCGCTCCTGAACCGGACGAACCAGTCTTCGCGTCGACCACTATCCTCCCGGAAAGCAAGCCGCTCCTGACCATCGGTGCGAGAGCAAGGAGTGTAGCTGTAGCAAAGCATCCGGGATTAGCTACAAATTGGGCACCACGTATTGCGTCGCGGTTACTTTCGCTCAAGCCATATACGAACTGGCCTTGAAGCTCTCCGGCGTGATCGAGCTTGTAAAACTGCTTGAAGACGTCCGCATCGTCGATGCGAAAATCTCCAGAAAGGTCGATCACCTTTGTAGCGGAGGGAAGTTGTGGAACGAGTCCAAGGGCCTGGCCGTGCGGCAGCGCGAAAAATGCGACATCGGCATTGATATTCGAAAGATCTTCGGGGGCGGTTTCAAACATCAGCCCAGTCAGGCAAAAGAGATTTTTATGAACGGCCCCGATGGGCTTTCCAGCGTGTTCATTTGCCGTGACAAGAACGATCTCGGCATTCGGATGAGCGAGCAATATCCGAAGCAACTCGCCGCCGCCGTAGCCAGATCCACCAAAGATAGCGATCCTTATTTTCTGAGCTTCATTCATTACGCTTCGACCTCGTTTGATGCCAAAGCCAATGCAAATAGTCTCGCCCCATCACGCCGAGCGTTTCCGGCCCTCACCCCTAGCTTTTGGGCGATAAAATCTTCGCCCATTTGCGAATCGGTCACAGATCCCGCGATGACATCAGCTTCGATGCCGTATTCTTTCAGGACAGCAAGCCCACCGATAACTCCGACATAATCGGAAGCACAGAACACGAATGACGAAATTGCTGCCCCGATCTCAGCATCCTTCAAGATAGAATCGACCGAATATCCGCCAACGATGCCGTCACCGAGTTCTACGATCATCAGATCCGGCTTGAATGATTCAAGGTGATTCAGAATCCCCTTGGCGACCGACGCAAGATCCTCGACATCAACTGTCGACGGCAATCCACAGTCGAGGAAGCTCGCCGTCGCGGCCGCACCATGATCCTGCATATGCAGAGTGTCACGGAGACACGCGATCCCTGAAAGCTTCGCACCAACAACACGCATACCGGCATTCGACGCTTGCTTGATCAGCTCGGTCGCGGCAACCGTTTTTCCCGAATTCATGCAGGTGCCTGCGATCATCACTATCGGTACTGAAACCGATAGTGTGTCTGCGGTTTCCAGAGCGTTGTCACGAATATTCACCACTTTCTCGTTCGTATCACAGACGGTCCCGATGACCTCGACCTCGATCGCATCCGAAAATGAAGAATGGTGGCCTTTGCACAAGCCGATCACACCGCCCATGTTTAACAGATGCAAGCGGTCACCGGCCGCAATAGAATCGGGCAGATCTCCGACGAATCCTTTCAATGCACGACGTTTGCCAAGGACACCGAGCAACACGTCACCTGTATTGATCTTTGCTAATCGACCGCTCGGCAGTTCGATGTTGCCGTAGGTAGAGCTCTCCGAAAGAGCACGGACGACGACCGCATCTCCGATCCGGGCCGGACGACGAGGCTCCATGACGGCGACGTTTCGGGTTAGGCCAAGTCCCGACGTGGAGGATCCGATCTTTTCCACTTCTACGTATTTCATATCATTCAGCAAACATCGACGCGAGCATCGCAAGGACGGAGACCTGTTCCTCTCGCCCCTTGACAGCGACGAAGATCGTATCGTCACCCGCGATCGTTCCCACGATCTCGCCGATCTCTTGTGCGTCGATCCTCACGGTGATCGCTGAAGCCAGCCCGGAGGAGCAACGCCCAACGATCAAGCAATCGCCCGCAGTATCAAACCTTACCGCACCGAATTCAGGTAGGGCCCTTGGCTGTTCTTCGACCGCATAGACACCTTTGTGTTTCGCGATGCCGAGTTCGACCAGGTCGCGCGAAACGCTCGCCTGCGTCACGCTGAATCCCGCTTTGCCCAATCGCTCGGCAAGTACAGCCTGATTCCCGATTCGTTCAGAACGGATCAGATCAAGCACAAGTTGTTGGCGCATCCGCTTCTGCATAATACCAACGGAATATGCATCCAATCCTGCATATTGCTCACTCAAATGTATTATATGCATATTGCGTGCATAATACAACTCGTGAAATGAATATTATTCGTTGCTCAAAATATGGCGAGCTTTATCCTGAGGTATTTTTTTGGATTCTTGCGGAAATCGTCCAGCAGCTTCGTGCCCTCGCCGGTGAAGGTGGCGATGTTGTTCGACGTTACGTTGAGATTGTTATATAGAGTTTCATCGGTGACAAGTTTGCCTATGGTGCCTTTGCCAGCTTGGGCATCGGCTATGAGAGATTCGATGCGCGTGGTTGCCCCGTTGAAGCGCGCGATCGCAGTGCGAGCATCTTCGTAAAGCTTTTCATCGCGAAAAAGCTTCCCTGCGGTACCTTTTCCGTCTTTCAATTCGGCGGTGATCAACTTAACATCATCCGCTATTGACGAGATCTTTTCGGCAGATCTTCGTAGTTCTGCGACGGTGCTGCGGGTCTCATTATACAAGGCTTCGTCGGTAACGAATTTACCCGCGGATCCACGGCCGGCCTTGATGTCGGCTGCTATTGCGTCAAGCTGGGCGACCGTCCGATTCAGACTGTCATAGAGTTCCGGATCATTGACCAGTTTCCCGGCGCTGCCCTGGCCGCTATTTATTTTGTCGATAGTTGTCTTAAGGCGGGCCATTGTACCGCGCGTTTCGACCACTGCTTCGTCAAGGCTCTTATAGAGCGTTTCATCGTTAATTACGCGACCAAGTGTACCTTCACCAGAATTTGCTTTATTCAGGATCTCGTTAGCCGGAACCGCCAGTTTATTTATCTGGGCAAGCAGATCGTTACCGGTCGCCGTAAGCTGGTTCAAGCCGATGCCGGCACTTGAGATCAAGGTCGCATTCTCATCGATAGGTGAACCTTTGCTCGTGCCTGGAACGATGTTTATCATCTTGTCGTTCCCGAGAATGGACGTAGCGACGAGTTGTGCCGTCGAATCAGTGCGGATCAATTCGGAGATCGGCTTATTGTCGAGAACCTGCACAATGTTTAACGTTGCCTCGATGCGTTCGTCATCGGGAGTGTCCGGTGGCAAAAACTTAACGTCCTCTACCTTCCCGATCGAGACACCGGCAAGCTGCACATCGGCACCAGAGTGCAACCCGTCTGCGCTCACAAACCGGGCCTTGAGCCGCATCTTCTTCTCGAAAGGGTTGAAATCACCCGTCGAATTCAGGATCAGAAAGCCAGTGATCAAGAGAGCCGAGAGCATAAAAATGCCAACTCGAAGCTCGCTAAAAGTAAGTATTTGATGACTTTTCGGCATAATTCCTTATTTACCGCGGATGAATCTACGGATATACGGGTCTTCCGACGCCCTGAGTTCCTCGCCCCTTCCAGTAAACCAGATATCACCCTTTAGCAGCATCATCACTTTAGTATTTATCAGGCAATAGGTCTCACCTGCAAGTTGGTATTGAACATGGCCCTCGTGATCGATGATGGCATACTCAGACGAAATGTAGTCGAGATTGTTCATCTCGTGAGTAACAAAAATTGAAGACACGTCCTCAATATCCCTTAGTTTGATCGCCAATTCGCATATCGTGCGGGCCGTCGGCGGATCGAGTCCTGCCGTCGGTTCGTCAAAAAGAACGATAGTCGGGTTACCGACCAATGCCCTGGCAATGCCGACACGCCGCCGCATACCGCCCGAGAGCTCGATTGGCATTTTATCGATCGCCTCCTCGAGATCGACAAAGTGGAGCATCCTGCGCACTTCATGTTCTACCTCGTCTTCGTCAACGCCCGCTTCGTGCAACCGATACGCCACATTATCGTAAACCGAAAGCGAATCAAAAAGAGCACCCTCCTGAAACACCATCCCTATCTTTTTTCGAATACGCATCAGTTCGATGTCATCGAACTCGGTTATATCCTCGCCCTCCACCAATATCTGACCCGCATCCGGCTTTATCAGGCCGAGAATGAGTTTGATTATCGTCGACTTGCCGGTTCCGGAACCACCAAGAACAAATCGCGTCTCTCCGCATCCGACTGAAAAGCTAACGTCCGAAAGGATCACCTGATCGTCGAATGCAAGATCGACCTTACGGAATTCGATCGACGGCGTCTGACGTCCCGGCGTCTGAGCCAAGGGCTCGCCAGCGGCTCCGTCCTCCGCCTCCAGGGCTCCTGTAATTTCACGATCTGCGAGCGTCATAAGTGAGACTAAAATAGAGTACTGCTCATCAATGACTGCAATACCTTGGACAAGAAAAAATCCGCAATAATAATGCAAATTGACGAAATAACAACCGCCTGAGTCGTCGATATACCGACGCCGACCGTTCCGCCCTTCGTCGTCAAGCCTTTATGGCATGACACTAGGGCAATGATAAGGCCAAAAAAGACTGGCTTGATAACGCCGGTCACCAGGGCTTCGATGTCCGTGCCCGTCCTTACTGACGAGATATACACATTCATGTCGAGGCCGTGAAGTTGACGTGCAACGATCCCGCCACCTACCAAACCAAAGAAATCAGCAGTAATCGTCAGCAATGGCAGACAGATAAGCAGCGCGATCAGGCGCGGCGTTACAAGTTTACGAGCCGGTGAGGTGCCAAGTGCCCGCATTGCTTCGATCTGCTGAGATACCACCATAGAGCCCAACTCTGCCGAGATCGACGAACCGACACGGCCCGCCACCATAAGTGCGGTCAATACAGGGCCGAGCTCACGGATCAACGACGTTGCGACGCCCTGCCCGGCATTACTTTGGGCTCCGTAATATTCAAGAGTTGGATACGCCTGCAATATCAAAACGCCACCGGTAAAAAAACCGGTCAAAATAACTATGCCGAGTGAACCGACACCGATCTGGTCCATCTGGTTAATGATCTCGCTAAAGTATCGCGGTTTTTTCCGTAGCCCCTTGAGCACGCGCCAAAACAGATCAGTGACCTCTTGTAGTTCGCGTAAGAATTCTTTTAGTGGGTTCATTGGGGACCGGTGACAAGATATTTAGCGTCAAGAATATACTGAACCGGCAGGAACATCAAACAAAACAAAAGCCGTTCCTCAAGAGAAACGGCCACGAGCGATCGACTGCACAAAGCGATTACGGTAAGTCAGGCTTTATCACCGGCTTTGCTGCCGGCAGTGTTTCCTGCAGCGAATTGCGATTTACCACGGGAAGCTGGCCCGGCTGAGAAACTCGATCCTGGCCGGCATCGCGGGCACGCTCGAAACGCTGCCGCATATTTCGGAACCTAACCAACTGCTCGGGAGTCAGGATACGCCGGATCGCAAGCTCATTCAATGACCGGATCTTGATCACCTCGGCCTGCGCAAGCTGCATTTCCTTCATACGTGCCTGGATATCTCCTTCGACGATCTGATCGGCATAGATGGCCTCGTCGAGAGCACGCGTGGTCTGACGGAGCCGGGCCTGCGCATTGTCCATATGCGGCCTACGCTCGGTATTTATGCGACGCAGCTGCTGGATCTGTTCGCGCGAAAGCCCAAGCTGCCGCAGCAGATTGGCGCGAACGTCTTGCGGCTGGTTGGCGGCCGGACGCTCGGTTTCCTGGCCTGTAGTGTCCTGCGCCGCTGTTACGCCGACGAGCAGAAAAGCCGTCGCGAAGATTGTGCTAAAAATACGGTTCACTCTTCTCATAATATTAACCGCCTATCTCATCAAACATATCCGCAAGCCGCAACGAATCGTCATCGTCATCACCGTCACCGCTAAGCCGTGGAGCCTTTCGAGCAAATCGGTTCTGGTTTTCAAGCCGACGCTGATTCGATGGATTCGATCTAACGGCCTTTTGACGACGATCAGACGCCTTGACCGGCGTCGGGCCATCATCGCGATCATCACTCTTTGCAACGGGAGCTTTCGAATCCACCGGATCTGGATTTACAGCTGTTACTTCGTTACCAACATAAACGTTGGCTGGCGTGGCCACCGGCGGAACATTTCTGTTACTCGCGACCATATTGCTATCGCCCGAGCGAACCAAAGTAAAGGTTACGAACCCCAATCCCAACAAAACCACTAATCCCGCACCGATGGCCATCGGCGAGCGTACAAAAGCAAGCATCGCAGTTAGTCCTGCAAAGAAGCCGGTACTCTCGGCGGTCTCGACATCTCTATGCTTCGCAGCGTACGGAATGACGATCTCCGGCGTCGAAAGGTGAGCAAACTCTTCCTTTCGCCACTCAAACATCGAGAATCTCGCATCCGAAATACCGGCAAATTCATCGTTACACGAAGTACACAACGCTAAATGCGATTCAAATTTGCGTCGTCCGGCCGTATCGATCTCGTCGTAGATATACGAGACTATCTCGTCCGAGAATTCACAACCTTTGTTACCGTTATTCAACATAGCTTTCACCTAAACTAGACAACCTCTACCGGCGTCCGCTCCAATCTCATCTTTAACTGCTTCAATGCAGTGTACAATCGGCTCTTTACGGTGCTAAGCGGCAATTCAAGGGTTTCCGATATTTCCTGAAACGTCATCTCCTCAAATTCCTTCATCACGATCACCTGCCGCAGATCGGTCGGCAAGGCGCCGACCGCTTGCCTTACCAGCGTCATCTGCTCTGCCTGCTCCGTTGTTCTCGCGGGCGAAAGACGCGCCGGAGCGACGAATACCCGATCCTCACTGCCATCCTCATCATCGAGAAAATCCTCGGCCCGCGTTTTTTGCCGCCGTTTGGTTGTCAAACACTGGTTGACTGCTATCCGGTGCAGCCATGACGAAACCTTTGCTTCGCCTCTAAAATTACTCAAATTGCGATACGCCGCGATAAATGCCTCTTGGCAGGCATCGCGGGCATCGTCTTCGCGGCCGAGCATACCAAAGCAGAGAGCGAAGATCTTTCGCTCCCACCTTCTAACGATTTCGCCGAAGGCATCAGAGTCTTCTGAAACTGCCAACTCGACAAGCTGCTCATCAGATAGATTTATCAACATTCACTCGTGTCAAACGCCGCACTCGGCACGAGAATAATAGCTCAAAACGCCAACCGGTTGCGAAACCATTTCGCATCCAACAACTTAGACGCTGTAAATTAAGGAAAAGTCTAAATCCCAGCGGAAATTGTTTCATTATTTGGTAGTGTTCTGATTGCGTGTTTCTTCTTAGAATACCTTGGCGTTTCTTTGCGTTCTTAGCGAGCTTTGCGTGAAAAAAAGGCGTTTCACGCAAAGCTCGCAAAGGACGCAAAGATTCGCAAAACAAATCACCAACAGTCTGCATAACCTCATTATTTCAGCCACCGGTTAACATTTCCGGAAACGTTCCGTCTTTAGTACCGGAAGCAGGAAAACAGGCGGTTCGCGATACTGCCAAAGTGATAGGATTTAGGCTCTCTCCGAGTACAATAAGATCGAAATGCCTGATAGAGAGATGGCCTTAAATAGCTTTCCCCTTAGCCAAAGCACCGCCTCCGCTCCGGCACCGGATCGTGCGAATGCTAACGCCGCACTGATCGAGCGGATCTGCAAGGGTGACGAAGATGCGTTTGCCGAGATGTACAGGGCATATGCACCCATGGTTCATGGCATTTTGCTGGTGCGTCTGCCGAGAGAAGAGGTTCAGGATGTTGTACAGGAAGTATTTCTCGCTGCTTACAGGCACATACATTCGCTGCGAGATCGTAACGCCATTGGCGGCTGGCTCGCAAAGATCGCGAGAAATCACGTGGCCGAGTATTACCGAAAGGCCCGTCCGACCGAAGAATTGACAGATATTTACCGGAGCCGGCCAAGTCCGCATGCCGAGGCCGACGAGGTGCTCTCCGCGATCAGGTCGTTGCCCGAGGCATACAGCGAAACGCTTGTCCTGCGGCTGGTCGAGGGAATGACGGGAAATGAGATCGCGGAAGCGACGGGGTTGAAACCGGAATCGGTTCGGGTGAATCTGCACCGGGGAATGGAGATGCTGAGGCAAAAGCTCGGCATCGGCGGAGCAAAGGGATGAAAGACGAATATCTTTGGGACAAATCAGGTAGCGACGCCGAGATCGAGGGGCTTGAAAATACGCTCTCGCGGTTTCGATATGCTGCGATCGATCCGCCCGAGCTTCCCGCTACGAATATCATCAAATTTGCCAAAACCCCGCAGCGTCGGTGGTTTGCATACTTTTTCGCCGCTGCGGGGTGTTTGACGCTCGTTATGCTTGTCGGCGTCTGGCTCCGCAGCGGCGAAACCGGTAACAATGTTACGAGCACAGTTGCGATCGTCGCTCCGGTCGTAAACCGGGACATGACGCCAAAGTCTAAAGTGCCCGTAAGCAAGCTCGCTAACGAGCCGAAACCGGCTCTAACGACGCTAACATCAACGCCAAAAAGTTTCCGCTCGCGTGCGATTCGTGCGAAACCCCGCCTTCAGCGGCAACAAATGCCGTTGGTTCTAACAGCCGAAGAGAAATACGCATACGGCCAGTTGATGCTGGCTCTCTCTATCACCGGTTCAAAACTGCGTATGGTGCGAGAGATGGTCGACGGCTCAGATGACAAAGCCCCGATTGTTGATAAGTAGTTCTTTCAGGAGAGATATATGAAAACCATTGTGTCCGGTTTGATAAGATTTGCTGTTCTGCTGTTATTCGCCGCTGCGACGACGGCGGTCAGCGCGCAGGACGCGCGGCTGCATTTTGAAAAGCTCACCGGGCTTGAGAATAAGGCCCGTGACGTCGTCGAGGTAAATGTCGACGGCAAACTGCTCGAGCTTGCAAAGCGCGTCACCGCCAAGGTCAATGACAACGACGCCAAAAAGGTCGCACTGGCGATCGGCGGACTCAAAGGAATCTACGTACGCGTTTACAATTTCGAGAAAGAGAACGAGTACAACATCGCCGAGGTTGATGAGATCCGTGCCCAATTGACAGCCCCGGGCTGGGAAAAGCTCGCCAATGTCCGCAGCAAACGCAACAATCAGAAAGTCGATGTCTATACGATGTTCGCGGGCGATGTGATGAGCGGCGTGGCGGTCGTGATCTCCGAATCGAAGAGCGTCGCCCTTGTAAACGTCATCGGCCCGATCGACATCGATCTGCTGATGGAACTTAGCGGAAAGATGAATATCCCGCGCATCGACATCGTTCGCGACCCCAAACCCAAAGACGATAAGGAGTAAGCGCAATGCTAGGCAAAAAAAGAATATTTACTGCGTCCGCTCTCTTCCTGTTGGTGTTGACGTTTACTGTGCCCGCCGCGCACGCTAAACCAGGCGAATACGATAAGATCGTCTCGCATTTAAAGGCGAAATACCGTGCAAAGAAGGTCAGCTTCGGGTTTATGTGGCTTGCAAGATTCGCCGTAAAGGTCGTGCGTCCGGCGGGTGTCAAAAGCTTTAACGCAACTTTATTCAAGGACCTAAAATTCTCACGCGAAACGCTCGATCTGGAAATGCAGGCCGCGATGCGCGAGTCCTTTGGCCCGGAATGGACATCGATCTTCCGCGTCCGTTCACGCGACGGCCAGCAAGCCTATATGTACATGCGGGAGGACGGCAAAAATGTAAAAGTCACCGTTGTCACCATCGACAAAGACCAGGCCGCCGTCATTCGAGCCACTTTCAGTCCCGAGAAACTTGCCGACTTCATCAACAACCCAAAGGTTCTGGGCATCTCGCTCGGTGACCGCGACGACGATCACGATGGCGGCAAGTCGTATTAGTAGTCCTGATCACGAAACCCATTTCCGGTCTCCCGGCACCTACCACGATCCCCTATCGGCGGATCGCTGCAATATCGGCGGATCGCTGCATTATCGGCGGAATGCGACGTTATCGGCGGATCGTTATATATTTTTTGGATCGGTTTGGGGTAGCGTTGAGATCGTATGGAGGATCTCTCGCAAAAGCCGGTTGAGTTTCAGCAGCGTGTCGAGGCGTGTAAGGCGCTTTATCTCGAATATCAGGGGCGGC
>CXWL01001744.1_pt1 | contig 26590 bp, 26 predicted proteins | sample 590931 | NCBI WGS metagenome assembly CXWL01 (sample SAMEA3498368, study PRJEB10139) | groundwater metagenome | biome: water well; material: biofilm material | place: Germany | collected 2015-04-27 | reverse complement strand
GCGGCGACGGAGATATCGCGCGTCTCGACGTTGATGCCCGCGTGCTTGGTGAAGGCCTGCACGATGGGCAGGAGGGAATAGGTGGCGAGGGCCGGGGCCTCGTCGGTCTTGGTGTAGATAATCGTAGGCTTCGTGTCTGACATATGGTCAGCCAGCTAACTGGACAGCCACGGCCCGGTCAAAAGCAATGTGGACCACCGGCGGGACGTTGCAGCCGGGCTAATCTCTCCCTGAAGCCAGATGGTCAGCTGGGCCGGCTCTGGCCAATGCGGCCCATGCTGCTATATTCTTTCCGCCGGAGTGAAGCCGCCTAGGCTCGGTGTCACATGGCGGCGCGATCCATTGTCATTGTCGGGGCGGGGGCCTTCGGTCTGGCGGCGGCGCTGGAACTGGTTGGCCGCGGCTGGCGGGTGACGGTGCTCGATCAGGGCGCCGTGCCGCATTCCGACGCGGCGTCGACCGACATCAGCAAGGTGGTGCGGATGGATTATGGTTCCGATGTGCTTTACACCGAGATGGCCCAGCGCGCCATCGCCGGCTGGGAAACCTGGAACGCGCAGTGGGAGCGGCCGCTGTTTCACCGCGACGGTTTCCTGATCCTGACACGGGAGCCTGAGATGCCCGCCGGCGGATTCGAGCAGGCCTCGTTCACCTTGCTGACAAAGCGCGGACTTCCGCTGCAGCGCATCCGGCGCGCAGAGCTCGCCAAGCGGTTTCCCGCATGGAACGCGGCGCACTATGGCGACGGGTATTTCAATCCCCTTGCCGGCTGGGCGGAGAGCGGAGCAGTGGTGAGCAAACTGGCGCAGCTTTGCCGGCAACGCGGCGTAAACCTGCATGAGCGGGCACCGTTCGCCGGATTCCTGGAGCGTGGGTCCGCCGTCTGCGGCGTCCGGGACAAACTGGGTGGCGAGCACCGGTCGGACTGCGTCCTGCTGGCGGTCGGAGCATGGACGCCGTTCCTCCTGCCCGAGTTGAAGCCGCTGTTGCGCACCACTGGCCACGCGGTGCTGCATTTCCAGCCACGGGACCCGCGGCCATTTTCCGCCCCCCACTTTCCCGTCTGGGCCGCCGACATCGCCAAGACCGGCCGTTACGGGTTCCCGGCCAACGCGGACAACATCGTCAAGATCGCGCAGCATGGCCCCGGGGTGGAGATCCACGACCCGGCGCAGCCTCGCACGGTGACGGAGGCCGACCTTGCCGATGGCCGTCAGTTTCTCCAAGAAAGCCTGCCGGCGTTGGCGGATGCGCCGCTCGTCGGCACCCGGCAATGCTGGTATGGGGACAGCACCGACGGGGATTTCCTGATCGATCACCACCCCGGGCGGCCCGGATTGGTGGTGGCTGGGGGTGACAGCGGGCACGGCTTCAAATTCCTGCCGATCCTCGGAGCGCTGCTGGCCGACGTCATCGAACGGAAACCCCACCCCGGGGCGGAGCGTTTCCTTTGGCGCGTTCCGCGCGCGGGTCGCGAGGCATCGCGACATACCTGACTGGCGCGGCGCCGAGGCCTATTTCTTCGGTTTCTCGTCGAGGATCTCGTCGGCGGGGTTGACGAGCTTGTCCTTGTGCGCCTGTTCGACCTGCTTGGCCTTCTGGACGGCCTTGCCGTAATTGGTGGCGGGTTTCTGGTCGAGCGAAAGGGCGGGAGGCGTGGTGGGCACCGTTGTGGGCTGCCCCTCGACAGGCTCTGGGCCGTGAGCTTGTCGAATCGGCTGCCCACCCGGTGTTTGTCCGGCGGTTTCCCGTTGCTGGCTGCTGCCAGCCCGGGATTTGTCCTGACCGTCGTCAGGCAAATGCTTTGCAACCGCCGGCAAAGGGGCGGTCTTGGGCGGCGGTGGCGCGTCAGGCTTGGCTGGCGTGACCGGAGGTGGAGTGGTCGCCGACTCAGCCGCCGCCTCTTCCTCCTCGGCCTGCTCCTCCTCGGACAGAACGTAGTCGGTGTCAGCGTAGGGGATCTTGCCCTGCGAGGTGCGGTATTTGACGAGGAGCATCTTGCCCTCCCGACCGAGCACCTCCAGCTTGGTGCCCTTGACGAGCGCGAAGGAGCTTTTGCCGACCTGGATGGCGGAGCGTTTGACGGTGGTGACCTGCACAGTTGCGGACTGCTGGCCGCCCGGTGTTTGGCCGCGAGTGGTAAGGGTCAGCGCGCCCAGGCAAAGGGTAAAGAGGCAGGCGAAAAAACAGGTGGAGCGGTGGGACAGATTCATAGGGGCATTGATAGAATAGCGTTACTCGGGGCAATTATTTTTACCGGTGATGCAGGCCAGGCGCGCACTTGGTGGCCAAGTGCCCGGTCACTTGCTATACCATTCCTCCATGATGTCATCGGTAATCTCCTCCAGCAGTTTTTTTGCGGCGACGATCTGCCCGGGGGTCAGCCGGCCAGCCAGTAGATCGAGTTGCTTTTGATAGGCCGCCCGGCGGGTGGCATCCTTGGTTTGCACCGCGAATGAGAGCAGCGCGTGGGCTTCGACTTCATCCTTCTCCACGCCCGTGCCCTCGACCAATAGCTGGGCGAGGGCGGACATGGCGTCGTATTGACCGCCCTTGGCCGCGCGATAATACCAATCCGTGGCCTCCTTGTAGTCCTGCGGGCCGCCTTTGCCCTCGGCCGCCAACTGGCCGAGTTTGAACTTGGCCCAGCCATTCTTTTGGTCGACCGCCTTGCCATACCAGGCCCGGGCCGCGACATAGTCCTGCGGCACACCCTGGCCCTCCTCATAGAGTCCCGCCAGCTCAAGGGCCGCTTCGACCTGGCCCCCGGCGAACGCCTTGCCATACCACGAAACCACGGCGGCGGGATCCGGTGTGACGCCCAGGCCGTGCGCATACATCCAGCCGAGCTGCAATTGGGAGTCGACATAGCCAAGGTCGGCGGCCTGCCGGAACCACCCGGCGGCAGCCGCATCATCCCGCGGCACGACCTTGCCGCCGGCATAGATCTGGCCAATTATGTGTGCGGCAAGCGGGTAATTCTGCGCCGCCGATTTTTGAAGCCACTCCAGTCCGGTCTTCGGATCCTTGGCCACACCGGTGCCGATGGCATACTGCAAGCCAATCTGGGCTTGAGCGGAGGCATCACCCTGTTCCGCCGCCTTGAGAAACCATTTGGCGGCTTCGGCTTCATTCTGCGACGTGCCTTCGCCCTGGGAATACATCATGCCCACAATGAACTGGGCATGGAGATGCCCCTGCTCGGCGAATTTTAGAAACACCCTGAGCGCGACGGGCTGGTTTTTAACGCCTATCTCAGATTTGTTATAGGCATCGATGACGGTGCGGAAGGCGACGGGGTCGCCCTGCTCGGCCAGGACCAGCCATTCCGGAATGGTGTGGGAGACCGGCTGGTCCGCGGCGCAGAGCGAGCCTGCGAGCAGGAACAGGAGCCGGCGGAGTTTCTTCATGGCGGGCAGTTTAAGGGCCGGCCTTCGCAAAGCAATACGACCGGTAGGAGAGCTCGTTGCGCTGCAGGGCGGTGTAGATGCGGGAGCCCCGGATGCCGGCGAAGTCGCGGCCGAGGGAATGCAGGAACTTGGGCAGGTGCCGCACCAGCAGTTCCTGGGAGCGCGCCGAGTTCCGGTCCATGCCACGGAGCACCTCGGGGTTGATGACGCGGGAGCGTTGGAGCTGAAGCGGGGCGGCGGCGAGCGCTTGCTCCCAGCCGGCCAGACCTTCGGCAAAGCGGAAATCGGCGTAGAGGAAGTGGCCACCGGGCTTCAACACACGAGCGACCTCGGAAAGAAACCGGGAGAAGTCGGGATAGCAATGCGAGGCCTCGACATTGATCACGGCGTCAAAGCTGGCGGCGGTGAAGGGCAGATTCTCCGCGTCGCCCGGCACGAAGTCCAGGCCGGCGACCCGATGGCGCTGCCGGCAGAAGCGAATACCCGTGGGATTAAGATCAAGCCCGGTGTAGCGGGCCGGCTGCAGCGTGCGGGCAAGGTAGGAGGCGCCGCCGCCGTGGCCGCAGCTGACCTCGAGGACTTGCTGGCCGCGCAAGTCAGCCTGCGTGGCGACATGGTGGTAAAGCTGGATGCAGGCGCGGTTGGGCTCGTCGGCCGGCTCAAGCGGCAGGCCCAGCGGCGGCTCGGTCTCGAAAGCGTAGTTGAGAAACAGCACCTCCTCGCGGTGCAGCCGGCGGGTCAGGAAAGGATACCAGAGCTTCCAGATGGCCTTGCGCAGAAAGCCGATGGAGAAAAGAGGATCGATGAGGGACATGGGAAGTGATCAGTGAAAGTGAGAGTGAAAGTGACAGGCAGGTTTTGAGGAATCGTCCGACACCCCATTCACCTTCACTCTCACTTTCACTGCCGGGCTTTGCCCGGCTCAGGGCAGTTTCGCCTGGATGAGTTTGCTGGCGGTGCCGAAATCGATGAGCGGGGCCTCGGGACACTGCTTGAGGGCGCCGATGACCTTGCCCATCTCCTTCTTGGAGGTCGCGCCGGTGCGGGTGATGACCTCGGCAATGAGGGCCTCGAGTTTCGCCGCATCGAGGCCTTTCGGCAGGTATTTTTCCAAGATGGCAATCTCAGTGCTGTTGGCGGCGACGAGATCGGCACGCCCGCCCCGCTCGAACTCCGTGCGCGCGTCGGTGAGGTTCTTGACGGCCTTGCGGAAGGTGGCGATGACCAGGGCCTCCTCGATGGGCTTGCTGGCGTCCATCGCGGCGCGCTGGATGGCGGCGTCCATGGTGCGGAGCGCCGTGGCGGTGGCCGGGTCGCGGGCCTTCAGGGCGGTGATGATGTCGGTGCGGAGGGTTTCGTAGGTGGTGGGCATGGTCTGGTGAGCCGTAAGCAGTGAGCGGTAAGCCGGGAGGAGGCAAGCCGCGGCGAGCGGAGGTGATTCGGCCCAAACTTAGGCCACGGATGAGATGTGAACCTCGCTGCGCTGGCCGCCGAGATCGAGCTGCAGCGTGTCACCCTGTTTCCGGCCCATGAGCTGGCGACCGAGGGGCGACTGCGGTGTGATGACGAGGACGGAATCGCCGCCCGAGTTGACCTCGGTGCCGCCGGCCCGCGGGCCGATGAAGTAATGGTTTCCACCCCGGCCCTCAAGCCGCACAAGGGCGCCGAGGCTGATGGGTTCACCGGGCGCAAAGTCGCGGAGAGGCAGGGCGGCAAACTGCGCGACGGCCTGGGCGGCCTCTTCGGCGGCCATGGACTGGCCGTGGGCCAGGTAGGAGGCCTCGAGGCCGCGCGTGTCGTATTTGTCCTCGGCCTTGTTCTCCTCGTCCGTCGCCTCGGCATGGGTGGAGAGCGCGGCCTTGGTCAGCAATTCCAGTTCGGACTGGAGTTGCCGCACGATGGCATCGCGGAGGTCTTGTTTTGGCATGGGGAAATTTATCGGGCTATGAGGAACAGCAACACTCCGGCTAAACCAAGAATGATTGGCAGAGTGAATCCACCAGGCTCAAGGCAGCATAGCTTTGGCCAAGGAGGCCAATAATAGACATCAACAATCTGTCCCTCTCGATACCTGCGTGCTTTATCTGCTGCACTGCTTAGACCACTCGTGCTGGTGTTCCAATCTAGGTCGCCATTAGACCTTATCTGGGAACATGCGTAGACCACGCCATTGACCTCAAATTCGTAGGCAAAATAGAATTTATCCCGCTTCTTTAGCGCAACTTTAGATAAATCACCGGTATTTTCCCATTCCGTATCGAAGATTGAAATCGTGATGGTTCCTTTCGTCTTCGGCCAATGACGCGACCAGAGACCTATCGCCAACAGTATTAGTGCCAACCCGAATATAGCGGACGAGAGCACAAGTCCTGCTAGTTGAGACTCTGCAGTAGCAATAAACATGTAACTTATTTGGCCTCGTCGCCGTAGATGGCGACCACCACGGGTCGGTCTGACAGATGCACCGCGCGATACATGCCGGGCGAGTTGAATTCCATGGCGACATTGCCCCGGGCATCGAGGGCGATGACGCCGCCGTCGCCGCCCAGCGCCCCGACCTTGGCGATGGTGGCGGCGGCCGCGGCGCGCAGCGGTGTGCCGCGGTATTCCATCTGCGCCGCGATGTCGCGGGCGACACCGACCCGGATGAAAAACTCCCCCCAACCGGTGGCGCTGACGGCGCAGGTGGCGTTGCTGGCGTAGGTGCCGGCGCCGATGATCGGCGCGTCGCCCACCCGGCCAAATTTCTTGTTGGTCATGCCACCGGTGGAGGTGCCGGCCGCGAGGTTGCCGGCGCGGTCCAGCGCCACGCAGCCGACCGTGCCCCAGCGGAGCGTGCGGGTGAAATAGTCCACCGGCAGGGTGGCGGTGCGGTCCTTGCCGTCCTGCTCTTTTTTCTGCGCCTTCTGCAACTGCCGCCGCCGCCAGTCGGTCTGGAAATATTCGTTGGGCATCATCTCATAGCCGAGTTGCCGGGCGAAATTCTCGGCACCGTCGCCGACCATCATCACGTGCTCGGACTTCGCCATGACATCGCGGGCGAGGTTGATGGGGTTTTTGATGTGATGCAGTCCCGCCACGGCGCCGGCCGCCTGGGTGCGCCCATCCATGATGGAAGCATCGAGCTCGCAAATCCCGTCGGCATTGAACACAGCGCCCTTGCCGGCGTTGAAGAGCGGGGAATCCTCCATGACGTTGATCGCCGCGGTGACGGCGTCGAGCGACGTGCCGCCTTTTTCGAGCACCGTGTAGCCGGCGTTCAAGGCCTCGGTCAGGCGAGCGCGATATTCTGCCTCGCGGTCGGGGCTCAGGGACGAGCGCTCGATGACCCCGGCACCGCCGTGGATGACAAGGCCGTAGGGACGCTCAGCGGCACTGACGGTGAAGGTCGCAAGGGAGAGAAAAAAGAGGAACGGTTTCATGGGGTGGTGGGTGAAGATCTCAGTCCACGATCGCCAAGGCTGCCGCAATCGCCCGAACAGCAGGGCGGCCACGACGGCGGGTATCGCATTGGTTGAGGGGACGCACGAGCAATGGGAGGGTAGGGGGTATCAGGGTTGCTTGGTGAGACCAAGCGCACTCAGGAAAAACGCGTAGTTGCGGGCGGTATCGTTGAGCGCGTCGTAGCGGCCGGCGGCGCCACCGTGACCCGCGCCCATGGTGGCGTGGAGGAGCGTGGCGTTGCGGCCGGCATCGAGGGTGCGCAGCTTGGCGAGATACTTCGTGCCTTCCCAATACGGCACCTGGCTGTCGTTGTAGGAGACGTTGACGAGCACGTGAGGGTAGGCGGCGCTCTTGAGATTGTCGTAGGGACTGTAGGCGCGCATCCAGCCATACTCTGTCTTGTTGCCGGGGTTGCCCCACTCGATGTATTCCTCGGTGGTAAGCGGCAGGGTGGCGTCGAGCATGGTGTTGAGCACGTCGACGAACGGCACCTGGATCAGAGCCGCCTGGAAAAGGTCGGGGCGCTGGTTGAGCACGGCGCCCATGAGGAGGCCACCGGCGCTGCCACCAGAAGTGGCCAGCTGCTTCGGGGTGGTCCAGTGCTGGTCCACCAACCATTGCGCGCTGTCCACGAAGTCATTGAATGTATTCATCTTCCGGTCCATGCGGCCCGCCTCGCGCCATTCCTCCCCCAATTCGCCACCGCCGCGGATGTGGGCGATGACGTAAATCAGGCCCCGGTCGAGCAGGCTGACGCGAGCGGAGCTGAACGCCACCGGCAGGCTGACGCCGTAGGAACCGTAGCCGTAAAGCCAGAGCGGCTGCGGCTTGGTGCGATCGAGGTCAGCGCGATAGACGATGGACATGGGCACTTTCGTGCCGTCCCGCACCGTGGCCCAAACCCGCTCGGATTGGTAGTTCTTCGCGTCGAAACCACCCAGCACCTCCGTCTGCTTTACGAGGGTGCGACCGCCCGTGGCGAGGTTGGCCGCAAACACAGTCGGTGGCCGGACGAGCGACTGGTAATTGAAGCGATACTCGGCGGTGTCGAATTCCCAGTTCCGGTCGGCGGCGACCTCGTAGGCCGCCTCGGGCATTTCCAGGCGCTGGGCTTTCCCGGTGGCGAAGTCGTGTACACGCAGGTGCGGCAGACCGTTCTCGCGCTCCCTCAGGACCAGGTGCCCGGCGAACAGGTCGAAGTCGTCGATCTTAACCGCCGGGTTGTGCGGAATGAGGTCGGTCAGTTGTGCAGACGCAGCGACCGGGGCGGTGGCGACCTTGTAATTCTTGGCCCCGTCGCGGTTGGTGACGTAAAAAAACCTGCCGGCGCGATGCCCCGCATAGTATTTCACGTTATCGGTGCGACCGAGCAGGCTGCGCAATGTGGTGCCGGTGCTGTCGGACGGGATGGCGAGGACTTCCGTCGTGAGTTTGCTTTCGCTGAGACAGAAGATGAATTTGCCGTCGCGGGACTTCTGGACCTCGAGGTTGTAGAGCTCGTCCTTGTCCTCGTAGAGCAGCTCGTGCCTGCCGGTGCTGAGGGTCCAACGGTGAAGCTTGTCCGAGCGCTTGCTGTCGTTCTCGGTGCCGTAGTAGAGCACGTCATGCCCGGCTCCCCACTCGAGGCTGGAAACCTTGCCGATCTGCTGGGGCCGCAGCATCTTGGTGGCGAGGTCCATGACATAGACCTCGTATTGGCGGTAGCCGGTCCAGTCGATGGAGTAGGCGAGCCGCGCACCATCGTCACTGACCCGGTATTGCCCCACGGCGATGTAGGTGTGGGTGCCGATCATCTGGTTGAGGTCGAGCAGAATTTCCTCGGCGGCCCCGGCGGCGGCGCCTTTGCGGCAGTAGATCGGATACTGCCGGTTCTTCTCGGTGCGGGTGTAGTAGAGGTAGCCGCGGTAGGGGACCGGCGCGGTCGAGTCGTCCTCCTTGATGCGGCCGACCATTTCATTGTAGAGTGTGGCGCGCAGTTCCTTCTCCGGTGCAAGCACGGCCTCGGTGTAGGCGTTTTCCCGCTCCAGGTAATCCACCACCTCCGGGCTGCCTTTTTCACGCAGCCAGAAATAGTCGTCGATGCGCTTGTCCTCGTGGACCGTGACGTCCTTTGGTTTTTTGGTGGCGATGGGGGGCTGGGGATTGGCCAGATCGAAGGCCTGGGCGGACAGGGTGAGGGCACACATGAGGGCGGTTGGTCGGATCATGGGATGGTGATGAAGGTCAGAGCCTGGCAAAGAGTTCGTCCATACTGCAACCAAGTCCGGGCAGGTGCGGATCGGTGAGCGGATGATGGTGCGCGAGGATGTCGATGAGGGTGAAGCCATATTCGCCGAGACCGTAGACCTCCACATTCAGGTAGCGGGGGTCCACCAGCCAGAGTCGCGGCAGACGGAGGTCAGACCAGAGCTGCTTCTTGATGACCGTGTCGACGTGGTGATCCCCGGGAAGCAGGACCTCCGCGACGAGGTAAAGCCGGGCCGGGCCCGTCAGGTCCGGCTCCGTCCGGATCAGCGTAAGATCCGGCCGCAGGATGCAATCGTCTGCCAGCTGCATGCTGGCCCGCGGGGGCAGGAGCTGCAGCGCGGAATCGGACAACAAGGAGCCGGCGACGAGCGCATGCAACCGCCCGACCAGCGTCTCATGGGCCGGCGGGGGCGGGCGGCGGCTGGCCACCTCGCCCAGGATCACTTCCTCGTAGGCTTCGCTCATGCGCGGGCGTTCACGGGGCGCGGGGTTTCGGCGCCGTGAAAACGAGCCGGTTGACGAGCTCGGTCAGCCGGGTGGTCAGCCGGGCGTTCTCCTTCTCGGGGGTTGACACATAGGAACTGCTCTGGGTGGCCCGCTCGGCCAGCTCGGTGCTGAGCACATAAACGTGCTGGTTGCGGACGAAGAGCAGGGTGCCGCGCTTGGCGGCGACGGGCTCGCTTGGGGCGGTTCCGAGCAGGCTTGGAACCGCTTCAAAGTATGAGCCCCCGGGAAGAAGCGAATAGGTAATCAGTGCGCCGTCCATGAGCTCCGGGGAAAATCGGGCGCTCTCGATGGCGGAACCGGGGAAGCGTCGCGCAAAGTCCGCGAGCACGAAATTGGTGAAGAAATACAGCAAATACTCGCGCAGGCCGCGGGTCGCGAGTTCCCACCTTTGCAGGGCATCCTGCGGGAAGCAGGCGATGCTGATGTGCGTGTCGTAGCTGTCGGTGAAGGTGACGACGTTTTCCGTGTCGGTGATTTTCCCGCCCAGTTCGCGCAACACCGGCAGCGGCAGGCTGAACTCACCCGTGGCGGACACGTAGGTATCACCCTCCAGCTTTCCGGTGAGTTCCGGGACCTGCGCGCCCAAGGCGGGCAGCAATGAGCCGGCAAGCAGGAGCAGAAAATGACGGCGCATGGACGCGGAGAATGACGGACGTGAGGTGATTTTCAAGGGAACGGGTTCAGACCGCCAACTGCCGCCAGAGTGCCACCGGGATCTGCTCGGGGCGGGCGTGCGGGCCCAGGCCGGCGGCCTGCAGCCGCGCGAGCCACCCGGCGCCGCTGTCGGGCAATTTTCCCCGGAGCAGACCGCCGATTTGTTTCCGGCGCTGTTGAAAGCAGGCGCGGATCACGGCCTTGACCCGGGGTGGGAAGACGAAGGGCTCGGGCAGCCGGACCAGATGCAGCAAATATGAGTCGATGTCCGGCGGCGGGAAAAAACACGAGCCGTCGACCTTGTGTCCGGGCGCCACGGCATAGGCGGCCTGAAGGGAAATTGAGATGGCCCCAAAGGCCTTGGAGCCGGGCTGCGCCACGTAGCGCTGCGCGGCTTCCCGCTGAAGCATAAGCACCATCCGCTCGGGCAACGGGCCGGAAAGCACGCCGTCCAACCAGGGCGTGGCGATGGCGTAGGGCAGGTTGGCCACGATCTTGAAATGCCCGGTGCGTTCCGGCGCCAGCCCGGCCAGCGGTTGTTCGACAGCGTCGCCTTCCCGCAAATGGAACTTCGGCTGCTCCCGGCCGAGCGTTTCCGTGAGGTGGGCGTGAAGGTTGCGGTCTTTCTCAATCGCCCAGACCTCGGCTCCAGCGGCCAGCAGGGCGGCCGTCAGCGTGCCGAGGCCCGGGCCGATCTCCACTACCGTGTCGCCGGGGCCGACGTCGCCGAGCTCGAGTGATTTCCGGACGATATTGCCGTCGACGAGGAAATTCTGCCCCAGGAAACGCTTGGGCTCATGTCCGAGCCGGGCGAGCAGCTCACGCGTCGTGGAGGGCGAGAGGGGCATGTCAGGCCGAGGTAAAACTGCGGATGATAGCGGCCGGATCCTCGGCCCGCATGAGGGACTCGCCGACCAGCACGGCATGGGCCCCGGCCGCCTTCACTCGGGCCGCGTCAGCAGCGGTGGCGATGCCGCTCTCGCTGACCGCGATGACGTTTTTCGGAAACCGCGGGATAAGGCGCTCGGACAGGCAGAGATCGGTTTTGAAGTCGGCCAGGTCGCGGTTGTTCACGCCGATGATCCTGGCCTTGTGCCGGACCGCGCGGGCGAGTTCATCCTCCGCGTGGATCTCGAACAGCGTATCGAGCCCGGCGGCCATGGCGGCCAGATGCAAAGCCTCAATCTCATCATCGCCCAGGGCCCGGACGATGATCAGGATGGCGCTGGCGCCGGCCTCGCGGGCCTGCAGCACCTGGACGGGNNGGGGCGGGAGGTCGGGTGGCGAAGTCAGTTGTCACCTCCTGCAGGTCGGCGAGCTCGCCGCCGAAATATTTCGAATCGGTCAGGATCGATAGCGCGCTGGCCCCCGCCGCCCGGTAGCGCTGCGCCATCGCCACCGCGGAGGCGTTTTCCCTGATGACTCCCGCGGACGGCGACCGGCGCTTGACCTCGGCGATGACGGCCAGCCTGCCATCCGCGCGCTTCAGCGCCTGCAGGAACGATGGCGGCCGGGGCAGGGAGCGGTGCAACGCCGCGATTTCCTCGGTGAACACCGGCCGCAACAGCGGGGCGATCTCCCGGCGTTTGTGGGCCATGATTTCGGTCAGCTTGTCCATGCAGGTAATGGTGGCCGACAGGATTGCCCAAGGCCGGGGCAGTTCAACCACAAGTTTCTTGTTAATGCGGTGAATCCCGGCTGATGTTTCCTCCATGAGCGCCATCGAAGACCTGCAACGCACCATGGCCCGGCTTCGCGCCCTCGACGGCTGCCCGTGGGACCGGGAACAGACCCACCAGACCCTCGCCCGCTGCCTGATCGACGAGTGCAGCGAGCTGCTCGACACGATCGACCGGAACGACCTGCCGCACATGCGCGAGGAGCTCGGCGACGTGCTCATCCAGGTGGTCTTCCATGCCCAGCTCGCGGCCGAGCGGGGCGATTTCAATTTCAACGACGTGGCACGCGAGATCAACGACAAGCTCATCCGCCGCCACCCGCACGTCTTTGGCTCGGGGCGGGCGGACAATTCCGCGCAGGTCATCGAGGTCTGGGAAAAGGTAAAGGCCACGGAAAAAGCCGCCGCGAATAATCACGGCACGACCGTCTTCAAATCACTGCCGCCGCGTCTCCCCGCCCTGATGTTCGCCGAGGCGGTGTGGAAGCAGATCGAGAAGGGCAGGCTGCCCGCCGAGGGTGTCGTGGACACGGCGCAAGTGACGGCCCTCGGGCGTCAGCTCGACGAAGCGGCGCTGGGACGCAGGCTGTTTGAGCTCGCCGCGGCCGCGCGGGCCAAGGGTCTCGACCCCGAGGGCGCCCTCCGGATGGAAACCGCCCGGGTGATGCATGATGTCCAAGCGCGCGTCCAGTCCAGCGTCTGAGCCTTTGCCGGCGGACATCGCCGGGGCGTGGCTGCAACCGTTCCTCGATCATCTGCGCAAGGAACGGCGCTACTCCCCCTACACGGCGCGCAACTACGGGCAGGCGTTTGTCGATTTTTTCAACTGGCTGCGCGCCAGCCAGCGCGGCGAGGGCGGGTTCGACGTGCTGACGGCGCGCGATGTGCGCGACTTTGTCATCGAAGCCCAGCGCCGTTTCGACCGCCGCACGCTGCACAACCATGTCTCGGGCCTGCGCGCCTTTTACCGCTATTGGATGCAACGCGGCCGGCTGGAGCGCAATCCGTTCGCCAAGGTGCCGTTGCCCAAGTTGCCGAAAACCCTGCCGAAATTCCTGACCGAGGCCCAGATGACCGTGTTGCTCGAGGGCCCGCTGCGCCTGCGGCAAAACAAGTCCCTGGAGGCGGGCGAGGCCTGGCGCGACCGGCTGGTGCTGGAGCTGCTCTATGGCGGCGGATTGCGCGTCAGTGAGCTGGTCGCGCTGAATTACGGCGCCGTGGACTTTGGCGCCGGCAGCGTGCGCGTGCGCGGCAAGGGCCAGAAGGAGCGCATCTGCCCGCTGGGTGCCACCGCGGTCGCCGTGCTGGGGAAATTCCGGACGGAGTTCGCGAAAAACACCGGGCCCGCCCATCCCGTGCTGGTGACACCGCAACATCGCCGGCTGACCGTGCGCGCCGTGCAGTTGCTGGTGAAGAAATACCTCGCGCTCGCCGAGCTGCCGATGGACCTGTCACCGCACAAGCTGCGGCATTCCTATGCGACCCACCTGCTGAACTCCGGCGCCGATCTGCGCGCCGTGCAGGAGCTGCTGGGCCATGCCAACCTGACCACGACGCAAATCTACACGCACACCAGTGTGGCGCGCCTGAAGGAAATCCACGCCAAGGCGCACCCGCGGGCATGAGGGGGAGAACACAAAGACGCAAAGGCACTAAGCTGAGGCAGAGTTGATGACCCGCTTGATGCCATCCTTGATGAGCGGCACATTGAAATTGACCAACAGCCCCAAAGGCAGTCCCAGCAGCTTCAGTAGGTAATCGCTTGGGCTTTATGAACGGGAAGAAGCGACTCGACCGCCTTCAATTCAAGCAACAGGCGGCCCGCAACAATCAGATCGGCCCGGAAAGCCATGTCGATGCGCCGCCCCCGGAAGTTCACCGGCACAGCCGTCTGTCGAGCGAACTGCAGTCCCCGACTGGTCAGTTCAGTGGCAAGGCATTCCTCATATACACTCTCGAGCAGACCGGGGCCCAATTCTTTATGAATCGCGAAGATGGCGTCTACTACCTCGCTGGTGATATTTTCTGTTTCCTGATCCATGCTTAGCGTCTTCGCGCCTTTGTGTTCTTTTACTTCAGCGGCAGGCGGACCGCGGCGGCGTTGCCCGCCCGGTCATAGAGGACGACCTCGACCGAAGTCGCGCCGGCGGCACCCGCCTCCGGCATTTCCGCCGTGAAGCGCTCTTCCCGGCCGTCGAGAATGCCGTCGGCCGGGTGGACCACGGTTGCACGCGTCCCATTGTTCAGCACGAATTCGGCGCCTTCCAGCAACGAAAGCGCATCGCGGCCACTGACGGAAATCAACCACCGGCCCTCACTGCGGGTGGTGGTCGGCGTGGTGAGGACGGGGGGGGTGCGGTCAATCAGCAGGCTGTCCGTCTCAAAGGTGTAACTCAGACGCTGGACGGCGGGACGCGGCGCTTGCTCACTGACGGCCAGCCGCGTGAGGTAAAGCCCCTCCGCCAATCCCCCGGTTTCGAACTGCACGAAGCTATCGGGTGTGCGGATGGCCAGGTCGGTCCAGGTGTCGCTGCGCTCCGGGCGGATGCTGAAATTGTAGGCCAGTGTATCGCCGTCGGAGTCGCTGACGGTCCAGTAAATGATCTGCGTGCCTGGTTGGGCCACGACCTGGCCGCCCAGCAGCGAGTCTTTGCGTTTGTCCCCGCTGTCATCCTTGGTGTCGCGCGGNNGTGAGCGCGGGCCGCCGGTTCTGGGGCAGGTGATAAAGCGTGGCCTTGTCGATCTGGAAGTCGGGTGTGGCGTCGGTGACTTGCATCCGGAACTTGACGTAGCGGCCGCGCAGCCCCGGGGCTTCAAACGCGCCGTCGCTCACCGTCAGGTCCGTCCAGGGGGTCCAGCCCTCAAGCTCGTCGCTCCCGAAATTCGTCCGTCCCTGGAGCTTGAGCCCGGCGGTCTCCACGCCGCGCAAACGGGCGAACCGGAAGGCGCCCAGCTCGCCGGGCTGTCCAAGGTCTAGCCGCTTGGTCTCGAGCTCGCGCAGCGGGGTGGCGGTGAAGGTCATGAGTCCGAGGCCGGGAGCGTTGTTGCGCAGCAGGAGGAACCGGCCCTCACCGAGCGAAGCAAGGTCGTTGAGCTGGCTGGAGGAACTGCCGGCAAAGGTCAGCGAGCGCCGCGCCACCGGGTCGTAGCCAAACGTGTCGCCGAGTTCGCCGGCGGTGAGAAGCAGCCAGTCATTGTGCCGGGTGAGGCGATAGAACGCGATGTTGGCCTTCGCCATCACGCTCTCGGGGAAGCCGGCGGCGGGAAAATAACTGACCGTGGAACGGCCGACAAAACCCGGTTTCTCCTCCACCAACGGAGGTTTATCCTTGGGATCGGCCGTCTTGGGATCGGCCGTCTTGGGGTCGGCGGGACGGTTGAGCCGGCTCACGGTGTCGGCAGTGAAAACCAAGGCGGCGTAAAAGCCGCCATCTTCCATCGGCAGCAGGTCAACGACTTCGCCGTCGCGATTCTCCTGCAGGACAAGCGGCGGACCGCCGGCCGGAGAGAACGAATAAATGTTTCCCTTGGGGGACGAACCCGCGACAACCCGGCCGTCACTGAGACGGGCAAGCCGCCGGACATTCCGGTCGCGGATCTCACCGAACAGGGTGACTCCCTTGTCGGCGAGCAATGGATCGTCGCCCGCCTTGCCCTCGATGACCCCGGCGGTGGCAAGCTTCTTGGGATCGAGGCGGTAGACTTTGCCGGGATTGCCCGTGGCGGCGAGCACGCTGCCGTCGGGTTGCGGCAGGAAATCAAACACCGAGTCAGCCGGGAGCGGAACCCGCGCGAGGTTCTTGCCGTCCTTGACGAGGTAGATGGCGGCGGCGGGTGAGGTGCCGACGAGCAGGGTGCCGTCGGACAGCGGTTGCACCGCGATGGCCTGGGTCTCGGCCACATCGGCGATTTCGCGGACGGCGTAGGAGTTGTCCTTCGAGTTGAAGGTCACTTCCTGCACCTTGCCGTCGGGGCCGGTGCCAACGACAAACCTGCCGGGGCCGGCCGGCCGCAGCATCCAAAGAATCTCCCCCAGCTTGGGGCCGGCGAGATCGGTGAACACCGGGCCGGGCAGCACGCGGCCATCGGACCGGGTGGCGAGGCCCTTGAGATGGCGGCTGGCGACATCGCGCCCGAAATCAATCTCGAGCTGCTTGGTGAGCGGATCGGCGAGGAGGGTCACCACGAAGAACACGAAAGGCAGAAAAAGACGGAAGGGCATGGGGGAAATGATTTGTCATCCTGAGCGAAGCGAAGGATCCAGCGCCGGTGGGTGGACTGGATTCTTCGGTTCGCTCAGAATGACATGAAGGGGGATGTTATAAGGCTAGTCCGTAATCGTGAGCGGGCGGCGGACCAGGATGTTGAACAGCCGGCCGGGCAGCACGCGTTGCTCCCACAGCGGGGTAAAGGCGTCGCGGCGCTGAAAGCGCGCCTCGTCGGCACCCCGGGCGATGCGCTCGAGCGAACCGGGCATGTCCTGGGTCGTGGCACGCTGGTCGGTCATGAGCCGGGCCTTCTCGATCACGGCGAGATAAAGACCGTCCGACGCCCGGAAGCTGCGCAGGGCGGAGATGTATTCCTCAAAACTGCGCAGCTGCGCGACCGGCACCGCGTGCTGGCGGCCGGTCATTTCGTCGAGGGCCGGTCCGGTGGTGAGGATGACCTCCAGCTCCTTGCCCGCCCAATCTCGCGGGATGCTGAGGCTGACCTGCTCGCTCGCGCCCTCGCGTTGGAAGCCGCGCCAGCCGACGGTGAGATCCACGCGCTCACCGGGGGCGGCGGCGGCGCGCGACACGAGCATCTGCTCCACGGAGCCCGACGGAGTCTCGGGCGTATCCTCAATGCTGAAGCGGATATGGTCGGGGAAGACACGCTCGTAGGGATTGAAGAGCCAGAGCGAGAGATTGCCGACAAATTCCGTCAGCCCCTGGCGGAAACCCTGCGGTCCGGGGTAAAGCTGGCTCATCTCCACCGGTGCCGTGCCGGGAAAATCCACGGTGGTCGTCACATTGAAACCGCGGGCGAAGCCGGACTCGTTCGAACCCAGGATGGCTTGCGCGAGGCCGGTGGCGGCGATGGCCGGCAGCAGCTGCTCGTGGCGCACGACCTCGAACTGGAGCGATTTCCGGTTGCTGCGCGCGGGGAAGGCGACCTCCACAGAGACCATCGGCGCCTTGCGGCCAAGTTCACCGTAGATGCCGGAGAGCCGGTCCTGACTGAAGGCGCCGATGATGCCGCCGGTGTTGGTGACCTTGATGGAATTGAGCTGGCTGGGCAGGATCGCGACAACCTCGGCGGACGCCATCGGCAGCTCCGTGGCGCCAAGCGAGAGCAGCGGATGGCCGAAGGCGAGGATGCGGTTGCCGTCCACGTGCGACACGGTGCCCGTGCCCGCGAGGCTGATGTCACCCGTGGCGAGGGCCACGGCCACCACATCGCCCGGGCGGAGCGTCAGGGGTATAGCACTGGCCGGCGTGTCGGCACCGGAATCGTTGCCGCCGAGCGCGGTGACATTCAGGCCGAGGGCGGTGAATTGCGGTTCCAGGACGGCCGCGACATCCGGCGCGAGACCCCCGAGGGAAAAGGCCGGGATTATCGGATTAAATTGTGCGGGAAAATCGCCGGCGCTGCGCACGCCCTGGCGTTCGCCCTTGATTGGAATGGGGGTGGGAGCGAGTCCGTCCTTGACCGGTGGCAGGGCGCTGACTTCGAGCATGTCGCTGATGGGGGTGAAGCCGGCATAGCGCACGGTCTCAAAGCGCTGGATCTGGTAGGAGAGGACGCCCGCGAGTTTGCGGTCGAGGTAGAGCGGGCTGCCGCTCATGCCGGCGACCGCGCCCATGCTTTGCACGCGCGGGTCGGTGAGTTCGCAGAGGATCATGCTTTTGCCGGGCCCGAGGGCGTTGCGGAGTATGCCCGTCACCGTAACAGCGAAGGGCTCGGCGTCGCGGCCCTTGAAGACGGTCCAGACCTCGCCCTTCATGCCTGGCTGCACTTCCGTGAGTGAAAGCAGCGGGGCGCTGACCGGCTGGGCGACGACATTTAACACCAAGGCCGCAAAGACCGCGAAGCAGGCAATTCTGGAATCTGGCCGCATGGTGAAGTAACGAAGCTACCTTGGCGTTCTTAGCGAGCTTTGTGTGAGACTACAGGCTTTGAATCGCCTTCGTGATGACTTCGCAAGCCCGGTCAATCGCCGCGCCCTCGTGGGCCGTGCTCAGGAACCACGACTCGTAGGCGCTGGGTGGAAGGTAAACACCGTCGGCCAGGCAGGCGTGAAAAAACTTGCCGAACAGTTTTGCATCGGCGGCGAGGGCCGAGGGCATGTCGCGCACCGGCGCGGGCGTGAAGAAGAGACTGAACATCGAGCCGCATTGCGGAGCTTGGAGCGGGAGGCCTTTGGTCTTGGCGGCGGCGAGGGCGGCGCTGACGACCTGCCGGCCGAGGGCGTCGAGTTTCACGTAGGGGTTGAGCTCGTCGAGGAGTTGGAGTGCCGCGATGCCGGCGGCCAGGGCGAGCGGGTTGCCGCTGAGCGTCCCGGCCTGGTAAACCGGACCGAGCGGGGCGAGGTGATCCATGATGTCGGCGCGACCACCGAAGGCGCCGACGGGCAGGCCGCCGCCGATGATCTTGCCGAGGCAGGTGAGGTCGGGCGTGATTTTTTCCAGCTCCTGCACGCCGCCGCGCGCGAGCCGGAAGCCGGTCATGACCTCGTCGAAGATGAGCAGCGCCCCGTTCGCGGTGCAGGCCTGGCGCACAGCCTGCAGGTAGCCCGCGTCGGGCTTGATGAAGCCGACGTTGCCAATGTAGGGCTCGAGAATGACGCAGGCGATTTTTTGCGGGTTGGCGGCGAAGCCGGCGTTGAGTGCGGCGACGTCGTTGTAGGGCAGGACGACGGTCTCCCGGGCGAACGCGGCCGGCACGCCGGCGCTGTCGGGATGTCCGTGCGTGAGGGCCCCCGAGCCGGCGGCGACAAGCAGCGAGTCGCTGTGGCCGTGGTAGCAGCCGGCGAACTTGATGATTTTGTCGCGCTTCGTGAAGCCGCGGGCCAGTCGGATGGCGGACATCGTCGCCTCGGTGCCGCTGTTGCACATGCGGACTTTCTGGATCGACGGGAAAAACTTCACGATCAGCTCGGCCATCTGCACCTCGTAGGGATTCGGCGTGCCGAACGACGTGCCATTTTCAAGCGCGGCGGCGATGGCGGCCTTGATGCGCGGGTGGTTGTGCCCGTGGATGGCTGGGCCCCAGGTGCACACAAAGTCGATCAGCTCCTTGCCGTCGGCTGTCGTGAGCGTCGCACCCTGAGCCGACCGGGTGAAAAACGGCGCACCACCGACTGAGCGGAAGGCCCGGACCGGCGAGTTCACGCCACCGGGGATGAGCTGCTGGGCGCGGGCGAAGAGAGATTCGGAAACGGCACTCACTTATTTAATGCTTTCATGCTCTCGACAAAGATGGCGACAGCGGCAGAGACCAACTCGTCCCGCTTAGGGAGATACTCCTTAATGGAGGGCTTGATCTTAATCGAAAAGGCATTGAAAACCTGCGCGGTGACGTCTTCCGTCTTGTAGTCGAAGATGGCCTGCACCCGAGTTTGGTATTGATCGCCGTAAACCTTCCGGGAAGACGTATCGCCCCAGTTTAGATGCCTGTTGAGCATGCTGAGCTCAGACGAAAACCCGTCTTTTTGCCGAACAATCTTAAGCCGCCTGATCTTGTCGGTGGTCAGCGGATAACCGTCTATCCAGATAGTCTCTTTTTTTTCAAACGGCATCAGGACATCATCCACAAGTCTGCCAAAGGTCATGTCCTTCAGCATCAGATTGGAGGCATTGTCTTTTGCCTCAGCGATGACAGCGAATTTGGATTCAGGTGTGATGGGGTCCATAATCAGCTCACATACTTCTGGACGATCGGGATGCGGCGGCCGACACCGAAGGCGAGGGGAGTGATCTTCAGGCCGGGGGCGGCCTGCTTGCGCTTGTATTCGTTGAGGTCGACCTTCCTGACAACGTCGCTGACGACGGCTTGGTCGAAACCTAGCGCGACGAGGTCGGCGCGGGACAGGCCCTCCTCGACGTAGCCCTTGAGGATGGCGTCGAGTGTCTCGTAGGGCGGCAGGCTGTCCTGGTCGGTCTGGTCGGGCCGCAGCTCGGCGCTCGGGGCCTTGTCGATGGTGGAGGCGGGGATGATCACCCGGTTGCGGTTGATCCAGCGGGAGAGGGCGTAGACCTGCATCTTGAAGACGTCGGAGATGACGGCGAGGCCGCCGCACATGTCGCCGTAAAGCGTGCAATAGCCGACGGCCAGTTCACTCTTGTTGCCGGTGGTGAGGAGGAGAGCGCCGAACTTGTTGGAGATGGCCATGAGCAGCAGGCCGCGGGCGCGGGCCTGGATGTTTTCTTCGGCGGTGTCGCGCGGCCGGCCGGCAAAAACAGCCGCGAGGGTCTTCTCGGCGGCCCCGACGGTGTCGGCGATGGAGAGGGTGTGGAACTCGATGCCGAGGTTCGCCGCGAGGATGCGGGCGTCGTCCTTCGAGTGCTGGCTGGAGATGTCCGAGGGCAGGCTGACGCCGATGACGTTCTGCGGGCCGAGCGCCTCGGCGGCGATGACGGCGGTGAGGGCGGAGTCGATGCCACCGGAAAGACCGAGCAGGACTTTTTTGAACCCGGTTTTTTGCGCATAGTCGCGGACGCCGAGCACGAGGGCGTCGTAAATGTCAGCGCGTTCCTCCTGGCCGAAAGTCGGATGGATGACCGGCGCGCCCTTCGCGCTCACGCTGATGACCTGCAGCTGCTCGCGGAAGGCGGCGAGCCCGCCGATGACCCGGCCCGTCGCGTCGCAGACGACACTGCGGCCGTCGAAGAGAAGCTCGTCGTTGCCGCCGATGGCGTTGACGTAGACGACCGGACAGCCGAGCTGGCGGGCGGTGTCGGCCACGAGCTTGTGACGGACATCGCCCTTGCCGTAATTCCATGGGCTGGCGGAAAGGTTGACCAACAAATCGCAGCGCTGGGTCGCGAGCTGGCGGACCGGTTCGATCCCGTCGTAGAGGCGGCGGGTCGGGATCATGGCGTGGGTCCAGATATCCTCGCAGATGGTGAGACCGATGCGTCGACCGCCAAACTCGACCACGACCGGCGCCGTGGCCGGTTCAAAATAGCGGTCCTCGTCGAAGACGTCATAAGTCGGCAGCAGGCATTTGCGGGCGGCAGCCGTGATTTTGCCCTGATGACAGAATGCAGCGGAGTTGAAGGCGGAGCGGCCCGAGCCGGTGGTGTTGGCCTCGGTGTAGCCGATGAGGGCGGGCACGGCACCAATCTGGGTGGCGAGGGCACGGGTGGTGCGCTCGACGTCGGGCACGAATCGTTTCTTGAACAGCAGATCGCGCGGTGGATAACCGCAGGCGACCAGCTCCGGAAAAACCACCAGCTCGGCGCCTTGGGCGACCAGGGTGCGGTAGGCATCGAGGATGCGCCGGGAATTGCCGGTGAGGTCGCCTACGATGGTGTTGATCTGGGCCAGGCCGATGCGCATGGGAAGTGGGCACAACTTGATGGCAAACCGCTGGACTGCAACCTCAAGCCGTGGAATCCACTAGCCCCCGCCGGGAATTTCCGTCTACTGTGCCGGACCTTGGCTTCGCCTGCGCCCTTCCCTCTGATCCTCGCCTCCGCCTCACCCCGGCGGAAGGAGTTGCTGGCATCGCTGGGCGTGGCGTTTGAGATCGTCCCGGCCGAGGTGACCGAGCACGAGGCGCACGACGCCGACCCGCGCGAGATGGTCCGGCACAACGCCGCGCTCAAGGCCGATTGGGTGGCCGCCCGGCATCCCGCCGCCACCGTCATCGGCGCGGACACCACGGTGTTCATCGACCGCACCGTGCTCAACAAGCCCCGCGATCTCAACGCGGCCCGGGCCATGCTCAAGCTCCTCGCGGGCCGGACTCACACGGTGTTCACCGGTCTGGCCGTCAGACGGCAGCGGGACGGCCTCAAGCTCGACCAAGGCGTGGCCAGCGAGGTGACCTTCAAGGCCTTTGATGACGCCGCGCTCGAACTCTACCTGAGCCGCGTGCACACCCTCGACAAGGCCGGCGGCTACGCGATCCAGGAGCAGGGCGATCTCATTATAGCCGGTTTTACCGGGTCGCTGACAAATATTGTGGGTCTCCCGCTCGAAGAAATGAAACAACTTTTGACTAGGGCGGGTCTGACGCGTTGATTCCCACCCTGTGACGACGCAGCTAGCCCAGCTCGACCAGAACCCGCCCGGGTCCGAGAAGGACCGCACGGACTATTCCATCGCCATCGGCCTGGCTTGCACGGTGCTGTTCCACCTCCTGCTGGTGTGGCTGGCCCCGGATTTCGCCTTCGACAAATTTTCCGGCGTCCATACCGGCATCTCGGTCAGAAGCGCGAACAAGGGCAAGACCTTCGATTTCGAGCTCGCCCAGCCGGTGCCGAAGGAACGCGACCCCTTCCGATTCGTCGAGACCAACTCCGCCGCACCCGAGAACACCCCGGACAAGACGACCAATTTCAGCAACCGCAATCAACAATCCGCACAGGAGGCCGCCGCCAAGGAGAAGGACCCGGAGAGCCGGCCCAGCACGAAAGGGGAGGACAAGTTCAAGGACAGCACCGCCATTGTCTCGGGCGACATGGCGCCACCGCAACTCCCCACTGCCCCCGTTCCGGATGTCACAAAAGACGAGGCGCAGGACCGCGCGGAGCAGAAGGCNNCCGACCACGCAGGCGCAGCAGGCGCAGGAAGGCGCGCCGGACGCCAAGGATCCCACCGGCGGCCTGGTCAACGTGGTCCCGACCAACCAAGCCCAGCCCAAAGAGCGCCCGCGACTTGCCTCCACTTCGCTAAACCGGCAGTCACCGCTGGCCAACCGCGTGACCGGCGTCACCAACATCGGCATCCTCGGCATGGACGCGCGCTGGAGCGAATACGGCGAATACCTGAACGAGCTGATCGAGATCGTGCAGACCCAGTGGTATAATATCCTGCGCGAAAGCCGCGTCTCGCCGCCCCGCGGTTCGAGCGTGATCGTCACCTTCAGGATCAACCCCAAGGGCGAGACCGAAATCATCAAGGTGGAGGACAACGGCAGCGGCAAGCAGGGCGTGTTCTCGTGTCAGAACGCCATCACCTATCCGCAGCCCTACCGCAAGTGGACCGACCAGATGATCGCCGTGCTCGGCGAATCGCAGGAGCTGACCTTCAGTTTCTTCTATCAGTGAGCGCGCTGCCGGATGATTTCTGGGAGACCCTGCCGCTGGGCGAAGGGGTGACTCCGCTCACGCGTGACGCCAACGGCCTCGCGGCCTTCCACAAGCCCGCCGGGCTTCTCTCGCATCCCAACGAGGCCAGGGACGAAGCCCGGTCCCTGCTGACCGGCCGCTACGACAAGGAGGCGCAGTGCTTCACCTGGACGGCGGCCGATGGCACGCTGCGCCACCTCTGGCTGCTCAACCGCCTGGATTCGGCCACCTCGGGCGTGCTCCTCACCGCCGCGGGCGAGAAACTGGCCCTGGCCGTGCGTCAGCATTACGCGAAGAAACAGGTGAACAAAACCTACCTGGCCCTCGTCTTCGGCCGGCCGCACAAGAAGCTCGAGTATTGGCGCGACCAGCTCGCCGTGAAGAAATCGCACGGCCGGATCCGCACGGCGACGGTCGGCAACGTGCCCGCCGAGACGCTTTTCCAGCTCATCAAGCACACGCAGAAATCCTTCTCCATCTCGCTGGTGCAGCTGGAACCGCGCACGGGCCGCAGCCACCAGCTCCGCGTGCAATGCGCCAAGCGGCAGCTGCCGATCATCGGCGACCAGACTTACGGCGATTTCAGTTTGAACCGGGAGTTCGCCAGGATGCACCAGACCAAGCGGCTTTTCCTGCACTCGCTCGAAACGAGTTTCAGCTACGAGTTCGCCGGCCGGAGCCACGCCTTCAAGGCCACGGCGCCGTTGCCCCGCGAGTTCACGGCTGGGTATTGAGAAAAAGCTTGCGGTATGGCCAGTGGTGGCCACTAGTGGCCACATGAAGCCAAGCAAACAACCACACACGTACCTTCATCGGGGACCAGAGACGCCCCAGCAGATCCGTGAGGCGGCAGCGGCCTATGGCATCCGACGCGATGTCGTGGCTGTGCGTGAAGCCAAGGATCAGCTCTCGGCGCTGCTGCAGCGTGCGGCGCGGGGTGAGCAGATCGTCATCACCAGCGACGGCGAGCCCAAGGCCATGATCGTGCGTTACCGTCCGGTGCTGCGCGGCAAGCCGTGGAAATCCCTGGCGGAATTTCGCGCAACCATACCGATGACTCCTGATTCGGCCGGCATCATCGACGAGATCCGTGAAGAGCGCGCGTAATGTATCTCGACACCTCAGTCGCTGTAAAATTATATATCCCTGAACCTGATTCAGCCGAGTGCGAGGCAATTGCCGGCGTTGATGGATTTATTTCCTCTGAGCTGCTTTACGGCGAGATGTATGCGGCGGTCTTTGGGAAGGAGCGTCGTGGGCACATCTCGGCCGAGTCGGGCAAACTTATCCTCGCGCGATTCGAGTCCGACCTTTCTGAGGGACAGATACGCCTCGTTAAAATCAACGGGCCGGTAGTGCGAGATGCTGTTGAGATAATGCAGCAGGTCCGTTCGGATGTGTTGCTTCGCACCCTGGACGCCATCCACCTGGCAACCTATCTCAGTGTGGATGCCGGATCGCTTTTTACTCGGGACAAACGAATGTTGGTCGCGGCCAATAAACTCGGGCTTTCGCTGGCTGGATGAGCAGCAACGCTCGTCTCTCCCTACAGCAGGTTGAGTTGCGTATCATCGGCCGGGGTGACGGTGATTTTCTTCTTCGGACGGGCCTGGGGCGAGGGGAGGGTCACCGTGGTGTCGTCCGATTCGAGTTTCTCCAGGATGGTCTTGGCCCGGTCGATCACGCTCAGGGGCAGGCCGGCGAGGCGCGCGACCTGGATGCCGTAGCTGCGGTCGGCGGCGCCTTCGACCACCCGGCGCACGAAGACGATGTCGTCGTTCCATTCCTTCACCGCCACGGAATAGTTNNGAGCGGTCGGTGGCGTTGTTGAGGATGTTGGCCGTCTCGTTCATCTCGACCATGAAGGTCGAATTGCCGCGGGCGAGGTCGTCGCTGGCGCCGACGCGCGAGAAAATGCGGTCCACGAGGCCGAGGCGGCAGGACTTGGCCGGAACCCAGCAGCCGATCTGGGCGAGCAGGGTGATGAGCGCAACCTGCCGGATGTAGGTGGACTTGCCGGCCATGTTCGGCCCGGTGATGAGCAGGATCTGCGCGCTGTCCGCCGAGAGCGTGGTGTCATTTGGCACGAAGGTGTGGCTGCCGGCGAGGCCGAGCCTCTCCTGCTTCATCATCTGCTCGACGACCGGGTGGCGGCCGTCGGTGATGCTGAGGATTTCACCCTCCTCGAGCTGCGGCCGGCAGTAATCCCACTCGCGGGCCAGCACGGCCCAGCCGGCGAGCACGTCGAGCTCCGCGAGGGCGTCGGCCGTGCGGGCGAGGGTCGCGGCCTCGGCCAGCACGGCGCCGACGAGCTGGTTGAAGAGCTCGAGCTCGCGGGCGAGTGACTTCTCCTCGGCGGAGAATATCTCCTTTTCCTTCAGCTTGAGCGCCTCGGTCACGTAGCGCTCGCCTGCGACGGTGGTCTGCTTGCGGATGTAGTCGGCGGGCACGTTCGCCAGGTTGGCCTTGGTGATCTCGATGTAGTAGCCGAAAACCGAGGTGAACCGGACCTTGAGGCTCTTGATGCCGGTGCGTTCCTGTTCCTGGCGCTCGAGCTCGGCGAGCCAGGTCTTGTTGTCGGTCGTCAGACTGCGCAGCCGGTCGAGCTCGGCGTCGTGGCCGGTGCGGATGTAGTTGCCGTCCTGCAGATCGGGGGGGAGCTCGTCGGACAGCCCAGCGGCCAGCAACGCGCGAAGATCGGGCAGATCGGTGAGCCGGGCCCGGACCTTCGAGGTCTCGCCGCCGTGGGCGTCGACGAGGTGCGAGTCGAGCCGCTCAAGGCAGGTCATGATGGCCGGGATCTGGGCGAGGGTGTCCTTGACGCCGCCGAGTTCGCGCGGGTTGCGCAGGCGATTCTGGAGCCGGCCCAGGATGCGCGGTATGTCCCGAACTTTGTTCAGCAGCTCACGCAATCCGGCGAGATCGCCCGGCTGGGCGATAAGTTCGCCGACGACGGTCTGGCGGCGGACGATCTCCGGCAGGTCGAGCGTGGGGGCGGCGAGCCAGCGCTCGAGCAGGCGGGAACCGGCGGCGGTCGTGCTGCGGTCGATGGCGCCGAGCAGCGAGGCGTCGCGGGTGCCGCGGGTGGACTGGAATATCTCCAGGTTGCGCAGGGTGGCCGGGTCGAGGAGCAGCGTGCGGGTGCTCCGGTATTCCTGCAGCGAGCGGAGGTTCCGCGGCTTCGCGCAGAGATTTTCCGTGGCGTAGTAAACCACCGCGCCGGCCGCCCCGAGCGCCGGATGGCTGTGGGCGAGGCCAAAACCCTGGAGGTTGAGCACACCGAGCGCGTCCATCACGGTCTTCGCACCACCGGTGACCTCGAAGTGATAGCCCGGCAACTCGGAACAGAGGCGTGGCGCGCAGAATTGGTG
>CXWL01005573.1_pt1 | contig 26592 bp, 27 predicted proteins | sample 590931 | NCBI WGS metagenome assembly CXWL01 (sample SAMEA3498368, study PRJEB10139) | groundwater metagenome | biome: water well; material: biofilm material | place: Germany | collected 2015-04-27 | reverse complement strand
TGACGCGATAACGGAACGGGATGGAAAGCGGCGGAAATAGCGAAGTGTATACAGCCATAGTCGCCATATATGCTGCGGTTGTTGCGACGGGCGCACTTGCGCTTGAGGTTCGTCGCTGGATTGAATCAGGCCCACGCCTTAAACTTGCTCTCATTTCCGAAGCACGCCTTTATGGAGGCGTTGTTGTCGATGAAAGCGACTATTTAGGCGTCAGCGTTGCCAATTCGGGGGACAGGCCTACGACCGTTACGAACCTGTGTTTTCATGAAATCTCAAATTGGTTCGCGAAGTTAAGGAATCGCTGGTCTCGAGCTGCGGTCGCAAACGATTTCACGGGGAGCGGTGTTCCATTCGTCTTGCATCCAGGAACCGAATGGAAAGCCTTGGTACAATACAATGATGAATTGATGAGTTGGGCAAAATCAGGACGATTGTTTGTCGCCGTCTATTTTTCTCATACAAACAGACCGCTGCTTCGAAAAATCGAAATTCGAAACCCTACAAACCCGCCGCCTTCCTGAGCGCCTCATTCATGCGTGTCTGCCAGCCAGCGCCGCCGCTCCTGAAAAATTCCACCACATCGCGGTCGAGCCGCAGGCTGACATGCGCCTTCGCCTCCTCGCCCACCGGCGGGCGGCCGGGCTTGTCGAAGCTTCGGGTGTAGGTACCCGTCGCCGCGCGGATCAGCTTGCTGCCATGCCGGATTTCGGCACGTGCAGCCACTTCCGCCGTGAAAGGCGGGGCGTCATCGGGGTCAATCCAGTCCGACATTGGTCACTTCCTCATCGTGCATGCGCCTCATGGAAATGATGCGTTTTGTTTCGCCTCGATCTGTCCAGACGATCGCTACGGCAACACCATCAATCCAGCCATAACTGAGCCAGCGCACCTCGCCATAATCGAACCTGTCATCGACAACTGTCTTGAGCCGGCCCGCGAAAAGCCTTGGCGCGTCTTCAAAGTCCAGTCCACGTTCCGCAAGCGTCATCGCACGCTTGGCAGGATCGTAACTCAACTTCATGAATGAATAATGTATATACGGAATTGGCGAATGTCAAGACAACCCGCCCGTTGCCAGCCGATCAGGCCGTCGGACGCTGCACAAAGCGGGTGAAATCCGCCTCGGCTTCGTCGGTAGTGTCGATCCGGGCCACGCGCGCCGCTTCCGGTCCGGCATAGGCAAGCCCGATGAAACGCTCGATCGCCGGGTCCTCGCCCGAGACGATCGCTTCGACCGTGCCGTCGCGCCGGTTGCGCACCCAACCGGTGAGCCCGAGGCTCTCCGCGATATGGACGGTCCAGCCGCGATAGAAGACGCCCTGGACCTGGCCGTGAATGATAAGATGCTTCGCGCCCATCCGAACCTCCTCAATCGAGCGTCAGTCGGCTTGCAAATTTTGCTTCCAAAATAGGAATTTACCTGTTACTGGTTTGCAGTATTGTGACAAATGAGAGAGGAATTGCAAAGTGTTCGCCAACCCGCTTTTGTTCGAAAGAGAAGCATCGGTATTCTGTGCCCTCAGGCTTTGATCGATTCAGTCGATCACCAGCGCCCCCGGAAATCAGCCAATGGATACCCTCAACTTAAGCATTTTTGATCGATTTATTCGATCACGCGGCTCCGAATTCGCCGCTCGCCTCATCAAGCACGAACAGTTCGCCTTCGTCGATGGCGAACCACGCGCCGTGGAGGCGGATCGTGCCGGCGGCCTCGCGCTCCTGGATGCAGGGGAAGGTGCGCAAATTGGCAAGGCTGACCTTCACCGCTTCATGCTCAATTGCCCGGATAGCAGCGGGTGTAGGTTCTGCGCCATGCCGGTGGACAACCTTCTCCCGCGCATCGTCGAGCATTTCGATCCAGCGCGAGATGAAGCCGCCTTCGCCGGGCTTGGCATCCTTGAAATTCTGCGAAAGCGCGGCCGCGCAGCCGCCGCAGCGCCCATGGCCCATCACAAGGATTTCCGAGACTTCAAGCTGCGTCACGGCGAATTCAAGCGCAGCCGATACGCCGTGCCGCCCGCCGCTCAGCTCGAACGGCGGGACGAGGTTGGCAACATTGCGAACGACGAACATCTGCCCCGGCGAAGCGTCGAATATGGTCGAAGGATCGACCCTGCTGTCCGAACAGGCGATCACCATGATGTCGGGCGATTGCCCCTCCGCCAGTTCCGCCCAGCGCCCGCGCTGCGTCGCCCAGCCGTTGCGTTGGAAACGATGATAGCCGGAGAGCAAATCGGTAAAATCGGTCATGATAGGCGCGGTAAGGGGCGGGGCAGGGGGTGGCAAGTCCTGCCGACTGACGCTAAGGCGCGGCTATGAATATGCCCGCGATACTTGAACGCACCCGCAAGCCCGACTGGATCCGCGTCAAGGCACCGACCTCGGTCGGTTTTGCCGAAACAAGGGCGCTGATGCGTCGCCTGAACCTCGCCACTGTTTGCGAGGAAGCCGCGTGCCCCAATATCGGCGAGTGCTGGACCAAGAAGCATGCGACGGTGATGATTCTTGGCGATACTTGCACACGCGCTTGCGCCTTCTGCAATGTGAAGACCGGCATGCCGCGCGCGGTGGACACGCTTGAACCGCAGCATGTGGCCGATGCAGCAGCGGAGCTTGGGTTGCAGCACATCGTCGTGACTTCGGTCGATCGCGACGATTTGCCCGATGGCGGCGCGTCGCAGTTCGTGAAAGTGATCGAGGCGCTGCGGCAGACGACGCCCAAAACAACGATCGAGATCCTCACGCCCGATTTCCGCAACAAGGCCCAAAGCGCCGTCGAAGCGATCATCACAGCACGTCCGGACGTGTATAACCACAACCTCGAAACGGTTCCGCGGCTTTATCCGACGATCCGTCCCGGCGCGCGCTACTACGCGTCACTGCGGCTTCTGGAGAGCGTCAAGCGCCACGACCCGTCGATCTTCACCAAGTCCGGGGTGATGATGGGGCTGGGTGAGGAGCGGATGGAGGTTCATCAGGTAATGGACGACATGCGCTCGGCCGATGTCGACTTCCTGACGATGGGCCAATATCTCCAGCCCACTCCGCGTCATGCCAAGGTGATCGATTTCGTGACCCCGCAGGCCTTCGACGCCTATGCCGCGATTGCCCGCGCCAAGGGGTTCCTGATGGTCGCTTCGAGCCCGCTCACGCGGTCAAGCTATCATGCAGACCGCGATTTCGCGTCGATGCGGGACGCGCGCTCCAAGCAACTGGCACATGCCAAAGCATAGCGAAGCCCGGATACTACCGTGGAGCGCGGCGGAGATGTTCGATCTGGTTGCCGATGTGGCGCGCTATGGCGAGTTCCTGCCCTGGGTCAGTGCGGTCAGGGTGCGTTCCAACAGCGAAACGGAAATGGTCGCTGATCTGATTGTAGGCTTCAAGGGACTGCGCGAAAATTTCACGTCGCGCGTCATCAAGGCAAGACCATCTGTTGTCGCCGTCGATTATATCGATGGCCCGCTCAAATTCCTGCACAACGAATGGAGTTTTGCCGATCGACCGGAAGGCGGTTGTACGCTGGATTTTGCGGTAGATTTTGCGTTCAAGTCGAAGATATTCGAAACACTTGCCGGGCAGGTCTTCGAACGCGCTCTTAACAAGATGACCGACGCCTTTGTCGGTCGCGCCGAAGCGCTTTACGGCATCAACAGCTCAAGCGCGACCAACGCGGCCTGAAGCCGGATGGGACCCCGGCCGATGTTCCCAAACTGCCGCGTGTCGGCGATCACATCCTCGGAACTGACACCTTTCAGCGCTCGCGCGAAGACGACCGTACCGATGGGCTTCTGCTTGCTACCGCCATCGGGGCCGGCAATGCCAGTAACGGCAACTGCAGCATCCACCGAAGAACGCGTCAGCGCACCCTGCGCCATGGCCCACGCTGTGGCGATAGAAACCGCACCAAATGTCTCGAGCAAGTTGGTATCGACATCCAGCATCTCAATCTTTGCTTCGTTCGAATATGTGATGAACCCAGCCTCGAATACTGCCGAAGAACCGGCAATAGCGGTAAGCGCGGCCGAAACCAGCCCGCCTGTGCAGCTTTCTGCAACGGCAATACGTCGCCCAGCCGCAAGGTTGGCGGCTATCACGCGCTCCGCCGCTTCAACCAGTTCGGGTGCCAGACAATCGTCCATCGGATCAGTTTTCCGCCACTGGCAGAGGGCAGATGTTGAGCGGAGGCTTGCCCTTGCCCTGCCCCCCGAATTCCATCAGGGCTGTGATCAGCATTGCCATGTTCCGGGCCGGGAGAGGCTCAAGAATATTGACCACTCGATCGACCTTGCTGCAATCCGACGGCTTCACTTTTTCTGCCAACCCCGCCCCAAAGGCGGCATCGACAAGCCCCCTGGCCCCAGGGTCACCCAACACCTTGGTCAGATCGAAGCCCGAAAGCTTGTCGAATGCGATACGTGCCAATGGCCAGGCCTTGTCGGCCTCAATCTGGTATCGCCCGGCAATAATCGGCCCCGATTGCACCAGGGCGGCCGTCGCGGGAAGGCTTGCTGTGCATTTGGTCGTCATCGCCCGGATCGCCGACGGCAGGCCGTAGGTAATCAGCGCTTCGGCCTCGGGCGTAGTCAGGCAAGCCTTGGCAGACTGCGCCATGGCCGTGCCCGGCAGGGCAATCGTCGCTGCGATCAGGAAAAGTGACCTCATTTTCAGATCCTTATTGTTGCGACGGCTTGCGCCGCAATGCCTTCGCGCCGGCCGGTAAGGCCCAACCCCTCTGTCGTCGTTGCCTTGACGCTAGTCCGCCCGACCTCGATGCACAACAACTCCGCCAGCCGCGCGCGCATCGTGTCCCGATACGGGCCGATTTTGGGGGTCTCACAGATGATTGTCACGTCGATATGGTCGATGACTCCGCCCCTCGCTTCGATCAGATTACGAGCATGCTCGACGAACAGGTGAGAAGCTGCGCCCCTCCATTGCGGGTCGCCGGGCGAGAAATGGCTGCCAATATCGCCTTCACCCGCGGCACCGAGCAGCGCATCGACAACGGCATGGAGCGCAACATCGGCATCCGAGTGCCCGGATAGACCGCGATCATGCTCCACCTTCACCCCGCAAAGCCAGAGGTCGTTGCCAGATTCCAGCCGATGCACGTCGAAACCCATGCCCGTTCTAACGCTGCGGGTTGCCGCAAACTGCGCTTCGGCCGCTGCAAAATCGTCGGGATGCGTAATTTTTTCCAACGCCGGATCTCCTTGCACCGTCACAACCGAAAATCCCGCAGCCCGTACCATTTGTGCATCGTCCGTCGCAATTCCGCCATTCCAGTGCTTATGTGCCGTCATGACGGCAGCGAGCCGAAAGGCCTGCGGCGTCTGCACCCGAACAAGTCCTTTACGATCGATTACATCGCCCAATGCCCTGCCAGAGCGGGCGAGCGTATCGACAACAGGGAGGGTGGGGACTGCACCTTCCGCACCCTTCAGTGCATCAATCAGGCGGTCGATTACGACTGTGCAAAGGAAAGGACGCGCCGCGTCGTGGATCAGAACGACGGAAGCACCGGCCACAGCGACTGCCTCCAAACCGGCTCGAACCGAATCCTGTCGCTCCGCACCACCGGTGATGAAACCGGCAACAGAACGCCCGGCAAGCGCGGCCTCGGCCAGGGTGCGCTGACCCTGGCCGATCACCACATGCACCGAAGCAATGGCCGGATGCCCGAGAAAGGTATCGACCGAATGTGCGAGGAGCGCCTTTCCCCCCAGCGGCGCGAATTGCTTCGGAAGCCCGCCACCCACGCGTTCGCCTTTTCCGGCAGCGACGATCAGGGCGGCTATGGTCATGCGGGCGCCCATAACCCCCGCATCCACTTCGCGGAAGGGGTGTTGCGCCGCAGCATGAAATTGCGTAGAGAACTGCCGTAATTTTAGGCAAAATATGCAGCGTATCCTTCCCATATCGATCGGACCCGTGCGAATTGAAGCTCCGGTGATCCTTGCGCCCATGACGGGCGTGACGGATATGCCATTCCGCACGCTGGTTCGCCGTTTCGGCTCCGGACTCAACGTGACCGAGATGATCGCCAGCCAAGCAATGATCCGCGAAACCCGCCAGTCGCTTCAAAAAGCAGCGTGGAATGCTGTCGAGGAACCTGTTTCGATGCAACTGGCGGGCTGTGGCCCAAAGGAAATGGCAGAAGCCGCCAAGCTCAATGAGGATCGTGGGGCGGCGATCATCGACATCAATATGGGCTGTCCCGTCAAGAAGGTCGTGAACGGGGAGGCTGGCTCCGCGCTAATGCGCGACCTCCCACTCGCCGCCAGCATCATCGAAGCGACAGTGAAGGCTGTGTCTGTTCCCGTGACGGTCAAGATGCGGATGGGCTGGGATCATCATAACCTGAATGCTCCGGAACTGGCGCATATCGCTGAAGATCTGGGCGCGCAGCTGATTACCGTGCATGGCCGTACGCGTTGTCAGATGTACCGCGACACGGCGGATTGGGGCTTTATTCGGGGCGTCAAGAACGCCGTAAAGATTCCGGTGATCGCCAATGGGGATATTTGCTCGGTTGAGGATGCCGAATTGGCGCTCGAACAGTCTGGTGCTGACGGGGTGATGATCGGGCGTGGAGCGTATGGAAAACCCTGGCTGTTGGCGCAGGCTATGGCCGCGCTCACAGGCCGAGCGATTCCAGCCGACCCGTCGATTGAACAGCAATATTACATGATTGCAGAGCATTACCGCGCAATGCTCGAACATTATGGCGAGGTAATAGGGGTAAACATGGCCCGCAAACACATTGGCTGGTACACCAAGGGCTTGCCTGGATCGGCCGAGTTCCGCAATCGCGTGAACCAGATTGGGGACGCGCGCACTGTTCTTGACGAGCTTGAGCGATACTACTCGCCCTGGCTCAGCCGCGCCGCCGCCTGAGGTGAAGACTGCGCCTGACGCATCAGATATCCTTGTCGCACTGCAGACGGCGATCCTGACCGTAGATCCCGATGGACGCATAGCAGAGGCGAATGCTGCAGCCGAGGCTGCGCTCAACATGAGCGCGACACATCTGAAGGGGCGGATGCTGGCTGACATGCTCTGCATGCCTCCCGGGTTTGACGTTGGAAGCGACGGTCCGTTTGCAGCCTATGAGGTGACCCTCTCAGCCGTGCGTGGCACAAATTTCCGTGCTGATTTCGTCGTCACACCCTTTGCAGACTGGCGCGGCTGGCGGCTCGTCGCAATCCACGGCGCAGCATCCGCCTATCGGATGGGTCACAGGCTGGAACGGGCTGGAGGAACGCGCAGCGCCATCGGCGTTGCTGCGATGCTGGCACACGAGATCAAGAACCCGCTTTCGGGTATTCGGGGGGCCGCACAATTGCTGGAAAGCCGCGCAAACGAGGACGATGCTCGCATGACCCGCCTGATCCGCAGTGAAGTGGACCGGGTGGCTGCCTTGCTCGATCAGATGGAGGGTTTCACCGACACACGTCCGCGTCCGCAGGCGCCCGACAACATCCATGAAATAATCGATCACGCCCGGCAGGTTGCCCAAAGCGGGTTCGGAGCGGCTCTGAAAATACTGGACGCTTATGATCCGTCGCTTCCACCGGTTCTGGTGCACCGCGATTCTCTTGTTCAAATTCTGCTCAACCTCCTGAAAAATGCCGCTGAAACGGCTCGCGAGGGGGAGGTGCGCACGGTGCGCATTACCACCGCCTACCGGCAAGGGGTTTCGCTCGCCGCCGACGCCGGGAAGCGCAAGCGCTCGCTCCCGATAGAATTGTGTGTGATCGACGACGGCCCCGGCCCCCCCGCAGAACTGGCGGACGACATGTTCGATCCGTTCGTATCGACCAAAAAGGCCGGCCGTGGCCTTGGCCTTGCCCTCGCCGACAAGCTCATGCGCGATATGGGTGGAATCATCCAATATGCACGAGAGGGCGAGCCGGAAATGACAGTGTTCCGGCTGCTTCTTCAACGTGCCGAAAGGGAAATGGCATGACGACGGGGCGTATTCTGCTCGTCGATGACGATGAAGCGATCCGCACTGTCGTTTCCGAAGCACTGCGGCGTGACGGACATGAAGTGGCAGCTGCGGCCTCGATTGCTGAGCAGGCTATCCTGCTGGAAAACTTTGCACCGAATGTGCTTATTACAGACGTAATTTTACCTGACGGCAATGGGTTGGACGCTGTTCCTGCAATTCTGGCCCGATGGCCAGACATGCCGGTGATTGTGCTTTCGGCGCAAAACACGCTCTCGACAGCGGTTCGCGCGACCGAGCAGGGCGCGTTCGAGTATCTCCCGAAACCATTCGATCTCGATGAGCTTTGCCGTGCAGTCCGCGACGGTTTGCGGCGCAAACAGCCGTCGGCTGCCACCTACGCCGCCGATGACAATGGCGGGCTGCCGCTGATTGGGCGGTCGCCGGCGATGCAGGATGTTTACCGCACTATTGCCCGCGTCGTTCCGAATGACTTGTCGGTACTCATTCTGGGTGAATCCGGCACCGGCAAGGAACTGGTCGCACGAGCGATTCATGACCTCGGGCAACGCAAAACAAAGCCCTTCGTAGCAGTCAACATGGCCGCCATTCCCCGTGAACTCATTGAGGCAGACCTGTTCGGCCATGAACGCGGAGCCTTTACCGGCGCTCAAACCCGTGTCGCCGGGCGGTTCGAGCAGGCAGCAGGCGGTACCCTGTTCCTGGATGAAATCGGCGATATGCCGATGGATGCCCAGACGCGGCTTCTCCGCGTCCTTCAATCCGGGGAATTCACAACCGTTGGCGGCAACCGACCGATCCGGGCTGATGTGCGGATCATTGCCGCGACGCACAAAAACCTGCCTGACCTGATTGCGGCGAGCGCATTCCGCGAAGATCTCTATTATCGCCTCAACGTCATTCCTTTGACCCTGCCACCGTTAAGGCAGCGCGGTGAGGATGTTGCATTGCTGGCGCGTCATTTTCTCAAAGTTGCTGCAAACGAAGGGCTTCCCCGAAAGCGGCTCGATGATAGCGGCAGCGCACGGCTTATGGAACATGATTGGCCCGGCAACGTCAGGGAGATCGAGAATCTGATGCGTCGCTTGGCGGTGCTGTCACGTCATGACGTCATTTCGGCAACACTTGTCGAGCAGCAGCTTGATGCCGCGAAGGAGCAGCCAAATGCGTCAACGGAGGTTCATTTCGCCGACGAGGGTCTGTCGCTTGCCGTTGAGCAATATCTGGCCAATTATTTCGTCCGGCACGGGAGCGCCCTTCCGCCCGATGGGCTGCACCACCGACTCACAGAAACCGTTGAACGCCCTTTACTTAGAGCTACGATGATAGCGGTTCGCGGCAATCAGATCCGGGCGGCGAAATTGCTCGGAATAAACCGCAACACGTTGCGGAAAAAACTAGGAGATCTGGGCATCGACCCCTCTCTCGGCCGTGTTGGAAAGGCTTGAGCCGTTGGTGTTTTGCGATCAACATGATAACGAGTGTGTTGGAAATACCACGCTAACGTTGTAGCATTGCAACAATGAGTGGTGCCTCATCTTCCGCAATCGAACGCTGGCCGCGATGGTTGGCGGTGATGGCTCGTCGGCGGCGATGGCTGCCGTTCGTCGAACTCGGTGCTTTCTTTTCGTCGCTGGCCATCGGCGTGATCAGCTATCTCGTGCTCACCGGCGGGGAACCGGGGCAGCGGATACTCACCCCACCGCTGGTTGCAGCCCTTCTCGTCGCCAACCTAATCCCTGCCATCGCTTTGATTATGCTGATTGGTCGAAGAATTGCGCGGGCCCGGGCAGCACAGTCGCCGATTGGCGGCCATGGGCGACTTCATGTCCGGCTGGTCGCGCTGTTTTCGATGATCGCCAGCATTCCAGTGCTGTTGTTGGTCGTATTTGCATCCCTGCTGTTCCAGTATGGCGTCGAATTCTGGTATTCTGACCGCGCCCGCAACATGTTCGAAAATGCCAACACGCTGGCGCAAACATTTTACAATGAAAAGCAGGAACGAATCGTTCGGGAAACCGAATTGATGGCGAGCGATTTGAGCTTCAACCTTTCCGTCGCGCCAATAGACAGCAAGGGCTTCAACGAGAATTTTGCGTATCAGGTCTATGTTCGCGAGCTTTCGGAGGCGGCGATTGTTCGTTTCACACCGAAAAACGGTTCGCAGTCCCTTGCGCTGGTCAACCCATATGATCGTCCGACTGAAAACTGGGTGCCTTCTGCTGTCGTCGTCCAGCTAAGGGCAACGAGGAAGACTGTTTTCCAGGATTCCGGTGGGCGAATGCAGGCCATCACGCCTCTGCCGGGTGCACCGGACGTCTATGTCTATGCCGCGCGAGTGAGCAGCCCGCAGGCACAAGCGCAGGCTAAACGCTTTTCGCTGGTGCTCAAAAACTATGACGATCTGGTCGAACGCTCGCGAGCGTTGCAGCTTCAATTTCATGCGGCGTTGTTGCTGATAACCCTGCTGATTGTCGGATTGGCGGTCTGGGTCGCGCTGACCGTCGCCGACCGATTGGTGAAACCGGTTGGTGAACTGGTCAATGCAGCGCAACGCGTCACTGCCGGGGATCTGACCGCGCGCGTTGCAGCTTCGCGTACCCGCGACGAGCTTGGGGTACTCACCAATGCCTTCAATCGCATGGCGGGTCGGCTCGAAGCCCAGCGCAATGAGCTCGTTGAAACGTCAGACCTGATCGACCGCAGGCGGGCGTTTATCGAGGCTGTGCTTTCAGGGGTCACGGCCGGCGTCATTGCGGTGGATGAAGATCGCCGCGTGGGGATCATGAACCGATCCGCCATGGTGCTGTTGGAAACGGAGCCAGACTCGTCGGTTCCATTGGAAGAGCTTTCGCCCGAACTCGATGCAATGCTCTCGCGCGGTGAGTCCCAGGCGATTATACAACTCGCCGGCAAGGAAGAACCCCGTACGCTGGCCGTCAAAATCGCGCGCGACGAGCTTGGCCATGTTCTCACCTTTGATGATATTACGGCGCAGCTGACGGATCAACGGCGGGCTGCATGGGCCGATGTGGCGCGTCGTATTGCGCATGAGATCAAGAATCCGCTTACGCCGATCCAACTCGCAGCCGAACGGCTGAAACGCCGCTTCGGCAAGGAAATTCAAACCGATCCGGCCACATTCGAACGGCTGACGGACACGATTGTGCGCCAGGTCGGTGATCTCAGGCGTATGGTGGATGAGTTTTCATCCTTTGCGCGAATGCCCAAACCTGTGTTCCGTGAAGAAGCACTGATCGATATTTGCCGTCAGGCGGTGTTCCTGCACGAGGTTGCCCACCCTTCCATAAATTTCACAATCGATGCGCCCGATCCTGGCCTCCATCTTGTCTGCGACCGCAGACAGCTTGGCCAGGCGCTGACCAATCTCGTGAAAAACGCTGTCGAGGCTGTGGAAGCCAAGGCCAAGGGCGACGGCGCGATAAACGTCTCGATGAAGGTGGACGTCGATAAGATTATCACATTGACGGTCTCCGACAACGGCATCGGCCTGCCAAAGGAGCGCGATCGGTTGGCAGAGCCTTATATGACCACGCGCGAGCGGGGCACGGGCCTCGGACTCGCGATCGTCAAGAAAATCGTTGAGGAGCATGGCGGGGTACTTAGTTTTGCCGATCGTGAAGGCGGTGGAACTATCATCGCGTTGCGTTTCGATTCCACGGGAGTGCCCGTCGAAGACACTGGCGATCAGGCAGTTTCCTTAGGCGAGACAGGCGTTGCCCTGCCTAGCGCCCTTACGCGTAGCGGAGACCGATAGAGATGGCTCTCGATATCCTTATTGTTGACGATGAAAGCGATATCCGGGAACTCGTCGCGGGCGTTCTTGAAGATGATGGTTATCAGGCTCGTTGCGCCGCCGACAGTGACTCGGCGCTCGCGGCCATTGCGGATCGTCGGCCATCGCTTGTGCTGCTCGATGTGTGGTTAAAGGGATCGCGTCTCGACGGGCTGGATTTGCTTGACGAAATCAAGCGCCGCGACGCAACGCTGCCCGTGCTGGTGATTTCGGGTCATGGCAATCTCGACACAGCCGTTGCCGCTGTCCGGCGTGGAGCCGCGGATTTCATTGAAAAGCCGTTTGAGGCGGAGCGCCTTCTCCACCTTGTCCGTCGCGCAACAGAAACCCAACGCCTGCGGCGCGAGAATGAGGCTCTGCGTGCCCAGATCGGTTATGAAGATGAGCTGACCGGGACGTCGAGTTCGATCAATGCGGTAAGGGCGACACTAAAACGAGTCGCACCGACGGGAAGTCGTGTGCTCCTGACCGGTCCGGCGGGCGTGGGCAAGGAAGTGGCGGCGCGCCTGCTCCACAACTGGAGTCCGCGCGGATCGGCCCCGTTCGTCGTCGCCAGTGCAGCGCGGATGACTCCCGAGCGGGTCGATGAGGAGTTGTTTGGAATTGAGCGGAGCGAAGCCGAAATCCATCCCGGGCTGTTAGAACGGGCACATGGCGGGACGCTCTTCCTCGACGAAATTGCAGACATGCCACTCACGACACAGGCCCGCATCCTGCGTGTCCTCACCGATCAGAGTTTCACCAGAGTCGGCGGTTCGCGGATGGTGAAAGTGGATGTTCGTGTTGTNNTGAACGTTGTGCCGGTGCACATTCCGGCGCTGGCGGAACGACGCGAGGACATTCCTGCCTTGGCCGACCATTTTGTTGCGCGCTTCGCCGCTGAGCGGCGGATCCCAACGCCCAGCTTTGCGTCGGATGCCATTGCTGCACTTCAGGCATATGATTGGCCAGGTAACGTCCGCCAGCTGCGCAACATTGTGGAGCGCACGATCATCCTCGCGCCCAGCGAGCGCATCGAACGGATCGACGTTGACATGTTGCCGCAGGAAATCATCAGCGAGGGTGGGCCCGTGAACCCTGGTGCTGCCAACGCAATGATGGGAGCACCGCTGCGTGAAGCACGCGAAACCTTCGAACGTGAGTATCTTCGCGTCCAGATCCGGCGATTTTCCGGAAATATCTCACGCACCGCGACGTTCATCGGGATGGAAAGATCGGCTCTACACCGAAAACTCAAAATCCTGGGCATGGTGGAATTGCGGAGCGACGACGAAGAACAGGGCTGACGATTCGTCTTTGATGGCCTATATGGGATCTGCGCTCTTTAACTGGGCGCAAACGATGCCGCGTAACGGCACGCGAGCGGGCGATGACCCGCCAAGACCAAGAGGTGAACTATGCCCGAGAAATCGAACAATCTTCAGGACATCTTTCTGAACAACCTGCGCAAGAACAAAACCCCTGTGACCATGTTTCTGGTGAAGGGCGTGAAGTTGCAGGGAATCATCACGTGGTTTGACAATTTCTCGGTGCTATTGCGCCGAGACGGCCAGAGCCAGCTGATCTACAAACATGCGATTTCGACGGTGATGCCGGCAGCGACCGTCGATCTCATCGGCGTTGCCGCGTTATTCGAGCAGGGTGAGCGCAAGAAACAGCTTCAGGATGTGTTCCTGGGCGCGGTTCAGCGCACACAGAACCCGGTGACCATGTTTCTGGTCAACGGTGTGATGCTTCAGGGCGATATCGCTGCTTACGACCTGTTTTGCCTCCTCCTCCAGCGCGATGGTGCGGCTCAACTAGTCTACAAGCATGCGATCTCGACGGTGCAGCCGACCCATCCGCTCAACCTCGCCGAAGAGGGCGAAGCGGACTCCGATTGAGCGTATTCCAAAGGCACGAAGATGATGGTGTAGCGCGCGGCGCGCGGGGGATGGTCGTGCTTCCCGACTTCAGAAAGGGCGGCGGACGGAGTACCGCCGCTCGCCTTGAAGAAGCGGCAGGGCTGGCGGCGGCGATCGGGATCGAAGTTTGCGATAGTGTCGCACTTCGTATCCGGGATGCGAAACCGGCTACCTTGTTCGGGGCAGGGCAGGTGGACGCGCTTTCCGCAAGCGTCAATGCATATGAGGTTGAGGTTGTCATTGTCGATGGGACGCTGACGCCGGTACAGCAACGCAACCTTGAAAAGGCTTGGGATACCAAGGTGATAGACCGAACAGGCCTCATCCTCGAGATTTTCGGCGAACGCGCGGCGAGCGCCGAGGGACGGCTTCAGGTGGAAATCGCGCATCTGGATTATCAGGCGGGGCGGCTGGTGCGGAGTTGGACCCATCTTGAGCGCCAGCGCGGCGGCTTTGGCTTCCTTGGCGGGCCGGGCGAAACCCAGATCGAAGCCGACAGGCGGATGATCCGCAACCGGATGGCGAAGCTGCGCCGTGAACTCGCTGACCTTACGCGCACACGCAAACTGCACCGCGACCGCCGCACCCGCGCGCCCTGGCCCACGATTGCCTTGGTCGGCTATACAAATGCCGGAAAATCGAGCTTGTTCAACCGGTTGACGGGTGCTTCTATCATAGCGGAAGACCTGCTATTCGCTACGCTTGATCCGACGATGCGCCAGATTTCGCTTCCAGGCGTGGAAAAGGCGATCCTGTCGGATACAGTCGGCTTCGTCTCGGATCTTCCCACACAACTGGTCGCGGCATTCCATGCGACGCTGGAGGAAGTCGTGGATGCCGACATTATCGTCCACGTCCGCGATATTGCTCACGAAGATAGTGAGGCCCAGCGCGAGGACGTAATCGGCGTAATGGCGGATATTGGCGCCGGGGGGGAGGAGGGCGCCCCCGTGATCGAAGCGTGGAACAAGATCGACCTGCTTGATGAGGAAGCCAGAGCGGTGCGCAGCGCCGAAGCCGAAAGACGCAGCGATGTGGTTATGATTTCGGCACTCGACGGGGAAGGTATGGATGCGCTCTCACATTTGCTGTCCGAACGACTCACAAGTTCGCACCGGCTGAGAACGATTGAGCTTGGCGTGAGCGACGGCGGTACGATTGCATGGCTTCATGCCAATGGTGCGGTTGAGGAGGAAACACTGAAGGGTGAACGCATGATACTCAAGGTTCGACTCTCAGATGTCGATTTTGCCCGCTTTCAGGCGCGAACCTTCGCCTGAGCCTCCTTTGCGGCGATCCAAAGCATTTCCTTTTCATCGAGCGACAGCGCAGGAAAGCCGGCACCACCCATTTCCTCAACCGCGCGAAAGCGGCATTCGAACTTTGCATTCGTCCGGCGCAATGCCGCTTCGGGATCGATTCCCTGTTTGCGTGCCCAGTTCACTACGCTGAACAGGACATCTCCCATTTCGTCTTCGCGTGCGTCGTCCGTTGCAGCCTCCTCGAATTCGGCCAGTTCCTCGTCGATCTTTGCCCGGGCCCCCGAGGAGTCAGGCCAGTCGAATCCTGTTCGCGCCGCGCGCTTCTGGAGTTTATCGGCCCGCAGGAGCGCAGGAAGAGCTAAAGCGACTCCTGCAAGAGCGCTGGTATCTTCGTCATTGTGAGCCCGCTCCGCAGCCTTGATGCCTTCCCAATCCGCCACCGAGCCGTCTGGCCCGAAGACATGCGGATGACGGCGCACCATCTTATCACAGATTGACGTTATGACGTCATTCAGTGCGAACGCGCCGCGCTCTTCCGCCATCCTTGCGTGAAACACGACCTGCAGGAGGAGATCGCCCAATTCGTCCTTGAGGGCGACCATATCGTCTCGCGCGCAGGCATCTGCGACTTCATAGGCTTCCTCGATCGTGTAAGGCGCAACCGTCTTGAAATCTTGCGCGACATCCCACGGGCAACCACTCTCAGGGTCGCGCAGCCGCGCCATGATCTCCACCAAGGCCCCTATTTCTGAATCGGGAGGGCTAATAGACAAGCTAACGGATCGCCCGCAGCTTGGGCTCTGCGAGGTCAAGCGCTTTGCGGATTATGCCGATCATCGAGTCGATCTGCTCGGTCGTTATGATGAGTGGTGGGCACATCACGATGCTGTCGCGGATTCCGCGCACCATCAGCCCGTTTGCAATGCACAGGTCACGAACGATGGGGCCAGCCGTTCCTTCCTTGCCACCGAAACGAGCACCGCTGGTCTTGTCAGCAACGATTTCAACGGCGCCGAGCAGACCAATCGACCGCGCTTCGCCGACCAGCGCGTGGTCGACGAGCGTGGCGATAGCCTTTGCGAGGTAGGGCCCGGTCTCGCTGCGTGTGCGCTCAACCAGACCTTCACGTTCGATGATTTCGATGTTGCGGATGGCAACGGCTGCGCACACCGGATGCCCCGAATAAGTGAAGCCATGGACGAAATCGCCGCCGGTTTTCAGCACTTCAACGATCTCTGCACTGACGGCGACGGCTGAAATCGGAAGATAGCCCGACGAAAGGCCCTTTGCCATGGCGATGATGTCCGGCTTCACACCCATGGTTTGGTGGCCCCACATATTGCCGGTTCGGCCAAAACCGCAAATAACCTCATCACAGACGAGCAGGATGCCATATTTCCGGCAGATCTTCTCAACCTCCGGCCAGTAATTTTCTGGCGGGATGATGACGCCGCCCGCGCCCTGCACGGGCTCCCCGACGAACGCCGCGACATTTTCCGGGCCGACTTCAAGGATCCTGTCTTCAATCGCTTTGGCACAGGCAAGGCCGAACTCCTGCCGGCTCATGTCTCTGCCTTCATTGTACCAATAGGGCTGACGGACATGTTCGATGCCAGGTATCGGGAGATCGCCCTGCGCGTGCATCGCCTTCATTCCGCCGAGGCTCACACCCGCAACGGTGGAACCATGATAGGCATTGTGGCGGCTGATGAATATCGTCCGCTTGGGCTCACCCTTCACCTTCCAATAATGACGAACCATGCGAAACATGGTGTCATTGGCTTCAGACCCGGAGCTGTTGAAGAACACGTGCGGCAAATGGCCGGTTATGCTGGCAATTTTTTGGGCAAGCAGGACGGTGGGCGGCGTCGCAGTTTTGAAAAATGTGTTATAGAAGGGTAGTTCCTTCATCTGCTCGGCTGCCACCTCGGAAAGTTCCGTGCGGCCGTAACCGATGTTCACGCACCACAGCCCTGCCATCCCGTCAAGGATGCGGTTACCATCGCCGTCGTGAATATAGACACCGTCGGCATGGGTGATGATGCGACTGCCGCCCATATTCTCAATCTCCTGCCAATCGGCCTGGGCTGGCAGGTGATGTGCGATGTCGAGGCGCCTGAGTTCGGCAATGTCATAGTTACGGGCCATGCGGTTATCCTTGCGTTGTAATGGGCTCACCGCGCAGTGCGCGACCGAGCATATGAAAATAGGTCTGGCTGTCCCGGTCGGCGTCGGTCTTCCATTCGGGGTGCCACTGCACAGCGAGAACCGGAGCACCCGAGATGGTCGCGGAATAGGCCTCGACCAGTCCATCGGATGCCTTGGCTTCGATCGACAGAGTCGGGGCAAGTATCGAGATACCTTGATAATGGACTGAATTGACCTCGATGCTCGATCGGCCATAGGCATCTTCAAGCAAACCGCCCGGAGTCAGCTCCACCGGATGACGATGATCGAACATCGCGCCAAATTCCGCACCATCAGGTGCGTGGTGCCAAAGCAACTGATCGCTGGCGCTTGTATCGCGCCGTAGCGTCCCTCCGAGCGCGACATTGATTTCCTGAAACCCTCGACAAATGCCGAATACTGGACGTCTCCGCGCAATCATGGCGTCGATCAGGCCAAAAGAGATTGCATCACGCGCCGGATCGAACGGTCCTTCGAGGCTATCCTCCCCATAGAGACCTGCATCGACATTTGAGGGGCTGCCCGTGAGGAGGATTCCATCAAGCCTCGGTGCCACTTCGGCCGCCGTCATCAAATCAGGCAGGGAAGGAATGAGGAGTGCTGCAACATTCGCATGGATCATCGCGGCACGGACATAGCGATCCATCACGGCCTGCGCCGTCTCTGTGCCGACAATGCGATTGCAGCATATGATCCCAAGGACAGGGCGGGCGGCCATAAGAAAAATACTATGCCAACAAAACTACGGGGCTCGAAGGGTGCCAGTGCATCGAGACCTTATCATCCCAAGTGAATTCTTCCTGGTCAAAGCGTGATAGGTTGGCGCGCGAGACCCGGATCATGCGACCGCTTTCCAGCATGACCTCGTAGAGGGTGCAATCGCCCAGATACGACATTCCCTTGATCGTGCCCTGCGCGACGTTGTGCCCCTCCGGGGTGTCACCGCCGACCGCCTGTCCGGGCTTGGTCAGCATCATCTTTTCTGGTCGGATTGCCGCCCAGACATTGGCCTCATGCGGCCCGGTGACGCCATGATTGATGAAAATTCGCCCTATTTCGGGGCAATCTACAACCGCATGTTCGGGCTCGTCGACCGAGAGTTTGCCCTCAAAAATATTCACCGATCCGATGAAATCGGCAACAAAGCGATTGGCAGGATATTCATAGAGGTCTGACGGTGTAGCCAACTGCGCAATCTGCCCCTTGTTTATGACGCCAATTCTGCTGGCCATTGACAGGGCCTCATCCTGATCATGGGTGACCGTAACGAATGTGATGCCGACCTTGTCTTGCAAATCAGCTAGCTCGAACTGCATCTGTGCGCGCAGCTTGGCATCGAGCGCGGAGAGCGGTTCGTCCAACAGGAGAACCTTGGGCCTCATGACGAGGCTGCGGGCGAGCGCCACGCGCTGTCGCTGGCCACCCGAAAGCTGATCCGGCAGGCGCGCTCCGAGGCCATCGAGCTTGACGAGTGCGAGCGATTCTTCAGCGCGTTCGCGTATCTCGGCCTTGGGCGTCCCGGCAATCTTCATACCGTACCCAACATTGTCGAGCACACTCATATGCGGAAACACCGCATAGGATTGAAACACCATATTGACCGGGCGCTTGTTCGGCGGAACCCCCGCCATATCCTGGCCGTCGATCAGAATCTGCCCCTCGGTCGGCAACTCAAACCCGGCAATCATGCGGAGCAGCGTCGTCTTGCCGCAGCCTGACGGGCCGAGCATGACGAAAAACTCTCCTGCCACAATATCGAGCGAGACGTTATCGACCGCAACCATATTGCCGAAGCGTTTGGTGACATTCCTGATCTGGATGATCGGTTCGCTCATGCATGCGCTCCCGCTTCGCCCGAAATATTCTGCAATTTGAGCGCGATGGTGGTGAGGATGATGGTGAGAAGAATGAGTAGCGCCGAGACTGCATTGACCTCAGGCGTTACCGAAAAACGCACCATCGAATAGACTTTGACCGGAAAGGTCGTTGTGTTCGGCCCGCTCGTGAAGAAGGTGATGACGAAATCATCGAGGCTCAGGGTAAAGGCAAGCAGCGCGCCCGCGATCAGGCCCGGTTTCATATGCGGAAGCAGGACATCCCGGAACGCCTGCCACTCGCTCGCTCCCAGGTCCTTCGCCGCCTCCTCTTCCTCACGGTTAAAATTGGCGAGGCGGGCGCGGACGACCATTGTCACAAACGGAAAACAGAAAGTGATGTGTGCGATCGTGATGGCGCTGAGACTGAGTGGCCAGGGCAGATCCGAGGGCCATCCGATTGCGGCGAAAAACACGAGCATGGCGACACCCATGCAAATCTCGGGGACAACGATGGGTAGCGCCATCACCCCTTCGAGCCCTGCCTTGGCCGGAAAACGGAAGCGCCACAGCATCACCCCGGCAAGCGCGCCGAGCACCAGGCTGAATATTGTCGCAAGGAAGGCAATCGTCAGCGAATTGCCGAGCGCTGTCATCAGCGCCTCATTCTTGAATACTTTTCCGTAGTATTTGAAGGTGAAGCCGCGCCAGACAACATTGGCCTTGCTGTCATTGAAACTGAACACAAACAGGACGAGCAGGGGCGCGTAGAGGAAGATCGTGACGCCTGTGACCCAACTCCGCATCCATAATCGTTTGGTATAGTCTAGCGGAGCCAGTGGCTTGCGGACAAAAAGGTTCACCGGCTGGCCTCCGCTTTACGATTCCTCAGCGCCTGCAACGCAATAAGGATGAACGTTGCATACATCAGGAGAAACGAAAGCGCGGCGCCAAACGGCCAGTCATTGGCACGCTTGAACTGGCGCTCAACCACGTTGGCAATCATCTGGCTGTCCGTGCCCCCCATCAGGTCGGGGGTCAGGTATGACCCAAGCGCCGGGACGAACGTGATTATCAGCCCGGATATGATCCCGGGTGCGGCAAGCGGTGCGACAATACGCGTGATTGTTGTCCAGTGGCCGGCGCCAAGGTCGAGGCTCGCCTCGATCAGCGACTTGTCGAGCCGGTCGAGCGCTGCATAGAGTGGAAGCACCATGAAAGGCAGGTGAACATAGACCAGCCCAAAGATCACCGCAAAGTTGTTGTAGAGCAAGGGCAGGGGCTCATATTCCCCAAGCGGTGCCGCGCCAGCAAGGGTTAACAACGCACTCGCCTTCGCCCAAAGCCAGCCCAATATCTGATTGGCGAAACCGCGTGTGCCGAGCAATGAGAGCAGCGCATAGGTGCGGATGAGAAGATTGGTCCAGAACGGCAGCATGATAAGGAGCAGCAGCCATGGTTTCCACTTTGGGCTGGCAAACGAAATCGCCATTGCGATCGGAAAACCGACAATCAGGCAGATGAGCGTTGTGAGCGCTGCGACGGCAACCGATTTGCCGAAGATTTCAAGATAGAGCGGCTCGATCGCCCGGGCGTAATTCGCAAACGTGCCACTGATCTTGATCGTCGTCAGCCCCTCATTGGTGCCAAAACTATAGGCCCATACGATCGCAAGCGGGATCAGGAAAAACAGCAGCAGCCACAGCGTCGGTGCCGTCGCAATGGCGGCAAAAACGCTGCGCTGCTGCTTCCAGTCCTGCATGTGGGCAAAACCCTCCTATGCCGCGCGGACGCGGGTGAATGCCTCTTCGAACAGCGGCTGGATATCGCCGTTGAACCTGGCATATTCACATTTGGCGAGGATTTCAGCAGGCGGGAAAATGACCTTGTTGTTGGCATAGTCCGCGCCCATCAATTCCTTCACCTTGGCGTTGGGTGTCGGGTATTGGATCGTTTCGGTGGTTCCCTTGCCGACCTCGCCATCGAGCAGGTAATTGATGAAGGCATGGGCATTTTTCGGATGCGGCGCGCCCTTGGGGATGCATAATGCATCCGAATTGAGCTGGCTCCCTTCCTTGGGAACGACAAAATCGATGTCGGGATCTTCGAACATCTTCTGGGCAATGTCCCCATTATATTCGAGGACAAGGTCAACCTCGCCCTTGATCAGGAGATCCTGCCCGTTATCCTCATGATAGGCTTTGACGTTCGGCTTTTGGCGGATCATCATTTCCTCGATTTTCTTGATATCGGCGGCGTTCAGGTCGTTTACCGATTTGCCGAGATATTTCCCGTGAAGGCGGAACAAGTCGCCAGCTTCGGACAGGAGGGCGATGCGTCCCTTATATTCGTCAGAGTCAAAAAGCACCTTCCAGCTGTCGGGCACCGCCTTCACCTTCGATTTCCGGTAGCCGATGCCGAGCACCAGCCAAGTGTAAGGCATCGAATATTTTCGCTGCGGGTCATACGCGACATCGGTGAAGGCAGGATCAACATTCTTGAAATTGGGGATCAGAGCCTTGTCCAGCGGGATGATCATGTCGGACTGAACCATGCGTTCGACGAAATCGTTTGACGGAACAATCACATCAAATCCGGGATTGCCGGCGCGCAGTTTCGCGAACAGCTCGTCATTGTTTGCAAACAGCGACATGTTCACCTCGATGCCGCTTGCGCCCTTGAAATCCTCAAGCGTAGTCTCGCCGATATATGTGTCCCAATTGTAGAAATTGAGCTTTTGCTCTTCCCCGGTGGCAGCGATTTTACTGGCCTGACTATCGCTTTTGCCACCACAGCCCGTAACGGCCCCGGCAAAGCTGATCCCGATTGCAGCGGCGCCAAGGCTTTTCAGCAAGGATCGGCGATCCGCGATCAGTTGTTGGAGCTGCACTTTCTCATCCATAACCCAATCCTTTTCAATCAGCTGTCCAGCGCATCTACGCCGCGCCACATCTTTTCATCGGAAAAATCAAACGCTGCACTACGGCCTCCGGCGCACTCGCCGCAGCCGGAGCATAGCCAAGCTGACGGGACGTGCAATGGCCTGTTGTTGCGAGAAGGCTTGGGTTGGCGGCTCCCTTGACATTTTGTGCGCTGCAGCATAGACGCGCGTTGTCCGCACATGTTTCGGACACTCCACGAGAGAATCGAGAATTTCAATGCGCCCCCTTATTTTGCTGAGTTTGTTCAACGCCCTTTTTGCGCCGCGAGCCAACCGCCGCTAGCGTTCGTAACAACGAACCACGCTGCGCTCACGCAGTCCGCAGATACCAGTCATAGTCGAGAACTGGCACGGTTGCGAAAAATCGTTCCTGCTCGGTACGCTTCACGATGCTGAACATCTCGACAAAACGTGCCCCCAGATGCTCCTTGAGTGTGTCCGAAGCAGCGAAACGATCCACCGCTGCAAACCAGTTGGTTGGCATCGGGGCGCCCTGTGCGCTTTCGGCTTCATAGCCGTTGCCAACCACCGGGGCACCGGGTTCGAGGCTATTCTCGATCCCATGACACATGCCGGCAAGCAACGCCGCCATCGCCAGATAGGGGTTGGAGTCCGCTCCAGCGATGCGGTGCTCTACGTGACGGGTATGGGGCGGGCCAGCGGTCACACGGAAACTGACGGTGCGGTTGTTCACCCCCCAGGTTGGCGCGACCGGCGCGTAGCTATTGGCCTTGAACCGCCGATAACTATTGGCATTGGGCGCAAAAATGAGGAAGCTGTCAGCCATAAGCGCCTGCATGCCGCCGATGCAGTGGCGGAGCAGGGGCGTTCCGGCGGGGTCCTCGCTCGCGAACGCATTCGCACCGCTGCTATCGAGCAATGAGGCGTGCAAGTGCATCCCGTTACCTGCGCTTTCGGCAAATGGCTTGGCCATGAAGGTGGCTTCCATTCCGTGCTTTGCCGCGACAGCCTTGACCATCCGTTTGTGCATGATTGCATCGTCACAGGCCCGCAACGCATCGGCCTTGTGCGCGAGTGTCATTTCGAACTGGCCCGGAGCATATTCGGAAATTGCGGCCTCAAGCGGCAGCTTCTGTGCATCGGCAAAGGCGTAAAGGTCATCGAAAAAGGGTCGAAAATCTTCCATTTCCTGAAGCCCGTAAACCTGAATATCCTGCGGTGTTTCGCCCGTCACGGGTGAGCGGGCGGGGCAGGGGCATCCGTCCTTTCCACGCTTGGCATCCACCAGATAAAATTCAAGCTCAACTGCAACGTCGGGCGTGAAACCGAGCCCGGTCATACGATCGACAACCCGGCCAAGCACGTGGCGGGGATCCAGATCGTTGGGTGTGCCGTCCAGCTCGTAAAATCCCGTCAAGAACTGCGCGGCTTTTGGTCCGGCCCACGGCGCCGGGACCAGGGTGCCCGGGATTGGCCAAACTTGCCGATCAGCATCGCCATCCTCCCATACGAGTCCCGTCTCTTCGGTGTCACGGCCTGTAATATCGACGATCACCGCAGAACCGGGCAGGAAGCGTCCGGCCTTGTAAACACCCAGAACCTCATGCCGCCGCAAGCGCTTTCCGCGCGGAACCCCGCACATGTTTGTGAATATGATATCGACTGCATCAATTTCCGGATTGGCTTGAAAAAAGGCCTCGGCTTCGGAAAACGGAGCGATCTGGTGTGAAGAAGCAGGGGGCATCATGACTTTCCAACAAGGGCTGTAACGCAGCCATCAAGGTTTGCAACCAAGCGGTCAATCTGTTCGACACTGGTGGCCGGGGAAACCAGCGCCATGTTGTGAAAAGGGGCGAGCAGCGTTCCGCGGTTAGCCAGCATAAGATGAAGCAGTGCCTCCAGTTCGTGATCCATTGCCGCTCGGGCTTCGCTGCCGTTCTTTGCTCGCAGGGGAGAGCAGGTGAATTCGGCGCGCGCGCCGACATGCGATACATGCCAAGCCAGTTCGTGTCGCGCGATCAAGCTCCGCAAATCGCTGACCAGTTTGTCGGCGAGCGCCAGCATGTGGTTATAGGCTTCGTGCGTCATGACCTCGCTCAACATCGCGTGCATCGCCGCAATCGAGAGTGCATTGGCGGAAAGGGTGGTGCCGATGCCGGAATGGCCCGATGGCAGGATTTTTCGCGCGGCAGTCATGCGCATGGCGACTTCCTCGCTGAAACCGTAGGCGGCACACGGTATGCCACCGCCGATGGACTTGCCGATTACAAACATGTCACCCGCCAGGCCGAAACTGCCGCTATGCCCACCCCATCCGGACGAGATGGTGTGCGTCTCATCCCAGACGAGCAGCGTGTCGGTCCGCTTGGTCGCTTCGCGCAGGTAATTGAGAAAACCGGCTTCCGGAAGAACCATGCCGACATTGGTCATCACCGGTTCGGCAAGCACGCAGGCAATATCGCCGTCCGCCAGGGCAGCATCGAGGGCCGCCCGATCATTGAATTCGATCACGACTGTGTGTTCGGTTGCATCAAGCACTTGCCCCACCAGGCTGCGCCGCGTTTCCGCCAAGCCCCCGCGCAGATCGACGAAAGCATCATCGACCGAGCCATGATAGCATCCGTTAAAGACCAGGATCTTGCGTCGTCCGGTGATCGCCCGGCTCCATCGGATAATTGCCCGATTGGCTTCCGAGGCCGTTGTCGTGACCTGCCAAAATGGCAGGCCAAACCGCCGGGAGAGCAGATCGCCAACAAGTTCGACCTCACCGGAAGGGAGCATGTGGCTGACGCCCCGCATGGCCTGCCTCGCAATCGCTTCGACTACCGGTTTCGGCGAGTGACCAAACATCGCAGCCGTATCACCGAGACAGAAATCGTCGAGCACTTGGCTGTCGACCGTCATCAGCTGCGCGCCCGTCGCTTCGGCCACGACAAACGGAAAAGGACTGGGCCAATCTCGCATCCAGTGAAACGGAACACCCTGGTGCCAATGCCTGGCCCGAGCAATTGCATGTGCCGCCGACTTGGAATTCGCGGCGACAAAATGCGCTTCTTCCTCGTGGCGCAGCGTCGCAATCCGGCTTCGATCAATCACAGCCGATCCCTCAAGGCATACCAGAGGAGCCCCAGGGTTGCGAGCGGGCGTCGCAGCAACTGGCCGCCAGGAAATGCCCGGTGCGGCAAGTTTGCCATAAGATCGAAACGCTCGGCCGTCCCGTGCATCGCTTCAACCATGAGTTCACCCGCTAGCGTCGTGAGCAACGCACCATGGCCCGAAAAGCCATGCGCAAAATAGCAATTGCCCCTTCGCCCGAAATGCGGAAGCCGGTTCGCGGTAACGCCGATCGTCCCACCCCAGCCATAATCAACCTTGACCGTCTCCAGCGAGGGGAAAATTTCAACCATATATTTTCGAACAAATGCCCGGACATCGCGCGGCGGGCGCTGACTGTATTTTTCTCCGCCACCGAAGATCATGCGCCCGTCGGCTGACAGGCGATAATAATTGAGCACGAAGCGGCTGTCGGCAACCGCCACGTCACTTGGCAACAGCGCATGCGCGCAGTCCTTACCCAAAGGCTGGGTCGCGATGTTGTAGTTCATGATAGGGACGGTATAGCGCCCCAGTTCCGGAACCACTTCAGATGTCCAGCTGTCACATGCAATGATCGCATGGGAGGCCATCACCAGGCCGTCGGCAGTGCTGACCCCGACCGTGCCATCATCCACCAGCCCGGTGACGCGGCTTTCCTCGAATATCTCGACACCGGCAGCCAGTCCGGCCTGCGCCAGCCCGAGGGCATAGTTGAGGGGGTGGAAATGTCCGCCGTTCCGATCAAGCAATCCGCCGTGATACCGCTCGGTACCTACATGATCCGGCATGTTTCCCGGCGTGATGACTTCGAGCGAGTTATCACCGAATTCGCATTGCCGAAACTCGGCCTCGCGGCACAGTTCGCTGAAGTGCGAAGGCTTGTATGCAGCCTCAAGGTGGCCGCGCTTGAGGTCGCAGGCGATGGAGTGCTTCGCAATTCGGTCATGAACGGAGCTCCTGGCACCCATGGCCAGGTCGAAAATGGCATGCGCCCGATCCGATCCGAAGGTGCTGACCAATTCGCGTGTCGACCAACGCAAACCCGCGATCAATTGGCCGCCATTGCGGCCTGAAGCACCAAAACCGACCTGTTTCGCCTCAAGTAGAATGACCGAGAGGCCAGCCTCGGCGGCCACCAGCGCTGCTGACAAGCCTGTAAAACCGCCGCCAACTACACAGAGATCCGCTTTGCGCGCACCCTGCAACATCGGCTGCCGCTCAAATGCATTCGCTGTGGCCGCGTAATAGCTGTCGTTCAGCGCATCAGGCATGGCCGCAGGTCACACGCGCAGGAGCAGGTGCTCGCGTTCCCAGGAGCTGATGACCGACTGGTAGTTGAACAGCTCGCATTCCTTGATGGCGTAGAACACTTCGAAAAACTCCTCGCCCAGCAACGCTTTGACGGCGCGGCAATGGCTAAACCGGTCAAGCGCTGCCTCCAGTGTGCGTGGCAAGGTGCGCGCACGATTATAGGCGTTCCCTGCCATGCTCTTGGGTGGCAGCATGCGTTCGACCATCCCGACATAGCCACAGACGAGTGAGGCGGCGAAGGCGAGATAGGGATTGGCGTCAGCGCCGGGCAGGCGGTTTTCGATCCGGCGGTTCTTGCTGTCGGAGACCGGCACTCTCAGGCCA
>CXWL01026685.1_pt1 | contig 26598 bp, 18 predicted proteins | sample 590931 | NCBI WGS metagenome assembly CXWL01 (sample SAMEA3498368, study PRJEB10139) | groundwater metagenome | biome: water well; material: biofilm material | place: Germany | collected 2015-04-27 | reverse complement strand
GCCTTTCTTGGAATCGGGCCAGGCGTAGGTTCCGTAGTACAGGCGGGCGGTGCCCGCTTCTTCGCGGACAAAAACTTCGTCGGCGCGAATTCCGGGGGTGCTCTTGAGTGTTTCGGCGAAGCGCTGCGCATCGCGTGCGCTGGTTGGGCCGTTCATTTCGAGAGCGAGGATGGTCCAGACGGGGCCTCGGGCGGACGGACGCCCGGTGGATTTTGTGTTTGCGTTTGGCTTTGGCTGGCCGGCGTTGGTGGTTGCACAGCCGGGCAATAAGGCGATGGCAAACAGCATTGCGATGTTTTGCGATTTTTTTTTCACTGTGCCCTCGGAGGTAAGGTTAGCGTTAAGGCGGGCATAGCCCGCCCTTGCTGCGTGCCACTGCGCTTGAGCAGTGGTCTTGTCATGTCTTGCGTTTGCGGAGCGCCTGACGTTGGATGGCGAGCAACTGTTTGATTCCTTTTTCCGCAAGGGCCAACATGCGATCGAGCTCGCGGCGCTCGAATGTTGATTCTTCGCCGGTGCCTTGAACCTCGACGAAACCGCCGGACTCAGTCATCACGACATTCATGTCCACCTCGGCGTCCACGTCTTCGCGATAGTTGAGGTCGAGGAGCAACTGACCATCGATCTTTCCCACGCTGATGGCGGCGACGGCCTGTCGGATCGGCGAGGTCGCTATGAATTTATTTCGCAGGGCAAAGTCCACAGCATCGCAGAGAGCAATGAAGGCACCGGTAATGCTCGCGGTTCGCGTGCCGCCGTCGGCCTGGACCACGTCGCAGTCGATGTGGATGGAGTTTTCGCCGAGCTTGTCGAGATCGACGACGGCACGGAGAGAGCGGCCGATGAGGCGCTGGATTTCCTGCGTGCGTCCGTCCGTTCGATTGCGTTTCCGGCGGTTCGAGGTCGCGGCGGGGAGCATGTCGTACTCGGCGGTCAGCCAGCCGCTGCCCTTGCCGGCGCGCCAGTCGGGAACGCCTTCGGCCCAGCTCGCGGTACACAGCACGATCGTGTCGCCAGAGCGAATCAGAACAGAGCCTGCGGGATTGCTGGTGTAGCCACGCGTGATTTTTACGTCACGGAGTTCTGCGGGTTTTCGTCCATCCAGTCGTTTCACACCAACTCCTCTTGAAAGAACGGCATCGACGTTAGGAGTGAGTTGGATCGGTGTCAACAAAGGTGGAGCGGAAGCCGTCGAGAGTTTGCAGAGATAGGGGACCATCTGCGTGAAAGGAAAACGATCGGGTTGATTCTTCGACCGGGGTGATCTCAATCCATAGTGTGTCGTGGGTCAGCGCGGACGAAATGCGATCGGCCCACTCAATGATGACGATCGAGTCCGGGTGGATCATTTCCTCGAGGGCCAGGAGCAGCGGATCCTTTGCGGATGGCAGCCGATAGACGTCCAGATGAAATATCTTGAGTCGTCCCGGGTATTCTTGCACGAGCGTAAAGGTGGGACTGGTTACTTCGCAGGGCCCGCCGGCGTTTTCCGCCGCAATTCCTTTTACGAGCAGCGTCTTGCCGGCACCCAAGGGTCCAACCAGGGCGATGATGGTTCCGCCTATCATGTGTCGAGCGATGGCCGCTCCAAGTGCAAGCGTGGCAGTGGGTGAATCGGATGGGAATTGCCAGGGGGATCCAATCAATGTACGTAGCCCCTGGGTTGCAGCGTTTCCACTTGTCCGCTCAACCGAGTCAGACCCAAACCGCCGGCGACGATCCTGCCAATGGGAATTAGCGATAACCCGGTAGTGTCGGCGGAGGGGGACGCGGCCACGAGAAGTTCATAATCCTCGCCATCCGAAAGAACATGGTGCAGGCAATCGACGCCATCTTTTGCGGCGCACAGTCGGGCGTCGGAACTAATCACGTTCGAGAGAGAAGTTTCGTCCAACAAGGCTCCGACGCTGGATGCTTCACACATCCGCCACAAGTCGAGGGCTAATCCGTCGCTGATGTCGATCATGGCGCGCAAGTCGCCGCCAAGGCGAGCGGCAATGGTGCGAGCTTCTTGAATTCTGGGAACAAACGTAAGGTGTTTGCCAAGGATGCTGCCGCCAAGTCGGCCGGTCGTGTAAAGCAGGTCATTGATCCTGGCGCCGTCGCGCCTTATCGGGGCAATTCCCGGGTACGGTTCCGCGGCAATGGAAATATCAATGGCAAGGGGCGCGTCCCACCTGGCCGTGTCTCCACCGGCGACCCCGGCGCCGAATTCTTCCGCGACGACGTGCATTGCCTCGAAAAGTTCTTCCACACTTGGCGAAGGCATGTCTTTTGGTAGTGCAACGGAGACGAGGACGGCTGTGGGTCGAACGGCCATTGCGGCGCAGTCGCTCAGTGCGCGGGCGACGGCTTTGCGACCGATTTGCCGGAACGTGTGGATTTTCGAATCGAAATGCACACCGTCGAGGAGCATGTCGCTGGATAGAAGGAATTTGTCTGTGGGAGCGGCGATGACGGCCATATCATCGCCGACTCCCGTCAGGATAGAAGAATGGGTACGCGATCTTCTGCGTACCCATTCGACAATTTCCAGTTCGTTCATGCACACCGTCCTTTGGGCATCGGTGAGCGCATCAAATTTCGATCAGACTTGATACAGACCGCGGCCTAGTTTCTTCACTTCGGACAGTTTGGGCAATGCATTACTTACGGATTTGGTGAGGTTGTGCGAAGAAGTCTTGTATCCGGCCTTCACCACGCCGTCGGCGATTTCCTGAGGAGATTGTGCTTGGGATCTCTGGTTCAGGACCTTGATAATCATTTGCTTGAGCGACCCCGGACGCCCGGGCTTTCTTCCTCGTCGTGCACCGCCAACTTGTGCGCCTGTGCGTGCCACGCGACCCGAGCCAGGCGGCCTCCCGCGTCGTTTCCCCCTGGAGGCGGAACCAGGAGTCGAAAACCTGGAAAAGGCAGAAGAACCCATGACGCTCATTGCACTTTGGATTCCCTCCAACCGGCGATCGATGTTCAACCGCTGCATGAGCAGTGTATCCCGGTAGGCCGCCATTTCACTGAGTACGCGACTGTCGTCGTCGCTCGTGTTGCCTTGGTTCGCGCCACCACTCCTGGAAAGCGGCGGTCTGCCAAGTCTTCCTCCGCGAGCGCCTTTTCCTTTGCCTGAACCTTTGGGGCGACCCGGTCTGCGATGCATGGAGTTGGTATGGCGCGCCAGGTGAGCGGCCATGGAAAACGTGCGACTACATGTCGAGCATTTGAATTCACCTTTGGTCATTGTTTGTTTCTCCTTAATGAACCGCGGGTAGGGTATGTCGGTGTGAAGAATATGGCAAGATGCCATTCCAAAATAATTACAATCGAACCACTCGTGTCTGAAGAAATGCGCAATCATCGTTTTCACCAGTCGCTTGTGTAGGGCATCTGTTTGGGACGAATGAAGATAACCAGGATGTGGCATCGCTGGACGGAAAGGCAATAATGACACAGGAATGACACAGGCACCCTGTCGGAAACCGGCGGATGGTCCGCCAAGGAGCTTCTACGGATGCACAACATGCAGGACGTACAAGCGAAGTTCCTTATCTTGTTGTCGCACTGCCTGTTTGTCTTTCCAATTCACGCTACGGAGAGAAAAAAATGCCGGTCCGAACCCGTCTTGCAGCGCAACTTTACGGATTGCCCGCTCACACACGGCTTTGCGGGTCAAGGTGGCGAATCGGGGGTTTTGTTCGGATCGTGACGCGATAGGATTCCAACCATGACTCCAATCAATTCTGGCACCAGCATCGAACGAATCGTCCGCAGCCTTTTGCTCTCGCTTCTCGTGGACGTGTTCGCCGTGATGTATTTGTACGATGGTTACATGGGTTATTCGCAGAAGAACGCTGTGCAAGTAGCGACTCTGCTCGGTCTGCCCGCTTCCGCAGCCCCCGCGCCGAACCCGCAACTCACCTCCGAGAGAGGCCGAAAGCTCGCCGACACGGTACGCGTGGGCGAACCGTTGGACAAGCTTTCAACGGAGCTTGGGGCGCCGAGCATTCGTCAGGCCGACGCCGCGTACTTCCTGGGACCGGGCGGGTGGTTAAAAGTCGAGCTCGATCAGGACCGCGTCCGCACCGCGAAGTGGTTTGACGGGCCGCACTCCGAATCAGATCAGAGCATCCAGCGCCTCATCGGGTACATTCTGGTCGTCGTCGGCTTTGCGGCTACTCTTAATCTGGCACGCGTCATCGCCACGCGTGCTCAACTCACTGAAGCGGGCTTTCAAGTGACCGGGCGACCGCTCGTGCCGTTCGAGGCGATGACGGCGCTGCGTTCTTCAAGTTCCACCGCCGGCGTCAACGAACTCGACTACACACACAACGGCCAGTCGGCCACCCTCCGACTCGACCCATACCTGTACAAACATGCAGCGGCTATTTCGCAGGCCATCGCGGAGCGCAAAGGGTTTTTACGTTGAGCCGACGCTGTCATTCTGAGCGCAGCGACGAATCCATCGCGATCCAACTCGCGATCCGCAGCGCAACATCGGCGGCGTCCAGTTGCGAGGTGTCCACGATGAAATCCGCCGCGGCGCGGTACAGCGGTTCCCGCGCTCGAAGCACTTCCACCATTTCCGTCAGGGCGTCGTGCTTTGTGAGGCGGGGGCGGTTCTCGCCGGATTTCGCGTCCTGGGCTATTCGGCCCGCAAGTATGACGGCCGGAGCAGCAAGCCAGACGATCCGCGCGACGCGGGCAACCTGCGACATATTCGCCAGATCCATCACCGCGCCGCCGCCCATGCTGAACACTGCCGGGGTCTTCGTCCCCGTCGCCAGTCGAACCGTATCGGATTCGAGGCGGCGGAATTCCTCTTCCCCTTGCTCCGCGAAAATCTGCCGGATTGTCCTTCCGCTCGACGCAACCACCATCTCATCGATGTCCGCGTGTCGGATGCCCAGGATTCGCGCCAGCAACCGTCCCACAGTCGTCTTGCCGCTTCCCCGCGCGCCAATCAAGGCGACAGAGTTCTTGCGAGCAGCCCGATACGTTTCGCATTCCAGCCCCATCTCCAGCATCCGACATGCGCCGGTCGCGTCCGGCGTTTGGCCGGTCCAGAGCGCGAACTGGGTGGCCGCCTGGCGAACGAACATGTCCAGCCCGCCCAGCGTTTGACATCCCAAAGAGGCCGCATCCAAGAGCAACTTTGTTCTGAGAGGACGGTAGATGAGATCAAACACTAACTTTCGGTCGCGCAGCGCAATGGCCGGCATGGGCGACTCATCGATGTTTGGCCACATGCCCATCGGCGTACAATTCACCAGCAACTCGCCGGAGCTTTTCTCACGCTCAGCCCATTCGCGAATCGCCACACCCCAGCGTTCAAAGTCCTGCGCGTTTCGACAGGACCGTGCGAAGGCAGTTACGCGGCAGCCCATCTCGGCCAGTCCGTAACACGCCGCCCGCGCCGCTCCACCCATGCCCAACACGTCCACCGTAAGCCCTGCGAGTTCGCTTCGTTGCCGCCCCAATGCGGCCGCCAGGGAATCGACTGCCGCATAGCAATCGGTGTTGTATGCAGATGGTCCGGCGTCACCGAGTACCAGTGTATTGGCCGCACCGATTCCGCGCGACATGGGATCGGCAGCGTCACCGGCCCAGCGCAACGCTTCGACTTTGTGCGGTATGGTGACGCTCAGGCCGTTCAAAAGGAGCCACGGTCTGCGCTGGGTTTCCGCCAGGAAATGAGCAAGCCCGCCATGATCCGTGCCGATTCGCAAGGGGACGAACACGGCGTTGCAATTGTGTTGCCTAAACCAGTGATTGAACAACCGAGGACTCAAGGAGTGCGCAATCGGAGCGCCCCCCACTCCGAAAACTCTTGTGCCGGCGTCGATGCGGTCCCAGCCAAAGTACTCGCGCAGTTCTTCTACGCTCCCTTGGCCCGGTGCGGTAGGGGCCATCTGGCTCAGCGAAGCAAAGGTCGCAAAAGCGCCGAGCTTTGGGGCGAGCACGCGCGTCCATACGCCTGCTTCGCCCATACAGATTGCCACCACGCGCGGGCCGAAACAGTGCATCAAATCGAGCGCCTGAAAACTATCGGCGATGTGAACGCCGGTGTATGCCACTTTGGCGATGACCTGCGGTCCTTCGCGCAAGGTCTCTTCGATCAAACTTGTGAGATTCGTTGTCGCGCCTTCAAGAAAGTGCGCGGAAAGAATGAGTTTTGCCGTGGGGTGCGCGTCGAGATGCGATTGGATCCTTCTTCGCAGTTCGCCGTCAGATCGCCACGCCGCAAGCTCGACGTCGATCCAGGCATTCGTGCCCTCCACGGCCTCGAGCGCACGCATTCCGGCCTCAATCCCGTTTCCAGCGAAGCGACCGCCTTCGGATCGGCTCCTACAGGTGATGAGCCATTGGCGGTCGCTGTGCCCTCGAAGGAATTGGCTCAATTGGGACGGTGTATCTCGAAGCGTATCGATGCGGACCTCGACCGCGTCCGTCCCGGCCCGCCAGGCGGAAGCCGCCGGCAAGTCCAGTTCTTCAACCGTGTCGGCAAATGCGGATGCGATTAACAGCGTCATGGATTGCGGCTGCCTCCAGAGTCCGCAGTGACTATAATCGGGCGGATCAGAATCGCAGCATAGCCTGTAGAGTCGGAACTGTTTAGAGGATCGCATTTGGCGCGAATCATTCACCCCCCGTTCTTTCTTGCGGCCATCAACCGGCTTGCCTGGTATTTCCGGTGGCCGATCAAGTGGGCCCTATTCGGCATTGCCTACGTGATGGTGTGCTTTCCGTATCCGAATCTTGTCTTTCGCCACCTGCGCCATTGGAGCAACCCGAACGCACTCATTGAGCCGAATGCCCCATCGTTGCAACCGCTCGCGCTGGACCTGCGAAAGGAAATGGCCCAGACCCCAGACCTGCCCCCCCCGGAAGTGCTCAACCAGGTAGAGGCGTTCGTGTACCGACGCGTTCCCTATGACTGGGATTGGAACACCTGGGGGATGGCCGACTACCTGCCGACGGTCGATGAGGTGATTCGCATGGGCCGCGAGGATTGCGACGGACGGGCGGTGGTGGCCGCCTCGTTGCTGAAGAATCTCGGCTACGACGCCCGCATCGTGACGGATTTTGCCCATGTTTGGGTTGTGACTCCGTATGGAGAAACGATGGGTCCGGGCAAGACCAAAACCATCGAGGTCACGGACAAGGGGATGCGATTCAACGCGCGTGGGCTGACGCAAATTCCGCAGATATTGAGCTATGGAATCGCGGTTTTCCCGCTCTCACGGGAGTTGGTGTTGCTGGTGGTCGCCTGGATATTGCTTTTGGGGTGGGCTGGATTCCTGCGGACCCTTTTCTCAATAGTCCTTCTGACCGGAGGGTTATTGTTATTGCGATACGGGGCTGCCGATTATCGCGGGCCTCGGCTTACCTATGAATTGGCAGGCTCTGCGGTCTTCGCCGTGGGCGTGCTTTTCCTCGTGGTGAGGTCGAAAAGTCTTCCGCAACAGGAAAAGACGGCGACCGGCGGTAACGCTCTGTAAGCACTTGTGTGTACTGGTAAATGCCCCTGTCAACGGGTGAAAGCAAGTGCTACGCTCTACCGAAGAACAGTTCGTATTCCGTTTTGCGTGAGGAGAACCTCTATGAAACATCGACATCGCGTTTGGATGGCTATCTTGACGCCGCTTTGTGTGGCGGGTGTGGCCTTTGGACAACTCGATCAACTTGAGAAGCTCAAGAAACTGGGCAAGTCCGCCCTGGGGGCGGAAGAGACGACCAAACAGATCGCCTATTTCAAGCTCAAGGGTCCGCTCGCCGAAACGCCGGTGAGTATGCCGCCGCTGTTCGAGCAACACCCACCGATTTCGCTCAAGGGCCTGCTCGAGCGCTTCAAGGAAGCGCGGGTGGACAGCAACGTAGTCGCCATCGTGGTCGATCTGCAACAGGCCGCTCTGGGACTGGCGCAGCTCGAAGAAATCCACATCGCGATGCGGCAGTTCGCCGCGGTCGACAAGCCCGTTTACATCCACGCCGATTCGCTGACCACGGTTACGTACGCGGCGGCGACAGGCGGGTCGCACATCAGCATCGTGCCCACCGGCGATTTGTGGATCACCGGTTTTTATGGCGAGATGCCGTATCTTCGCGGGGCCCTCGACAAGATCGGCTGGAAGCCGGACATCGAACACTGCGGTGACTACAAGAACGCGGGCGAAATCTTTACGCACACGGGTCCGTCCGAGCAATCCAAGCAGATGAACAAGTGGCTGCTCGACGGCCTGTACGGCGGGTTCGTCAAGCGTATCGCGGACGCGCGCGGCATGACCCCGGAGAAGGTGCGCGACCTGATCGATAAGGGCCCTTATACAGCGGAGGAGGCCCTCAAGCTCGGACTGATCGACTCGGTGCAGCACCGTCAGGATTTCATCGGCGACCTCAAAAAGCGTTACGGCGACGAGGCCGAATTCGTCACCGACTACGGTGATGAAGACGACACGTCCATGCCGGAAGATCCCTTCGCGATGTTCTCATTCTTCATGAAGCTGTTCAACCCGTCGCCGAAGGTCTACACGGAACCGAGCGTGGCGATCGTTTACGTTGATGGGTCGATCCAGACCGGCGAGGCGGAGCCCAGCCCGTTCGGCGGCGGAAGCGATGGCGCATACAGCACCACGATTCGCAAAGCACTGGACAAGGCCGCCCAGGACGACACCGTGAAGGCGGTGGTGTTGCGGGTGGATTCGCCCGGCGGGTCGGCGCTGGCCTCGGAAATCATTCTCGATGCCTCGCGCCGCGTGGCTGCCAAAAAACCGCTCGTTGTTTCGATGGGCAATGTGGCCGGCAGCGGGGGTTACTATGTGACCTGCGCGGCCTCCACGATTTTCGCAGACCCGAATACGATCACAGCGTCGATTGGCGTGGTGTCCGGCAAGTTTGTCACTACGGGAATGTGGGACAAATTCGGAATCAACTGGCACGCCAACGAACGTGGTCGCCGGGCGGGGATGATGAGTTCGTCAGAGCCGTTCAACGACGACGAACGAGAGGCCATCCGCAAGTACATGAACGTCGTCTACGATGTGTTCAAGGGTCATGTGACCAAGGCCCGCGCCGGAAAGCTCACCAAACCGCTCGAGGAAATCGCGGGCGGACGAGTGTTCACCGGCGCGCAGGCGCTGGAGCTTGGACTGGTGGACAAGATGGGTGGGCTTGAAGACACCATCAAGTTTGCAGCGCAGAAGGCCGGCCTGGGGGAATACGACATTCGTGTGATTCCTGAGCCGCCGAGCTTTTTCGACATGTTCATGGACAAGGACAAGGACGAGGTCATGGCGTCGATTGCCGCTGCGGGGCTGCTGGACATGCCGGTGGCACGCGAGATGCTGCCGGTGCTGGCCATGACGGATCCGCTTCGAGTGCGGGCTGTCCTCCGCCAGCTTCAGCTTCTGTCCACGCTGCAAAAAGAGAGCATTCTTTTGGCTATGCCGGGGGAAATGGTCATCCACTAACTTTGATCCCTCTCCTTTTCAGGGTGAGGGTAAAGCCTTCGACTCAGTGAGTCGGTAGCGAACATCAGTACAAGGGTGGAACCGGGCGATCGGTTCCACCTTCTTGCTGTTTCCGCTTATTGGCTTTTCTTCTTCCGCTTCAAATCACCGCGCCGCCATCTCGCCAATCACCACATTTTCTGAGCGCCTCCGATGTTGTTTAGGGCGTAAAGGCGGATGGTCCGCCTCGGAGCTTTTGCCTATGCACAAGAATAACCACTTACAAGCGAAAGCAACTTTCAAGGCCGGTTCAACGTCAAACCCAAATCAATCCTCTAGAAACCGCATTTCCAGTTCGGCAGTGGCGAAACGCCCCTGTGTCGAAAATAAAAAGTTGACGCAACGAACCCACTCGCTCCAAATCGCTAAGTATTTCCTCTGCGACCTGGTTTGGACGTTTGGATTCTTGGACTTTTCTCACCTCGTTGCCTTGCAAACCTGCGTTCATCAGCAGCCATTGGGTCGCAGGCACCACCCCTTTCGGCGCGTCGGCCCAGGTCGTAGAGTAATCAAGATGAAAAACGCGGCGGCCAGGCGGCGGGTGTACTTGTTCGGGAATCCGAGCAAGTCACACGCGCAGGAGGCCATCGAGAGGCTAACGAAAGCGGCGAGCGCAAAGTTTGAGGTGGTCGGAGCGTCGCTAGGGAAGCAAATTGCGGACCATGCCAGGGACGCCGACCGTATCGTGGTGGTGGGGGGGGACGGGACTCTGATCGGAGTTGCGCGGTCGCTGGGTTCGCGGCAAGTCCCGCTCATCGGCGTAAATGTTGGAAAGCTAGGATTTCTTGCTGAGTTCTCACTCGATGATCTGGTTAAGGATTTTGATCGCGCAGTCAATGATGATTCGCTGATCAGCCGCCGTGCGGCTCTCGACGTACAAATTGAAAATGGCGGGGTGCGACATTCCAGTCCCGCGATCAACGACTGTGTGATCCAGGCCGGCCCGCCGTTTCGCATGATTACGTTGGGAGTGCAGGTTGATGGAGAGCACCTGTCGAACGTGGCCGGCGACGGGCTCATTGTGTGCACTCCGAGCGGATCCACAGCACACAATCTTTCGGCGGGGGGGCCGATCGTTCAGCCGGACGTGGACGCGATGATCCTGACTCCGCTCAATCCCCATTCGCTGACGCACAAGCCCATCGTGGTCAATCGGGAGTCAAAGTTAGAGATCACGGCCTTGGCGGTGAACGAGGGGACAACGGCGATCATCGACGGGCAGGAGTCTCATCCGCTGCGGTCCGCAGACCGGGTGATCGTCTGCCGCTACGCCCACGATTTTTTGCTGGTGCGTAATCCCAAGCATGGCCGCTGGCACAACCTGGTGACGAAGCTGCATTGGGGCCAGGCGCCCAACTACGCGTAACCGATCGCGACGGTGTCAGCGTCTCTGCGAGAGCATTCTCTTAAAAGAAATTAGCCAGAAGTAGCAGGCCCAAGGCGAAGATGATGGTGTTGAAAAACGAAGTGCCGAGAAAAGTCCCAATCGTGTTCATCCTTGAATCTCCTTTACTTTTTCTTCCGTCGTGCCCTTGAGGGCACACTTCCTACGACGCCTTTGCCCCGGAGCGCTGCTCGTCGGGGACGAAGCCGCTTCGTTGCGTGTTTTCTGTGATACACCGGGCGTCCATAAAGTGCAACAAGTAATCCTGAGAGCCGGCCTTGACGCCCGTGCCGCTGAGCTTGAATCCGCCGAAGGGCTGGGCGTCCACTTGCGAGCCGGTGATGCGGCGGTTGATGTAGAGATTCCCGACTTCGAATTCCCGGCGGGCCTGCTCGATATGAGCCGGGCTTCGTGAGAAGAGGCCGCCGGTCAGTGCGTACCGCGTGTCGTTGGCGATGCGAAGTGCGGAGTCGAAATCGGGTGCGGCATGCACCGCGAGTACAGGACCGAATATTTCGTCCTGCGAGATGGACGAGCGAGGCGCAATGTCGGTGACAACGGTGGGGGGGACGAAAAACCCCTGGTCGCAGTGCGATGGTAGTTGGGCCTGCACGAAGACTTTTCCTTCTTTGCGGGCCAGTTCGATGTACTGCTGGATGCGGGCGACAGCGGTTTCATCAATCACCGGGCCGGTCATGGTCATGGGCTCGTCCGCGGGGCCGATGGGGATGCTGTTGACCGCGTCGCGGAGTCGCGAACAAAGTGCGTCATACACGCCGCCGAGAACGATCAGGCGGCTGCAACTGCTGCACTTCTGTCCCGCAAACGAAAATGCGGAGTCCACGATGGCCTGGACCGCGCCGTCCAGGTCCGCGTCATCGTCCACGATGATGGCGTTCTTTCCGCCCATTTCCACAATCATTTTCTTGATGAAAGACTGGCCTGAGCGGACAACCGCGCCGGATCGAATGACATTCGTGCCGACTTGTGCTGAGCCGGTGAAGGCCACGATGTTCACGTCGGCATGTTCAACGAGCGGGAGACCAAGCCGCTCTCCTGCTCCGGGGATAAAGTTCACCACGCCGGGGGGAAGGCCGACCTCGTGAAGGATATTGACAAATTTTGAGGCGATTACTGAAGCCTGACTCGCAGGCTTGACCACCACGGTGTTGCCGGCTGCGAGTGCGGCCGTGGTCATGCCGGTCAGAATCGAGAGGGGGAAGGCATACGGCGAAACGACGGCACACACTCCCTTGGGCGAGTAAACGAGCATATTGGACTCGCCGGGGATGTTGCGAAGTCGCGGGTGCCGGTCGATGCGCTCCATCTGCTCGGCGTAATAGCGGCAATGGTCGATGGCCTCGCTGACTTCCGCGTCGGCCTCGCGCCACGGCTTGCCGATTTCGAGAATCATGGTGGCGGCCAGTTCGAAGCGGTGCGTTTCGAGGCGATCTGCGGCCTTGTGGAGTAATTCGGCGCGACGGGCGGCTCCCGCGGCACGCCATCCTGCGAGGGCTTTGCGCGCCGCAGCCACCGCTCGATCCAAATCGGCGACTTCGGCTTGAGCAATCATGCCGATCACTTCCGTGCGTCGCGAGGGATTGTGCGAAGTGAACGATTGATCGGTAGATACGGACTGGCCATTGATGATCAGCGGATATTCGCGCCCCAAATCGTCCCGCACATAGTTGATGGCGCCGAGCATCTTCTGGCGGTTGGCGGGATTGGCGAAACTGGTGCTGGGTGCATTCCTGAATGTGCTCATGGGTATCTCCGAGTCGAGGTCCGTATAAAACCGGCGCGGCGGGGGGGTGCTGGCCGGCTTCGCAACAGCGGGGTTGGCGAGCAGACGCCGATGCGATGCGCGGTCGCCGAAACTCTGTTTTAGGAATCCGTCATTGGACGAATTCTCCAGCAAACGCCGAATCAAGTAGCCCATTCCCGGCATCAAGTCGCCGTACGGGCAGTACACCCGAAGGCAGCGGCCCAATGCGACGACCGCAGTCTTCAATGGATCGCCCATGCCGTAGAGCATTTGCAGTTCGTATGCCTTGGGCGACAGCCCGAGTTGTTCAGCCAATGCGCAAATGACGGCGATGGAGCGGACGTTGTGGCTTGCGAAGCAGGGTCGAATCAGGTCGGAGTTTTCCAGCATGCTGCGGGTCATGCGTTCGTAGCAGGCGTCGGTCTCCCATTTGTTGACCCAGACGGGGGGATCGGCGTAGTAGCGTTCCGCCGCAGCAGTTTCGGCATCCCAATACGCGCCCTTGACCAGACGGATCGAGAATCGCGTGCCACGACGGTGAGCCCAACTCAGCATGTTGTCCAGGTCTTTTTCGCCGCCCTTCAAATAGGCTTGCAAGACGATGCCGACGTGCTCCCAATCGCACAAACCGTCTTCCATCAGGAGTCGTTGGAAAACGTTGATGGTGAGCTCGCGGTGCTTCGAGGACTCCATATCGATGTTGACGAATGCGCCGACTTTGCGAGCGTGAAGCAAGAGCGGGCGCAATCGCGAGCAGACCTGGTTGTACGAGCGGTCAGGGTCGATCGGGTCGAAATAGGGGTCCAGGCCGGTAAGCTTGACCGATAGGTTGACGCGCGGCATCGGTCTCCGTTCATCCACATCGATTAACGGAATGGTGCGCCAGCGGGCGGCGATCGGCGGAAGGTGATCGAGGATTTCGTGATAGACCGCCGCGTACCGATCGGCTTGGGTCTGGCTTGTGGTTGATTCGCCGAGCACGTCGAAGGTAAAGGCCATTCCTGCGGCGCGGAGCCGTTCGATGGTTGCAATGGCGCTGGGAATGTCGAATCCGGTGATGAAGCGTCCGGCCATCATCCTGGCGCCGAATCGCGCGGACCATCCGGTGATCTGTTCGCGCAGACCATAGGCCGGACCGGGACTTAGCCAGGCTCGCCCCAGGCGCGGCAGCACCATTACGTCATGGAAAAACTCGGCCAGGTGGCAGGTGATGGATTCATCCGTGCGAAGGGCGGGCAGGCATTCGACAAATTGGAATGCCCTTGCTCGGAGGGCTTCGTCACGATCGACAAGTTGAGTCATCCGCTCAAGCCACCAGGCCTTTTGCCAAATCAGTGGCTGTGCCCGATCGGCGAGTTCAAAGATTTGTTCGCCAAGCTGTGTGGCGCGATCGTCCAACCGTTGATCGGTCGATTCACTCAAGGTGTCCATCCGTCGCATGTCAGGTCCACGATGCACCGGGCGGAGAGAAACACGATCCGGCAGCACCGCACCGGGCGACGCCAAAGTCGTTCCACTGCCCGGGCGTAAAGTTCCATCTGGGGTCGATAGTTCTCGCACCGCGCTGTCGCCTCCGATGCCGAAACCGCGTCCGTTTTGAAATCCACGATCTCGCACTCGCCCTCGCGCACGACGATACCATCAACGATTCCGCGCACCAAGACCCGGTCGTCTTCCGCGGCGATCACCGTGGAGTCGAATGCGCCAAGCGGTTCGGTGGTGACGAAGCGGAACTCGCGGCGATAGCTCGTCGCAGCTCTACGGATTACTTGAGCAAGCGGCGTACCGGCAAACCAGGCGATGCCGTCTTCCAAAACCTCCATACGCTGAGTCGTGTCGAGCAATTCCTCCGACACAATCCGATCCAGTTCGGCGGCAACGCCGAACGCGTCGTAGGCTCTATTGAAGTCCATGTGCTGGAGGGCGCGGTGAGTCAGGCTGCCGCGCTCGGCAGCATCACCGGGAAAGTCCCCGTTGGCCGCCGAATCTTGCGCCCATTTCGTGGAGACATCGAACTGGTACGGCACGGCTGTTATGTCGATGGATCGAAATTCGCTGGCCGCGACCGTGGCCCGGATCGATGAGGCGGCCAACCAGGGGTAAAGGCGGCTGATACGATTAAGCGTGCGTTCGACGGTTTCGTCCTCCTTTGAAACGGGCTCTTGAGCGGGAAGCGGTTCAAAACGCGAAATCGCCTCCAGCGTCAATTCATGCTCGCGATCGGAGGGCGAGCCAAGAGTCCAATTTTCCATTTCTTTCGCATGGTGGAACGTCACCTGGATCAACGGACGCGCACACATTTTGCCTCCCAGGCCGCTTACTGTGCCATCAGACGCGCTGCCCAGAACAGCTAGAATCCAGTCCAGGGGCGTCCGCGCCGTGACAATTCGAAGGACGGTGGGTGGGCTTGCGGACAGTTGGCGAGCGTCGTCGCATCGATCGACCTGGTTCATCGATCCCAGCAGAATCAAACGGTGTTTCGCCCGCGTCATGGCAACGTATAACACCCGCAACTCTTCCTCTCGCGTGCTGCGTTCGACTTCCGAGGCGACCAATTGGTGAACCGCCGTGGGGTATTCGACCATTCGCTCCGTGTCGATCGCACGGAAGCCGATCTTCGATTTGCGCTCGAAGATCATGCGGCCATTGCGGTCGCCGAGATTGAACTTGGTCCCCAACCCGGCCACGAACACCACGGGAAATTCCATGCCTTTGGCGTGGTGGATGCTCATGATGCGCACCACGTCGTCGCCCGCGCCACCGGCCGGCGCCACGGCGATGGATTGGTCCTCGTTGGCCAGCGATTCCATGAGCCGCAGAAAGCGGTGCAGGCCCTGGCGGCGGGATGAGCTGAAGCGACGGGCGAGATCGTAGAGCTTGAGGAGGTTGGCCCGGCGCTGCGCCCCATTGGGCAATCCCGACGCATAGGCCATGTAGCCCTGTCGCTCCAGCAAATTCCATACGGTTTGAGCAAGCGGTCGGCGAGTGACCTCGTCACGGCCATTGCGGATTCGCCGTAGCAGAGTTTTTATGCGCTCCCGAATCGCGGGGTCGCTCCCGCCATCGGCATAGCGGCGAACGGCAGCGTGGAAAGGCGCGTCGCGGTCGGTAAGGCGGATTTCGACGAATTCGTCTTCCGTGAAGCGGTCGCCGAAGATGCCGCTCCGCAAAACGCCGGCGAGCGGGATATCCTGCTGGAAATTGTCGAGCACCTGGAGGGCGGCGACGACTTCGCGCACTTCAAGTGCTCCCATGAGCGAGCCGCCGACTTCCGCATGTGCGGGTATGCCCATCGACGCCAGCACGCCGGCGACTCGATCCGCATTGGTTTTGGTGGATCGCAGCAGGATGGCGAAATCCGCGTACCGGATCGGCTTTTGCGTCCTTGCCGAGTCGGACATGAGTTCGCGAATCCGCGTGGCGATGAGATACGCCTCGCGGGCGATAGGGTCCCATCGCGATGGCGGGTCGCCCGCTCGTGTTCCGCGATCCAGGGCATCGGAACCTGCCGGAACCTCCGGGCCGGGATCGAATTCGGAATCGTCTTCACTTGCTTCCTCAGGTGCGTAGTTCGATGAGACGGCGCCATTCATGTGGCGTTCGAGTAGGTGAAGTTCAACGGGGACGTGGTCATCGGCCGCGGGCTTTGGCAAGCCGGCGCGCAATTCCGCATCCTTGTCGTAAACCAGTCCCTGGCTCGTGCCCGTCATCAACCGGCGAAAAACGAGGTTTACGAAGTCAAGTATCTCGGGCCGGCTACGGAAGTTGCGTTGAAGAAACAGCGCAACGCCATCGGAGTTTTCATTGCCGGAGCCGTTCACCCCTTTGCGGAGCCGGTCGAGTCGTTCGAGAAAAATCTCCGGCTCGGCGAGTCGAAAACGATAAATGCTCTGCTTGACGTCGCCGACCGCAAACAGGTTGCTGGGGCGGACAGGATCGAGTTCCCGGCTCACGGTCTCCAGGATGGCCTGCTGGAGCGGGTTAATGTCCTGATACTCATCCACGAGCAAATGCGCATAGCGATCGCGCAGGGCGATGGCGATAGTCGAAGTTGCGTTGCCATCGTCACCTACGAGCTTGAATGCCAAGCGCTCCAAATCCGAAAAATCCAGAACATTGAGTCGTCGCTTCCGCACGGCATAATCAGCGGAGAAAGCCTGCACCAACTCCACCAGCGTGCGCACGGCCGGTGCGACTTTCGCCAATCCCGCGATCCACTCTTCGCTCGAAAAAAAGCCAAACCGTTCTTTGATCCGCTTCTTGAATAAGTCCTTCGCCTCATCGGCCACGCCACTCGCATTCTTGCGCGCTGCTTTCTGCGACTCGGATGGTTTCCGCACCGTGGAAGCCTTCTCAAACGCGAATTCTTCGATCTGTTTGCGAACCCGGTCGAGTCCTTCGGCTGAGCTGGCCGACTCCTCTAAAAGTGTTCGCCAGTCTTCCAGCGCCTCTACATAAACCCGAACAACGTGCGCGTAATCGTGTCCGCACGGATCACCACTCTCAATTGCGGTTGCCAGCGACTGGCAGTGCGAAATCTGCATGTTGAGTTCGGAATGCAACTCGCGGGCAAGACTTTCGAGCGCCCACTGAGGATTTGATTCCATGCCTTTGACGGCTGCGCCCAGCCACTCATCGGGGTCCGGCAGGGAGGTGGTGAATTCGTAGAGCTTCAGCACGAAGCGACCGATGTCGCGGTCCTCGCCCAGTCCGTAGACATCGATCAATTCCGCAAAGCCCGTAAATTGGCCGCCGTTCGAGGCTTGATCGTTTCCATGAGCGTCCATGGCAAGCAAATCTTCGCCGAGCAGCGCACCTCCGGAAGAATTTGCGGCGTAAAGTCGTTCGAACAGCGCATCGAGCACTTCCTTCTTCAGCAGCGACGCTTCGTCTGCATCCAGCACGGAGGCCATTGGGTCGATCCCGGCCCGATCGAACCAGCGGCGAATCACCCACAGGCAGAAACCGTGGATGGTCGAAATCTGCGCCGCTTCAGCGAGGACCTGCTGTTCCTGCAATCGGTGGTTTTGCGGATCGGCTTCGCAGCGGCGGCGGATGGCTTCGACGATGCGCGAACGCATTTCGGCGGCGGCCGCTTCCGTAAACGTCAGCACGAGAAGCTGGTCAACGTCGCACCGTTCCTGCGGCGGAGCGTCGCACACCAGGTAGGCGCATCGCTCGGCAAGCACGGTCGTCTTGCCGGAGCCGGCGGCCGCCGAAACGATCAAGCTCCTGCCGATCGTGGTGACGGCTACGCGCTGCTCATCAGTAAGCGGAAAGACAGTGGACATCGAACGGCATGATAACCGCAACCCCCTCTCCCTATCAGGGAGAGGGTCGGGGTGAGGGTAAAAACCTCACCTATGAGCGAAGCATGTGGTCACGATCGCCGTGAACCGGATCGCATGGCGATGAAGAGCAATACAACCGCCTGCACACTCAGGTTTCATGGTCACAACATTACTTCTGACGGACAATGCTCAAACGCATTCGCCTCAACGCTGACTCGTCTTCTTTGTCGGGGCCAATCTCATCAACGACAGGAGCATCAACATACTCAGCAGCGGCGCTCCTCCGACTGCGCCGCAAACTCGTACACCGCCACCATTGTCTCCACCATCAGGCAAGCCATCTTCGTCGACGATGGTCACCAGGTCGGCGCCTTCTTCGACGATCTGCAACGACTTGAGGAACTCGATGACCTTGTCCTGTTCATCCTGCGACAGGGCCAGGAAGGCGTCGCGTGACTCTCGGCTTTCGCCGCCATGATAAAAAATTGCGTCTGTGAGTGTGGTCAAATCGCCGCGGTGGCCGTAGGGACCGGTGTTGCCTGCGTCCCATAGCTTGCGGGTCAGGAACTGGTCGGTGGGTCGGGGAGTCGCCGGAATCGTGAAGTCGGATTCCGGTGCAAAACCGTTGAGCTTGCCCTGGGGCACCTGTTCGTTGTCGAAGAAGAAAATGTCGTCGTCATTAAGATTGTGGCGCTTGAGATCAGAGAAGGCCCGGACAATGGCGCCGTTGGCGCCCGATCGTTCGACGCGTGGCTCCGGTCCTTCCTGCGTCAGGTCAAAAGAAAACGGCGCAGTGACGTCGGCCACCCCAAGGTTGCCGGTGGGGTTGAACGGGTTGGGCTCGGTGAAGTTTCGATTCTGGAGCGTCATGGACGGCACATGACACGAGGTGCAGCCGATCTGCGCGAATAACTGTTCCCCCTCCGCAACTTCCGCCTGGTATTGCTTGGGAACGACCCGGCCTGGCGTGTTGAGAGCGGCCTGAAAAATTGTGGCAGCCGTGATGTCCCCGACCGTTAGTTCATTCAACACGCCGTCCTGGTCCGGGTCTGTGTCCGCCCCGAACCGTTCAACGGATTGCATGCCGTGATGATGGTTCATGGCATTGTTCGTGAACTCGCGGAGCGAGACGACGGCGCCCTTCTGATGGAAGGGTTTGACGATCAGGTCCCAATCGACACCCTCGATGGCGCTGGGATCGATCTTCCCGTCAGGCAACACGGTAATGGAACCGAAGTTGATGCCCTTTGCGGTCAATGCTCGGGTAACGCTTTGCGCCGTTGTTGTTGCATCGGATTTGGCGGCTTCACGGATGGCGATGAGTTCGGTGCTCATTTCGCGTGCGAGCATCTCGATCGGCCCGGCGCCCATCATTCCGAGCGTGTTCCGTTCGTTGCTGAACTGCGCTTCAATGGAAGCCGTTACCGGATCGAGCGCCTGGGCGAGCACGAAGACGTTTACCACGAAGTCGCCCGCGCCGCCGGAACGCGGTTGGGCATGGCAGCCAAGACAGGAATTCGAGTCCGGTCCCGAGGTACGGATAAAATCCGGCTCATCAGGCTCACGAGGCGCACCGGCGCCGGTCGTTGCCGGCCTTCCCTGACCATCGAGACGATTAAAACGCGCATCGAACAGCGTCTGACCAAGTTCGAATAACTCGGTCAAGCCGAGTTGGCCTTGATCGACGGCCTCCTGATCGACGTGATCGGCGATTACAGGCTGCTCACCGATCTGGCCAAACGCAGTCAGCGGCAACATGCCGATTCCAAGCAGCACAAAACAGTAACGACACATGTTCGCTCTCTTATCCAGGTTCATCGAAATCAATCCAACGATGTTATTCATTTTCCCATGACGTTTGCGCGTACGCGCTTGTGGCCGGCAGCAGTTTACCGCGTTGGTCCGGTTTAGGAAGGGTCTTGGGCGCGGTCGAGTGTCCAGTTCGCCCCGGAATGGCATTTCAACTCGAATCTTCCCTTCCATTGGTCGCTTTCGACAGTGAAGCCGCATCGGGACGCGGTGATTTCGTCGATCTGGACCAACCCAGCATGGATACGTCGCACAGTGCCCCGGCCTCTCTNNAATCGGGCCTTCGTAGTTCAGGTAGGCCTTGCGATGGTCGGCAATACGCCTGGCGGGCATTGGAAGGCACTCCGGGCTGGTTGGCTCCCGGGGCAGTTGCCAAGTCAGTAGGACCTCCCCGTGCTCCAGCATCAGGTCCCAGTGCTCGCTGTTTTCCAGCCGGTGGTGTAGAATCACGAAACGCGTGGGCATGGTACGCCTTGCGCATGACAAACAGGAGTCACGGACGAACGGAGAAGACCGTCATGGATCGACACCGCAGATCATCCAACACATTGATTGGCGCACTTGCCCTCCCCTTGGTGGCTTTTGCTTTGAGCGGTTGTAACAACGGCCCCAGTTACGATCAACTTCGTCGCGAGGGGCAAATCTCCATGATCAATGGGCAGTATGGCCCGGCCCGCTACATGCTGAAACAGGCGGAAGGCAAGTCGCAGCGGCGGCGCGTGGAAAATTTGCATGATCTTGGCGTTGCGCACGTGATGGTGGCCAAGGAGAAGTTCGCGCAAATGAATCCGGCTGCGGCATTCCGCGAGCTGGATGCGGCGGTTGATTATTATTCGCGAGGCATCGAGGCCCATCCGGGGCATCAGGCATGTCTGGAGGGCAAGAACATCGCTCTCGAACTCAAAGGTCAGTTTGAGGAGGCATTGAAACATGCCGAATGGGCGGCGGAGTTCGTCGGGCCGTCGGCTCGGCAGCAGATTTTCCTGGCGTCGGAATTGGAGGAGCGCGGCGATTTCGACGCGGCACTGCTTCGCTATCAGCAGGCCGTTGCGATGGAGCCAAAGAATGCGAACGCACACCTCGCTTTCGCGGAGTTCTTGAAGCGACACAACCAGGACGGCGCGGCGGAAATCCAGTTTCAGGAGGCCCAGCGTCTTCAGTCCCACGGGCGACGGCTCGCACAAAAACCCGCAATGCAAAACCCTGAGCCGACCTTTGCCTCACCCTAAAACGTATATCCAATTGCGGCCGAATACCTCTCTCCCTCTCAGGGAGAGGGCAGGGTGAGGGTAAAGTCGTTCGGAGAATTTGGGTTCTGCTTCTTGCGTCAGACCAACGCAATGAGTTGTCAGACAAAGCCCAGTTAACCCATGTGCGGAATTTGCGGCGTGGTTCGCTTTGACGGTCGATCGACCGCGGGCTCTATCGAGGAAGCCTGCCGGTCGCTTCGACATCGCGGGCCCGATCATTGCGGCATCTGGCATTCCCAAAGCGATCGTGTGAATGCCGTGCTGGCGGCCACTCGCCTTGCGGTGCTCGATCCGCGCGTTCACGCCAACCAGCCCTTCCATCGAAACGAGCGATTTCACCTCGTCTACAACGGCGAGGTCTACAACTTCCGCGAGCTGCGCGCCGAACTGATCTTCCTTGGCGAGACTTTTGTGACAGACGGTGACACCGAAGTGGTGCTGGCCGTCTGTGCGCGGTGGGGGGTAGAAGCCCTTTCCCGACTCGACGGCATGTTTGCCCTGGCTTTTTTTGATTCCGCAGAGCAAACCGGATTCCTGGCCCGCGACCCCGTCGGCATCAAGCCGCTCATGTACGCGGTGTCGGGCGGCGAGCTTGCTTTCGCCAGCGAACTTCGAGCGCTGGTGCACCTGGGTGCGTGGCGAAAAGACGTCGATGCGGGCACGGTCGTGCAGCACCTTGTCTTCGGGTACATCGCTGATCCGGCCACCATCTACCGAGCCGCTTGGCGTTTACCGCCCGCGCATTATCTGGCCTTTGGGCCATCGGGGATCAGCGAGCCCAGGGCGTACCATGAATTCCCGGCTACTCCTGAAACGCACGATGACTATGAATCCTCAAGAACACGAGTGCGCCGACTGATCGGCAACGCCGTCGCGCGGCAGCGAGTCTCCGATGTTCCCGTCGGAGCGTTTCTTTCCGGCGGGCTTGATTCCTCCATCGTCGTTTCGCACCTGGCCCAGGCCACGCCGCAGCCCGTTCATACATTTTGCGTCGGATACGCCGATTCGCAGTCGTACGACGAGCGCAAATACGCGCGCGTGGTTGCCTGTCGTTTCGGGACGCGGCACGAGGAAATCGTGCTCGGCGAACGGGACGTTCTCGAGGCCATTCCGAAAGTTCTGGACCACATGGGCGAACCGGTGGGCGACAGCAGCATCGTTCCCACGTCGTTGGTTTCGTGGGCCGCGCGGCAGTTCGTGACCGTCGCGCTCAGTGGCGACGGCGGCGACGAGCTGTTCGGCGGATACTGGCGATACCTCGCACACCAAACGCTCGAAACATACCTTCGAATCCCGGGCGTTTTCCGCCGGGGCCTCATCGAGCCGCTGCTCTCGATGGCCGCGATTTCCCGATCCTCATCCATCGGGAACCGCGTGCGACAATTCCGCAAGCTACTGCGGACCTCCAGCGCCGATGCCCTGACCCGCCACGTGGCCTGGTCCCGGATTCTACCCGACTCCGCCGTTAATCTCTTCATCGACCCATCGCTTGTGGAGAAGTGCATACACTCCATGATCGACCGCGCCGTAGGAGAGCGAGGCACCCGCCGCGCAAAAACCGTCCCCCCTATCAGGGGGGACTACAGGGGGGTGGGACCAGCGGGGGTCGATCCCCTTAACGCCGTCCTCCGCTTCGACCTCGCCCACCAGCTTCCCGCCGACATGCTGCACAAAGTCGATCTGGCCGGCATGATGCACTCCCTGGAAGTGCGCGTGCCGCTTCTGGATCGAGCGGTCGTCGAGGCCGCTCTCCCCATGCCCTCCTCCTACAAAATCTATCGCGGCCTGCGCAAGCGCATCCTCGTGGACGCCTATCGAGGCCACCTTCCCGACGAAGTTCTCGACCGCCCCAAACAGGGTTTTGAAGTCCCCGTCGGCGAACTCCTCCGCGGCCCGCTCCGCGAGATGTTCCGCGACACCGTCCGCAAGGAAACCGTCGAATCCTTCGGCCTGCTTTCCTACTCTGTCGTGGAGTCGATCTACTCCGACCACGAAAACCGCCGCGCCGACCACGCCGATTTGCTTTGGGCGATTCTCTCCCTTTGCTGGTGGCAAACGTAGGCAACGAGGCAGCAAGGCAAGAAAGCCAAGGCAAAAGCGGAGTAAAGTGGATCTTTCAACCCGGTTCGTTTGGTAATTTTCATGTCCTCGCTGGCGTGTTTCCTCCTGAAGTCCCTTTATGTAGGGGATAGGGTCTAGGGTATAGCCGAGCATGCGACCCCGTCCGCAGCCGGAACCCACTTCGGCCATTACAACATTCATAACATCACGGGCGCGCGGTTTTGGTGGCGGGAAGCAAAAAACCGGATTGTGGAAATAAAGTGGGCGACGAATCATGGCCCCAAGTCCGAAGCGGCTGGACTTGGGCCAGCCCCCAGCAAATGTTGGAACTCACCGACGTCATTCAGATCTACGTCAGCATCCCGGTCTATATCCGCGCGTAGGCAACCTGGAATCGCCGGTGGCATTGGGCCAGTGTAGTTCAATTGGATGGCGACAAAATCCCTGAGATCGATGAGTCCATCGATATTGACGTCCTCTTCCAAGGGAGCCAAAAGAAAGGCTCGCGTAAGGTGATTATGACTACCGTAACCAACGATCTCACCATAGTCGTTCATTTTGCGAGGGTTTAAGCACGACCAATTATCGTATGGCGGAGTCGCTCCGCGTACTTCCAAAAGCGTTCCATCGGCACGATAACGGTAAAAAGGAATTCCTGCGTCCAACTCCCCTCTCAACAGAACCTCACCGCAATCGTTCAACACATCTTCGACGGGGCGTCTTCCTGTTGCAGATTCCAGGTCAATCATGTGACCTGACGACCAAAAAAAAGAATAGAAAATCCGGTCTCCACCTGGTGCTCGCTCGGATTCGCCAACTACTTCCCCCCTTTCATTAAGGGCAGTAGTAAAGCTATATTCCCCGCCAAGAGTACCAAGCGGGAATATCTTCTTGCCGTTCCAAAGGGCTCCTTGAGGAGCGTTTCCCAGTGCCGTTGTGGTGGCGATGTGTCCTTCGTTATTTATGTCCGCCCCGACGCCTAGGCCAAGATCTTCGGTTACATCTGTCATGTACCCATCGAACCAATGGAACCCATGATCTCCTTTCGCTGTTTGAATTCGACCTACAACTTCGCCGTAATCATTCATGCCGTGCCCGTAAACACTTCCTTCTGGCGATGTGAGGTGCTGGACACGCGTAACCACTCCACCATCCCACAACCATGTGCGCGTTTCCCCGTTTATAATCATCACTTGTCCGTTATGGTTGATGTCCTTGCCAGCGCTCCATGGCGGAGGCAAGGAAGCCCCGATATCAGTCATGATTCCATTTTCCCAAAGAAACGCATGACGGGTGCCATCGGCTGTGTCGGCTTCACCGACGACTTGCGCATAGTTGTTGATCGCCGCGGCGTTGGCCGTCCATCCGCCAAGGGTCCCTAAATCGACGATGTGGTAGTTTGGCGGGGGTAAGACAGTAGGCACTTGCACGCAGCGCCCTGTGCGTAAGCCTCCACAGTACCACTGCCCTTCGAAACAAATGCAGGAAGTCGGAATGTCGCAGCCGAGGGTGCAAAAATACCCTTCCCCACAATCGTCATGCGATTCGCAACCGGGCAGGAGAGGACATGGATCATCGCACGAGTCATCCAGGTCGGTACACGGCGCAAGACTCGATATGTTTTCGGATATGGTGAATTCAGCGGGAATACCATCCGAGTTGAAGTACTGGCCATGCGTAACACGGCTCGACAACACCAAACAAAAAATGGCGCCTCCGAGCAATAGGTTCTTGAAGTCCATGCTGGTACCCCGGCTCATTCTAACCGAAACGTCGTCTCTTTTCTCTAGCGAGGGCGAAAGGTCCAGGTCGGTCGGATAGCCCAAGTCCAGCCTCATCGGACTTGGGGTCATGATTCGTTGTTCACTTTATTTCGAGGGTTGGATTCTTGGTTTTTGGGCTCATTCGCGCGCGCCGCGCATGTTATAGAAGGTGAGCGTTGGGGGACGGGCGGGTTCAAGGCGAAAGGGTTCAAGAGTTCAAGGGGGCAGGCGCGGCAGAAATGAAAATTACCATACGAAGCGATCTTGCAGTGCGTCTTTACGTCAAAACCGCGTTTCCACGCTCCCAACGCAGTTTTCGTGCCTTCCTCTACCCCTTCGTCTCGCCTTCGCGGTGCCTTTCCTGCGCCTTCGTCCTACTCCCTCCCTCCCTCCTCACCGTGACGGCACGGTTTCGGCGTTTCGTTTTTCCGTGTTTTGGAGTTTCAATTTGGACGTTTGGATTTTTGGACGTTTCGTTTCGGCGTCCAACACCGCTCCTTAACAGTCGTGGTACTGATTCCGGCGTTTCCGTCAATCGACAATCGACAATCGCAAATCGACAATCCCCAAGGCTTGTTGCCGGAAGGGAATCATCCATGAGTCTACTGGCTATCGCGGATGAGCTGACGTCGGGCTTGCGCAGACTGCGGTTTTCGCGGCCGGTGACGCACGTCTACAACCCGCTGGAGTATGCCCGCGAAGTGTTTGCCGAATACGCGAACCGATTTGGGGCCGTGAACAAGGAAGCCGTGCTGGTGGGGATGAATCCGGGGCCGTGGGGAATGGCTCAGACCGGCGTGCCCTTCGGCGAAGTGAACGTGGTACGCGATTGGATGAAGCTTCGTGGAACGATCGGAAAACCGCCGCTCGAACACCCGGCCCGGCCTGTGCTGGGGTTCGGGTGCCCGCGAAGCGAGGTGAGCGGGAAGAGGCTATGGGGCTGGGCGCAGGAGACGTTTGGAACGCCCGCGCGATTTTTTAAGCGGTTCTTTGTAGCCAATTACTGCCCGCTTCTTTTCATGGAATCCAGCGGGCGAAACGTTACTCCGGACAAGCTAACCGCGGGTGAACGAGCGGCGTTGGAGGCGCTTTGCGATGAAGCCTTGCGGAGAACGGTTGAAGTTCTGTGTCCGCGATACGTAATCGGTGTGGGCAACTATGCGGAGAAGTGCGCCTTGCGGAGTCTGGCGGGAGTGGACGTAAAGATCGGGCGCATTTTGCACCCCAGTCCGGCCAGCCCGGCGGCGAACAAAGATTGGGCGAAACAAGCAATCAAGCAAATGACGAAGCTGGGCATCTGTTGCCATGAAGCAGTGTAATGGAACGAATGATGAGAATTACGAGATCAAGGCGATGATGTCGTCTCCAGGTTGATTTTGGCCGCGTGGATATCGGCGGGGATGAAACTGCGGTCGAGGAGTTCGGAGACGTTGACCGGGCGTTCGAGGATTCCGGCGGCGAGGGCCATGTCGGCGATGCGCTGGAACTCCACATCGGTGGGGGTGAGCATGCGGTAGCTCACGCGGTCGGGCGGAGTAGTGAGCACGTAGCGCACAACGGCCTCATCCTGGCGAAAATACGGGGCCGCAACTTTGGCGGCTTCGAGGCGATGCGTTTCGGCCCACTCGCCGCTTTCGGCGATCCCGCGCACCAGGTCGCGCACGACCTCGGGCTTCTCGGCGATCAGCTTCTCCTTTACCACCAACACGCAGGAGATGAAGTTCGGCCAGATGTCTTTGGCGTGGTAGAGCACGCGGCCCGTGCCGTCTAGCTCG
>CXWL01001739.1_pt1 | contig 26609 bp, 20 predicted proteins | sample 590931 | NCBI WGS metagenome assembly CXWL01 (sample SAMEA3498368, study PRJEB10139) | groundwater metagenome | biome: water well; material: biofilm material | place: Germany | collected 2015-04-27 | reverse complement strand
GATCGAGACGCACTCGAAAAAAACCTCAATGAGTTTCGCGAGAATATATTTGCAAGCGGCACGCTCGGGGCCCTTAATTTTGTCGTCCGCGGGATGAAGGAACTGCCGGGCCGAAAGTCTGTCGTTCTTGTTTCCGATGGCCTGCCTTTATTGACCCGCGATGGCAGCGGACGGCCTGAGCTATCGAGGATCTATCTCGCACTCAAACACCTGATCGATTTTGCCAATCGCTCGTCGGTAGTTTTTTACACTATCCACGCCCCAGGCCTTGTGGTCCCGATGGGTGGAGCCGACGAAGATCTGAGCGGAGTTGCCAGATTTGGCGGAGAGACATTTCTCTCAAAGATCGTCCAGGACCGGATCAACAAGACGAACGACGATCAAGAGGGCCTGCGTTACATCGCCGACGAGACGGGTGGGCTCGCTTACTTTAATCAGAACGACATCGGCCGGGGTATCCGCCGGGTTCTCGACGATCAGAGCTATTATCTCGTCGGCTACGAGCCGGATGACGAGCTTTTTAACGCAAAACAGAGCCGATTTAACAAACTCGAGATCAAGGTAAAACGCGACGGCACAAATGTGCGGTATCGCAGCGGATTTTTTGGAATTGCCGAGGAGCAGTTGGCCAAGCCAAAGCTGAGTGTGACCGATACCCTGATAGAGGCCTTAACGTCGCCCTTTGCCAAGACCGACGTCATGGTGCGGATGAACGCCATTTTTGCGGGCGATGAAAAACAAGGCGCATTTGTGCGGGCATTTATCAATGTCGATTCGGCTACGCTGACGTTTAATAAGGACACGACCGGTAAGTTTTACTCGACCTCATTCGATATCGTGGCTATCACATTTGGCGATAACGGCAAGATCCTCGACGAGCGATCGAAAAACTTTACGGTTACGCTAGATCAGGCTCAGTATGAGAAATTTCAGGAACGCGGGCTGATCACGACCTTTTCGCTGCCGATCAAGAATCCAGGCGGCTATCAGGTCAGGCTTGCGATCCGCGATGTCGTCAGCGACCGCGTAGGATCGGCTAATCAGTACATCGAGATCCCTAATATCAAGAAAGATAAGCTCGCCCTGTCGGGCATGGTCCTTGAGAACGTCTCGTCCTCGATCTGGAACCGGATCCGACTGCTTCCGGCGTCGGAATCCAGCGGCGAAGCCGATCCGCAATGGGATACTGCCGTGCGGCAGTTTCGTCGAGGCTCGGTCGTGAGATTTGCCTATCAGGTTTTCAATGCAAAGCTCGGAGGTTCGAATAAGGCCAATCTCGCCCATCGCCTCACCCTTCACACCGGCGGAAAACCCGTCTTCCAGGGTGCTACCGTGCCGATCGCCAAGACCAGTTACGAATCACCAAAAGTAACCGCCGCTTATGGAGCTCTGCTTCTCGGTGAGAATCTTGCCCCCGGCGATTACATCTTGCAGGTTGATATTATCGACATGTCCGCCAAGGCCGGCGAGCGAATGGCGACACAATTTATACAGTTTGAAATCGTTGAGTAACGATCTGAGGTCACGAGAGGTTGTAATGAAATTTTTTCCCACCGCCATTGTCGTTCTCATTGGCTGCGTCGTTTCGACAGCGGCCCAAACTCCAACACCACGTCCTACGCCGCCTGACACGGACGTCGTCAAGATCTCGACGAATCTTGTGCAGGTTGACGTCACCGTTATCGACAAAAGCGGTAATGTAGTTCGAGATTTGCGACCGGACGAGATCGAGATCTACCAAAACGGCAAGAAACAGGACATCACGAACTTCTCGTTTATCTCGAACACCAGAGAAATAAACGAGAAGCAAAAGGTGAAACCTCAGACCCAGACGCCCGGCCCGATCCCGCCGCCAACTCCCGTAAAGGCCGAGAACGTAAAGCGAACGATCGCTCTCGTCGTGGCCGGCCTTTCATTTCAAAGCATGAGTTATGTACGGCGAGCTTTGCGAAAGTTCGTGGATGAATCGATGCAGGAAGGGGATCTTGTTGCGATTGTCCGGACGAATTCTGCGAGTGGGGTTTTGCAACAATTTACGACCGACAAGCGGCTCCTACGGGCGGCGATCGATGAAATTCGGTTTGATTCATTCAGAAACAGCCAACTGGCCTTTGCTCCGATAACACAGTCGAATGCGGAGCCGAGTCTAAAGGCTCAACAGGATCGGGATAAGGAAGACGCCGACTTTCAGGAAACAAAATTTATCAGCGCAACGTTGGAAGCTCTCAATTTTATCGTGCGCGGGATGCAGGACCTTCCTGGGCGAAAATCGGTGATGCTCCTTTCCGATGGCTTTCCTTTGATCATAGGCGGCCCCGGGAGCATGATGATCGACACCGCCACAGTGATCCAGAATATTCGCCGCGTTGTCGACTCGGCAAATCGTGCTTCCGTGATCATTAACACGATGGATGCAAGAGGCCTTGTTGATACCGGCTTTGCGACGACGGACAATTTGACCGATTCAAGGGGTTTTGCGATCAGCGGTGAGGCCATGCTAGGAGCGATCGGCAAACGCAACCAAAAAGTCGTTGATTATCAGCGAGGTCCGGAAGTCCTCGCGGAACAGACCGGAGGCGTGTCGATATTTAACAACAACGACCTGAGCGGAGGCATACGCAAGATACTTGATGATCAAAGTTACTACTTGATCGGATATCAGCCGGATGACGACACGTTTAATCCAAAGGTCCGTCCGTTTCACAGACTTCAGGTCAAAGTGAAACGTTCGGGGGTGAATGTGCGTTACAGAAGCGGTTTTTTCGGAGTGAGTGACGAAAAGGTCGTGAAGCCGGAAATGACCAGTGGTCAGCGGTTGGTGACTGCACTCCTTTCTCCGTTTGCGGTCAACGAGATACCGGTCCGTCTGAACGCGATCTTCAACAATGACCAAAAGCAGGGCTCGCACATCCGCTCACTCGTACATGTCGAAGCCAGGAATTTGAAATTTACGGATGGGCCAGATGGGACGAAGATCGCGGTTTTCGATGTCATCGCTGCGGGCATCGATGAGAACGGCAATCCCGTGGATACGGTCAATCAGTCCTACACTTTGACCGCGAACAAGCCTACCTATGAAAAGTATATGGCTGATGGCTTTGTTTATGGATTTACCTTTCCCATTAAATCGCCCGGCGTCTATCAGCTTCGAGTTGCATTGCGTGATCGCGGGAGCGATCAGATCGGTTCAGCAAATCAACTCGTCGAGGTTCCCGACATTGGGCAAAAAAGACTGGCGCTTTCTGGTGTCTACATGGAAAATCTCTCGCTCGAAGACTGGAAGATCCAAAATACGACCCAAGTAAACAATGCGGCTACTCATCGCCAAAGCGATATGTCGCGCCGTAGGTTCAAACGCGGTACGGTTTTGAACTACGCATTTGTCATCTTTAACGCGAAGCTTGATCGATCACAGCGACCGTCGGTTACAGTTCAAATAGGCGTCTTTTGTGATGGAAAACCCGTAGTAGAAGGTTCATCAACTCCAGTTTCCATGAACGGGCAGACTGACATGCAACGGATCGGATATGGCGGATCGCTAAATCTTGGTGACACCTTGCCCGTGGGTGATTATGTTCTGCAGATTACCGCACAAGACACCCTCGCAAAAGAAAAACAGCAAACAAAAACGCAATTTGTCCAATTTGAGATTATTGAGTAGCTTCTCTGTCGTGGGAAACGGTGTTAGAGCGTTTGAGCAAAAGTAGTATGAAGAATTTCATCCTGAAAGTTGCAGCATTGATGTTGGTTGCTATTCCAACATTTGCCCAGGATATTAAGCCCCGTCCGACTCCGCCCGATACTGATGTTGTAAAGATCTCGACCAATCTGATCCAGGTTGATGTAACGGTCACTGATTCAAAAGGTAAGGCGATTGCTGACCTTAGGCCTGATGAGATAGAGATCTTCGAGAATGGCGAGAAACAGAAGATAACCGCCTTTACCTTTGTTTCCGGCGGCCGTGCAGTCGAAGGAAAGCCAGCGGCGGTGGACCGGAATGCGATACCGGTCCCGCCCACGACCCTCAGGCCGGATCAAATAAGACGAACATTTGCGGTAGTGGTCGACGATCTGTCGTTATCTTTTGAAAGTGCGTATCACACACGCCGCGCGCTCAAGAAGTTTGTTGACGAACAGATGCAGGACGGCGATCTGGTCGCCATCATCCGGACCGGTGCGGGGATCGGTGCTCTACAGCAATTTACGGCCGACAAGCGGATCCTTTACGCCGCGATCGAGAAGGTCAAATGGAATCCACAAGGTAATGGCGGCATCAGTGCATTTGCCCCGATCGAACCTCCGTTGCCGGGCGAACCGACTGAATCAGAAGATCCGGCCGGCGAGGACGGCCCGGCAGAGAGTGACCTGGCTAAGGGACTTGACGATTTTCGCTCCAGTGTATTTGCGACCGGAACCCTCGGGGCCTTGCGATATATCGTCAGGGGCATGAGCGAGTTGCCTGGCCGCAAATCCGTTATCCTGTTCTCAGATGGCTTCAAAATGTTTGACGAGGACGAGAACGGATTTAGGGAATCCGGGCAGGTCATGGGCTTTCTCCAACAGCTCGTGGATACGGCAAATCGTTCATCCGTGACCTTTTACACGGTTGACCCCCGTGGGCTTGTCTTTACAGGGTTTACGGCCGCTGATTCACCGTCAAATATAAGTGGCCAGGCGTTGAGTGCATTGATCTCGAGCCGCAACACTCAGCTTCGTGACACCCAGGACGGACTTAGCTATCTCGCCAGCGAAACGGGCGGATTTGATATTAAGAATAACAACGACCTTAGCGGCGGCGTTCGCAAGGTACTCGAAGATCAGAGCTATTATCTCGTGGCGTACGAACCAGACACCGATACCTTTGATCCGGCAAAACGTAAATACAACGAACTAACTGTCAAGGTAACCCGCAAAGACGCAAAGGTGCGCTACCGCAGCGGTTTCTTTAATGTCGCCGACAATGTAACACCAAATGGGCCGGCTGCCGCAACCGCAGTCGGCCAACTCGAACTCGCGTTGGTTTCGCCTTTCGCTGTCAGCGGAATCAACTTGCGGCTCAATGCCTTGTTTGGAAATGATCTGAAAAACGGATCCTTCGTACGATCTTTGCTGCATATCGACGGGGCGGACTTAAAGTTCGTAGATGATAAGGACGGTGTGAAAAAAGCGGTTTTCGAAGTGGTTGCAATGAGCTTTGGCGACAACGGGCAGCCGGTCGATCGACTCGGAAAGTCATATACCCTAACTGCTAAAGGCGAAACGTTGAAAAAGATATCGACCGAGGGGTTTGTTTATCATTTTACTTTTCCGGTGAAAAAGCCTGGAGCCTATCAATATCGCGTCGCCATTCGCGATACTCAGAGCGGCAAGGTCGGCTCGGCTAGTCAGTTTATCGAGGTACCCGATCTCAAGAAGGATCGGCTGTCGACGTCGAGCATTGTGCTTGAGAGCGTGACCGCCGCCGAATGGCAAAAACAAGCCGATCCTACCGCCATCCGCGCACCGTCAAACCCGATGGGCGATACTGCCCTGAGACGGATCAAAGCGGGCACCGTACTTCGTTATGGATACGAGATCTACAATGCGAAGCTCGACACCACAAAGCGGCCGGCATTGGAAGCCAGGATACGGGTGTTTCGCGACGGCAAGGTGATCCTCGATGGCAAGCAGTCGCCGATCGTCCTGCTCGGTCAGACGGACATGGGCGAATAAAAGCCGCCGGAGCTCTGGCGATCGGCTCGTCTATGCAGCCCGGTGATCATATCCTGCAAGTGATCGTTACCGATCCGCTCGCTAAGAAAAATCGGCAGATCACAACACAGTTTGTGCAGTTTGAGGTCGTGGATCAATGAGCACAAGGATATTGTTAGCGACCCTTCTGCTCATGTCTGGCTCTACACTGCCGGCATATTCACAAAAGGCATCACCGACTCCGCCGATCGACGATGAGGTTGTCAAAATATCGACAACGCTGATCCAGATCGACGTATCGGTCACCGACAAGGATGGCAAACCCGTCTCGGATATTAAGCCGAGCGAGATCGAGATCTACGAGAATGGAAAAAAGCAGACGGTAATGAATTTCGCATTTGTCTCATCAGGCCGGCCTGCCAACGGAAATCCAGCGAGTGCAGTAAAGAATGCAGATAAGATAGCGGTGCCACAGCCGGTGCCGCTTGTTCCCCGTCCTGAGAATATCCGCCGAACGGTCGCGATAGTCGTGGACGACCTGTCCATGTCGTGGGAAAGCATCGCTTACACGCGCGGCGCCTTAAAGAAGTTTGTCGAGCAGCAGGTACAGGATGGCGATCTCGTAGCGATCTTGCGCACCGGCGGCAATATCGGCTCGCTGCAGCGATTCACGACCGACAAACGAATTCTCTTGGCGGCGATCGAAAAGATCAGATATAACCCGATGGGTACTGGCGCGACGTCCGCCATGTACGAGATCGCACCGAGCGGCACAGAAACACTTAACACGGGCCTGGGCGGCCTGCCTGGCGGATTGGATGCCGAGGTAGAAGGCTTTCTCGACTCGGCCAATACGCGGCGAAATGGCATTCTCGTCTCAGGCACGCTGGGAGCTCTTTCGTATGTCGTAAACGGGATGAGCGACATGCCGGGGCGACAGTCTGTGATGCTCTTTTCGGACGGCTTCGAGCTCTTTGAACGTGATCGCGACGGTACGCCGCGGACGGGATTGGCTATGCTCAACGCTCGAAAGCTGATCGAACAGGCAAATCGTGCCGCAGTCGTCTTTTACCCGATCGATCCTCGAGGCCTTCAGCCCGGCACGCTGCAGGCGTCTGACAATACACGCGGCATGAGCCCGCGATCGATGATGGCCGCCGTTGATACACGCCGCCAGCGAATGTGGGAAAGCCAGAGCGGCATCAATTTTCTAGCCGAGGAAACTGGCGGGTTCGCCTTTTTTAACAACAACGATCTCACCAAAGGCGTGTCTCGCGTGCTCGAAGACCAGAGTTACTACCTGATCGGATACGTGCCTGACTCTGATACGTTTGATCCGTCGGGCAATAAGTACAACAAGCTCGAGGTCAAGGTGCTTCGCAAGGGAGCAAACGCAAGGTTTCGCAGCGGATTTTTCGGCGTAACTGACACTAAAAAGATCGCCGGTCCGCCGCCCGACAGATCGGCGAACTATGTTGCCCAGTTGCGCGACGCTCTTTTATCGCCTTTTGCCGTCAACGGCATCACGCTCAGGCTCAATTCGCTCTTTGGCAGTGGCGGCGAGAATGATCTTTATGTACGCTCGCTGCTCCATATCGACGCAAACGGCCTTAAGTTTACGGACGAAAAGGACGGGCAGAAGAAGTGTTCGTTTGAGGTGCTCGCGACGAGCTTTGGCTCGGACGGCCAGCTTGTGGACCAGATCGGTAAAACGTACACAGTGACGGTGCCGCCGGACGTTTACAATCGCGTGCTTGCCGAGGGCATCGTTTACCATTTCAAATTTCCCGCCAGAAAAGCCGGTGCGTACCAGTACCGCGTTGCCATTCGAGACTCAGTCAGCGGCAATATAGGTGCGGCGAGCGAATTTGTCGATGTGCCCGATGTCGGCGGCGGCAAGCTTACCCTATCGAGCATTGTGGTCGAGGATATGTCGGTCGGTGATTTTCAGGCGGCATTTACGGTCGGCTCCGGCGTCAAGACAGACCCGATGCGCGACACATCGCTGCGACGCATTCAGGTCGGGCGTGTTTACCGTTATTCGCTCGAGATCTATAACGCCGGTCTTGACGCCTCCAAAAAGCCAAATATCGAAACGCGTATTCGGGTCTTTCGCGAGGGCAAGATGATCCTCGACGGCCCGCCAAAACCGCTGGACACAACCGGCCAATCCGACATGGCGCATCTAAGATTCCTTGGCGGCCTCGCCATCGGGTCGCAGATGGAGCCTGGCGACTACGTTCTGCAGATCATAGTCACGGATAATTTCGGCAAGAAAAAGCGTCAAGTTGCCTCGCAATTTGTGCAGTTTGAGGTTGTGCCCTAAGATGTGACGCGTTTACGCGTCAACTGTCTGTGATCAGAGACTGTCACGCCTGAAAGGGTAGTTTCGAACACGCATTTACTCTCGAAAAATTGCACAGATAAGACGTTAGACAATGTATGCACATTTCTGTTAAAATCCTCGCATGGGATTTTGCCGAAGGCCAGTATTTATCAACGTGGGAAATGTGGGACAGTGGGACACTTTAGAAATTCCGACGGCTGGCGGATGCGGGAAATGTATAGAACGCTGAAACGCTCGCAAAAACGCTTGGAATCTTGTAAACATCACAGCAAGAATAGGTTACGGCTGTTGTTGCGCAGAATTATCTTACTAGGGATTATTATGCCTTAATAAAAACCGCGACGAAAATGATCGGGAAAACGAGCTTACGGCATGATCGGGCTCAAATTGCATTTCCCGCCCACAATTACTAATCTTTAATTTTTGCCACCATGCTAACGATCAATTCCATCGAACTCACCGAGATAAACCTTCCGCTAGTCCATTTCTTCGAAACAAGCTTTGGCCGCACGTACGAACGCCGAATTATTTTGGTGCGGGTTGAGGATGCGGACGGCGCCGAAGGCTGGGGCGAGATCACCTGTGGCGAAGAGCCGGGCTACTCGGACGAATGGACGGATTCAGCGTGGGCGACGGCTGAGAAGATACTGGCACCGATGGTTGTGGGGAAAGAGGTCGAGGCGGCAGCCAATGTATGGGATCTGATGAAATGGGTCCGCGGCCACCGCATGGCAAAGTCCGGCCTTGAGACCGCCTGCTGGGACCTCGAGGCAAAAAAGCTCGGCGTCCCGCTCTGGCGGCATCTCGGCGGCGTCAATCAAACGATAGAATGCGGCGTTTCGATCGGTATTCAGGACTCGGTGGAGCAGCTTCTGGAGAAGATCCGCGTCGAGGTTGATGCCGGGTACAAACGCATCAAGATCAAGATCTCGCCTACGTGGGATTTTGATGTGATCAAAGCGGTTCGTGCGGAATTTGGCGATATTCTGCTGATGGGCGATGCCAACTCGGCATACACTCTCGCCGATATCGACAAGCTCAAGAGCCTCGACGAATTCAACCTCATGATGCTCGAACAGCCGCTGCCGTACGACGACATCATCGACCACGCCAAACTGCAAGCCCAGATCAGAACGCCTATCTGCCTCGACGAACCGATCAAATCGCCCGAAGATGCCCGCAAAGCCATCGAGCTAAAGTCAGGCAAAATAATCAACCTAAAAAACGGCCGAGTCGGCGGCCACACTCAGTCGAAAATGGTCGAAAAGATCTGTCGAGAAGCCGGGATGCCCGTCTGGTGCGGCGGCATGCTCGAATCCGGCATCGGCCGTGCCCACAACATCGCGATCTCGACCCTCGCCGGCTACACCATGCCCGGCGACGTCTCGGCGTCGAAAAGATATTGGCACGAAGACACTATAGAGCCGGCGGTCGAAGTCTCTTCTAACGGAACGATCACCGCACCGGAAGGGCCGGGAATCGGGTTTGATGTGAAGCGGGACCGAATTGAAAAAGTAACCGTGAGGTGCGCGGCGGTTAATTAATAGTTTTAAACACAGAGACCGCTGAGAACGCGGAGATTTAATAAGAGTTGTATACCCTGATCATATTGAATTTGTTTTCTCTGCGTCCTCTGCGAACTCTGCGTTAAGAATTTTTTATGAGCAATTCAGAACCAAACAAGATCATCTTTTCGATGGTCAAGGTCAGTAAGTTTTACGACAAAAAGCCTGTCCTCAAGGACATTTACCTCTCGTTTTTTTACGGTGCGAAGATCGGTGTGCTTGGGCTTAATGGCGCGGGCAAATCGAGCCTGCTCCGCATAATCGCGGGCACGGACAAGGATTTTAATGGCGAGGTCGTTTTTTCAAAAGGCTACAGCGTTGGCTATCTTGAGCAAGAGCCGAAGCTTGACGAATCGAAGACCGTCCAGCAGATCGTCGAGGAAGCCGTGCAAGCGACTGTCGACCTGCTCAAAGAATTCGAAGAGATCAACGCCAAGTTTGCCGAGCCGATGGATGACGACGCGATGAACGCGCTTATCGAACGGCAGGGCGAGGTGCAGGAAAAGCTCGATCACGCAGATGCCTGGGACCTCGATTCGCGGCTTGAGATGGCGATGGACGCGCTTCGATGTCCGCCACCGGACACGATAGTCAAAAACCTGAGCGGTGGTGAGAAACGCCGTGTCGCTCTTTGCCGTCTGCTTCTGCAAAAGCCTGACATTCTATTGCTCGATGAGCCGACAAACCATCTCGACGCCGAGAGTGTCGGCTGGCTCGAACAGCATTTGCAGAAGTACGAGGGAACGATCATCGCGGTTACGCACGACCGTTATTTCCTCGACAATATTGCCGGTTGGATCCTCGAACTCGATCGCGGACAGGGAATTCCATATCAGGGAAATTACTCGTCGTGGCTGGAACAGAAAAGCACGCGGCTTGCACAGGAAGCACGCAGCGAGGACAAGCTGCAAAAAACTCTCGAACGCGAGCTCGAATGGATCCGCATGGCTCCGAAAGGCCGTCATGCCAAGTCAAAGGCCCGCATAAACGACTACGAAGCGATGGTCGCGACCGAGTCTGAGAAACATGCCGACGACCTCGAGATCTACATCCCGCCAGGCCCGCGTCTCGGCGATATCGTCATCGAGGCGCACGGAGTCTCAAAGGCTTACGGCGACACGGTCTTGTTTGAGAATCTCGAATTTTCGCTGCCGAAGGGCGGCATCGTCGGCGTCATCGGCCCAAATGGTGCCGGTAAGACGACGCTTTTCCGTTTGATCACCGGTCAGGAAACGGCCGATGCCGGAACGTTCAAAGTCGGCGAGACGGTCAAGCTTGGCTATGTCGATCAGTCACGCGACAGCCTCAATGCTGAAAAGAATGTGTTTGACGAGATATCGGACGGGCTCGATAACGTGACGCTCGGAACTCGGACGATGAACGCCCGCACCTACGTCTCGAAATTCAATTTCTCCGGTGCTGATCAGCAAAAATTTGTCGGCCAGCTCTCGGGCGGCGAGCGCAACCGAGTCCATCTCGCCAAGATGCTCAAAACCGGAGCCAACGTGCTGCTACTTGACGAACCGACGAACGACATCGACGTCAACACAATGCGTGCGCTCGAAGAGGCACTCGAAAACTTTGCCGGCTGCGCAGTCGTAATTAGTCACGACCGCTGGTTTTTGGATCGCATCGCGACGCACATTCTCGCGTTCGAGGGCGACAGCCATGTCGAATATTTTGACGGTAACTACAGCGAGTACGAAGCCGACCGAAAGCGTAGGCTAGGCCACGACGCCGACCAGCCGCATAGGATCAAGTATCGCAGTTTGACGAGGGCGTAGTTCGGTTTGCTGAAAGCGAACCGCAATCGGAAAGAGATGAAACGTATCGTTGGTGTTTCTTTACTTTCATTGGCCTTCGGCGTCACGGCGTGCTCCCGCGTCGAGACCAATCAGAATGTCTCGCCGACGGCCCAGCTGCCCCCGACAACTCCATTGTCAACGCCGCCGCCAACGCCCTCGGTTCCAAATCTACAGGCGGAACTGATCGACGATCGAAACACAACAACGGACTCACCGATAGGCGATTTCGATTTCAAGAATTACACATACGAGCTTCCCCGCGGCTGGCAAAATCCTGACGGCACGGCGGAGATCAAGCTGACCAATGGCCGCATTGCACCTGTTTCTAGGGATGTTAATGAAAAGATGGCGGACGATGAAAAGGCGGAGGCTAAGCAGCAGCGACGCATCGGGCTGACTTATGTGACGGCAAAGTATTTTGACCTTACCGGCGATCGAGAGGACGAGGCGGTCGTGATCTTAAAGGTCGAGACCGGCGGATCCGCGATACCACAGCTCGTTTATGTTTTTACGTGGAAGGATGCAAATCCGGAGCTCCTATGGCCGTTTCGAACGGGCGATCGTGCGGATGGCGGGTTAAAGGATGTGAGGGCGGAGAACGGAGAGTTCGTTGTCGAGCTTTATGGCCAGGATCGCTTCCTGCTCGGCCAGACCGAGACCGGACGGATAACCGGCGACGAGGAACAGCTTTGCTGTCCGACATATTTTACACGAACAGCGTACAGGTGGAACGGTAACGCTTTTTTGATGAGTAAGAAACGGCTAACTTTCAGCATCGCGGACCCGTCGGCACCACCGCTCGAGAACTATGGCGACAAAGTCAATAATCCACCTAAAGGTAAGAAATAGCGTACTACGGCCTAAAGGCGGTTGCGGAATTGCAGGTCGCCGCAGTGAAGTGAGTGCCCAAGCTTGCGGTTGCGGCCTTTAATAGGCCATTGTTCGTCATGCAGTACCGCTTGGCGCCGGTCTGCGCGAGCCCGCTTGTCGTCGCAGGGATCGCCGAAAGAATGTATGTTGCCTGGACACCAGTTGCGGGCACAAACGCGGTCGTCTGGATCCTGAATCTATATCCCGCTTTTGCCGTATTGGTGGCCGGATTACCGCCTACATTTACATTATTGGCGGCCGCTACCGAGCGGTCGATCAGGCGCTGATTATAAAGCTGCGCCGCGGTTCCGTAGTTGTTATTACCCGTTGAGGTTTGATATACCGCTTGAGCACCACTGATCGCTCGCAGAGCACTCAGAGCAGAGGCCTCATTCGATGCACGCCGCGATGCCAAAAGATTTGGGATCGCAATAGCGGCGACCAGGGCGATCACTACTACGACGATCAGAAGCTCGATGAGTGAGAAACCTCGATTCTTGTTGATCCGTTTCATTGCCGTCTCCTTTAGGTACATCCCGTGCAGGAGAACGGATGCCCGCATTTTGCTAACAAGTATCGTGCCTAAATTCGCTTGTGAGGGTTGTTTAGCTAAGTGTTGTCGTAACAGAAGTTAGGGTGAAATGGGCGTTGTGAGATCGATCTTGGTTTATGAGAAAGACACCAAAATGACAGCAATTTGACATCCAAAAAGTGACAAAAACTGTCACATCTCGGCAGGACCTATTTGGTTTGACGGCGGTAACCAGTTCGGGATCGAACGACCGTATCGAAGCGCGAAACCTTTACCTTTAGACTGTGAAAGATACTTTCACCTTCCTCTTCCGGCGGGTAGAAGCCGAGGCGATACTGAAAGCGAAGCTCTTCGACGATCGAGTTGAATGTGTTTTTAATTTTGCCGTCCTTGCTCGTAAAGAATCTACCGGCTGTCGTATCTGACATCTCTCGTAGAAACGCCTCGGCATCTTGGTTCATCCGCTCGATCCGCTCGATGCGGCGCTGATTTTCGCGGCGCTGCGGAGGAAAGCGTCCGCCATAAATCCCGCCACGGCCGCCGCCGGGAAACGGGAACTGGCGCAATGCATTGCGCTCGTCCGTTTTGAACATCACGGTGTAAACCAGCGTATCGCTCTCCTCAAGCGAATAGAGCAAGTCGGCCTTGGAGATGCGGCTGCCGGCATCCTTGCCGTCGGTCAGAACAATCACTGCCTTTCGACCTTTGATGCCGGCGAAGGTTTGATTGATCGTCTGATAAGCCGCGTCTCGCAATGTCGTGCCGACAATACCGCGAGGGATCTCGGCCTCGTTGATCGCTCTCTTTAGCTGTTCCTGATCAGCCGTAAGTGAGCTCAAAATGTGAACGTCGTAGTCGAAGCTAACGATTATTGCCCGGTCGTGCAGCCTCAAAAGTTTTATGAAGGCCTTTGCAGAATCCTTGATATCATCGAGCACCGGTCGTGTACTCTGGCTTGTGTCGATCAGCAAAGCGACGTTGATCGGCTCTTCAGTAGCGGCGAAGAATTCAATATTCTGCTGCACTCCGTCCTGCAGCACAATAAAATCAGCCTTTGTTAGGTTTGGAATATACCGGCCGTTGCGGTCGCTGACGATCGTTGGCACACTGACCAATCGGGTCTCGATCTTTATCGTTTCGTCCGCTGCTTTGTCCTGACTAAAGGCGCTACAGACACCGGTTACGAGGATCAAACCGAGTAGGGCGGTGAGCTTGTTTAGCATAACAATTATCTAGTACATGACCTTAGACGTTGTTTAAGCGGAAAAAGTCGCAATTATGAAAGGTTGTGATGATAATCACTTTAGCTCCTGGTCAGGCAGCTTATCCTAAGGCAAACGCTTTCGACGAATCCGATTGTTGACATTCGCCGATGAGGGCGTAGCGTGCGGATTCGCCGATCTTATGAATGGGAGAACAGCTTATGGAAACCAATACCCTCGACCGTATCCAATTCGCCTTTACTGTCACTTATCACTATTTGTTTCCAATGCTGACGATGGGACTGGCGCCGATCATTGTCGTTTTTAAGACTCTGGCGATCAGGAAAAAGGACGAACGCTGGAATGAGGTAGCCCGCTTTTGGGGCAAAATTTTCGGCATTACGTTTTTGTTTGGTGTCGTGACCGGCATTCCCCTGGAATTTCAGTTTGGCACCAACTGGGCGGCATTCTCTAAATATGCGGGCGGCGTCATTGGCCAGACTCTGGCGATGGAAGGCATGTTCGCATTCTTTCTCGAATCCTCGTTCATCGGCCTGTTCCTCTTCGGCGAGAAGCGTCTCGGTCAAAAGCTGCACTGGCTCTCGGCTTTTCTGCTCTGCGTCGGAACCTGGCTGTCAGGTTGGTTCATCATTGCGACGAATGCCTGGATGCAGCACCCGGTCGGTTACGAGAGGATGGCAGACGGATCGGTTCAACTAACCGGCTTTTGGTCGCTCGTTCTCAATGAATGGGCGGTTTACCAATATATGCACAACATGGGCGGAGCTGTAGTCGTTGGGGCGTTTTCCGTGTCGGCGCTCGGAGCCTTTTATATACTTTCAAAGAAGAAGACCGAGTACGGGCAGATGTTTGTTAAGGTCGGCGTGATCGTCGGCTGTATCGCGAGTATCTGGATGCTCTTTCCATCAGGTGACCTGCAGGGACGCATGGTAGCTGAACACCAACCCGTCGCGCTAGCTGCAATGGAAGGTCTTTATGACACTAGAGATGGAGCCCCTCTCGTTCTTATCGGTCAGCCCGACATGGAAAAACAGCGTCTCGATAACGCGATTCATATCCCGAACATGCTGAGCTTTATCACCTACCAGCGTTGGGATGCCAAGGTTCGCGGGCTCAACGAATTTCCAAAGGAGGATCATCCGACCAATGTTCCCTTGCTTTATTATAGTTTCCACATAATGGTCGGCTTGGGCACGATATTCATCGCGATAATGGCGATCTCGGCGTTTTGGCTGTGGCGAGGCTGGTTGTTTGACGCAAATTGGCTGCTCTGGATCCTAATGCTTAGCTTTCCGCTCCCGTTTGTCGCGAATACGGTCGGATGGGCGGTCGCCGAACTCGGCCGCCAGCCTTGGCTGGTCTACGGACTTTTTCGAACCGAACACGGCCATTCGCCGATGGTCTCGGGCGGCAATGTGCTGTTTACACTGCTCGGATTTGCCGGAATGTACACGATTCTGTCCCTGCTTTATATCTTCCTGATGCTGCGACGGATCGAGCACGGTGTGGATGAAATGGGATCTGAGGTCATCGAGAAGACGGTTTGAGGAGGGCGAGATGGAAACTGTATGGTTCATGATAGTTGCGTTTATGTTGGTTTGTTATGTCGTTCTTGATGGTTTCGACATCGGCGCAGGGATTGTCCACTATTTCGTTGGCCGCACGGAAGACGAACGTGCTGCGACCCTAAGCGCGATCGGTCCGGTCTGGGATGGTAATGAGGTTTGGCTTCTTGCCACAGGCGGCACGCTTTATTTTGCGTTTCCGGCGTTGTATGCAGCCGGTTTCAGCGGATTCTATTTGCCTCTGATAATGGTTTTATGGTTGCTGATCGTGCGTGCCGCAGGAATTGAGCTTCGGCATCAACTCGACAATCCATTGTGGACGCGGTTTTGGGATTTTGTCTTCTCATTGTCAAGCATTTTGCTGGCGATATTCTTTGGTGCGGCTTTGGGGAATGTCGTTCGAGGTGTTCCGCTAGATGATACCGGTTATTTTTTTGAGCCGCTATTTACCGATTGGAGCACAACCGGTGCGACCGGCATTCTCGATTGGTTTACAGTACTATCAGGTGTGGTTGCCTTTGTTGCATTGGCCGTCCACGGGGCGAATTATCTGGCACTTAAAACTGACGGTCAAATGAATGCCCGTTCGAGACGTGTCGTTGGTGTTGGTTGGCTCGTGCTTGTTCTTATGACTATCGCGAGCCTTGCCGCCGTGCTGTATGTGCGGCCGACTATTCTCGATAACTATTACTACTTGCCCGTCGGCTGGCTAATTCCGATCGGAGTCGTTGCTTCGCTGGCAGGTATAAAGTACTTCAATATGAAAGGCGATGATAAAAAGGCATTTCTCGCCTCGTCCGTATATCTTGCAATGATGCTCGGTGGTGCGGTTTACGGCTTGTATCCAAACGTACTGCCCGCACTCGATCCGGCATACAGCCTCACCATTCACAACGCAAAGGCAGGAACTTATGGCCTCAGCGTCGGATTGATATGGTGGACGATAGGTATCATCATCGCTCTTGCGTATTTCACTTTCCTTTTCCGTACTTTTAAGGGAAAGGTCGCGGTCGGCGACCCACACTAGATCAAAAAAACAAAGTTAGCAGCGCGGGCGGCCACCAGGAACACCAGGACCGGCCTCTACTCTGTCATTCTACTACTTTGCAGAACAAAGTACTTGACAGATCAAACTACTTGATATAGGATGGAGAGACTATGGCAAAAACGAATGCTGTGAGACACACTGACGAGCCGGGCCAGCCGATCAATTTGGGCGACCGTGCCATCGACAATCTCGAGTTTATCCGCGAGACGATGGAGCGGTCGACGAGTTTTACTGCCGTACCAGGATACGGCGGGATGCTGATGGGCGTGACCGCCCTGGTCGCTGCGTATATTGCGGCACAGCAGGTCTATCTTCGCGGCTGGTTCATCACGTGGCTCGTCGAGGCGGCACTCGCCTTTGCGATCGGGCTGCTCGCGATGTGGCAAAAATCGCGGATAGTAGAATCCTCGCTGCTTTCTACGCCCTCAAAGAAATTCGCACTGGGCTTTGCCCCGCCGCTCATCTGCGGTATTGCGATTACGCTCGGGCTTTGGCGTTACGAACACTACGAGATGATGGCTCCCGTCTGGATGCTCTGCTACGGGGCCGCGGTCATTTGCGGCGGAGCGTTTTCGGTACGGATCATTCCGGTGATGGGATGGGTTTTTATTGTGCTCGGAGCGGCGGCGTTCGCCATGCCGGCCGGATCTGGAAATTATCTGATGGCAGCGAGTTTTGGTCTTGCGCATGTGATCTTTGGGGCGATCATCGCGAGACGCTACGGCGGTTAGCGAAATGCGGCATAGGATCGAGGACCACGTTATGCAGGATGACACAACAAAATTATTGAAATCGGTCAAGTACCTGGTTGCGGCGTTCGGAGCCTTAACTGCGCTCGGGGTCGCGACATTGATGTACATCTCGTGGGATAAAGACGAGGACATTACAGGCATCGTGGTTCCGGCGTTGTTACTGGCTATTATCTCGCTGTTTGTAGCGATAGTAGCCGCCGGTTTCCAAAGGAGCCACGCGCAAACTATTGAAGACAGACAGTGAACAATATGAAGAACATTAGACTGATCGGAATCCTCATAACAGTGGCAGTGCTGCTTCTTGTTCCATTCATCGCCATGCAGATCGGAGTAGACGGCGTTAAATGGACCGCGATCGATTTCATCGCAGCTGCTATCATGCTGCTCGGAGCAGGGTTGACGATCGAGGTTGTGCTGAGAAAGGTCAAGACAGCACCCGCTCGTATCGCTTTCTGCGGAGTCATACTCGCGGGCCTGGTGTTGATATGGGGCGAGCTTGCTACGGGCTTCTTCGCGGAAAAACTCACCGGTCGCCGGCCGGCAGAACGGCAGAATCGCTAAACGCAATGGCAAAGAACCTGGCAATAAGCAAAAACGAAGAGCCGCAGCGGCTGAGGGTTGCGCAGGCGGCTGAGCACGTCTCGAATGACCTCGACAAGGTCATCCACGAGCGAATGCGGCTCGGTATTGTGTCGGCACTGGCAGCAAACGAAAAGCTGAGCTTTACCGAACTAAAAAAACTCCTCGACACCACCGATGGCAACATCAGCGTCCACGCCCGCAAACTCGAGGACGCAGGTTACGTGACGCTTGAGAAATCGTTCAAAGGAAGGATGCCTTTGACGGAATACAGGATCACGAAAGACGGGCGAAAGGCGTTGACTCGGTATTTGGATCATATGGAGGCCCTCATTCGAGCGATGAAAAATGTATGAGAGAATCAGGAACAAAACGCCGGGTCGAGCGTCAAATAGATTGATCGAAAGCAGACAGAGTCCAGGAGTTTTATGAACGCATCAAAGGTAGCCGAAGCAGAGCGGGTGTATTACAGGTTCGAGTCTCGCGACGACGCTCCACCTGAAACTGCGATATCATTGCCGTCGCTTGACAGCTACACCAGTGAGCCGATAGTTGAAGCAAAGTTTTGGCGAAGGCAATTCGGCCCGACGGTTACGAAGAAGCAGCGACGAATGGATTGGTTGTTTGGCGTTTTCCTGCCGCTGACTTGTTTCTATTTTGATCCTATCGTTTTCCGGGAAAGTTTTTCTTTCGATTTTGAGAAGGGCTCAGGCTTGCTCGGCAATTATCGCGACATTGCTTACGGGTTTTGTTTTGTTTCGATCATGACGCTCGCGGCATTTCTTCTTTTCGGCGAAAAACTGAAATGGCTGAACGGCGTGGTCGCTGGCGTGTTGTTTGCGTCGGCCCTCGCAGCACTCGCGATCGGCGTCGTGCTCTTTCCATTCAGCTTGCTGGGCCTTGTTTTCTTTATTGGCATTTTAGGCTTTACACCGCTGTTTACGTCAGTCGTTTATGCGCGAAACGCGGTGCGGGCGACGCGGGTGGCTCGGCTTTTTTTCGACAAAGTCACGTTAATTCACGTCGCGGCACTGATTGGTGTGGCGGCATTGGTAATCCCATATATTTTCGGCAGGTAATATGAACGAGACAACAAAGACGGGCCTTAATATCATTGTGGCGGCGATCGTCGTCGGTGTCGCGGGTGATCTTTTGCTGCGGGAGACGCCGTGGGGGCTGAACGTTCTGCTCTTTAACATCGCGTTTGTCGGCGGCATGATCTCGCTGATGTGGCGAAACGCGCCAGAGCAACTCAACCTTCGAACGCTGGCGCTGTTCGGCGCTCAGTTGTTTTTTGCGTCAATGTTCGTCTGGCGTGACGCGATCGAGCTGCGGGTTGCGGATACGTTTGCGATCATCGCGATATTGTCGGTGCTTTTCCTGCCAAAAATGAAAGTCGCAGCGTCGGTCGCGGGAGTATTTCATTATGTTGCCGGATTTGTGATGTCGGCCCTGCACGCGGTTGGAGCACCGTTTGTGCTTATCTTTGCCGATGTCGAATGGCCGTCGATACCAAATACCGGCTGGCGAAAGCACGCGTTCTCGACGCTTCGCGGCGTGGCGATCGCAGCTCCGCTCGTCATCATTTTTGGAGCGTTGTTTGTGGCGGCTGACGCTGCATTTGAAGGCGTCGTAAAACGGATGTTCAACTTCGAGGCCGACGAGGTGTTTAGCCACATCCTTCTATTTGGCATATTTTCGTGGCTGACGGCAGGTTATCTTCGCGGCGTACTGATCAGTTCCTCGATGATCCCCGACGCGGCGGCTGCGGTGGTTTCAAGTGTTGTTCCGCCCGCGAAGGAAAGTCCTGTCGAACGCGTGAAAGCCGAATCCGGCGAATACCCCGTCACCTTGCCCGACGACCGTACCATTCTCGAACACATCAACATCTCCGACCCGCCAAATGAAGAAGAGGCAGAAACACGACCGGTAGGGAGTGTGCCTTCTTACGACGAGACATCTAGTCAGAAAGAAAAACCATGGAGCTGGGCCAACATCGACAATTCCGCCCTTCCCGCCTCGTTCACGTTGGGCACGGTCGAGATCGCGATTATTCTTGGGCTCGTCAATCTGTTGTTCCTAAGCTTTGTGATCGTGCAGGTGCCGTATCTCTTCGGTGGAATGGAGTTGGTGCAGAACACGCCGGATTTCAAACTCGCCGAATACGCCCGCCGCGGTTTTGGCGAGCTCGTTGCCGTCGCCGGCCTCGTCCTGCCAATGCTGCTCGCGACGCACTGGCTGATCCGCAAAGATGCTCCGCTTGCTGGAAAGCTCTTCAAGATCTTCGCCGGTATTCAGATCGCCTTGTTGTTTGTGATCATGGCGTCGGCCGTCCAGCGGCTTGTCCTGCTCACCGGCAATCTTGGTTACGGCATGACGACGGTTCGGCTCTATCCGTTGATCTTTATGAGTTGGCTCGCGATCGTTTTTGTCTGGTTTGGGGTGACTGTGCTTCGCGGATACCGGCAATATTTTGCGTGGGGTGCGCTATGGTCGGCGATGGTCGTTCTCGGAGCGACGCATTTCTTGAACCCTGACCAGTTCATCGTCAAGACGAATATCGCTCTCATGCAGCAGGGCCGCGAGTTTGATGCGGTGTACAATTCTCAACTCAGCGACGATGCCCTGCCCGCTCTTTTCGAAGCGATCCCCGAAATGAGCGACCGCAACCGCGAGACCGTGATCTACCGCCTCGCCTCGCGATATTGCAAAATGCCGGATGAGCGCGATGTCCGCAGCTTCAATATCTCGCGGTCCTCGGCGTGGTCGATGATTCAGGCGAACAGCGCATTTGTCGAGACTCTCGGCGGCTGCGAGAAACGCGACCAATTCAGGCAGAAGCATTTTCATGATTTCGATTAGACGAATTTTCTATGGTGTCCAATACTAATGAAATGCAGAAGCCCGCGCGTAAGCAAGGGCGATACACTCGACGTTGAATGTTACGTTCTCTGCTAACGTGCGGGCTTATGCAACCGGAACCACGAGATCGGGATACCGACGATTTTTCTTGAAATGGGCTGTCGCGTTGCTTAGTATTTAGTCGAGGTTGTCTTCAAGAATATGCCACTCGATGCACCCCAAAAACGCGACCTGGTCCGCGAATATCTGTCGTATTGCCGCGTCGAAAAGGGCCTCGCGGCGAATTCGATCGACAGTTATGCGACCGATCTCGGCAAGCTCGATGCTTGGGCGGCGAAGAACGAGCTTGATCTGCTGACGCTCAGGCGCAACGATCTGCGTGAGTGGCTGATCGATCTCGGCGGCGGGAGCTTGTCCGAGAACTCGAAACGGCGTCTGATCAGTGCGGTTCGCGGATTTTACAAGTTCTTGATGTTCGACGGCCATGTGGACAAGAATCCGGCTGAGGATCTGGTCTCGCCGCAAAAGGGCATCTATTTGCCGCGATTTCTCAATCGAACCGAGATCGAATCGCTGCTAGCTGCTCCTGATACATCGACAGAGACGGGCCTTCGCGACAGGGCGATCCTTGAGGTCATGTATGCTTGTGGGCTGCGTGTTTCCGAGGCGGCGAATGTCCGGATCAACGACATCTATCTCGACGCTGGCATTCTCACAACGACCGGAAAGGGCAGCAAGACACGCCGCGTGCCGATTGGCGCCAGTGCGGTCGAATGGGTCAAGAGTTACCTTGCCGTGCGTCGCAAGAAAGAGAATATCGAGATCGACCATCTTTTCGTCACTCCCGCGGGCTCGCCGATCAACCGGCAAAAGATCCACGCGTTCATCGCCGAATACGCCACTCAATGCGGCCTCGAAGGTGTTTCGCCGCACACCCTGCGACATTCCTTCGCCACACACCTCGTCCAAAACAACGCCGACATCCGCAGCGTCCAACAAATGCTCGGCCACACCGACATCTCGACGACACAGATATACACGCACATCACGAGTACGCAGCTCAAGCGAAATTACGACCGGTTTCATCCACGGTCACGTTAGCGTCGGACCGTCGCCCTGCCAGCCCGCGTATTTTGCGATCTTTGCGGAAAAAAGAAGATCTCGCGCAAAAGCTCGCCAAGGACGCAAAGGAAAAGCCGCAAAAGGGGAAATTCTCAAGAATCTAGCCACAACTCTGCAGCTATGGTATCGTTATTTTTACCAAACAATATGAGAGATCCGGTAAAACAACCTGCTGTCGGAGAAGTGTCTATCGACGCTTCGCGGCGAGATTTTCTTAAGAGATCGGCGATTGCAGGCGTCGGGGCGGCGGCCTTGAATGTTGTCCCCCCGGCGTCAATGCTCGCGAGCGAACCAGTCGTCATCGATGGTGTTCCGATCGAGCGGGTTAATGATCTCAAGCTGAACATCAACGGCAAAGAGTACGTTTTGTCGGTCGATACGCGGACGTCGCTACTCGATGCACTTCGCGAACATCTCGACATGACCGGCTCGAAGAAGGGTTGCGATCACGGTCAGTGCGGAGCCTGCACAGTGATCATCGATGGCCGTCGAACTCTTTCGTGCCTGACCCTGGCGGCGATGTGCGACGGCAAAAAGGTTACGACGATCGAAGGGATCGCGACCGGTGAAACACTACATCCGATGCAGGCGGCGTTTATCGAATACGACGGGATGCAGTGCGGCTATTGTACGCCGGGACAGATTTGCTCGGCGATCGCGATGCTCGAGGAAGCAAAAAAGGGCGACGCGAGCCATGTGACGGCGAACGTCAGTTCGATCGCCCGCGACCAAAAACTGACAAAAGAGGAGATCCGCGAACGCATGAGCGGCAACATCTGCCGCTGCGGAGCCTATCCGAATATCGTGGATGCCATTGAAAATGTCCACGCAGGTAAAGGAGGCAAGCGATGATCAAGCCGTCGGACCGCGGGCTGCCAGCATGCCAGTGCCATCTGTCTTCTTTCTGGTTTTGTGCTGAGCCCGATGCCATCCACACGCAGGCTGGCAGCCTGCGATCCGACAAGGGGGGCAAGTGATGAGATCATTTGCTTTCAAGCGAGCCGCCGATCCTGCAGAGGCAGGTAAGATCATTTCTGCCGAACCGAATGGTAGGTTCATTGCCGGCGGGACGAATCTCGTCGATCTGATGAAGGAAGGCATTGACGAACCGTCGATGCTAGTCGATATTTCGCGGCTTTCGCTGTCTTTGGTAAAGGCACTGTCTGGCGGCGGCGTTTCGATCGGAGCCTTGGCTCGCAATGCGGACACCGCCAATCATCCGCTGATCCGCCAGAATTACCCACTTTTAACGCAGGCAATTCTCGCCGGTGCCTCGCCGCAGATCCGCAATATGGCTACCAACGGTGGCAATCTGATGCAGCGAACTCGCTGCCCTTACTTTTACGACCTCGCTACGCCGTGCAACAAACGCCAGAGTGGCAGCGGTTGTCCGGCAAAGGACGGTGTTAACCGCAATCATGCGATCCTCGGCTGGAGCGACTCATGCGTGGCGACACATCCTTCGGACATGTGTGTGGCGTTGGCGGCTCTGGACGCGATCGTTAAGATTCGCGGCGTAAATGGAAGTGAGCGGTATATCAAGTTTACCGATTTTCATCTTTTACCGGCTTCGACACCGGAAAGGGACAATTCGCTCGCTCACGGCGAACTGATCACTGCGATTGAACTGCCGAGACCCGCATTTACAACCAGATCGTATTATCTAAAAGTCCGCGATCGGGCGAGTTATGCGTTCGCCCTCGTGTCGGTTGCTGCAGCTATCGAGACTGCTCCCAATGGAACGATCAAGCTGGCGCGCATCGCGCTTGGCGGCGTTGCCCACAAACCGTGGCGGGCCGTTGAGGCGGAACGTTCTCTTGTGGGAAAGCGTGCTGACGAAGCGGCATTCAAACAGGCGGCTGAGATCGCGATGAAGGAAGCGAGACCGCTACGGGACAATGCGTTCAAGGTAAACCTTGCAAAGCGCTCGATCGTCCGTGCTCTCAGCAACGCAAATAAGGGAGGCGCGACAAAATGATAGACGACGACCTAAAGGGCCAACCAAGTCGTGTCGACGGTCGCGCCAAAGCCACTGGGGCGGCGAAATACATTGCGGAACATCGGTTTCCGGGCATGACTTACGGCTACCTTGTCCAATCTATCATCGCGAAGGGCAAGATCCTCGATATCGATTCGACCGAGGCCGAAAAGCAGCCGGGCGTGATAAAGGTGATCTCGCATAAGAATGCACCGAAACTTTCGATCCCCGACCGCCCGATCCCGAAACCGTTCTACGCGTTGACGTCGCCGGAAGTTTGGTTCAATGGACAGCCGATCGCGGTCGTCGTTGCGGAGACCTTTGAACAGGCCCGCTTTGCGGCAAGTTTGGTCAAGGTCAGCTACGACGAGCAAAAGAGCGAGACGGATTTTCGTAAAGTAATTGCACAAGGCTTTACCGCCGGTCGCGATCAGGCTGATCGCGGCAAGCCGATCCAAGCGTTTGCCGACGCTGAGGTGAAGGTCGAGGCTGAATACACGATCCCGATCGAACACCACAATGCGATGGAACCGCACGCTACGGTCGCTAATTGGGAAAACGGAAAGCTCACTGTTTTTGACAAAACGCAGGGTATTACGGGTACGGTCAATTACCTCGCTGGCGCGTTAGGGCTCAAAGCCGCTGACATCAGAGTGCAGTCGCCTTTCTCTGGCGGTGCGTTTGGAGCGGCCTTGAGGCCAGGCCCGCAACTTATTATTGCCGTGATGGCCGCCCGCGAGACTAAGCGGCCGGTAAAGGTCGTGTATTCGCGTCGTCAACTCGCGACTGCACATGGCTATCGCCCAGAATCTATCCAGAACATCAAGATCGGGGCGGATAAGAGCGGCAAACTCAAAGCTATCATTCACGAGGCAGTCCATAATACATCGGCTCACGAAAATTTTACCGAGGGCCTTGTCGGCATTTCGCGCACTCTCTATGCTTGTCCCAACGTAAAAACGGTGGCAAAGATCGCGAGACTCGATCTGCAAACGCCGCTCTGGATGCGCGCGCCGGGAATGGTTTCGGGGGCATTTGCTCTGGAATCGGCTCTCGACGAATTGTCGTACAAACTGAAGATCGATCCACTCCAACTGAGGCTTATCAATTACGCTGAAACGGATCCGGAAAGCGGTAAACCATTTTCCAGCAAAGAACTGCGTGAGTGTTACAAGCAGGGAGCCGAGCGATTTGGCTGGAGCAAACGTAAGCCAGAGCCCCGCTCGATGCGTGACGGCCGCCTGCTGGTCGGATGGGGAATAGCAACCGGCACATGGGGCGCCGGGCAATCGCCCGCGTCGGTCCGCGTGACCGTAAAAGCTGACGGCACAGCACTTGTCGAGAGTGGCACGACAGACATCGGGCCGGGCACATACACAACAATGACGATCGTTGCCGCCGAGTCGCTAGGATTGCCGGTCGCAAAGGTCACGTTTGTCCTCGGTGACAGCGACCTGCCCCCGAGTCCTGGCCAAGGTGGATCGACCACGACCTCCAGCGTGGGCAGTGCGGTGAAGGAAGCTTGTGATCTGGTCATTAAGGAGTTTGTCGATCTCGCTAACAAGGATCAGAATTCGCCGTTTCGCGGAATTGCGGTAACGGATCTGGCGGTAGATGCGGGAACAATAGCGGTTAAGGGCAAGCCCGAAACTCGGGTTTCTTTCGGTGAGATTCTAAGACGAAATAATCTCGGCCATGTCGGCCTCATGCATCGCAGCACGCCAAATTCAGGCGAGCGAAGCAAATATTCCATCGCGTCGCATGGCGTTCTGTTTGTCGAAGCTAAGGTCGATGAGGATATAGGTACGGTGCGTGTTACACGAATTGTGCAGGCGACAGCGGCGGGTAGAATTGTTAATCCGAAAGGCGCACACAGCCAGGAAATAGGCGGAGCCGTCTGGGGAATTGGTATGGCACTGACTGAAAAAACCGAGCTCGATCATCGCCTTGGCCGCATTATGAATCCGAATCTTGCGGGCTATCACGTGCCGGTCAATGCCGATGTATCTGAGATCGAGACGATCTTTGTTCAAGAAGATGACAAAATAGTTAATCCATTAGGGGCAAAGGGCCTCGGCGAGCTTGGTTTGGTAGGCGTTCCAGCGGCGATAGCGAATGCGGCTTATCACGCGACTGGGAAACGTTTTAGAGAACTTCCGATCACTCCGGACAAACTGCTGTAGACGCAAAACTCAAAATACGCAAATTTTCGACTTGCGCTTCTCGGAGAGCTTAGATATCATTGGAAATTTGCTATTTGCCTCTGTTTAGCGCACTTAGCATCAAAGAAAGGAAGCGCATGGGTGGTCGAGCGGTCAAAGGCAACGGGCTGTAAACCCGTCGGGTTAATTCCCTACGTAGGTTCAAATCCTACCCCATGCACCATGAGCGGGAGTAGCTCAGTTGGTAGAGCGTCAGCCTTCCAAGCTGAATGTCGCGAGTTCGAATCTCGTCTCCCGCTCCATTAGTTGTTTGCAAGGCGATAAATGGAACCGGCCCAAGTAGCTCAGGGGTAGAGCGCATCCTTGGTAAGGATGAGGTCGCGAGTTCAAATCTCGCCTTGGGCTCCAGTTATTATTTGAATATTTTGAGAGGACTAAGAAAGAGATGAGCAAGGAAAAATTTGACCGCAGTAAGCCGCACGTGAATATTGGGACGATTGGGCACGTG
>CXWL01013514.1_pt1 | contig 26615 bp, 28 predicted proteins | sample 590931 | NCBI WGS metagenome assembly CXWL01 (sample SAMEA3498368, study PRJEB10139) | groundwater metagenome | biome: water well; material: biofilm material | place: Germany | collected 2015-04-27 | reverse complement strand
GTACTGGCGGGCGCCGCCGCCTGGCTGGCTTACGGCGCGTCGGCGGCGACGCGACCCGTGGCGGTGCAGGACAACCTCTTCGCTGATTCCGTGAGTTCGTCGGGCACGACGACTATCACGGTGGGTGACACCGTGGAGTGGACGTGGGGCGGCTCGAATCCGCACACCGTTTTTTCCACGACCGCCGAATCCTTCGACAGCGGCACCCCGCAGACATCCGGGACTTTCAGTCACACCTTCAACGCCGTCGGCACGTACGCCTACATTTGCGGGGTACACGGCAACAGCATGGCGGGGACGGTCGTGGTGCAGGCGGCGGCGGCAACTGCCACCAACAGCCCGCAGCCGAGCAACACAACCGCCGCCCAGGCGACGAATACACCGGCCGCTCAGGCGACGAGCGCGGGTACCGTGTCCACGTCCACTCCCGTGGCCGCGACGGCGAGTCCGGTTCCCGGCGCCTCCGCGACGCCGCCACCACCGGGCGCGACCGCAGCGGCTCCGACGCAGGCTCCCGCTGGCGCGCCGGCGAGTGCGGTGCAGGTTCCACGCACAGGCACGGGCGCGGGAGGCTCGGCTTCGGCCGGTGATGGCTGGCTATGGGTCGTGGCGGCGGCGATGGGTGGCATCGGCGGGATGGTTCTGGTGCAAGGTCGGCGGCGACGGGAGCTCTAAGGCGCTAGAACGGGCAGATCGCGGCGGCGTTATATGCTGGGTTGCCCGTTCCGAAGTCCCAGAAGGCGGCGTACTCGGCGTCGTTCGCCCGCAGGTCGTCGCGCACGGCGGCGCAGCCGACGCCAATTTCCGACTTGGCGGCAAAGCCCGCCTGGAAGGATCCGGCGAGTTGCGCATGCAGCGTGTTGGGAAGCGTTTTCGCGAGATCAAGGCGGGCGATGGCGGTCGCCGTATCGCCGCCGGCGATCAGGCGGGCGAGGGCGGCGCGATAGAAGGCGTAGGCGGTGAGCTCGGCGCGCTCGTTGGCCTCCGGTTTCCATTCCAGCAGCCCGGCGTTGTCGGCGGCGGTCAGGTATGCCGCCTCCGCGGCGGTGTACTCACCGGCGGCCAGCAGAGCATCCGCATCGACGATGTGGTGGTAGAGATAGGGCGACGGCCCAGCCACGGTTTCGCGCAGGGTGTAGGCGGCCCCGTCCCAGGCCCAGATCTCGCGACGGGGCCGCGCCGGGCCGGTGTCAGCCGTGCCGAGGTCGCCGCCCGTTGCCACTACTTCGCGAGCACCGTCGCCGTCTGTGTCTTCGACCATGAAGGTTCCGTCAGCAACACCGATGCCGTCGCGCGGTGAGACGAGTTCGTAGCTCCCCGCTGTGCCCTGGTAGACGAACGCGGTGTTGAGGCATCCCTCCGAGCCGCAGAACGCCGTGTGGTACACGAACTCACCGCCGGCATCGCCGTTCAGATCACCGGCGGCCACGAGCGGACTCAGCGTCTCGATGTCGGGCGGCGCCAGCTCGTACGCTGGCGTCTGGAATGCCACGGCGTATTCGCCGTCGGCGGGATCGAGCACGACGAGGCGGTACTGCGTGGTTGACGTTGCCGTTGGCGGCGCAAGCTCCTGGCTCACGACGACGAGGAGTTCGAGCGCCGCATCATCGTCGGTATTGGCCTGCAAGCAGCCGAGCGCCGCATCGAGGAGCGGCATCGCCCAGGTGTCGAACAGCGCGTCCAGGCAGGCATCTGCGGCTGAGGGGTCGGCCGCAAGGTAGGCGGCGATGGTAGCGGGGTAGGCCTCGAAGGAGGCCGGGCGGGGCGGTGGCGGTATGGTCTCGGTCGATGGGGCGCGCGTGGCGACGAGGGAGGCAGTAGGAACCGGCGTGGAGCGAGCACTCTGGGAGGTGGTGCAGCCAGCGGCGAGGGCTGCGAGCGCGAGGATGAGTGCGGCGTTCCTTGCCCGGATCATGCTTCAGACTACGCGATATGGAACGCGCGGCGCGAAGTTGGCTGTCGGGTGTTGCATCGCAACATGAGCCGCCGGTCGCAGCAGCATCAAGCTAGCAGCCATCACGATCGTCACGGGTGTCTGGCGATGCGTCATTCCTCAACCCTTCTGATACACAACCTCGCCGCCGATGACGGTCATCTCGATCTCGGTGTCGAGTAGCCGCATTGGGTCGGCGACGGCAAACGGATCCTGGGAGAGGACGACGAAGTCCGCATGATGGCCGAGGGCGATTCGGCCAAAGCGATCGGATTCCTGTACGGCGAGCGCGGGGCCGGTGGTGTAGTGACGGAGGGCCTCGCCGAGGGCCACCCGCTGGTCTGGATACCAGCCCGCTGGCGGCTCACCGTCGGCGGTGCGGCGTGTGACCGCGGCGTGCAGACCGGCGATAGGATCCATGGCCTCCACGGGCGTATCGGATCCGAAGGCGAGGTTGACGCCGGCCTCGCTCAGCGACGCGAACGCATAGGCGCCCCGGCCGCGTTCGCCCCACTCACGGTCGACCTTCTGCCAGTCGGCGGTCGCGTGGATCGGCTGCACCGAGGCCGTTACGCGGAGGGCGGCGAAGCGGGCGGCATCACCGGGCAGGAGAGCCTGTGCGTGTTCGATGCGGCGCGGCAAGCCGGGCGCGAGGTCCCCGCCGCGCTCGAAGAGGTCGAGCGCCTCGCGGTTCGCGCGGTCGCCGATCGCGTGGATGGCCGGCGCGAGGCCCTGTTCGAGAGAGCGCCGGACGTCGCGTTCCAGATCCGCTACCGGTTGCAGCGGAAAGCTGACCTCCGTCGATCCCTCGTACGGTTGCTCCATCCAGGCGGTCAGCGAACCGAGCGCGCCGTCGGCGAAGAACTTCACGCCGCCGATGCGGAGCATCTCATCACCATCACCCGTGGCGGCGTTTCGAGCGATCCATTCGTCGAGCAGTTCGTGAGCCAGGAACATCCGCACCCTCAAGTGCAGCTTGCCAGCGTCATTGAGCGCGTGCAGCGTCTGGTACTCGCCGCGCCCGATGTTCATCGCGTGGATGCCGGTGAGGCCGAGGCGGTGCGCGGCGGCGATCGCGCGCTCGGTGGTGGCGATGCGGTCGGACTGGGAGGGGTGCGGCATGGCATCCGACACGAGCTTGCTGGCGTTGTCACGCAGGATGCCCGACGGTTCGCCGTGCTCGTCGAGGTCGATGGCGCCGCCCGTTGGGACGGGAGTGGTGGCGGTGATCCCCGCGGCGCGCAAGGCGGCGGTGTTCACCCACGTGCAGTGTCCCGAGGTGTGGGTGAGCATGACGGGGTGGTCCGGAGAGACGGCGTCCAGCACGCGTCGATCGGGGAAACGCCGGTCCGGCCAAGAGTGCTGGTCCCAACCGGCGCCCGTCACCCACCCGCCCTTTTCGGTGCGGGACGCTCGCTCTGCGACGCGCCCGACGGACTCCTCAATGCTCGCGACGCCCTTAAGGTCTACCGACTGCATCGCCAGGCCGGTCCATAGCAGATGTACGTGGGCGTCCGTAAACCCTGGCATGACAAATCGGCCGCCGAGATCGAGGACTTCGGTTTCGGCGGGGAGAGCGAAGTCGCGTGGTGCGCCGACGAATACATAGCGGCCATCGCGCACGACGAACGCTGCTGCGAAATCGCCGCCGCCAGTCCAGACTCGGGCGTTTCGTACGACGAGATCAGGCATGGGTAGGAGATACCAGATGGCCGCTGGTGACGGAATGTACCAGTGGGGTAAGAAGGGGATAGCGGGCGAGGGCCGTGACCGCCGTCAGGACTTCGTCGCCCGCGCTGCCGTCAGGTCGGGGTGCCGAGCACGTGTCGGGTGGTGGCGCATATTGGGGTAGCAAAACGCCCGCAGGATGCGGGCGCAGCGTCTGAAATCATGGCGTTGTTCTCGGCGCGGGCTTAGCTCGGGCTGGCCTTCGTCGCCTTCTTGGGAGTGCGGGATTCCTGGACGGCCGTGGACTTCTGGAGCCGCTTGGTGAAGCGCTCGACGCGACCAGCAGTGTCGACGATGCGCTGCTGGCCGGTGAAGAACGGGTGGCAGGCGCTGCAGATGTCGACGTGCAGGTCTGGCTTCGTGGCGTGCGTCTCGAAGCTGTTGCCACAGGCGCAATGCACGTGGGATGCGACGTAGTCCGGGTGAATCTTCGCCTTCACGGGATCTTCTTTCTCTGTCGAACGCGATCTGTCGTACGCGGGATCTAGACTGCGGCGGCCTCTACTGGATACACGCTGACCTTCTTGCGGCGGTTCTTCGCGAAGTGCTCGAACTTCACCGAACCTCCGGCCAGCGCGTACAGGGTGTGGTCGCGCCCGACGCCGACGTTGCGCCCCGGGTGGAACCGCGTACCGCGCTGCCGCAGGATGATCGTCCCGGCGAGGACTATCTGGCCGTCCGAGCGCTTCACGCCCAGCCGATGGCTATTGCTGTCGCGGCCGTTTTTGCTGCTGCCGACGCCCTTTTTGTGTGCCATGGCTTACTCTGCCTTCTTTCGTGACCGCTTCGGCTTGGCCTCCGGTTCGGGGGCCGCGGTCTCGGTCGTCTCGGTCGTTACTTCATCGTCAACGGTATCGATCCCGGAGGTCTTGTCGGGGGCCGTCGCGACGGTCTCCTCTTGTACGGTCGCGGTTGCTGCCTTGCGCCCACGGCGGCCGGCGGTGGGCGCGGCGACCTCTTCTGCTTCCGGTGCGGCCGCCTGCTTCGGCTCCTGGCCCGGCAGGAGGATGTCGTCCACCACAATCGTGGTGAAGTGCTGCCGGTGGCCCGTCTTCTTGCGGTATCGCGTCTTCGCCTTGTACCGGAAGACGACGATCTTCTTCGACCGGCCCTGTTCGGCGATCGTCCCCATGACGCGCGCGCCGCTAATCGTCGGTGCGCCGACGGTCAGGGCGCCCTCGGCGTCCATGAGCAGGACATCGCCCAACTCAATGACATCACCAACTTCGCCGAGAAGGCGCTCCACCTTGATGGCGCGGCCTTCTTCGACCCGATACTGCTTGCCTCCGGTGCGCACAACGGCGTACAAGGGATCCTCCAGACAACAGAACGCCCACCGTTCGGCGGGCCGCTCATTCTAGCGGCGGCCCGGCGGGACTGTCAACGAAGCCGAATTGGCTGCGGTCGCAGTGTAGCAGAGGGCGCAACCGCACGGCCGCATAGAACACGAGGGGGCTCCCAGATTGGGAGCCCCCTGTCAAATCATTCTGAGTTCGCGCTTAGTGATCGGTCTCGCTGGCATCCAGCGTGATGTTCGATTGGGATCCCCAGGCTAGGCCCGGCTTGCCGAGGTTCGGCTGGGCGCCGGGAGCGGCGTCCGGGGCGTCCTGCGGCTCGTCTTCGACCGGCAGGGCAGAGGTCGGCGGCGGCTCTTCGAGGTCCAAGCCGTCCAAGACCCGCTTGAGGTCGTCGCCCTCGAGGTTCTCCTTGTCCAGCAGCACCTTCACCAGGGCGTCCAGCCGGTCGCGGTTCTCGATGAGCAGATTACGCGCCGTCTGGTACGCGTGGTCCACCAGTCGCCGGACTTCCTCGTCGATCTCTTCGGCTACCTTCTCGCTGTAGTTTCGCTGCTCGCCGATCTCTCGGCCCAGAAACACCAGTTCCTGCTTGTTACCGAAGGTGCGGGGACCCAGGCGCTCGCTCATGCCCCACTGTGTGACCATATTGCGAGCGATGTTCGTCGCCTTGCCCAGGTCGTTCGAGGGGCCTGTGGTGGCTTCGCCGTCCAGCAGCAGTTCTTCCGCGCACAGGCCAGCCAGCGCCGCCGCCAGCATGTCCTTGAACTGCTTGCGCGATCGTAGGTGCGTGTCTTCCTCCGGCATGTACCGGGTGAAGCCGCCCGCCATGCCACGCGAGACGATGCTGACCTTGTACGGCGGGTCGGAGTTCGGCAGAAGATATCCGACCAGCGCATGACCACCCTCGTGGTACGCGATAATCTCCTTCTCCTTCGGCGTGATCACGCGGCTCTTCCGTTCCGGGCCGGCGATGACGCGGTCAACAGCTTCGTTGAACTCGGACATCGCGATCTTCTTCTTGTTGTGGCGGGCGGCGAGAATGGCCGCTTCGTTCACGAGGTTGGCCAGATCGGCGCCGGAGAAGCCCGGCGTCTGCTTGGCCAGCACTTCCAGGTTCACGTCCTTCTCGAACGGCTTGCCCTTGGTGTGAACCTCCAGGATCATCTTGCGGCCGCGGCTGTCCGGTGCGTCAAGAATGACCTGCCGGTCGAAGCGGCCCGGCCGCAGCAGCGCCGGGTCGAGGATGTCCGGCCGGTTCGTGGCCGCGACGACGATGACGTTGGTGTTGGTGTCGAACCCGTCCATCTCGACGAGGATCTGGTTCAGGGTTTGCTCGCGCTCGTCGTGGGAGCCGCCGAGCCCTGCGCCGCGCTGACGCCCAACGGCATCGATCTCGTCGACAAAGACGATGCAGGGCGAGTTGCGCTTGGCCTGGTCGAAGAGGTCGCGGACGCGGCTGGCGCCGACGCCGACGAACATCTCCACAAACTCCGAGCCGCTAATGGAGAAGAACGGGACGCCCGCTTCGCCGGCCGTGGCCCGCGAGAGGAGCGTCTTACCGGTGCCGGGAGGGCCGACCAGCAGCACGCCGCGCGGAATGCGCGCGCCCAGCGCGACGAACTTCTCGGGATACTTGAGGAACTCGACGACTTCCTGCAGTTCTTCCTTGGCTTCGTCAACGCCGGCGACGTCCATGAAAGTCACAGTCGGCTTGTTGCCGGTGAACATGCGCGCACGGCTTTTGCCGAAGTTCATCGCCTGGCTGTTGGAGCCCTGGGCCTGGCGCATCATGAAGATGAGGATGGCGCCAAAGACGAGGATCGGCGCGAAGCTGAACAGTAGGTTGACGATGCTGCCGTAGCCTGACGGTTCTTTGTACTTGATAATGACGGACTTGGCGCCGTCGCCCCCGAGGATGACGCCGTTGTCCGTAAGAACCTGCTCTACGTCGGTGCTCTTCCCTACGCGCGACGTGTACTTCTGTTCATCGCCTTCAGTCTTGGTGATCTCAAGCTTTTGACCGTTGATCGTGATGCTCTTGAGTTCGCCTGCTCGGCCCCACGCGACGACGTCGGTGAACGGCACGGTCTTCGATTTTTCGCCCTTGTTGCCGAAGAAGGAGTAGACGATGGCCACGACGGCGACGAGAATAAGCAAGTAGATGAAGCTGTTGCGCAGCCAGCGTGAACTCATGTGAAGACCTTTGCCTTTATCTCGCTACACCCTTGGACGCAGGGGCGCGTTACTCAATGAGTATAACAGAGGTTCGATTACACCTGTTGCGGTCACGTTGCCCCTGTTGACGCCCGGGCTGACAACCCCCACAACCGTATCCGGGTCTGCTGTAGATACGCGTGAACTCCGATCAGCGGTCCATCGGGTGCCGCCTGGCCCACCGTGGAGTATCCACACGAATAGACGACGACCCAATCGGCACAACCCCTAGTCGTCGTCCGAGGCGAGCTTCCCGCCCTGGGCCCAATTCTCCCGCTCCACATCCTGAAACACGACGATCGTGGCCTCGGGCGTGGTGTGGGCGATGTTGGCCACGGCCTCGGTGATGGCCCGCGCCAACTCCTGCTTCTGGGCGTGGGTGCGTCCCGAGAACATCTCTACTCTCACAATCGGCATGAAACCTCCTGGCTGCATCGTCTGTCCGGCTGCCGGGCACTGTATCGCTGGTGGCGGTTGTGTGCTCTTCAACGGCGGGCTCCCTCAGTTCCATTGCTTCCTTGGCGACGTCCTTTCTGCTGCCGCTCGCGGCCGACGCCTGAGCCTGACGAGGGCTCGCTTTACACGGGCGGGCGCCGCGCGATAGCATCGGCGCGATGGGCATGTTCCGCGCCGCGCCCAGCCTGAATGCCGAAATCGCTGCATGGAAGCAGGGGTTCCGTCTCGTCGCCGGCGTTGATGAGGCCGGCTGCGGGCCGCTGGCCGGACCGGTGGTCGCCGGCGCCGTGATCCTCGACCCCGATCGCCCTCGGCAGTGGTGGTCCGACCTCCGTGACAGCAAGATGCTGCTGGAACCGGAGCGCGATCGCCTGTCCGCCCTGATCCGCGACGAGTGTCGCTGGGGCGTCGGCGTCGCCTCCCACGCCTTCATCGACGAGTACGGACTGACCGCGGCCCGCAAGCAGGCGATGAGCCGCGCCGTCGAAGCGCTGCCTGTGCGCCCGCACATGCTCCTCATCGACGCGATGTCCTTGAATCAGTACCGGCACCGCTCGATCATCCACGGCGACGCACTTGTGTGCTCGATCGCGGCCGGGGCGATCGTTGCGAAAGTCGCACGCGACGCGATGATGACCGAAGAGCACGGGCGCTACCCGCACTACGGTTTCGACTCCAACCGCGGCTACGCCACACCGGAACACAAGCGGGCGCTCGACGAGCACGGCCCCTGCGACATCCATCGCCGCCTCTTCGCGCCGGTGCGGGCGGCGCTTCACGCGCGCGGGATCGCCGTCGAGGGGAGCGGCCTTCTCGTCGAGGCCGAGCTGGAGGTGGATCTTGCCTAGCGAGCGCCAGCATCTCGGCGACTTCGGTGAGCGCACCGCCAGAGCCCATCTCGAAGCGAAGGGCTTGCGGGTGGTCGACCGCAAGTTTCGCACACGAGAGGCGGAGATCGATCTGGTGGCGATCGATGGCGAGCAGGCGGTCTTCGTTGAAGTGCGCACGCGGCGTGGCGCTTACGAAGGCATGGCCGCGCTCTCTGTCACGCGCACCAAGCAGCGCAAGCTGCTGCTCGCCGTCAACCATTACCTCGAGGCGCATCCCGAGTACGAACTGATGCCGCTCCGCATCGATGTGGTGGCGATTGAGTTGGATCAGGACGGCACGCTGCGGACCATCGACCACATCGAAGATGCGGTGCGGCCCGACCGCAGGTAGCTGGTTCAACAGACAACAGACAACAGACGACAGACAACAGACAACAGACGACAGACGACAGACGACAGACAACAGACGGAACTCGGTCTTAAGAGCCCCGAGAATGTAGATTCTGCTCGTGATCCCCGCGAACTGAAAACTGAAAACTCTGTAAACTCTCCCCATGCCCATCTATGAATTCGGTTGCCTGGCCTGTCGGAAGCGGACGTCTGTCTTCGTGCGCAGCGTGAGCTCGCCGGTCGCGGCGGTCTGCGAGCATTGCGGCGGCACGAATCTGCGGCGGCTGATGTCGAAGTTCGCGGTGCATCGCGCGGCGATCAACTTCGACGACGAGTCGTCGCTGGGGAGCATAGACGAGAGCGACCCGCGGCAGATGGCGCGCATCATGCGGCAGATGGGGGAGGAGTCGGGCGAGGGGCTGGAGCCGGAGATGGAGACGATGATCTCGCGCCTGGAGGCGGGCGAAGACCCAGAGGCCGTGATGGCCGATTCGGAAGGTGGCATGGGTGGCATGGGCGGGGACGACTTCGGCGACGATGAGTTTTGATCTCGCACCAGCATGCCGAAGGCGCGACTGCGTTGCACGGGCATGGTGCCGGGAAGCAGCACCGCGCGGGCTGGAAAGCCCGCGCTACGTGTCGGCCCGGCCCTTCCGCACCTCTGTTTGCGGCAATCGAAGCTGTGAACTGACCACTGACGACTGTAAACTCCCCCTGATGCCCATCTACGAATACAAGTGCAAATCCTGCGGGCGGCTGACGTCGCAGTTCTTCCGGAGCGTGACGGCGGAGAAGGCGCCCGCCTGCCAGCACTGCGGGGCGAAGACGGCCCGCGCGCTCTCCCGTTTTGCGCTCGGCCGCAGTCCTTCGTCAGCGAAGAGCGACTTTTCCGCACCGCGCTCGCCGGAGGAGTACCGGGATCCGCGGCAGATTGGGCGCTGGGTGGAGGACAAGTTCGACTCGTACGGCATGGATCTCCCGGACGGCGCGCGCGAGATGATCGACGCCGCTCGCGAGGGTGAACTTCCGGACGCGGTAAAGGATCTGTAGCGGGTCAGCTCGTCAGCGGGTCAGCTTGTCAGCAGGAGGTCGATCATGATCGACAGCATCGCCGGATTCCTCCGCTACTTCGACGCGGTACATCGCCGGGCGATGCGCGACATTGGTGCGCTGCCGGAGGCTGCGGACGGCTGGGCGCCCGCAGCGGGCGAAGGCGAGCAGGGGTGGAGCATCAACACGCTGATCGGCCACATGGCGGGATCCCGGCTGTACTTCGCGAACGCCTATCGGGGTGAGGGCTGGATCAGCCCGATGCCTCCAGATGTGAGTCGGCGCGAAGGCTGGCTGCCCGCCCTCGATGAGAGCGCTCGCCTGCTTTACGGTGTACTCGCCGAAACGCCGGACGCCTGGCTACAGCGAAGGGTGGCGATGATCGACAGCGACGGCGGCCTCTCGGGATGGCGTGTGCTGATGATGATGGTCGAGCACGACATCCATCATCGGTCGCAGATCGATACGTATGCGGGGCTCAATGGATGGCCGGTGCCGGACATCTACGGCCGCAGCGCCGAGACGATCGGGTCGCTACAGGATGCGGAGCGGGCGAAGCATTCGTGAGGCCTGGCTAGGTTGGTTCTGCGACGAACTCTGCATGGGACGGAGCTGAAGCTTCGTCCCTACGGCGATCTGGCGTTACACTCCCGACATGGCTGAAATCACGCACCAACTCGACAAGATCATGGAGGGCGTGCGGAGCGACTTCGCTTCGAAGAACAGCGCGCGCGAGAAAGCGCTGCCGCTCTGCCGGGAGGCGATCCGGTACTCGGCGAATGCGATTCGGGCGGTGCACCGGCACGAGTTCGAGGTGGCGCGAGAGCTGGCCGGGAAGGCGGGGGCGGCGCTGCGGGTGGCGAAGGAGAGCCTGGCCGATCACGCGGACATCTACTTCGCTGGGTTCGTGCACGATTCGCAGAAGGAGTTTGCCGAGGCATCGATCACGCTGGCGTTGATCGAGGGAGCGGAGCTGCCGACGCCGGCCAGCCTCGACGTGGAACACGCGGCCTACCTGAACGGGATGGGCGAGGCGATCGGCGAGCTGCGGCGGCACCTGCTCGACACGCTCCGCACCGGCGATATCGAGAGCTGCGAGAAGTGGCTGACGGCGATGGACGAGATGTACGGGGTGATGGTGACGGTGGACTATCCGGATGCGATGACGGGCGGTCTGCGGCGGACGACGGACAGCGTGCGTGGCATCCTTGAGCGGACGCGGGGTGACTACACGATGTCGTTGCAGCAGCAGCGGCTGGAGAAGAAGATCGACCGCATGAACACTTAGCTCCGCAACTGAACCCGCAGGGGGTGCTTGGTGGGTCGGCCTAAGACGATCATCGTGGGCGTCGTCGGCGTCTTTGTCCTGGTTCCCGCGCTAATGCTCGTCGGCTGTGCTGTGATTTTCGTGAAGCTGCTCGCTTCTGATGGCATATTCAACCTCAACCAGTTCGTAACAACCGATCCCACGGGCGTACTCCTGCTGGAGTCGCCACCGCCGTTCTTGCTTTCCGATCCCCTAGTCCAACGCCTTGATACTGTGGCTGTGGTCCAATACGCGCCTCAGGGTCAAGATGGGCCTACGCTGAGGCTCACCGAAAACCTCAATCCCGGACCCGAGTTCCGACCTAACTGGCCTGTGGTCAATCCCGTTACTTGGCGCGAGGCATTCACCGCGGCGCCACCCGTCGCAAGTAGTTTTATCTACGAACACGGGGCAATGTTCCAATGTGCGGGCGCCATGTTCGAAGCAACTGCGATATGGTCTGCTGTCCCCGATCCAGCGGTGGAGGCCACTCAATTGGCCGAGATGGCGTCGGAGCTTGACAGGAGCTGTGCGGCATTCGTCCCGGCCACCGCGACACCCATGGCGTCCCGAATTCGTCCTTCGTGAACGAAACGGGGCGACGTAGCATTCACGGTGTTTGGCGTTGGCAGATCCGCTGCGATTTGGTCGTGAGATTGCCAAAGGGACGGACTAGCCAGCCTCGACATCCGGCCCTGCCTGCTCTGGATCCATCGACTCCGCGATCTCGTCGCGAATGCGGTCGATGAATTGGAACACGGGCATCGACTTCAGGTCCTCACCGGTGCGGGTGCGGACGGAGACGGCCTGTTCTTCAGCCTCGCGGTCGCCGACGACGAGCATGTAGGGGATCTTCTGCAGCTGGGCGTCGCGGATCTTTGAGTTCATGCGCTCGCTGCGGACATCGAGCTCGGCCCGAATATCGACGGCTCGCAGCGCCGATAGCACCTCGTGCCCGTAATCTATGTGTCGGTCGGCGATCGGGATGACCTTGGCCTGAATCGGGGCGAGCCAGGTGGGGAAGGCGCCGGCGTACAGCTCGATCAGGTAGGCCATCATCCGCTCCGTCGCGCCGATGACGCCGCGGTGCAGGATCACCGGGCGGTGCTTGCCGCTGTCCTCGCCGATGTACTCGAGTTCAAACTGGTTCGGCAGATGGAAGTCGATCTGGATGGTCGACATCGTCTCCTCGCGGCCGAGCACGTCGCGGATCTGGATATCGAGCTTGGGGCCGTAGAAGGCCGCTTCGTTGGGGGCCTCGACGAAGGGCAGGCCGAGTTCCTGCATCGCTTCGCGCAGGACGCGCTCGCCCAGTTCCCACATGGCGTCGTTCTGGACGTACTTCTCCGTGTTCGACCGATCGCCCAACGAGAGGCGGTAGGAGTAGTCGGTGATTCCGAGCGTGGCGTAGGCCCGCTCGACGAGCCGCATCACACCGGCGAACTCTGACTTGATCTGGTCCGGCGTGCAGAAGATGTGCCCGTCGTTGAGGTTGATCGCTCGCACCCGGCTCAGACCCCCGACAACGCCGGACTTCTCGTAGCGGTACATCGTGCCGAACTCGCCAATGCGGATCGGCAAATCGCGGTAGCTGTGCAGTTCGTTTTGATAGATCAGGGCGTGATGCGGACAGTTCATCGGCGTCAACACCAGCTCTTCATGCTCCAGCGCCATCGGCGGATACATACTGTCGCGGTAGTGATCCCAGTGCCCCGAGGTCTTGTACAGCTCCACCTTGCCCAGGTCAGGCGTGTACACATGCTGGTAGCCGGCGTCGCGCTCCTGCTTCAGCATGTATTCCTCCAGCAGGCGCCTCACCGTCGCCCCTTTCGGCAGCAGGAGCGGCAGCCCCGAACCGACGAGGTCGCTGGTCATATAGATCCCCAGTTCGCGTCCGAGTTTGCGGTGGTCGCGCTTCTGCGCTTCCTCGATGCGACTGAGGTAGTCGTCGAGCTCTTCCTGTGTCTCGAACATGACGCCGTAGACGCGCTGGAGCATGGGGCGCTTCTCGTCGCCGCGCCAGTACGCGCCGGCGACGCTGGTGAGCTTGAACGGTGCCACCTGGCCGGTCGTGTCGGTGTGGCGGCCCTGGCAGAGGTCGACGAACTTTGCGTGCTGGTACAGCGAGACCGTCTCGTCCGGAACGCCGTCGATGATCTCGAGCTTGAACGGCTGCTCGGCGAAGCGCTCGCGGGCGATGTCCTTCGCGACGTCGGTACGCTCGAACGGAATGTCGGACTTCACGCGAAAGATCATGCGCCGCTCGATTTCGGGAAGATCCTCGGGCGTCAACGGGCGGGGCAGCAAGAAGTCGTAGTAGAAGCCGGTATCGATGGGCGGGCCGATGGCGAACTTGGCGTCGGAGAACATGCCCAGCACGGCCTCGGCCATGATATGGGCAGCGGAGTGGCGCATGCGGTACAGGCGTTCGTCGCGGGGCAGTTCATCGAGGGACATAACGAGGACCTCCGAACACAATGAAACGCGCCACCGTCACAGGGACGAGGCGCGCTTCGTGGTTCCACCCTGGTTCCTCGCCCGCGTATGTTGGGCAAGCTCACTGGGCCGATAACGGGGCCACACGGCATCGTCTACGTCGGACGGGTTCGCCCGAGTTCGGGACGCGGCATCGCGGGGGGTGTTCACGTCTGGCCGGCGAGCGCTTGCACCTGGCGCGCTCTCTCTGGGGCCGAATCCTTGAAACGCTACTCGTCCCGGTCGTCACCGTTGGCGAAAAGCTAACACGTCGCAGACAGCCGCCGCAACTTGCAAGGGGGCAGCCCAGACCTCGCGCGGGGCGGGGATACGGTTGGGGGCAGGCGGAGATCCAGCGCTCACGGGATAACGGGACGTCAGGACGCAACTTTCGCGAGAATGTCCTGCACACACTGCGGCTTCTCCAGGGCATCCGGAAGCACAATTGCCGGAAGCTCACTGTGATCGAGGGTATAGACGGCCTGATCTTCGGTCTTCGTGTCTTCCGCTATGACTTGCCCTCGCCGAAGCAGTTGGGCGGTCTCGACATCAAACCAGTACCGGGATCTCCGCTCGCCTGTGGTCGGTACGGCTCCCTCGACGCTGCCAAAGTTGTAGTGGACTTCGAGGCCATGCACTCGCCGGCCATTCACGTCGTCGAATCCGATGTCGATCACGCTGGACCAATCGATATCGGCGGTGATGCGATCCCACGGACGCGGGTACTTGGAGGCTTCCGCTGCGGCGAAATCGTTCTGGAGCGCTGACAGAAGGTAGCGGTACGGCTGTGGTGTGCCGTCCGGCTGGACGCAGAAGAAGAGCACCTGCTGCGCAAGCGATTGTTTGCCGTCTTGGGCTTCAACCCTGAGGTATTGGCGGGATACCTGCGTCAGGCCATCTCTGCGGAAGACGTCAATGGCGACGATCGTTTGATTCGTCGCACGAAAGGTCGACTGGTCGAAGACACGGTTTACTTCCGTCTTGATGAGCGCGCGTTCTTCCTCCGTCATGTCGTCCCAGGACTTGCCGCCCAGGAGGTCCGCGGCGGCGCTCCGCTCGAGCTGCGGTCCCGGGCCGATGGGTGGCGGAGGCTTCACTGCTTCGTCAGACTTGCTGAGGCCACTGCCGCCGAGCACGGTGACAATGAGAATCGCCGCTACGGCGAACGCCACCAGCACGGCAGCGCCCAGCATGATGCGAACACTGCGGTCTTGCAGCATGCGGTCGAGCGCCGACGGTTCGAGGGGTTCGTCCCGCTGACCGCGCTTTTTCTTTCCCACTGTCCCTCACCGCTCCACAATCCGCCAGAAGCCTATCCTACTGTACGAAACGCGCCGAGCGGTGGCTGCATCGCATCATGGGACTTGACGGCGTTAGTCTTCCAGGGTGCTTGTATCGCCTTCCGGAAGCCCCAGTTCGCGCGCCTTCAGCAGGCGCCGCATGATCTTACCCGAGCGGGTCTTCGGAAGCGTCGTCAGGAAGTCGATCTCGCGCGGGGCGACACCGGGCCCCAGCTTCTTGCGGGAGAACTGGAGAAGCTCTCCGCGCAGCTTGGCAGAAGGTTCGTAGCCGTCCTTCAGGGTGACGAAGGCTTTGACGATCTCCATCGCCACCGGGTCCGGCTTGCCGATGACGCCCGCCTCGGCAACGGCTGGGTGCTCCAGGAGCGCCGATTCGACCTCGAAGGGGCCGACGAGGTGGCCGGCGGTGTTGATCACATCGTCGGAGCGGCCGACGAACCAGAAGTAGCCGTCGGCGTCCATGCGGGCGCGATCCCCGGTGATGTACCAGCCATTCTTGAACTTGCTGTCGTACATCGCCTGGTTGTGCCAGTAGGTGCGGAACATCGATGGCCAACCGGGCCGCACCGCGAGGTCGCCCTCCACGCCCGGCGGCTGAATGTTGCCTTCGTCGTCGATGACACCGGGCTCGATGCCCAGCATGGGCCGCCCCATGCTGCCCGGCTTGATCGGTAAGGCCGGGAAGTTGGCGACCATGATCGAGCCCGTCTCCGTCTGCCACCAGTTGTCGTGGAAGGGCAAGCCGAGGGCACGGCTCGACCAAACGACCGCCTCCGGATTCAGCGGTTCTCCGACGGACATCGTGTACCGCAGCGACGAGAGGTCGTACTTCTTCGGCACCTCATCGCCGGCTTTCATGAGCAACCGGATCGCCGTGGGCGCGGTGTACCAGACGGTCACCTTGTGTTTCTGGATCGTCTCATACCACTTGTTGGCCGAGAAGCCGCCTTCGTAGATCACCGAGGTGACGCCGTTCGTGTGCGGAGCGAACATGCCATAGGAGGTGCCTGTCACCCAACCCGGATCGGCCGTACACCAGTAGATATCGTCGTCGTGGAAGTCCAGCACGTACTTGCCGGTGGCGTAGTGGCCCAGCACGGCCTGGTGCACGTGGACGGCGCCCTTCGACTTCCCGGTGGTGCCCGACGTGTAGTGCATGACCGCGGGATCCTCTGGATCGGTATGGACGATGTCGTAGGTGTCCGGGGCGTCAGCGATGAGGTCGTTCCAGGAGAGTTCGCCCTCCTCGAGTTGGGGCTGCTTGCCGTGCTCCACGATGATGACGTGCTTAAGTTGGGGCAGGTTCGGGCGCATGATCGCGAGCTTGGCACGCTGATCGGGGGAGGTAACCAGCACCTTCGCGCCGGCGTCGGCCATGCGGTCGCCCGCGGCGTCTGGCCCAAAGGCGGAAAAGAGAGGGCCGGTCACACATCCGGCCTTCAGCGTGCCGAACACCGCCGCATACAGTTCGGGCACGCGGTCCATGAAGCAGAAGACGCGGTCGCCCTTCTCAACACCCAGCCTGGCGAGTACGTTGGCGAACTGATTCGACATCCGCGCGGCATCGGCGTAGGTGTAGTTCTCGATGCGGCCATCCTTGCCTTCCCAGATCCAGCAGAGCTTTTCGCCGCGCCCATGCTTCAGGTGGCGGTCGATGGCCTCATAAGCGATGTTCAGGCCACCGCCGGGAAGCCCGTCGAGTTCCTGGATGACGTCGGGATAGCGGAAAGCGGCGCGCTGCGCCTTGTAGTCGTGCATGTTGGGCCGCACGCGGAACTTCTCGAGCGGCGGCTTGTCGATGATGGGGTGGTCCATCGAGCACCTCGCGGCGTAACTGAGAGTCTGGCTCAGCTCAGGTGGCCTAATCTAGCGAACGCCCGAAGGCGGGTCAATTTGCCTTGATTGCCGAGTCCGCGATCCACAGATACGATGCTCCTCATGATGAAGTCGACCTTGTTGGTGGCGTTCGCCGCGGTTTGCGTCGTGACCGCGTCGGCGTGCGGAGGCGATAGCGTCGAGGCCCCACTCCCGGATCGGCTGACCGCGGAGGCCCCGGCTCCTTCGCCTACGCGGCCACCTGTCGGGAGTCCGTCGGCGGGTGCGCCTTCGGCGATACCGACACCGGCGCCGACGCTGCCTTCGAGCGTCCTCGGGCAGGTCAACGCGTTGGGTTCACTGGTGCTTGGCGACGCTGACGTTCCGCCCGGGTTTGTCGTGCAGCGGAGCGATCGGGCGCTGAAGGCAGATGTGGTCCAGGCACAGATCGCCATACCAGAGCTCGCCCTGTTCCTACGGGCTTCCGATCTGGCGGGGGCGTGGGGCGCCTTATACACGCGGACGGATCAGGCAGGCCAGGCCGGCATTAGCTCGCTGGTCTACCTCTTTGGGTCACCGGAAGGTGCGAGGAGCTTCGTCGAGGCCACCGGTAGCATCACTGACGCGGACTACGTGGGTGCGCTGGAAGTCGTCGAGGTGCAGGCGGACGATATTGGCGACGCATCTCACCTGTTTCGCTACCGGCTGCTCGACGGCCGGACGCTCGAGTACACGTGGGCGCAGGGCCAGCTCGCGGGGCAAATTATCCTCCGGTACACCGACGACACCGAAGCTCCGGACGATCCGATCACGGTCGTTGGCCTGGCGAGGACTCAGGCCGCGAAGATGTCGGCGTTCCTGCCCTGATCCGCCAGCAGCCCTGATTCGCTATAAAGAACCGAGACTCGCGAAAGACAGGAGACCCTGACCCATGCCGACCAAAGACGAGCGCGAACCATTCCACCGGGCGACCGTGGCCGAAGCCAAAGAGATGCTGCAGGACGATGGCGTGGTGGTGATCGACGTGCGGGAGCCACACGAGTACGCGGCCGGGCATGTGCCGAACGCCTCGTTGTTGCCGGTGAATAGCCTGTTCGCGCGGCGCGAAGAGTTGCCCAAGGACAAAAAGATCGTCTTCGTCTGCCAGGTGGGCTCGCGCAGTGCCCTTGCCGCGGAACTGGCGGCAGCGGCCGGGTTGCCGGCCGAGCGGCTGTTCAACCTCGAGGGCGGGACGGACGCCTGGAAGAAGGCCGGAGAGCCAGTCGAGTAGAACCGCCGCGAGATTCTCCACGCGACATGACCGCAGAGGCGCCGAGGACCTGTTGGGTTGCGGGTGAGGTTCTGCGGTCGTTGCCGCATGAGGTACAGCTCTTCGATTCGGAGGCTCGGCGCTCCGCCGGTACTGGTTGCTCCTCGGCGCCCTCAACCCCGTATGCAGCAGAGGCCTAGAACCTAGAACCTCCAACCTATAACCTCACGGACATGGACGGACGCGAACTTAAGGGCGTGGCGGCGATCTCGGGGCTGGGCATCTCGGAGATGGGGCGGGTGTACGGGCACGATGCGTCGCACTTTGCGGCGGAGGCCGTACAGCGGGCGGTGGCGGATGCGGGGCTGCGGAAGGACCAGATCGACGGGCTGCTGGTGAATCCGGGTGTCTCACCACTGGGCGGGATGGGCGGCGTGGGGCTGCAGAACTACCTGGGGCTGACGAACCTGCGGCTGTTGTCGAGCATGAACTGCGGCGGGGCGACGGCGAATGTGATGGTGCAGTACGCGGCGATGCACGTCGCGCACGGGCTGGCGAACCACGTCGTCTGCGTGTTCGCGGATGCGCCGCTGCAGCCGAACAAAGGCGGCGGGGCGGCGTACGCAAACATGGGCCGCACGACGCGGCCGTCGGGCATGGGCGGGCTGTATAGCGCCTTCGGCGTGATGGGAATCAACGCCCACTATGCGATCGCGGCGCGGCGGCACTTCGCGATGTACGGGACAACGAGCGAGCAGCTCGGCGCGATCGCCGTTGCGGAGCGGCAGTGGGCAGCGATGAATCCGCTCGCCGAACACCGCGAGCCGATGACGCTCGAGGATCACCAGGCGTCGCGCTGGGTGGCGGAGCCGCTGCACCTGCTGGACTGCTGCCTGGTCTCGAACGGTGGCGTGGCCGTGATTGTCTCGCGGGCGGAGGAGGCGAAGGATCTGGCGCAGCCGCCGGCGTACATCTGGGGGATGGGGCAGGGGCATCCGGGCGACATGCGGCGGCGCGGGTGGGATGTGGAGACGGAGACGGGGGCGCCGATGTCGAAGGAGAAGGCGTTCGCCATGGCCGGCATCGGCGTCGGCGACATCGACGTCGTGCAGGCGTACGACTGCTACACCTACACGGTGCTGGTGACGTTGGAAGACTACGGCTTCTGCGCGAAAGGCGAGGGCGGGCCGTTCGTGGCCGACGGCAAGCTCGGGCCAGGCGGGAGTCTGCCGACGAACACGGGCGGCGGCCAGCTCTCGGCGTACTACATGTGGGGGATGACGCCGTTGTCGGAAGGCGTGATCCAGGCGCGGGGTCAGGGTGGGGCGCGGCAGGTGCCAAAGCACGATGTGGTGCTGGTGACGGGCAACGGCGGGATTCTGGATCATCACGGTACGCTGGTGTTGTCGCCGCATCTCACCTAATGGAGATTCCCGACACGCTCTATCGTTTTGGCCTCGATTACGAGTCTGCAGAAGCCCTGGAGTTGGCATGCGAGAATGCACTCGCTCGCGGCTATCCGCACGGCATCTCGGTCAGGAGCGAGGGCCGTCACGACGCTAGCGAAGCAGAGCGCATCGATTTGGAGCTATATTTCACTGTGCTGAAGACCGGGAAAAGCGAACTGCATTTCACGTTGGTGCTTCCGCATCCGGTCACAGAAGAAGATGCACGGCATCTCAACGACGCACTCGGACGAAGGTTGGGATAGGCGATGGGTAAGGCCGCAATAGCCGCAGGGCCGTTCGCAACACTCCTCGATACGTCACGTAACGTTGTGGAGCGAATCGCCGCAACATCAAAGCTCGCCTCCGAAGACAGCCCGGCGGCGATCGAGGCGTTGACGCGCGTCGCGCAACAGATAGGTGTTCCTGCGGAACTCGCCACCGCGGTTGGCACTGCTCTCGGCCAGTTGTGCTTCCGGCGTGAGTGCGATGTCCACGAGCTTGATCTCGCGATGTTCTCGACTGAGGCGGATCGGGCGTACAACATCGAGATAGATCGCCTGCTACGTCTCTCTCCGAATGTGAAGATGCGGCGACCGGACTAAGGTCTGCTGGGGATCTTCGGAGTGAGATTGTGAACCGATTGAGCGCGTTCCTCGGCCTTTGTGTCCTAACCGCGATCGCAACGCAATGTCGGGGCGGGACCGCGGATCCTACTCCAACTGCGAAACCGGAACTAGGCAAAGCGAATTTGGTGGATGCGCTGTTAGGTCCGGAGCAAATAGGAATTGGTTGGACCCTCATAGCGCCTTTTGAGGCCGACCAGCGCTTGTGTACAAAATCCAATCCTGAGAGCTTGCTCGAGGCGGATATCCACTTAGCCGGCGAGAAGGTGTCACCGTCCGAATTCGCAAGGCCACAATTCTACGAACATATTCAGTTATTTCCACCTGATGTCGCTGAAGGCTACATGAACCATATTCGAAGCTCTTGCGGCAGCCTCGGGGCGGTCGATCTCCCCGCCCTAGGCTTGGGGGATCACGATATCGAAATCGTCTTCACCGGCGATACTGAGCTTGGAACCAAGGACACTCGAATAGCACTTCTCCGCCGTGGGAATCTTCTGCTTAAGATCACGTATCAGGGCGGAGCGGGCCATCCGCCCTTTCAGGAAGTCTTTGAGCGGGCGTACGATGCCTTCATTAGCCTCGCGGATGACTTCGATGAGCGCGATCCGGCTCCAACCGTTGAACCAGCCGCCCCCCGTACCTAGACCGAGGATGGTGATGTGTGGCCAAACCGAAGCCAGTCACTTGGGAAAATGTAGTACAGATGGTGTGCGCCTATCCCGGCGTTGTGACGAAGTCGAGCTATGGCACGCCGGGGATCTACGTCGGCAAGAAGTTCTTGGCGCGGCTGCGGGAGCCGGACGTGATGGTGCTGACGCCCGTGTATGAAGACGAGCAGCGCTTCCTGATGGAGACCTCGCCGGAGACGTTCTTTCTCACCGACCACTATCGTGGGTATCCGGCGATCCTGGTGCGGTTGTCGAAGGTGCAGCGGGGGCAGTTGGCGGAGTTGGTGGGGGAGGCGTGGCGGCGGTTGGCGGGGAAGCGAGTGATCGCGGAGTTTGATGCTCCTTGACGATTGACGATTGACGATTGACGACTGACCGACCGACGACCGACGACCGAGGACCGATGACCGATGACCGAGGGATACACCAAACCACTGCCGCAGGCCGACGACGAGTCGCGCGAGTTCTACGAGGGGGCGCGGCGGCATGAGCTGATGCTGATGCGCTGCCGCTCGTGTCGGGCGTGGCGGTTGCCGTCGCGGCCGCGCTGCCCGGACTGTTGGTCGACCGACACTGAGTGGGCGAAAGCGAGCGGGCGCGGGACGCTGTATTCCTTCGGGATCATGCACCAGAAGTTCCCGGGCTTTGCGGACGACGTGCCGTACAACTATGCCGTGGTCGAGCTGGAGGAAGGGCCGCGGATGGTGTCCAACATCGTCGGCGTGGCGAACGAAGCGCTGGTCGTCGATATGCCGCTGGTGGCGTTTTTCGACGATGTGGCGGAGGATACGACGCTGGTGCGGTTTTCGCTAAGTTCGTAGTTGGTAGTAGGGGACTTCATGCCAAAGTGGGTGCGTGGTGGGGTGCGGCCGAAGCCTGCGCCCGGAGTGATCGTCGATTTGCGGGCGTTCGAGTTGCATGGGACGCCGTACTACGCCGTGCTGTACCGGTTCGACGCGGACGCCGAGGCGGATCGGCCGCGCGAGACGCGGCTCTCGGCAGATATGGTGTACGCGGGGCCGGAGAAGGGCGATCGGGTGCTCATCACGCAAGTGTTGGGCGTCGTGGATCGGATTGAGCGCGCACCGGATGGCCCAGGGTAGTCGACACCGATCAGGTCTTAGGGATTGGACATGGCAGAGGGGAGGCGCCGCATTGGGCGCCTCCCCTCTTGTTCACCGTAACGTCCTCCCGGCTGCTAACAGCGACGGCCGAGCTGGCTGATGGCGCGGACGACATCACGCAGGGAGACGCGGCCATCGCCGTTGACATCGAACTGCGCGTTCTTGTCCCGTCGCAGCACGGCGTTGGCGATGAGCTTCACGTCGCGAATCGAGACCTTGCCGTCGCCGTTGACGTCGGCGCAGCGGTTGGACGGCCGCCGCGTCGGCTGCGGCGCGACGGTTGGCGTGCGGGGTACAACGGTGGCGCTTCGCGGCGGGCGCGTGGCGGTGACGGCGGGCGGGGTGGAGGTGCGGGCGGGGCGAGTGGCGGCGGCGGTGGGTGTTCGTGGTGCGCGGGTGGCTGTGCTCACGACGGGCGGTGTGGCGGTGCGCGCGGGGGTTGTCGCCGAGGCGGTTGGCGTCGAGACGGTGGCGATCTCTAACGTGGCCGGGGTACAGGTCGCTTCGACCGTGGTCAGGGGAGCACAAGAGCCAAGTTCGTTGATGAGATCGTCGTATAGATTCACGTCGCGCAAACTCAGAACCAGGCTTGATGCGGGCGGTTCGAGTGAGACGGTGGCGTCTGCATAGTGGACCATCGCGAGGGTGATGGCTGAACCGCTGGGAAGCACTTGCGCGTTCTGGAGTTGAGGATTGAAGCAGGAAATGAGCGAATCGTTATCCAGACCTATGGGCGTCGTATCGGCAAGGACCGGATCGCACTGCCAGCCGGCTCCGGCAAGCGTTGACTGGTTGAAGTCGGGGTTGCCATCGAGACCAGGAGGGCCGCCGGTTGATGGTAGGGGAACCAGCATTGGGAAGATCGAGTTGAGAACCGTAAAGTTGAAGGCTGCGAGTTTTGCATCGGTGCCGCTGTTGTTGCGCAGGACGATTCCCACGTCGCGTGGCTTGCCGACCGGGATAAGGCAGTACGCCTGCACGCCTGACTCATCCACGTCGCAGTCGACGGCCAGCTCGAATGCGGGTGCGGGGTTACAGGGCGGGCTGACAGACGGCGGCGAGATGCCGCACGGCTGGGCCGTCGGGCAAGGTGGGCTCAATGGGCCGCTGTTGGGGGAGGGGTTGCAGGGGTAGGGGGTTGGCGTCGGCGGGCACGGTGGGCTGGCCTGGGGCGGCGAGCCGAAGCAGTTCGGGCGTGGGGTTGGGGTCGCGCAGGCCGGCGGGCTGAACGAGACGCAATCACTGACGTTGGAGTTGGGGTTGCAGCGGATGCGGATGCCGGCTTCGAGCAGCCCCGAGCGGATGATGAAGTTTGGGCCGGACGGGAAGATGTCGGAGTAGAAGCGGACGGAGAATGTGGCATAGCCATCGTGGGTGTACGCCACGCTGGGAGAGGCGTTTCCGTTGTAGGCGGCGGGGAAAATTGATGTGCCATCCGGGGCCGGGTCGCCATTTGGTTGGAGTGCGCGGACGGTGACGGTCGAATCTTCCGAACCGTCGCATCGGATGGTCAGCGGGTTCGCCTGGAGGAAGGCGCCGGTGAGGTCGACCGGCGGAGGGTGGAACTGCGACAGCGGCGTCGCCGTCGCGACTGGAGTGTCCGTGGCCGGAATGCCGAGGCGCTGGCCGATGGGCGGCAGCTCCCCGCCGCCTCCGCCGGTTATGCCCGCCGCGTTCGCGCCTAAGAGGCCGAACTCGAGCGCGGCGATCGCGAACAGGGCGACGACGATTGCGGTGTATCTGCGGTTCATCAACTTCCTCCTTCTTGCACCGGCTCGTCGCGCTCAGCCTCGCGTTGCCGCTGATTCCTGTGTTCGTCACGGGGCGAAGAATGCGATCTCGCCTCGTGTGTACCCATACTGCTCCAGCCCAGATGTCAGCGGCGAGAGCACGTGCGCGGCATCCTTGTGCCAGTCGTATACCGGCCGATAGCGGGTGAGCGATCCGGCGACAGCGGCGGTCGGTGGAGCAAAGAACGCGGGCTCGTCGTCGCGCTGCCATCCGTTGGCGGGGGGAGCCGGATTGTACACCGCCTCGCTGCCGTTCGACCAGCGGTACACGGGCGTGAACCCGGCGAGCTCTACGCCGGACGCGAAGAAGGCGACGCCTTCATCCGCCCAGCCGTCGCCGGGCGATTCGGCCGCATACCGCGCCTCCTCGCCGCGATGGAACTCGTGTATCGGCAGGCCGAGCGTCAGTTCGAGGACGATGGACTGGTAGCGGTCCATGCGCGTCAAGGTCGTGATAAGCGTGCGGCCGCCGTTCGGGCTCAGTTGCGGGTGCTGGAGAGGGCTGTAGCAGGTCGGCACGCGAGCTTCGGCGAAGGTGAGGCAGTCGAGCCACGGCTGCGGCTCGGACCAGGGGCCTTCGAGCCGGTCAGCGACCCGCGCGCCGACCTCGGCGTATCCGACGTTGGTGATAGCGACGTATTTCCGCAGCCCTTCGTTCCAGGCGAAGTGCGCCCCGTTCTCGAAGTTGGCGAGCAGCTCGAGGTTGGTTGCGGAGGCCGCAGCCGCGGGCCAGAGCGCCTCTGCATCGGCGGGCTTCGATGACCAGGCGGCGCCGTTCCAATACTCGTACGCCGTTAGATCGGCGAGCTCACTCAGTGGAGCGCGGGCGAGGAGCTTTGTCCCGGCCTCGGTTTGCAGGATGATGCGCAACTGGCCGCTATCGCCGAGTTCCACCGGCTGCACGTTTATGACGCGGCTCACGAAACCGCTCTCGGCCGTGAAGAGGCCGCGTGAGAGGGTCGTGACCGCCATCGTCTCCGTGTCGAGGCGAGCGAGGCCGATCTCGCCCACGGTGTAGCTGTACGGCCCCGATCCGTAGACGTAGGCGGTGTAGAAGTCGAGGGTGTGGTCGCCGGTGGCCCAGGCGCCGGATGGCCAGACGGTCAACGACCCATCCTTGGGGATGAATGGTAGGGCGACGCCGTTTTCACCAGCGTAATAGTGCAAGCGAGGACAGCCATCGGGACGTAGCTCTTGTGACCAGGCGATCGAGTTCTGTTCGATCTGCTTGCCTGATGCATCGGCGAAGAGAGTGTCGCCGAACAACCACCAGGTGCGGTCTCCGACGACGACCGACAGTCCGCCATCGGCGCCCTGGATGTAGGCGGCGTCGGCGTCGTCGTTGGAGAGCGAACACAGTTGGCGGGCGTAGACGATGGCCGGAGCGGCGCCTACCGGCAGCCCCTCACCAAGCGTCGTCCTGCTGGAGGAGCGAAACTCGCGGGACAGGAGCAGCACGCCGCCTGAGACCGCGGCGGCTGCTGCTAGGGTAAGCAAAGCCCAGCTGGCCTGAGGTTGCGCGCGGAACGCCCGAATGGGCCGCCTTCGCGCGATCGCGGCGATGACCCAGGCGACACCGGCGCCGGCGGCTACGCCGAAGACCGGCAGCAGCGGCAGATGGAAGCGCGGGTCTGTGAAGAAGATGACGTGGCCGGCGGTCCAGAACAGTACGCAGGGCGCGATCATCCGCAACAGCTGCGAGCGCCGTCCCGCACCGAGCAGCCCGACTCCCGCGAGCACCAGCAGGCTGTAGTAGCCCACGTCGCTGAGTCGGAGCCAGCGGTCGCGGGCTTCCGGGGACATGAAGGGCTGAGTGCCGTAGGCGTCGTTGAGATTCACGCCTGATGGGTCGCCCTGGTAGAGGGTCCGCGTCTTGCTGAACAGTCCCGTGAATTCGTCCCAAGGATGCGACAGGGCATACTTCGCACCCAGGCGCCACATCGCGCGGTTAACATCCGCCTCGCCACCGGGGCGATTCAACGGGCCGTACTCCTGGACGATATCGTCACTGATGCCCTCGCCGTGATGGCCCTCCCAGAAGTTGCCGGCGGAACTGCTGGAGACGAAGACAGGGATATCCAGCGTGTTGTAGTTGCGGACGGTCCACGGCAGGATCAGCAGCAGCGTGCTGACACCGCACGCCGCGATGCGGGGTGCCCATTCGCGCGCGGATCCGCCGCCCGTAAGCCAGAAGAGGGCTGCCGTCGGTAGCAGCACCAGCCCCGCTTCGCGCGTTAACCCCGCGAGGGCCGTTACTACCGTCAGTCCCGCTATTGCCGCCGTGCGCTGCGGGCCCTTAACTTTGGTGGCGAGCGCGATCAGCACCAGACCCGCCATAAACAGCGCTGTAAAGAGGGTTTCCGACCAGACGACACCGGCCATCAGGATCAAGCTGGGGGTGAGGGCGACGGCGGCGGCGGCGCTGACCGCCGCTACACGGCTCCGTACGAGCATCCCGGCCAGCGCGAACGTGAGGACGACCGTGAGACCGCCAAGCAGGGCGTTGGCGATCTCGGCGGCAGTGACGCTGGCCCCGGTGAAAACGAAGATCGCCGCCAGGAAGGCGGGATATCCGGGGGGCCACTGCGCCGTCGCCAGGCCCGAGACGGGGTGCACAAAGCCCCGCCCCTCGGCGATGTTCTGCGCCATGTTGTAGTAGAAGACGCTGTCGTCGAAGCGCGGCGGGGCAGGCAGCGCGGGCGAGTATTGGGCCCACCAGAGGCGCAGCAAGAGCGCGCCCACAACGATGGCGGCGAGGGCGGCAGCGGTCCAGAGGTCGCGCGCCGATAGGCGGAGGCGGCCTTGCGTCGTCGCCTTACTGGCTACATCGGAAGGAGTCTGGCGTTCGCGTTCCACCGTGTCCTGCATCGATAAGAACCTGTGGTTGGCGCGAGCTTACCACAGGTGTGGGGCC
>CXWL01012564.1_pt1 | contig 26620 bp, 30 predicted proteins | sample 590931 | NCBI WGS metagenome assembly CXWL01 (sample SAMEA3498368, study PRJEB10139) | groundwater metagenome | biome: water well; material: biofilm material | place: Germany | collected 2015-04-27 | reverse complement strand
GCATCCAACACAATTTGATAAATTGACAGAAAATGTCTCGTTTGGTTCTACTGCAATGTCACCCATCACAGGTACAGTGACTGTCTGGGTCAATGGACCGCCAGCTGTAAATGTTAGTGGTGTTGTGGGTTTTGCAGTATAATCAACTGGAATAACTGCAGTGTTGTCTGTAGTAAAATAATTTACAGATGCAGCACCAGTATTGGTAGATCGTGCCACGGTAAACACAAAGTTCTTTGCACCAGAATCTCCTTCGATTAGTGAAACGTCATTAATTGTAATACTTGGCATTGTAGTAGGATTGATTGTGTATAGTAGAGTATTCACAGATTCAGAATTTCCTGCAGTGTCTTTTGCAAAGAACTTTAGTGTGGTTGTAGATATTGAAATTGGTACAGCGTATACAATAGTTGGTGGAGAACCGTCTGTGCTATAGTAAATCGTTGCAGATTCATTTGCAGTTAGTGTTACTGATTGTGCAGATGTGTATGTGCCGCCAGGAGGTGATGCACTAGTGGTTGGGGCTGTGACATCAGAGATTCCAGTGCCTGATTGACTTAGTATCATGTAGAGATCATTTGTTGGAAACGGATTCCAAATAGTTGTATAGTAAGTGTGATACGAATTTGTGCCATCAAATGGATCTGCTGCGTTGTCATCAATCATTGTGGATATTCTATTTGTGCCATCCCCTCCAGTGAATTTGATTCCAATTCTATCACCTGATTGTATTTGATAAGTCTGCCCTGAAGGTAGTGAAAATGTAAGATCGGTATACCTAGGCGACATTGTGGCAGAATCAATTGTGCCAAATAATTTTTTTACAGACAAGTCAGCATTAAAGACGCCAATCTGTGCCACTCCAGTTGGAGAATTTGTCTTTTTGAGTTTCATTGTAATGCTGTCTATGGTATCCCCAACAAGTTGGGATGTGGGGGAAACAAATTCTGTGTGTAATGATCTGCCTGAATGCGTACTCCTGCCAGAGCCCACACTAGTATCACTCATGTGAATTATTTGAGAACCAGAGATTGCGTTTATGCCAAGTGTGGGGGCAGTTGTTTTTGCAGTGGTTTGTGCAGTGGTTTGTGCAGTGGTTTGTGCAGTGGTTGTAGATTGTGTATTTGGGATTAATTCAATTGTTTTTACTGTTCCGGCTTTACCTCCGAAATTTAGCAAAGTTGCTTTTACTGTTGCCGGGTCTGCAGCTTTTATTTGGGTACCTGTGATTTGACAGGTATTTGCCGCAAGTTTTCCTAGTTTGATACTCTTTTGTTGGACATCAGATGTAATACGAACAACAGGAGATTTGATTGGTTTGTCAAAAGAGCACACGTCAAAAACATAGCTGTATGTAGTTTCTGCAAAAGCAGGTGTTGAGTAGAATGCCAAAGTTACTGAAAATAAAATTATGGTTGCTAAAATTATTTTTAAAGTAAAATCAAAGTAATTTTTATTTACATTTTTTGTCAATGGATATGATGCATTTGGATAATTATTTGTGTATAGTAACATGTCTTAAGAAAATTTTGCAATTTTTCTTCTTAAGTGTTGCTACACAATACCTAGTTTGAAAATAATAGTTTGATATCAAAGTGTCACAAAAAATAATACATATTTTATGAATCATAAAGTTAAAAAATAAAATTCCTTTCTTTTAATTTATCGCATTTTAGAAAATAACAAGCATTTAGAATATTTTTGAAGAATATAAAAAAAATTTAATAGGAATTTATTGTATTTTAAAAAAATGAACCTAAAACAGATTGTAAATTGTTGTATCAAAAAATACACACAAAGCATCTAATAGATTTGAAAATAACGTTGCATCATGCCTAGTGTGATAAATGAATTCAAAAGTCCCATGACCATCAATCAAAAATATGCGATGTCATGTATTGTTAAGATAATTGGAGGCGTAATATGATGTCTGTCCTACAATTATACAAAATAGAACAATTAGACACCAAATGTAACGACATTTTAAAAGAAGATGATAAAATTAGGTTTGTCGGAGTGATAAACAATCTTGGAAATCTAATAGCAGGTGGATTTAAGGAAGGAGTCACTCCACTTGTAGATGATAAAATGACCAAGATGCTGTACATGCAATTGGTGTTAGAAATCTCTATGCGTAGAGATTTTGATGATACACTAGGTTGTGTAAACTATATTGCTGCAAATAGAAATAATGCTGTAATGATAACAATACCATTTAATCGTCACGTGGTGTTAATTTCTGCAGAATCTACTGCAAGTATTGAAAAAATAGTTACGAGAATAATCACAGCGTTTAAAAAAATTATCCTAGAAGAAGAAAAATTACAAAATAGGTGAATTTTACAATAGCGAATAGTGCAACAGGATCGCAGATAATTGAAATCATTATTGTGTAAAAAAGAATTTCAATACTTAGAATAATAGAATAAAAATAGAGATGTAGTACAATGTTGGTAAAAATTATCTTTGTTACTCAATTGATTCATTTAATTGAACCGCTCCCAAGTATTCTAATAGTAGGCGATTCAGGTTTTAGAATCACTGCAATATCACCTGGACTAAAAACTATGGGTTTATCAAAAGTTAATTTCAAAGGAGATATCGATGAAAATTTTGCAGCTTTGACTTGGAGACCTACATTTACAAGACACATTTGATTTAGAGTAATTTCATTTTTGTAAAATGGGCTCTTTGTAAAATCAAGTTCAATTTCAGATTTTACATCAACTGTACCTGCTTGTGCAATGATATCTCCTCTTCCAACTTCATCAGGTTTCACTCCCTTTACAGCCAAGCCGACTCTTGCAGGACAAACAGATTCTTCCACAGGATCATCGTGCATCTGAATTGATTTTACCATTATATCTATTCCAGCAGGATACAATTTTAGATTATCATACTGTTTGATTTTTCCTCGAGTGACTTTACCTAAAATTACAGTTCCCACGCCTTTGACATCAAAACAATGATCGATTACCATCTGAGAAGGGTCATTGTTAGATATTGAATCCATTTTGTCAATTGCTGCTTTTAGTTTGTCTTGCTCTACTTTGAGATATTTTTCAACTACCGTACCCTTTATCATAGAGTCTAATTTTGATTCATCAACATCAAAAGTGTGCGACAGGATTCCTTTGTCTTTTTTTAGTATGTCCAGAGCAATAATCTGTTCTCCGGTAAATTTGTCTAGTTTATCAACATGAAATATTACATACTCTGCAAGATTGATTGCCTGTAAAAGAGGTTGAATTTTATCAGGAAATCCGCTAGGAGTTACCCAAGTTTTTATGACATTTGATTCTTTTCTATCATAAAGCGATAGATCAGTAACGGTTCCTTTTTTCCCAAATTCTGCTGCAATATCTTGTTTACCTAAAACTACAAAATTTATTGATTTCAAATCTAATTGTGACTTAATTTTGACTTTATTTAGAGTTTAGAAAATAAAAAAAGAGATCATAATTATAATAAAACGCCAAATCGTTCATGGAGTATAATACAAATTTTGTAATATATGAAATAGTATGAAAGCATGAAAATTTTATAGGTGTAACTTGACATTTAGGGGAAAATCATGTTATCCGGCACAAAGATATCTCAAAACATTCTTCAAAACAGGACATTGAGAGTCTCCTTAAAATAATTATAGATTAATGAAATTTGGGAAGTTAAAGAGTTCAAAATTTATTTCACAATATCTCAGCAAATGTGATATATGGTATTTTCTAGCAAAACCTGCATACCGCCCAATCTTTGAAGATCTAATTTACATTAACAAGAAGAGAAGTGGGGGAAGACAAAGAGATCGGATTATCCATACTTTCCCACACAAATGATGTTACTTCATAATTTCCACTATCTTGTGGGATCCAAGAAAGGCCAGAACTAAATCGCTGGGTGGGAGTAAGTGAGCCTGAAATCCATGCGAGATGTTGTATTATACCATTAGAATCTTTGATCTGCACAATATAGGAAAAAATTTGGTTTTGTGATTGGCTGTTTTGAAGATCAGATACAATCTGGATTGATTGATTTTTAAAGATTTTATCCAGTATTTTTTCGGACGTGTCTGTAATTCGAGTATTTTTAATTAATACCATTTCCGAAGTTAAAGTGCCAATTTTCGTTGTCCCAAGAATACCAAGATCATCTGCAATAGTATATGGAGAAGGTAATGTATTGTCACCATATTTTGCAGTAACAAGATCACCATTTACGGCTCGGAGTCTGCTTCCAGAAGATTCGTTGGTATCAGTAAAGAATACGGTGCCTTCAAAAATTCCTGTCATCTCACCAGTTTCAGTTACAGTAAGATCAATTCCACCGGAATCAGAAGCAGACCACACATCGACACCAAAATGGTCTATAGCCTCTGGATTTAGATTCATGTCAGGATCAATTACTCTTACAACTCCCACACCGCGTGTGGGATAGTTTGATTCAAGCCACTGTACTTCTCCAATGTTCCATCTTATTGGGGCAGAACCTAATACAGTGTAATTTTCAGTATATTCAAAAGATATTGTAATTCCATCATCGTTATCAGTTTCGATAAACCCGTCTGTTGGACCTCCATTATTGAACGGTTCTGTTTTTGGATTTGTGTCATCTCCATGATTACATTTAGAGTTTGATTTTACACCAGTCTCACTGTTTCCATCTGCATCGTGACAGAATCCTGTTAGAATAACCTCACCTGTAAATATTCCAGTACTAGGCCCGGTTTCTACTAGCTTGTAATGATTAAGCGCATGGCCGCGTGTTGAAATCTTTATTGGATTAAATGAGTCACTACCAATTTCATCAATAAGATATTTATCAAAATTATAGTCAGGTGCAACTATGGTAATAAAAATTTTATCAGTCCAAGTGTATGATTTTTTGTCAAATCCTAATGGTGCCCCATTGGAGGGAATAATGGAAGTGATTAAGATAGAAAATACCACAATAACAAATAGTTTTTGCAACAAGATTCAAACGCATTAACCTAATTGATATTCTTTGTGAAATTACAGTCTAAAGGACATTTTTGTAGTTTGATTTTAGGAGTTTAAGAAAGTCATAAGGGAATTGATATGTGGATTTGAAACTATGAATTGTTCCAAACAGGGATTTAGGAAAATGAAAGATACCAGAATTTAGAAAATAAAAAATAGAAGGTGTTCTTCATCAAATGCTCCTATTCTTATGAAGAAAATTCCATACCTAAAACACATGAAATTTTAGTTATTTTTAAATCAGAATATGCTAAAAAAAATAATCAAAATATGCAAATTAACCATATCTTAGGAGAAAAATTTACGCTTCAGATCTTCAATATTGTAGGTGGGAAATATTTTGAGAGAATCAGCATAGCATCAGATAAAAAAGGATGTCATGAAAAAATATCCCCTGTAAAAATATCGCAATAAAAATCCCCTGTCAAAGTCACAGCTGAAAATAAGTATTCAATAAAACCTAATTCTGTTTCAATTAGCATATAGAGTCAGATTAGCATATGATAATACTTAACTTGTCTCTAATTGTTTAGTGATGTTTCTAAGTAATGAATTCACTCTATGTTCAGCCAAGGATTCTACCGTAGATCTACATTCATTTTTATTTTTCAATAATGTTCAATAGCAGTTTTTGTATATAAGTAATAGGTAGAAATTCTACTAATGTCAAAAAAAGCCATTCAGAAATAATGATGATAAAATTTAGTTAGAAATTTGGCATATCATCAAGTGTTGTGCAATCACTCATTTGAGTATGGGTAAGGGAAGTGTGCAAATTATGAGCACAGTAGTTTTGAAAGATACGAATTAAGGACAATATTAAATCATGTACCCATCACATCATTGTAAAAAATAAACCGAGTCCATCATGTCCACCATCTTTGAGATTTCCCGATATACCTTACAAAAATATCATTATCTGCAATGATCGTCATAAATTGTAGGGTTATCAGATGTGGGAGAAACTAGAACTGTGTATCCTAACTTTATCATTGAGATGTCAAAAGTATCACGATATCAAAATTTTCTCTAGTGTTCTCCTTTAATATTCTCTTTTCTCATCCAAATTGTTTTTTTTCTATGATCAATTAACTCAATGTTTATTTCATCAAGTTTTTCGCGAATTTTATCTGCTTCTTGAAATTTTTTTTCTTTTCTTAATTGTGCCCGTTCAAGGACCAAACTATCAATTTCGTTTTTTTCAACTTTAGTTATTTTTGGAATGTTCAGTTGTAAAATTTCAAGCATTCTCTCAAATTCAGGCAGGGCATTCTTGGCATCATTTGAGCCTATTTTTTCTTCAGCCGCCAAATAATTCACTTCCTTTATCAATTTAAAAAATGCCAAAAGTGCCAGATGGGTATTAAAATCAGATTCTAGCGCATCATCAAATTCGTCACTTATTTTTCTAATCGTCGATTTGATTTCATTATCATGTTTTTCATCATCTGCATGAACTAATTCATAATAACATGTCTCAGCTTGACGCCATTTTGTAAGATTTTCCGTTAGTAATTCTTCAGAATAGTCTATTGGTTTTGAATAGTGTCCAGATAAACAAAATAATCTTATGATATTTGCACCCCAATTATCCAAAACGTGTTGTATTGTTTTTACATTACCTAACGATTTCGACATTTTTTCACCATTAATGGTAACCATCCCCACATGCATCCAAATTTTGGCAAATTGCTTTGTAGTGAAAGACTCGGATTGGGCAATTTCATTTTCATGGTGAGGAAAAATTAAATCACGCCCACCACCATGAATGTCAAAATTTTCCCCCAAATACTTTAAACTCATAGCAGAACATTCAATGTGCCAGCCAGGTCTACCTTTACCCCAAGGACTATCCCACAAAGGTGCAACATCTGAAAATTTCCACAGAGCAAAATCTAGTGGATCTTTTTTTGCTTCATCGACTTCAATCCTTGCACCAGTTTGGAGTTCATCTACCTTCTTTTTAGATAGTTTCCCATATTGAGGAAATGTTGACACTGAAAAATACACGCCGTTCTTTGAAACATATGCAATTTCTTTTTCAATTAGATTTTGAATAAACTTTTGTATATCTTCAATGTGTTCAGTTGCTTTAGGGTAATTTGTTGCACGCTTTACATTTAATCGATCAAAATCAGCAAAATAGTGCTGAATGTATTTGGAACTAATTTGCTCTGCAGTTGTATTTTCTAATTTTGCACGATTTATGATCTTATCATCTACATCGGTAAAATTTTGAATAAAATTAACATTAGTCCCTTTACTTTCCAAATATCTTCTTAAAACATCAAAAACAATAATAGTTCTCGCATGTCCGATATGAGATTCATCATAAACAGTAACTCCGCATAGGTAAATTCTCACTATGTTTGAGATATCAAGTTCTTTTTCTGAATTAGTTAATGTATCTTGGAGTTTCATTTTTAGTCACTAAATGGTTTTTGTTGTGATGATCTTTTATGTTCGCTGTTAAGATGTAAACGCTGTATTTTTTCAATCGCCGATTTACCTATTTGTAATTTATTTGCAATCTCTTCCTCAGGGAGTTTCTTTTCAAAAATACAATATAAAATAGAATCAATATCTTCGTATGAAGCCTCTAATTCTTTTTCAGCTTCATGATCCTTCCATAAGTGTGGGCTACTCTTTTTTTCAATCACATTTTTTGGTACGCCTAAAAATTTAGCAATTTCTCTTACTTGAAGTTTGTATAATGAAATGATTGGAGTCAAATCTGATGCCCCATCACCGTATTTTGTAAAATAACCTAATAGGTATTCACTTTTATCACTTGATCCTAAAACAAGAAAGTTTTTTGCATTTGCATAATAGTATAAAATATTAGTTCTAATTCGTGCTCTAAGATTACCCTCGGCTCGTTCATCTGGTTCAAGATATCGCAAGTATTCGTTAACAATTGGTTTGATATCAATTAGTTTGTACTCTAAACCAGTTAATTCAACCATTTTCAATGCATCCTCTGTTTCATTTCTTGGTGTGATTTCTGTATCTGGCATTATGATTACCAATGTCTTTTCCTTGAGAACCCGTTTACAAAGATAGGCCAATACTGCAGAATCTATGCCTCCACTTAACCCCAAAATCAATCCCGATGATTTATTTTTTTCAACCTGTTCTAAAAGAAATTTTTCGATATTTTGAGTAATAGATACATAATTTTGTTTGATTATTTCATTTATAATTTCTTGATTCAATTGATTATTTTCAGAAATTGTCTGAATAAAAGTTGTAGCATATAAAATTTTTTTCATCAAAATAAATGCAATTCAAGTTTACGCATTTTTTTTTAATTGTTTTTGAGAGATGGATCATTCTATAGATTTTTTAATGTATTACTTGGTATTTACATTAGTTAAATTGACAATTTTAGATATCAACATAAATTCCATCGTCTTTTGCTAGTACTGGATACGTTTTCAATTTTACGTCTTTAAGATAGTCTGTGAGTTGACCAGTTTTGATATTGTAATGCCAAAAATGAAGGGGGCACTCCACTATATCTCCCACCAATTTACCCGGTGCAATTGAACCGTCTTGATGAACACAGAGATCATCCATTGCATGATAACCAGCTTGGTTAAATATTGCAATTTGTTTCCCATCAATTTTAAATGCCTTTCCTTTTCCAGATGCAATGTCATCTTTTTCGGCAATTTTCTTCCAAGCCATCTTCTAGTTTCATGATTTTGTCATTTATTTAGATTCGCATGGCGTAATTTTTTAATGACTGTTGACCATGATAGTATGAAATAAAGTAAAGTTCGGTCCAAAATCGATACAAGACGATCGAATGTACCATTAACCCTCTAGTTTCAACATATTCTAAAGATTTGTTCCAGCATTGATGTGTAATATGATTTTTTTATTGGCAAATATGGACTGTTTAGTTCCCCTATAAAATAGGCAGAATTTTTCAGTTTGCAGTACCTGACCAATCACCCCTCAATACGGTCACAACATGGTACAACTAGCCATTTTTTTGATTGTATCGATGTAGGATTAATTTACTTCCTAAATTCCATGCGCTCTCTTTTACCCATACTTCTCTTTTCTCATACCACCTTCCTTTAACCGCTGAATCTAAAAATGTGGTTTTTCAAAACACACGCATCGTGACCTAAATTTTCATAGGCAAAATCATTGGATAAAGATCATAGCAATCAATAAAAAGAATCATAAAAAATGAAAAACTCAATTAAGGTAGTAATAATAAAAATATCTGTTGAAAGAAATATCTGAACCCAGACATCTTGAACCACATCTTAAGGAATCTAGCTTCATGCGAGATTTCGTTTTTGGCTTTGGGGATGGGATAAACACATCACTAGGCATTGCGGCAGGAGTTGGAGGAGCAGATGTTTCAGCTAACATAATTATTCTTGCAGCATTGGTCGGAATGTTTACAGGTGCAAAAGCCATGGCAGTTCAGAATTATCTTGCAGTAAAAACCCAGAGACAGTTACTGACATCAGAAATTGCTCGTGAGAAATGGGAAATCGAGCACAAGCCAGAGGATGAACGAAGAGAAATAGAAGAAATCTACAAGATTAAGGGATTTTCAGGAAAAGAATTGGATATGATCGTAGATAAAATTACTTCGGATAAGAAAGTTTGGCTGGATACAATGCTTACAGAAGAACTAAATTTGAATTTAGAAATTGCAGGAAGTCCTCTAAAAAGTGCCCTACGAATGTTTGTGTCTTTTCTAATTGGCGGGATGTTACCTATATTGCCCTTCTTTTTTCTCTCTGGATTGAGCGCACTTTTTGTTGCAATAGGGATTAGTGTTTCTACTTCTTTTACTGTTGGCGTGATTAAATCAAAAATGGCAAATACCAATAAAATAATCGGAGGTTTGGAGATGGCAGGACTTGGTACTGGGATAGCCCTCCTGGGATACGGTATTGGAAGTGAATTGTCTAATTTAGGCGTAGTTAGTATATAGATTCTAGACGAATTTCAATTGCAATGTCATTCATTGGCAATTCAGCATGATAAAAACAAATGCCAATTAGAGAAACACAGTTTAGCAGTCATTGGTCATTGTTTCAATTCTGTTCGATGAAATGAGCCATAACAGAAAACATTTTCATTAGTTGTTTAAACTGTAAATCAGTATTTTGTAAATTGAATTTTAAAGAAGGTAATCATCATAATATTGTATTTCAAAAAATGTATTTTCTGAAATTGTATAGAAATTGATTTTAATAAAATCTAGAATTTATTTACAGTGATTAGTCCAGGGAAAGCAATAATTTCTTTTTAACAATTTTGTATGCAGGAAACCAAAAAATAGAAGGTTTGTCCAATACGCCAGTACAAATAGAAGCGATGTGGAAAATAAGCGTGTCGTTGTTTTGTGAAAAATGCAATAATCGAAGACTGCCAAAATGGAAAAAGGAAGAAAATAGGACATATTGGATGTGTGAAACTTGTGAGGATTACGTAGATGGTGAAAATAATCTTATTAGTAAAATTATTAAATAATTTTTGAAGAGAATCTGATTTTAAAAAATTTATTGAGTTTATTTTTTTGTGGCACTGACTAACGACACAACATCTCTATCCCTTAGCTGATAGTCCACAGGCAGTCTCAAATTATATCTTACATCTTTTCCATATAGTAGTCCTTTGGTAAGATCAGTGTGAATTTCCTTTGCAAGATCATTGATTGTTGCACCGGCCTTAAGCAAGATCAAATCAGGCAATATGCGTCCTTTTTTATCTGCGAGATTTTTTTCATCTGCCACAGGGTATATTGCATTCATCTTGAGTAATTTAAAGACTGCAACATTTATTGCAAATTGTACACCTGTCCGCATGTATTCTCCCATTATTCCTTGTTTTATGAAATCCAATGCACGCATTTGTTTTTCATTTAGATCATTTGAGTTTATTATTTCAAATTGTTCTGAACCTGGGGAATATTTGATCAGTCCCTTTTGTTCTGCCCTTCTTAAACTAAATTCACTATCACCGCTAACAGGAATAATAATAGAATCATTGTAACGTTCTCTTAACCTGCCAAAATTTTTATCCGCACCTTCAACATCTATTTTGTTTGCGACAATTAAGGTGGGTTTTGAGATTTTCCTAAGATGTGCAGCAAATTTTTTACTATCAGCCATACTATAGTCATCAAATTCCTTCTTTTCTAGTCCAACTGTAGATAAGGAATCCTTTACATGAATTTTATTTACACCTATCCCTCGATACAAATCAGTAAGGGCATCTATAACATTAGAGTCAGTTCTAATTAATTTTGAGACCTTATCCCGATTACCTTCTAAAATTTTAAGGTACCACATAATTAATTCCTCTTCAATGTCAGCAAAATCAGAGATTGGATCGCCAGTACCTACTTGACTAATTTTTCCAGTTGAATCTATCCCACCAGAAGCATCAACTACATGTAGTAATGCATCAGATTGTGAGGCTATTGAAAGAAATTGATTGCCCAGCCCTTTGCCTTTCCATGCATCTTTGATGAGTCCAGGTAAATCAATTAATTCTATTGGAATGTATCGCCAACCTTCAACACATTTTGAATTATTGGGATTGTCTTGTACTTTAAATTCCGGATGAACACATAAGGATATTGCATTAGCAGTTCCAGATACAGGTTTTTTTGTTGTAAATGGATAAGATGAAATTTCTTCAGAAGATAAAGTGGCAGCATTAAAGAAGGTAGTTTTTCCAGTATTTGTTTTTCCTATCAATCCAAGTTTAATGGGCATGATTTAATTCAGAGTGGAGAATATTTATCTCTGTCTAGGATCCAATATCATTAAATTTTTTCAGTAAATTTTTCAAGTGATTGTTTTAATTCTTTTATGGACCATTCAATATCACTGATATCTTTCTTCGAGAGTTCACTTTTCCACTTCTCTAAAATAGTATTTGCTATTTCTGAACAATTGTAAAGAAGGCTCCAATATGGATGATGTTCTGCTGTCGCATATGCAAGTTCAGTTACATCGTTTAATCCATTTTTAGCTCTTGCCAGAGCAGTGATATTTTCTCCAAAAATTTTGATTATGTTAGCATCCATGTTATTTTCAACTTTTAATGGAGTGTTATTTTTTTCATGCGTGTTAATCAAGAGAAGTAAATCGTTGTAAAAAGAGTCGAAGCCAGACATGTCTAGAAAAGTCTCCTATGTTCTGCCAACATACATCTGTTGAATACAACCTTGATTCCTACTTTTTTTGCCATTTCTTCGGCATCTGGGTTATGAATTCCTTCTTGAAACCAAATAACCTTAGGTTTTTTCTGTATGACTTCCTGTATCACTGAAAGAATCTGACCAGAGGGCCTAAACACATCAATAATATCAATCTCCGAAGTCACATCAGAGATAGACGCATAACATTTTTTTCCTAAAATTTCATCAGTTGTAGGATTTATCGGTGTAACATCATATCCATTCTCATATAGATATTTGGGCACATAATGTGCTGCCTTGTTTACATGCTTAGACATACCAACTACCGCAATCCGTTTTAAAGAAAGAATTTCCCTAATTTCATCATCAGTGTAAGAATCTTTTTCCATGAAAAATCCAAGGTAACGCATCATATAATTTTTAAAATGAGTGAATCAGAAGTTATTCGTGAAAATGAATGAAATAATTGCCTAAATAAAGATGTGTAAAAAACAATCAAAATCGCATAGTTTTTTAATAATAGACAAAGTCAATCAATATGGAAGAAGAGTCAAAGGACATGATGGTTTTAGGTGCAATTAAAAACGGTGTTAAAAAATTTGAAAAAATACAGAGCGCAGCTCAGATTGATTCAGAGGAGTTAAATTCAATTCTTGAAAAACTAGAGAGAAGAGAGCTAATAACAGTAGAAGAAAAAAAGGGGTGGCTCGGTAAAAAAATAGAGATCAAAACAACTGAGAAGGGATCAAAAGAAGTAGAAGAAAGAATACACGAATTGCAAGGAAAATGGGATCAAATGTCGTTGATATACAAAAGTGGCGATAAACAAAAATTAAAGCAATACATGGATGATAATAAATCAATTCTACCCATGATGATGTTCTTTGGAGTAATGGATATGATAATGTTTTCAATGATGTTTAGCATGATGGGCATGATGATGACAGATTATGTACCAGCAGAAAGTATTCCAGATGGAGCAGGTGAAGCTGATGGTGGAGGATCCGATGGTGGAGGATCCGATGGTGGAGGATCCGATGGTGGAGGATCCGATGGTGGAGGATCCGATGGTGGAGGATCCGATGGTGGAGGATTTGATTTTGATGTTGGTTTTTAATTAAAGTGTATATTTTATACTTGATTTAGAAAAGTTAGATGGTTGATTTACAGTTCACATAATAATCTAGGCGTAGTTAAAGTATTATCATTTCTAAAATCTCACAATACAGAATATCTTTCAGGCCAAGATTTGAGTGATGTTTTAAGGATAAGCAGAGTGGCAGTTTGGAAGCATATTAAAAAAATCAGAGAAATGGGATACAAAATAGAATCTAAACAAAAATTAGGGTATAGACTGGAATCCAATACAGACCTTTTATTACCGTGGGAAATTACATCAGGATTAAAGACCAAGGTATTTGGAAAGCAAGTATATTATTTTGAATCAATTGATTCTACTCAGAATCAAGCAATGAGAATGGCTTCAAATCCAGCAAACAACGGTGCACTCGTAATTGCAGAAAAACAAACAAATGGAAAAGGAAGATTGGGCAGAAAGTGGATTTCACCTAAAGGAGGTATTTGGTTTTCAATAATTTTGCACCCACAATTTGATATCTCAGTCATAACACTATTTCCAATTGCTTCGGCATTAGCATTATCAAATGCAATAGAAAAAACATTGAATATAAAATCAGAATTAAAGTGGCCAAATGACATTACAATTAATGGTAAAAAAGTTGCAGGCATGTTAGTGGATGCATCATTAGAATCAAACAAGATTGAAAATATTGTTTTGGGAGTTGGAATAAATTTTAATGTAGATGTAAAGCAAATTGAAAAAATGTTAAAGGATACACCAAATTTTTACGGTGTTGCATCGTTGGGCGAACAAAATAAAACAATAAAACCGATTTTGTTAGTACAGACATTTTTGAACGAATTAGAAAAAATATGTACTCTTTTGAATTCTAAAGACACTAAAAAAATAATTAAAGATTGGACAGTAAAATCATCAACAATTGGTCAGAATGTAGAATTAAATACAAAAGAAGGAAAAATTAAAGGAAAAGCAATTAAAATAGACCATGATGGGGCATTGGTCATATCAGAAAATAAAAAAAATGTACGAGTCATAGAAGGAGACATAACATATATTTCAAAATAGCAAAAATTTTGTGGATAGGATTATTTTCTCCCCGATTTTTTACGTTTAATTGATATTTTTTTTGGTTTTACCATTGAAGAGTCACGGAGGTATTTTGTATTTGGTATAAGTTCTGATTGCTCCCTTAAAATATTTTTGAGATCATTTTGAATGTCAAACACGGTCGCAAGCATTTTCTCTAAAGATTCGCAGTAATTGGCATATACAAATAATAATTCAGATTGTTTTTTAGTTATTTTTGTGAGATATTCATTTGAACGTAAGAGATTGGCAGAAGCAATTAGTTGAGGTATGTCTTGGACAGGATTGATCAATTCATTTAATTCGGACTGGATATTTTGAATCTTTTTACGAAGATCATAAATTATTTCGCCTGCGCCAAGATTAATCAATCTAAAAACTTCTAATTGTCAAGGGATTAAAGATTTACTCAAGACTATTGAATTTTTAACTAAAATTGAAAATCACACCACATAATCATTATCAGGTATAAAATCAAAGTAAAATTAGAATACGATTACGAAAAAACATAATTTTCATGGTTTATTCGTTGTTAAGCATTATTTTATTATTTTTTAGTTTTGTGGGCATTACATTTTCCAATGGTCTTTGGCTTTATCACACATAACAGATAATTATCTAAAATTTAGACAATTATTGAAATGAATAATTGTAATTAATGTATACATTTTAGATAATGTCAAATTAGGGGAAAAATTCGTCTCAGGTATCCTTGCTTTCATTCTAATTCTATAAGATTAAAATAAACATTAGCTTAACCTACACACAATTAACCTGCAGAAATTAGGTAAAATGAATAATAAGTCAAGTGCCAAATTTGCTAATGTTATGCTAAAAAATACAGTTCTCGCCGGACCAAAATGCCCTTCGTGTGGAGACAAGAAAATGGTTACCGATGAAATTACTGGTGAGATGTTTTGTGGAAAATGTGGTTTTGTTATTTCGGATAAAGTTGCTGAAACAGGTGCTGAGTGGCGTTCCTTTGCAAATGATGATACAAATAGGACGCGGGTAGGGGCTGGCACATCACTTACAATGCACGACATGGGTTTATCTACCGTGATCGGTGCACTTAACAAAGATTCCACCGGGAAACCACTTACTTCATCAATGAAAAACTCTATTGAGAGATTGAGAACATGGGACAGTAGAACACAAGCGCATTCTTCTGCAGATAGAAATCTGAGACAGGCTCTAAATGAGATGGGCAAATTAAAAGATAAGCTCGCTCTAACAGATGCAGTAGTTGAAAAAGCTGCATACATTTACAGAAAGGCCATGGAGAAAAAACTAGTAAGAGGACGTTCCATTCAAGGGCTGGTTGCCGCATGTCTTTATGCCTCATGCAGAAACACTGAAACACCAAGAACTCTAGATGATGTTGCAAAAGGCATTAACATTAGAAGAAAAGACGTTGCAAGATGCTATAGGTTAATTTTCAGAGAACTTGAATTAAAAATGCCAGTAGTTGATCCCGTTAAAGGAGTATCCCGAATTGCAAGCATAGCAGAATTAAGTGAAAAGAGTAAAAGAAAGGCAATTGTAATACTAGAACAAGCAAAAAAAATTGGAATGGTGGCAGGAAAAGATCCTATGGGAATTGCTGCAGCGGCGCTCTATTTGGCATGTATTAGTTCAGGTGAAGTAAAATCACAAAAAGACATATCCATTGCGTCTGGAGTTACAGAGGTAACAATCAGAAACAGATGTGCCGGATTGAGAAAAATGCTTCAAAATTAGTGAAAGAAATGCTATATGATGAAAATAAATGGTCAGATTGGCTTGACTTCAATGTAGAAACTATTTCAGAAATACCTCAAACTGCAGGCGTCTATATGATGCACATTTCAATGAAAATTTTATTCATTGGAGGTTCTGAAAATATAAAAACAGCCATTCAACATAATACAAATCCGTGTGTTTCTCGAGCTACAAGAGTGAGATACATGCAAACTTCATCATATGAAAAAATCGCAGACGAGTTGATTAAAGATTATCAAAGCAGACATGAGGGAAAACTTCCTCAATGTATGGAATGATGTCAATAACTAAATAGAATCAACAAACAATACATACTAAATTACATTAAAAAATTGCTGCGTCGTTTATGTTCCAGTTTATCCCACGGATATACAATGTACTCATTTCCTTTTGTTTTTTTGGCATATATTAGTTGCTTCGGGTATTTTTTTCCGCGTCTTGCAAATAATGTCGCATATACAAAATTTGAAGGATCAGATATTTTTGGAATTATTTTTTTAAATGTATTACCAGAATCATAGATATCATCAACAAAAAGAGAGCATGGTTGGATTTTGTTTTTATCAACAAAAATAACATCAATGCCCATATAATCAGCAAGTAACCTTGCAGGAACTAGCCCGCCCCGACTAATTGTGGAAATGCTTGAAAAATCTTTAGAAATCGCAGATATTTTGGCATATAATAATTTAGTTAGCTTTTCAATCTCAGTCCAAGTCACATTTTGATAGTCAGTTTTCATAATTATCATATAGTGGATTAGAATTAAGTTGTTAGCACTAAACGAATCAAAAAGTTCCCAAGACAGATTTTTTGAGGGGCAAGATAATTTTGAGGATTTTAAATGGGATCTTGCCAAAGTCCATTTCCTTTTCAGAAGAGACAAGCAAAACATCATCATTAGACAGTGGAAAACTCATCACAATTACTTTATTCCTATAAGACATGGAAAAATGAACTTCACCAAATTCTTTGTCAAATTCATGCCTCATACGAACTCTTAGTGCAAGTTCCATGAACATCATCTCATCTTGCTTTTGCGACTCTAATGAGAGAAGTCCCTTCTTCATACCACCAGCCACAAGATGCCCTCGACTATTGATAATTCTGGCAGATCGCATATTTGGATCCAGATTGGTAATTTTTTCACAGATTTTTTCTAGTTCATCAACATTAGCCATTTGTCTAATTTAACAAGCGATCTATTTATTGAGATCTGTTCTATTATGAATGCGTGGAGCCACAGCCGATAAAAGACTCAGTAGACTATTACAAGCATCTGTCCTTGTTCTGGACAGATATTGTTCATCTAATGTCAAGTAAACCACAAGCGTTGGCTTCAGTAGGCCCCATGCGAGCATTTGCATCAAATGCAAAGAAAGTTTCAACGGAATTAATTGAGATCAATGAAAGTTTAATGGGTTTTAACCAATTCGTGACAGAGTATTATAAACAACTGGCAGAAACTTGGAATGTTGCCCAAAAGAAAGTCAATCTAAAAGTGCCAGACGTTCCACATGATGTAGAACAAATGGACTCATTCAAGAGAATATGGATAGATATTTTTGATAATGATTTCACAGAGTTATTTGATTCAGTAAAATTTGGAGAGAATTATGGCAAGCTAGTATCAAAAGAACTTGAACTTACAAAACATTGGAATAATATTTCAAACGTAATACTACAGTCAGCAAACTTGCCTAGTAAAGAAGAAATAGATGAGGTATACAAAGAACTACATTCTCTCAAAAAAAGAGTTACAAAATTAGAAATCGAATTAAAAAAAGTGAATAAAAAATGAAAAGTGAATCAAAAATAGATCCTAAAATTTTAGAGGAAATTCTGAAATTTAGCAGGAATGTCATGGATGCTCCAAAATTAGCTTCTGCTCCTGATGAGATAAGTATGGAGGTAACACCACATGACATAGTACAAGAAATCGATAAAACACGATTATTACATTATAGGTCACTTACAGAAAAACAGCACAAAACACCATTATTGATTTCTTATGCATTAATTAACAGATATCATATTTTAGATATTCAGCCAGAAAAAAGTTGGGTGAGAAATCTATTACTACAAGGATTTGATGTATACATGCTAGATTGGGGAAGCCCAACTAGTATGGACAAATATTTAGATTTTGATGATTATGTTAATGGGTATTTAGATAGTAGTGTAGAATTTATTAAAAATGAATCATCGTCAGAAAAAATTTCTTTACAAGGATATTGTACAGGTGCCACAATAGCAACGGCATACATAACATTGCATCCAGAAAGTGTAAAGAACTATGTTGCTACTGCACCGGTGATTGACGGATGGCGAGACACTACTGTGATCAGTAACCTTGCAAAACATATGGACGTCGACAAAATGGTGGAAATCATAGGAAATATGCCTCCTGAATTCATGTATTATTGCTTTTCTGTACTTAAACCGTTTGAGCAAGGAATTGAAAAATATGTAAATTTTTTCAAAAATATTGAGAATAAAAAATTTGTAGATAGTTTCCTGAGGGTAGAAAAGTGGTTAGGAGATACACCTCCAATACCAGGTGAGCTTTTCAAACAATGGATCAAAGACATTTATCAGGATAACCTATTAATTCAAAACAAAATGTTTGTTGGAGGAAGTCACATAGATTTAAAGAAGATCACCATGCCTATTTTCACACAAGTTGCAGTAGGAGATCATCTAGTATCACCAGAATGCAGTATGCCACTTCATTATGCAGTAGGAAGTGAAGATAAAACACTTAGAATGTATCCTACAGGACACGTAGGTATGATTGCCAGTTCGTTATCTCAGACAAAGGTACTTCCAGAACTAGGCAAATGGCTTGCAGAAAGATCATAAAAAAATAAAAAAATAAGATTGTACCACTAGTTATTCTTTGTAGTGAATACGGAAATCCAGGATTGCAAGATATGTCTATTTAGATCAGCAAATGATTTTGCATTGTCATTGAATGTTTTGATATTTTGTTGTGTTGCGTCAATTGTTGCAAGTACTACCTGATTTTGTATAGAATTCGCCTTTACAAATTCATCAGTTGTGTCGTAAAGTATCTTTAATGTTGCTTCTGGGATGGAAGTTGCAATACCTGCTTTCTGTGCATATTCTTTTTGTAGTGTGATTGTATAATTAACAATGTTCTCATATGCATGTAGGTATTCTTGTTGTACGTTAGTAATTGATTGATGGTAGTGAGGTACTGATTGCTTGATACCTGTGAATAGCTTGTTTGTGTTTTCCTGATAAACAGAAAATGCATCTTTAGTTCCCGGTGTCTGTTCGTGTTTACTCATTGTTTCGCCTCCTTATCTTTTGACTTTTTTGCTATTGGAAGGACGATAACTTGAACCAAGTCTCCTTCCCCTAATCCAAGTGCATTGCGTTCTGCTTCCGGTATTGAAATTCTACCGTTACTACTAACAGTTGTTTTGTAAGCACCCCAATTTACAAAAGATGGAAGCATTTGGCCAATCTGAAACATGGTATCCATACTTTTACTTTGCATGGAAGAAATGTTTTGCATCAAATTGGACTGGGCATTTCGTGTGCTGTCAGATACTTCCTTTAATGTGTCTAAGGGATTGAATGTCTGCGGATTCTGGTTAGACATTAATGAGCCAAAATTTTTCATAAATTCAGCTTGTGCACGTCCACTTTTTTGTATCCATTCTTTAAACATCTCTGAAGGATTATATTGGTTATAATTACCACTCATTGGTATTATCTGGAATCAAATCATATATAAGTTAATCTATTTTTTAGAAAGAAATTCCAAGACGACCGAAGCAAAAGCATCGGGTTCTTGAACATATGGGGTATGACCACATCCCTCCATCCTATAAAATCTACAACCTTTGATCGAAGATACAAATTGTTCTGCATACTGAATTGGAATTACAGGATCAATTGAGCCCCAAATTAATAAGGATTGAGAAAGAATCGAATGTAGTTTAGGTTCAATAGAGCCTGAATTTTTCAGTCCTAAAATCGTAGACATGAATGCTAATTTTGCATTTGGTAAATGCATTCGTTCAATAAAACCTTGAACAATTGTATCATCCACAGATTTACCAGAGCCTTCCATTAATTCAAATGCATTTTTTGCACTTTGTTCATTTGGATAAAGTGCAGCCATTATGTAAGCATCCAAAGCAGGAGTAGATTGTTTCATCACGCCTGCGGGTGACACGAGAATCAATTTTTCAACATTATTTGGATTTATAGATGCGTATTCAGCAATTATTTGTCCACCCAAAGAAGAGCCGATAATATTAGGACGTATTAGATGTAACGTCTCAAAAAATTCACCTATAAAGTCTGAAAAGAAATTAGGCGTATAATCTACAAGAGGTTTATCACTATAACCAAATCCAATTAAATCTGGAACTATTACATGATAATTTTTTGCAAAAATTGGAATCACCCCACTCCATCTTTCAGCAGATGCACCCAATCCATGAACAAGAACTAGGGTTTTTTTAGAGTCTCCAGACTCTAGATATCTAATAGTATTCTCTCCCACTTTGATGAAATTTTCTTGCACCATTTCAGATTTAATTATTTGGATAGTTACGTTTAGTTAATAGTATCGATTAGTTGTTTTTATTACTTTTCAAATATTCAAGGCAGGTAGATCACTTATGTTTTTTAAGATCCAATTAGAAATTACTTTGTGATTAAAAAAATCAACAAAATATTGGTTCCACTCGATGGTTCAAAAAATTCTATACAGGGGCTTGAAATGGCCATATCCATCGCCATGCAATTTGGCGCCACCATTACCGGCACATATTCAATTAGCGCACAACCACATTCAGAATTTCAAGGAGTGGACTACATAAAAAATGAATTTGGTAAAGAAATTAAAAGAACTATAGAAAAAGCCATGATATTATCTACTAAAAAGGGCATAGAATTCAAAGAGAAGATAATGCGTGGAGATGTCGGATACAACATAATAAAATTAGCGCACGATAAAAAAGAAAAATATGATCTGATCGTCAGTAGTTCACGGGCAGAGGCGCAGTTAGAGAATTATTTTTAGGCAACGTTTCAAACTATGTAATTCATTCATCAAAAATTCCGGTCCTCATTGTAAAATGATTTTAAGATAATCCGTGTTTCTGAAAATATTTTTGGTGGTACTCTTCAGCTTTGTAAAATTGTGGGGCAGAAACGATTTCAGTCACTATACTTTTTTGGAATTTTCCTGATTTTTCCAAGTCATCTTTTGATTTTTGGGCAATTTCTTTTTGTTCATCATTATAAAAAAAGATGATTGAGCGATATTGGATTCCAATATCAGGTCCTTGCCGGTTAAGAGATGTGGGATCATGATTATCCCAAAATACTTGAAGTAATTCATCAAAAGAGATTTCATTTGGATCATATTCAACTTGCACAGCTTCAGCATGTCCTGTTTTATCAGTACATACATCATCATAAGTTGGATTTACTAATTTGCCTCCAATATAACCTGCCTGTGTTGATTTTACACCTCTTGTTTTACGAAATAGATCTTCAACATGCCAAAAACATCCTGCACCAAATGTGGCTTTCATAAAAAGAATTTAGAAATAAACCAGATTAAAACTATTTGGTCATTATTAAAAAATATAAAAAATGGTACGACTGCATTACTATAAAACTATTGAATTTCTATAATATCTTCTTCTATGAGATATTTAAGAGAATTTACAAATTCTTGTTGAGAAATTAAATTATCTGCCCACCAGAGGGCGTTATGCTGTATCCAATTTGGGACGTAACTTATAGAATTATCTACAGAGTAAGGAGAATTTTGAATCACAATGATTTTGTTTTTTAGCATGAAATCCAATCCATGCATAAATTGAGTATCAGAGACCTCACCAGTCGTCCAAAGTTTAGCATAAGTCTTAATCCAATCTGGAATATACGTGTGAAAACCCAATACATCATAGATAGTTTGTTGTTGAAATTGGAAATCAAACCATGATTTGTAGTTTGGTTCATTGTTATAACGGTCAATGTAATACTGCGGTGAGTGATCTTTAGAAGGAAAATCAGAGATATGAGTGGACTTGTATCCTACAACATCATTTATTGAATAATTTGGAAATTGAGAATCAAACCATGATTTGTAGTTTGGTTCATTGTTATAACGGTCAATGTAATACTGCGGTGAGTGATCTAGAGAAGGAAATCCAGTAATTCTTATTTTAGGATTTTCAACAAAAAATTTATCGGTCAGATGTTGTTTATCAATATTCGAGACTGTTGATTTCAGTGTAGATTCACTCAAAGTGGAGCTTGGTGATTTTTGATACGCGATTTTTTTTTCCAAGTTTCCACCATAAAATACTTTGAGGGTATAAATCCCATCAGAAGACCATGTAGGACCACCAACATTAATTTTTGTAAAGAATGATCCATCGGATTTAGGTGATATATCAGCAATGCCAGCAAAGCCGGTTTCTTCAGGATTAATTATTTGAAGTATTACAGAAGGAATACTAGGATCGTAATTTACTGTACCTGAAATCAATATTGTATCACCATCATAATATGTGGATTTATCAGTAGAAAAATTTTGGACTGAGCCGTACACAGAAATAAAACTAATAGGCACAAGTAAAACAGAAAATAAAAGCAAAATAGATTTGAATGATATAGAGATAAAAACTTTTGACATAATAAATAATTTTCTAGCGATTTAGAAGATGTTTAATTAACGTGGGTAAAAATTTTAACCGCCTTCTTGGCCAAACTTTCAATGTTGACAGATGGTTCTGCAGAAATCAAGAGAAGAATTTGTGAAATTGGAAATGGAAAACTAACCAAAACAGCTTTATCGCGTCTAGCTGCAAGATAGTTAATTGGGCCCAGGCTTTCATCATATTCTTTCCGGATAGAAAATTTTGAGACAAATTCCAAAAAGGAATGTAATCGAGTTTCATCGCCTTCATAGGGGATTAAACCAGCTTTAAAACCTCCAGCAACAAGTTTGCCATCTTTATCGACAATTCCTGCAAATCTAATTTCAGGATCTGTGAGTAGTTGTGTACATTTTTCACTATAAAGTTTAAGAGAAATATCGTTTTGTGAAGTCAACGCAATATATTGGAAAATATCAAAAATAAAAATGTAGTCAATTTGAGAGATCCCCAGCAAATTTGTAAGAAAAATCAAAAAGAGAAAACAAAGCCATAAAGAACATTTTCACTAAGAATTTAGCAAAAAACTCATTCCAGTTTTATAAAATAGGAATCCAAGTAAAGACGATGGAATTTAGACTTTCCAATCCCTTTATGCACATATATTCAATTTACATCCTGCATTTTAGAACAACATAATCAATAATCTTTTGTTCAGAAACATTTTTCATTTTAAGAATAGATGTGTAGAGGATTTTTTCTACATAATTTGGATATTTTTGTAATATCAATTTTTTTAATTTAGTACGGTTTTCAAGATAGTAATTTGCCAATGGCTCATAAACGTTTTTTCCAATTAGTTGTTCATCTTCTATAATAAATCCCTCAGATGTAATGAGTTCTGTCACATGATCTAATCCATAGTGCTCTGAGGACCAAGTAAATTTTAAAATTCCCAATTTCAAGGCAGATGTGTTGTGAAGGGTAACTGGTAACGCCAAGATAAGAAGGCCGTCATTTTTTAAAACACGTTTGGATTCTGTAATAAAATCTTTCAGCGGTTTAAAATGTTGTGCAGATTCTAATGCTAATACGCGATCTACTGAATTATTAGAAAATGGTAATTTTGTAGAAGTTGAATTTAAAAATTCAAGATTTGTCTCATGGCCAGAAAAAGATAACTGATCATAATTTGTATTTACACAAAATAAATTCAGTTTGTCATAATTATTCCTCCAAAAAATCGCTGGTGCAGACAATCCACTACCAACATCTATAGCATTTTTTGCTTTTTCCAGTTCTGCTAATTTTCCAAAATACGAACACATGTTTTTTTGGGCGGTAATGGGGTCAGTCGTATTTTTTGTCCAATATCCAAAATTTAACATTGAACCACCTGTTGCAAGTTGCATTATAGGAGAAAGAGAATTATAGAGATTTATGACATCTTTCTCATTTTTTCTAACACTCCAGAGAAATACATCAAGCGGGTTTATCAAGATCAAGGAGATTTTCGATTAGATTTAAGATCACATCTTATTAATTTCTAGGATTTTAGGATTAAATTAGATGTTTTGCCATTAGGCATACTAGAGGTCAATTCTTTATTTTGACTGATGATTAGAAATGTTTTATTAATTTGATGTCAACTATAAAAATATGAGTGAGTCAAATTCAGGTGTATTTTCAGAAGTAATTATTGCAAAGTGGGGCGATAGATTTCTTGCTTGGCTGATAGATTTCGGCATTATTTCAATAATTTCCATATTGTTAATTTCTTCAGTTTTTGGGATGATAGACTATGAGTTAAATGAGAAATGGTTTTTAGCCGAAACTACACAATACGTTCCAATGTGCATCGTCTTTTTTGCATATTGGGTAATTTTAGAATATAATTATGGTCAGACAATTGGAAAAAAAATTCTTAATTTGAAGGTAACGAACATTTATGGAAAATCTCCTGATCTGAAAGGAATTATCATCAGTAGTTTTGGAAAAGCTTTTCTTTTACCAATAGATGTGTTACTAGGTTGGATTTTCACAAATGATAAGCGTCAAAGAATTTTCAGTAAATTAGGCGACACGCTGGTAATAAAAATAAAAAATCCAGAGGAAAATAAAGAAAACATAAAGTACAAAAGAGATTAATAATGATATTTTGTCAATTACTTGCTTTACGGAATTGACCAATAGAATTATTACCAGATATTTCTTTATTTTAATAAATATCAGATACTACAAAGGAGTGAGGAATTTGCAGTCCAAAGAATTTGAAAAAGACATAGAATTTGATGCCCAAAATAAGATTACAAGAAAATAATCCAAAACAAAATTATAATTGTCATTAAAATTTAATTCTGCATATTTAAAATTGTAAAAATGGGGCGAGGTTTAACAAAATAGTCAGTGTCACCATCCCGCTCGTCTTTTTTTGTCATCATATTCATTGTTCTTTTTACTATCTGATCAAATGAATTCCATAGATCATAATCAAGCATAGCATTCGCTAAGTGATTAAAAATAAAATCACAGAATCAAAATGCATAGCATTCGCTAAGTGATTAAAAATAAAATCACAGAATCAAAATGCATAGCATTTGCTAAGTGATTAAAAATAAAATCACAGAATCAAAATGCATAGCATTCGCTAAGTGATTAAAAATAAAATCATCGTACATGTCGTGTATTTGTTTCCACTTGATGAATTCAAAAATGAATTCATCGTGCATAGTCTCTATGTAAGTGGCTGAACCGGTGTGTTGGTCTATTAGTAAAGGCTGGCTCACCACTCGCCGAAGCTTGTGATCTACACCACCTTCCTATCAACGCAGTCTTCTTCTGCCGACCTTCATCTTACGAAAGGATGTCTTTTCTCGGGATGGGATTCGTGCTTAGATGCTTTCAGCACTTAGCCCAAATGGCTTAGCTGCCCGGCCTGCCTTATCAGACAACCGGTAAACCAGTGGCCACGCTGCTCTGTTCCTCTCGTACTCGGAGCAACTTCCCCTCAGACATCCACGCTTCCATCAGGCAGAGACCGACCTGTCTCACGACGGTCTAAACCCAGCTCATGTTCCCTTTTAATAGGCGAGCAGCCTCACCCTTGGCCCCTGCTGCAGGACCAGGATAGGAAAAGCCGACATCGAGGTACCAAACCGCGGGGTCGATAGGAGCTCTCGCCCGCGACGAGCCTGTTATCCCTGGGGTAATTTTTCTGTCACCACCGGGCCCCAATAGTGGGCACACGATGGATCGCTAAGCCAGACTTTCGTCTATGAATTCCGTGCGTTTGGAAATCCATTCAGTCTAGTTTTTGGCTTTGCCCTCTTCAACGGATTTCTGCCCCGTTTGAACTAAACTTTGGGCCCCTTTGATATCTTTTCAAAGGGGTGCCGCCCCAGCCGAACTGCCCACCTGCACGTGTCTCCAGTCTTCTCTGGATAAGTGGTACTGCAAAAAGAGTCTGGTGTTACATCGTTGCTTCTTAACATCCCGGAGAACGTTAAGCATAGCTCCCAGATACCCTGTGCAATTTTTACTATACCACAAGCACAAGCTGCAGTAAAACTCCACGGGGTCTTCTCTCCCCGATGGAAGATGAAGGACTGTTCGTCCTCCTTATGTGGCTTCACCGAGTTGTAGGCGGGGACAGTGGGGCTCTCGTTGTTCCATTCATGCGCGTCGGAACTTACCCGACAAGGCATTTGGCTACCTTAAGAGAGTCAGAGTTACTCCCGGCGTTAACCGGCCCTTAGCTCGGTTGAACCCAAGTTTTAGGTACCGGCACCGGCCAGGATTCAGCGACTATACAAATCCTTTCGGACTAGCAGTC
>CXWL01003088.1_pt1 | contig 26620 bp, 25 predicted proteins | sample 590931 | NCBI WGS metagenome assembly CXWL01 (sample SAMEA3498368, study PRJEB10139) | groundwater metagenome | biome: water well; material: biofilm material | place: Germany | collected 2015-04-27 | reverse complement strand
ACACAGATTGCCGACGGCGCGGCTGCGACAATCGGTTCCTTGCTGACCCGACTCCGAGAATTGTCGTCGCAATCGGCGAGCGGCACGGTGGGTAACACGGAGCGTTCTTATATCGATCAGGAATTCGTCGCGTTGCGATCAGAAATCGATCGTATCGCACAGACCACGGAATTCAACGGTCAGGCGCTGACCAGCGGCAGCTCGATCAGCTTCTCGGTTGCGATCGGGTTCCGCAGCGGTGCGGGCAACACGCTAGACCTGGCCCTCAACGACATCACGACATCGTCGTTGGGACTCTCCAGTGTCAACGTATCGACCTCGGCCAATGCAACCAGTGCATTATCCAATGTCGACAATGCGATCAGCGCCATTGCGAGCGCCAGAGCCGAATACGGGTCGATCCAGAACCGGTTCGAGGCCACGATTGCCAACCTACAGGTCACGAGTGAGAGCCTCACGGCCGCAGAGTCTCGGATCCGCGATGCCGATATCGCGCTCGAGACGTCCATCTTTACCAAGAACCAAATCTTGGTACAGGCTGGTATCGCGACGTTGGCACAAGCCAACACGCTGCCGCAACAAGCGCTGGCCTTACTCAGAGGATAATGGCCGCACACCGTCCACCGGCCCTCTCCTGACTAGGAGAGGGCTCCGGTGAACGGAGTGATACAAGGGGGTATTTATGATCACCAATGTAACATCGAAGGTGGATCTCCCGGCCATTGCCAGTAACAAAAGTCACACCAGTGCTCTTCCCAGGAACAAGTCTGTGGAAGCACATTCCCAGGGTTCTGACTTTGCTCCCACGGATCGGGTGGCGCTTGAGCATGCCGTGAGTAAAGTGAAGGAAGCGTTCAAGCAATCGGGTTCGCACTTGCAGATAGAGGTGGATCCAGATCTCAATCGGGTCGTCGTGAAAGTTCTTAGCGGAGAGTCCGGAGAAGTGATTCGGCAGATTCCTCCCCAAGAGGTGATTGATCTGGCCAAGAATCTCTCAGGATCAAAAGGGGCGCTGTTCGGAGAACATGCCTAACCTGGTTCACAAGGACGTGTCATGCCATCTATAAGTTTCGGCGGACTCGGGAATGGAACGGATTTTGGACAAGTCGTCGATCAACTGGTCAAGCTTGCGCAACTGCCGGTTGATCGACTGACCCAAAAGAAGTCCGGTCTCAATACCAAGTTCACGGACCTGACCACCGTGACTACGAAAGTGGCGGCGTTCCAGAGTGCGGCCCAGGCGCTGCGGCTTTCGACATCTTTTGATAAGACGACGGCGTCTGTCACCGATGCCACGGTGTTGTCCGTCTCGGCCTCTTCGTCGGCTACAGCGGGAACTTACAGTGTTCGGGTGCTTCAACTCGCACAGTCCCATCAAGTCGTAAGTAAGGCGGCTAAAGCGGTGTCTTCCGCAACGGAGGACATCGTCAGCGGAGGGTCGGCGACCTTTACATTTCGAGTGGGGTCTGGCGCAAACCAAACCGTGACCCTCGGGTCGACCGGAACCCTGACGGACCTGCGCGATCAGATCAACAACTTAGGGGCTGGTGTGACGGCATCATCGATCAATACAGGTACAGAAGCCGCACCAGCGTATCGTCTGGCTCTCACGGCGAACAATACCGGGAGTGCCAATGCGATTACCATCGTGGCGGACGAAACGAATTTAGATCTTCTCAATAGCAGCCTCAGCGGAGGAATCGACACACTGGCTGCGGCGCAGAATGCACAAATTCAGATCGGGGATCAGGCGCTCAATCCGCTGCCGATCGAGCGGAGCTCCAACACCGTATCCGATGCGATCACCGGCGTGACACTGACCCTTACGAAGACAACGGGAACTGGGACGGTTCAGGTGAGCCTGTCTCAGGACGTGAATGCCGTCAAGACGAACATCCAGGCCTTGGCAACGGCGTACAACGAGGTCGTGAAATTTATCAACGAACGGACCACCTACAACGCGACCACGAAGCAAGGCGGAGTGTTTTTCAACGAGTCATCGGCCAGAACGGTGTTGTCTCAACTCAGAACCGCGCTGTCATCCTCGGTGAGTGGCGCCACTGTGTATTCAGGTGTTGGGCAGATAGGGTTTAAAACCGGACGAGATGGAACGATTACGGTCGACGACGGGCAGCTGACCACCGCCTTNNGCGCGACAAGAGGACTCCGTGAGTCGGTACGAGGAAAGACTGAGGCGTCAGTTTGCTGCGCTGGATGGGTTGTTGCGACAGTTTCAGGGGCAAAGCAGTTTTCTTCAGGCACAATCTTCATCCAAGAAATAACCAAACAGGGGAAAGCAGGTATGCTCACTCAGTACGCTCGTCAATATGAACAGACCCAGGTCGTCACGTCCTCCGGTATTCAACTCATTGTCTTGTTGTACGATGGCGCTATCCAATCGATTGAACTCGCCCGGGCCGGGATCGAGTCGAACAATCCAAAGGACAAAGGCCGATTCCTGGGCCGAGCCATTTCCATCATCGGGGAGCTCAACAGTGTGCTTGATTTTCAACAAGGTGGTGAGATTGCGCGTTCGTTACATCGTCTCTACGAGTATATGCTCAGCGAACTGCTCACGGCCAATGTCCAGAATGATGCGCGCCGGCTCAATGGTCCGCATCGTTGCCTGACCACGCTTCGTGAGGGGTGGCGGGAGATCGCGGCGCAGCAGACTCGTCTGGTTGGTGTCCGATGAACTCCACGGGCGGGAATAGTCAGGCGGACATCGTGCGGCTCACAAAGACTGCGGCGGAGGCGGCTGAGCGTGGGCAATGGGATGCCGTTGTGCAATGTTATAGCGAGCGTGGTGCCCTCTTGGCAGCCATGCAGACGCCGCTGCGAGAGGCGAGCGATTTGCTGAAGCTCGATGAACAGATCCGCGATCGTGTGCGTACTGTGCAAGCTGTCTTGGTATCGTTATTGGGAGAGGCGGCGGCGACTAAACAGCGTCTTCACGGTCTTCAGCAACGACTCGGAGGGCAGCCTTCGACCCCAATGACCGTATCCATGAAGGCGTAGCAGAGAGGAGTAGGAGCGGGCAATGGCCAAGCAGACACCTTCCGATGCGAGCATGCCATCCGATGCATTGGCCAAGGTCACGCAGGAGTTGGCGCACGCTCAGGATGAACTGCAACAGTACCACCAAAGGCTGACCGCGTTGCATCGTCTGACCGATGCACTTGCGTCCTCACCTGACGAAGAAGCGATCATCAAGGTTCTGACGAAAGGATTGCCGCCTCTGGTCGATCCCGTCATGGTCGGGGTTGCGAGATCACATCGCAACCGAGTGTGGATCTGGTCGGACTCCCAGAATCGGGAACGGGAGGCGCATGTGCGCCGGTACCTGCTTCGTAGACTCGGCCAATCTCCTTCTCAGGATGCTGAACCGAGTGCTCCTCTGCGGGGCGGTCGTTCGCGGCATCTTCGACTCGTTCCACCGTCGGCGTCGCACGTGTCCATGCAAGAACAGGATTCCACACTGGGACAGGAGGTGCCTCTTGCTCTCGGATCAGAGGAGAGCGGCCTCCTCTTTGTTCAGCTGAAAGATCCAGATCGCTTTACTCCACGCGAACGAGAAGCGCTCGAGACAGTCGGTGCTGCTCTGTCGCTTGCCCTGCGTCAGGCCGAGACACATCAGCGAGCAAGGACGAACGCCCTTCGAGACCCACTCACGGACGTGCTTAACCCTCACGCATTCGAGAGTGCGCTGATGCGGGAGTTGAGTGTCGGGCTTCGCTACGGTGTGCCGGCTTGTCTATTGCTGCTAGACTTGGATTTCTTCAGGATCGTCAATGACCGCCTCGGCCATACCGCTGGGGATCAGGTGCTCAAGATGGCAGCTGATCTAATGCGGGAGACGGTGCGTGACAGCGATATTGTCGGTCGATATAGCGGTAACACCTTCGCGGTCGTACTGCCGCATACCAATAGGCAACAGGCTCATGCTCTTGCTGAGAGGTTGCGAGAGCGTGTTGAGCGATACCCCTTTACGATCGAGGCCGGACAGGTCCGTACCACGGCAAGTATCGGCTTGGCCGCGGTTCCAGATACTCCCGTAGTGTCCATCGAGGAGTGGATGATGGTCGGCGATGCCGCTCTGAAAGATGCAAAGGCCCAAGGGCGGAACCGCGTGATTCTTCATGCCCCAAAACCGCCGGGAGTTGCGTGCGCTATGGCACTGAGTTGTGCCGCATAACCTTGAAAGTGACCTGACCATGGCGTCTCCCGTCTTGACACCGTCCGCCCCATCCACGAGCGCCACCGATGAACGGCGAGAATGGATCAGAATCGATGATCGGGTACTGATGGAATATCGGGTGCTGGGCGAGACAGGAACCGCTGCCCCTGTCGAAGCAACCAGTGCCACCCCAGAGATGATCGCCGCAGTCGTCACGCAACCGACCGCGGATCTGCTCGCGCGCATGGGAGAGTCATTGATCGGCTCACCGGTGCTTCCCTGGATCATGAAAGTCGACTACGTACTTGAAGTGATCCTCAACTCTTTGGCAATGACTCATCCGGCGAGTGTCACTATGGCACGACCGATGGATGTCAATCTGAGCGGGGGAGGAGTGGGATTCGTCGCCTCTCGGGAATTCACTGCCGGTGACCAGCTGGCAATCAAGATGATTCTTTCGCCGTTCAGGCTCATCCAGGCGCTGGTAAAAGTCATTCGTTCCGTCCCGCAGGCAGACGGACGTGGGTTTATCGTCGCCACCGAATTTATAGACCTCAAAGTCGATGATCAAGAATACCTAATCCGCCACATTCTTCATACGCAAGCCGAACGACTGAGAGCTCGCCGGAAGTCCGTTCAGTAACATCTGATCATTGCTGGGGAGGGCGGCTATGCCGCTTGGGCAGGAGGGGCGGTGAGGAGTTGAAGCAGCGTCTCACCCGTTTTCACCAGCGCAACGGCGGCAGGAGAAGTAGGAGCGTGCTGAACCACCGGGATGTACGCACGCACCGCCTGTTCCATCGCCGGGTCATCTGGAATCTCACCAAGCAGAGTTAAGTCCCCGCCGACGTACTCTTTGAGTAGTTTCTTCAGCTGGAGCACGTTGACGCGGGCACGTCCCGACACGCGATTGAGGATGAGGGTCGGCTGAAATGCTCGCAGGGTCGTTTCTGCGATCGCACGGCCGGACTCATCCGTCTTGCCCGCGACGTCCAACACCTCTTCCACGCTGCTGTAATCCCGGTTCGCAAGACCTTCCGTCATCACATTCCGCATCACGAACATCGATAAAACACGACGAATCGCCGCGAGCTTAAGAAACCGATAGAGATCCAAGACGGAGGTGGGGTCTGGCGTTGCGACGGCGACGTGATGATCGGCCATGAGAAAAAAGTCGAGAGTATGATAGCTCGCCCCCGCTCCGATATCGACGACGATCACGTCTGCGCGGATATCTTGAAAATTCCGAATCAGGCGTTTTTTCTGTGAATAGGACATATTGGCTGTCGCCAAGGTGTCCCCGGTACCTGGAATAATCCGCAAGTTCGGGTGAATGGGGAGACGTTGAGCCAGATCATCCAGCTGCTCGATGCGATGGTTGAGGAAGTCGGTCAGGGTGAGCGGCGGGTTGAGGAGGCCGACCAGCACATGCGCATCGGCGCCGCCGACGTCGAGGTCTGCGAGCACCACTTGCTTCCCCTTCTGTGCCAAGACGAGAGCCAGGTTGGCCGACACCACACTTTTCCCGACCCCGCCTTTTCCCGACGCAACCGAAATCACATGCGCCATTGTGTTCAGTTCCTAGTGGTTTGGGCCCAGTCGCACATCCTTTGTCGGTCGGTTGTGGAGAAACATGAATAGGTATCAGGCGTCCGAGTGGAACGGGTGCAAAGCGAAGGGCGTAGGACGATATTCGCTTCCATTGGGGGCTCAAGTTTTTAAACCGCCACACCGATACCTCAGTTGTCATGAATAATGAAGTATCTACAGCAAGGACGATTCAGACCGAGGAAGTGACCACACGAGAGGGAGAAATCCTCACGGTGATGGAGGTCGCTCGGTTTCTCCGGGTACCGAAGTCCACGGTCTATAAACTCGCTCGAGTTGGTGAATTACCGGCATCAAAAATCGGGAAGCACTGGCGGTTCCTTCGCTGTGATATCCATGAGTGGATGCATGGCCGGTCCCGGCAAGGCTCGTGATCTGAGCGTGGCTGCCTGGTTGATCGGCAGAAGGACTCGACGTTCCCTCTCTCAGACGGCAAGATACCACAGTTATGAGTGGCGGCATGATCCGACCGGAGACCGCCGCTTGAGAACATGTCTTCCTCCACGCACGGCGACCCTGTCCCACCCATACGAGAAAGTTCGCGCTGAAGCAAGCCGTTCCGGCTCAGGTCACCGAGCAAATGTGCCGATATCTGACACAGCATCCAAAGACTGTGGAACGGTCTGACCATCCCACTATGGACAGACCGTGAGTTATCGCCGAGCTGCCGATAGAGCAAGCGAAAGGAGGAGTTATGCCAGCCGATCTCAGTATCAAGATCCTGGTGGTTGATGACATGGTGACGATGAGGAGAATCGTCAAGAATATCCTGAAGCAGTTGGGGTTCGGCAATATAGACGAAGCAGAAAACGGACAGGAAGCGCTGCAGAAGCTGCGGGCCGATACGTTCGGGTTCGTGGTGTCGGATTGGAATATGCCGGTCATGACAGGCATCGACATGCTCCGGGCCATTCGGGCGGATGAAAAGCTCAAAGCCATTCCCGTCCTGATGGTGACGGCCGAAGCGCAACAAAGCAATTTGATTGAAGCGGTGCAGGCCGGCGTCAGCAACTACATTGTCAAGCCGTTTACCGCTGAGACGATGCAAGAAAAGATTGCAAAGATCTTCAAGTAGTCCGTGATTAAGCAGATCAGTGCTTACGCGGAGTAGAGAGAGGGACTGTGGACAATCACGAACATAAATTATACGAAGAACTCGGCTCTTTGGCTCGCTTTGTGGACAACGCAAGGAACGCCATCTCGGCGGCCAGCCCCCAGATCATTTCCAGCAGCACCCAGCTTCCGACCGCGGCGTCCCATTTGAGCGATCTGAGCAAGATGACGGAGGACGGCACGCTTGAGGTCATGCGCTTGACGGAGATGATGCAGGACAATCATGGGCGGATCGCCAAGGATCTTTCCGCGGTCGTTGAGGTTCTGCGGGCAATGGATTGCCTGACCCTTGCCGGACGTCTCGAGAGCGTGGCCTCCGTTCTTGCGCAGGACGATAAATATCTGATGGAAATCATGACGGCTCTCTCCTTTCAAGATCTGGTGGCTCAACGAGTGAAGAAACTCGTGACCATTCTCGACGAAGTGCAAGGAAAACTGATGAAGCTCGTCGTCGTGTTTGGCCTGCAGGGAAGCCCCGAAGCGGTCAGTGATGCGGGGACTGCTGGGGATTTACTGAAACAACTCGAAGAATCCAAAACGACGGCGATGCAGCAGAAAGTCGCCGACGATATCTTGGCGCAGTTTGGATTCAAGTAAGGACAGTTGAGCGATGGATATCGCAACCATACTCGGGCTGGTGCTGGCGTTGGGCTCCATTATCGGAGGCCAAATCCTCGAGGGCGGGCACGTCGGCTCGATTATGCAGCTCACGGCCTTCATCATCGTGATGGGCGGGACGATCGGAGCGATTTGTGTGCAGAATCCGCTGCCGGTGGTCCTGAAGGCGTTCAGTTCGCTCTCGCTGGCAATCGTCAGCCCTCATATCGACAATAAGGGCACCATCAAGTTGATCCTGGATCTTGCAAACGTCTCACGGAAACAAGGGTTGCTGGCACTCGAGGGTAAACTCAAAGACATCAAGGATCCCTTCATGAAAAAGGGGATTCAGCTCATCGTCGATGGAACCGATCCAAAAGCCGTGCACGAGATCCTTGAGATTGAGGTGGACCACCATGAGGAGCAAGGCGTCCATGCGGCTAAGGTCTGGGAAGCGGCGGGTGGCTACGCACCGACGATCGGCATTCTCGGCGCGGTGCTTGGGCTGATTCACGTGATGGAGAATCTGGCCGATCCCTCCAAGCTGGGCGGTGGCATCGCGGTGGCATTTGTCGCCACGATTTACGGCGTGGGCGCGGCCAACCTCTTTTTCTTGCCGCTGGCCAATAAAATCAAGTTCAAGTTGAAGGAGGAAGCCGGGTCACGCAACGTCATCATCATGGGGCTTGTCGGACTTGCCCAGGGTGAAAATCCCAGATTACTCCAGGAGAAGTTGGAAAGCTTTCTTCCCCACAACGAACGCACGAAGGAGTCGAAAAAGTAACGCGTTGTCTGTGACGCGCATCTCGGTTCCTAGTCCTAAGGCCGTACGCTTCACGAGCGACGAACGACGGTATGTCCAAGAAAAAACATGAGGAACATGAGAATCACGAGCGGTGGCTGGTCTCCTATGCCGATTTCATCACGTTGCTTTTTGCGTTCTTCGTCGTGATGTATTCGATCTCATCGGTAAATGTCGGAAAGTACCGCACCGTCAGTGAATCAATCAGGGCCGCCCTCAATCCGGTCGTGAGCACGCCCTCGTCTCCGTCAGTATTCAGCTTGAACGCCAACAAGCCTGCGCTGACGGCGCCGAACACTCCGGGGAGCAAAGAAGTGGCCATGCGCCGGCTCCGCAATCTGGTACAGGTCATCAAGGGGTCGCCGCACATGTCTCTTGTGCGTATCGTTGAACAAGAGAATGGGGATATCGTGATTGCCATTCCGGACCAGCTTCTCTTTAACAGCGGGGACGCCGCCGTGCGTTCTGAGGCACTGCGGTTTCTCGAAGGGCTCGGAGCGGCCATCCTCGAGCTCGATCGGCATACGCGCGTCGAAGGCCATACGGATAACGTCCCGATCAGGTCGGCGCTCTTTCCTTCCAATTGGGAATTGTCGGCCGCGCGGGCGGTTATGGTTGTCAGGGTGTTGTCCGAACTCTATGGCGTACCGGCACGGCGTCTTGCCGCCGTGGGTCATGCCGACACCAGGCCCATCACGGCCAATGCAGATGCGGAACAGAGGGCGAAGAATCGTCGAGTGGAGGTCGTGATTCTTGAGCAAGCCCCGCCCGCGCCTATTGTACAAGCGGAGACCGATTCGGACGTGCTCGGACGATCGACTGACGAGGAGTCGTTGAACGCGTCACCGTTTGTTCCGAAACTCTCGGGAGAGGGACGAGCGCCGATCCCGTAGGTGGGGTAGGCGTGTCATGCGAGCGGCACTCAAGTCCTGCCTCGCGGCAACCGACAATAAGAGTCAGGACGTCCAGTCAGGAGGAGCGTGCCCTATGACCATGGAGCCATCCGCGCCGCAACCATCAGAGGCAGGCAATCAGAACCCCAGACATCTCGCCCCGAAAGGGGATATCACTATTTTCGAAGCAAGTGACTTCAAAGACTCGCTGGCGAAGTTGTTCACAAACGATGGGCTGGTGTCCTTAGACCTCAGCGGTGTCGATCGAGTCGATACGGCGGCGATTCAGTTGTTGCTGGCTGCCAAAAAGGAAAACCGAATGTTCGTCTCGGGGATCTCCGAGGACTTGCAGTCACGGTTTCAGCAGCTTGGGTTTACGGGGTCACTGAGCGAATGACGAGGATCCACTCCGAGCTGGGGCATAGACATCCGGTGGTCAGGATAAGCGAGCGAGATGCAGGTCGTTTCCGAAAGGACGATGCGTTGCGGGGTCGTGAGACTGCCGAGAGTGGGTGGTGAAGAGGGACAATGAAATCAGGACGTGATTGCGATGGCGTCAAAGGAAACGCTTCCGTGGGTGGAGATGCGGTGCTGCAGGCGCATCAACAGGCCTGGGAAAGCTTTGGGGAAGAAGCGGTTCAGATGCTGCCAATCTTACAGGCCCAGATGGCAGCGGTCACTCACGAAACCGAGCGAGCGGCGATGGAATTGATGGGGCATCTGCAAATCCTGGGGTCTTCCAGTGAGGCCATCACTGCCGCAGATCGGTCGGCAAGTTTGTCGCAGATCGTGATGGCCATGCAGTTCCAAGACATTACGCGCCAAAAATTGGAACATATCGGGTCGGCGTTGACTCAACTGCAGACGCACATGCAGGCCTTGTTGAAGGGACCTCTGAATCCAGAGGCTCAGCAACAGCTCGCAGCATTGCAACGCGTTGAGCGCAGCTACACGATGGATGCTGAACGCCGTCTGCATGAGGCAGCGGTCATGTCTGATTATCTCGAGCCCGTTCCAAGCGACATGGAGGTCGCCGATGGTGAGGAAGATTCGGTGACACTCTTTTAGGAGCAGCGTTGAACGGATAGAAACAACAGCCTGCAGACGGAGGGACAACATGAGTAAGACGATACTGATTGTTGATGATTCACGGACTATGCGGCAGATGGTCTCCTTCACGCTCACAAACGCCGGGTTTACCGTGATCGAAGCGGAGGATGGAAAAGATGCAATCAACAAGGTGAAAGCATCAGGTAACCTCAAGTTGGATATCGTCGTCACGGACCTGAATATGCCGGAGATGGACGGCATTGCCCTCATCAAGGAACTGCGGAAACTGACCACATTCAAGTTCACCCCGATTCTCATGCTGACGACAGAGTCGGCGATGGAAAAGAAAAAAGAGGGCCAACTCGCCGGCGCAACGGGGTGGATCGTCAAGCCGTTCAATCCAGACGTCTTGCTGAAAACGATCGCCAAGGTGCTGCCGGCATGATGCGTAACACGTATCTCGTGAAGCGCAAGCATTCAGGAGGACGGTCGCTTCGCGAACGGCGAGGTTCAAGATGAGCAACGAGTTCTCGGAATTTCAAGCCGCCTTTTTTGACGAGGCGGCGGACCATCTGGCCGTTGTCGAGGAAGGGTTGTTGGCCCTGGAGCAACGTCCGGATGATCGGGATCTCCTCAATAAGATTTTTCGCTCCGCCCATTCGATTAAGGGTGGGAGCGGCATGTTCGGCTTTAATGCGGTTGCTCAGTTTACGCACAAGATGGAGACGTTGCTCGATTTGCTCAGAAACGGGCAGAAAGCGGTGTCACCGGCGATCGCGGATCTTCTCCTGAAATCCACGGATTGTTTGAAGACTTTGCTCGAGGCGGCCAAGACGGGCCTGGCGGTGGATGACGCGACGGTGCAACGACTCACGGACGAGTTAGCGTCCGCGAGCGCAGCCGGCTCGTCCCCGCCGAAGACCAGTGCCAACGCCAACGCGGTCACATCGAATCAGACTCCAGCGCGGCAAGGGGAGCAGACCTACGTCATTATCTGGACGCCCCCCGACTGGTTGTTTCAGCGAGGACTTGATCCACTGCAGGTTCTGAGTGAGCTGCGCAGCCTCGGCAATCTCACCGAGGTTGCGCTGGATATGTCCCGGTTGCCGGATCTCGCCGAGATCGATCCGGAGCGATGCTATATCTCGTGGCGGATGCGTCTGACGACCGGCAAGGATCGGGAGGTGATCGAGGCGGTGTTCGAGTTTATCCGTGAGGAGAGTACGCTCACCATTGAAGCGGTGAGGGGGGAGGAGCTAGGGGGAAAGAGTGAGGGGCAACGTCATTCTGCACCCCCTCACCCCTCACCGCCGACCTCTGCCGGCATTGAGGGCGAGCCCAAGCCGCTTGGGCAAATCCTCGTCGAAGATGGGGTAGTGACTCCCGCAGCACTCAGCCAGGCACTGGCGCAGCAAAAGCGTGTCGGGGAGATTCTCCTCGAACAGAAAGCTGTGTCGCCGCAGCAGCTGGAACAGGCGCTGCAAAAGCAAAAACAGCAGGAATCTTCCGCGCAGGCCAAGAAGGCTGATACGGCATCCATCCGGGTCGATACGGCCAAAATCGACAAACTCATCAATTTAGTCGGTGAGCTGGTGATTACACAGTCGATGCTCAGCGATCTGGGCGTACGCTTCGACATGAGCCAGCACCATGTGTTGCTTGAGCGGATGGCGGAATTGGAGCGGAACACGCGGGAAATTCAGGAACGAGTCATGAGCATCCGCATGTTGCCGATCGGCACCGCATTCAGCCGATTTCCGCGGCTTGTTCGAGACCTGTCGGCCAAGGCTGGAAAGAAAATTCAGTTGGTGCTCTCAGGGGAAGAAACCGAACTCGATAAGACGGTGATCGAATCGATCGGCGACCCCTTGACGCACTTAGTCCGCAATTCGGCTGATCATGGGTTGGAACCGCCTGAAGAACGTCTCGACAATAACAAGCAGGAAGTCGGGACGATCAGGCTTAATGCGTTTCATGAAGGCGGCAGCATTTGTATCACAGTCGAAGACGATGGGCGGGGCCTGAATCGGGACAGAATCGTGGCCAAGGCCGTCAAGCAAGGGTTGATCGGTGAGAATGAGAAGTTGACCGATGACCAGATTTGGCCCTTGATCTTCAAGCCTGGCTTTTCAACTGCGGAGAAAATCACGGACGTCTCCGGCCGCGGCGTGGGGATGGATGTCGTCAAACGCAACATTGAGGGGCTCGGCGGCACCGTGACGATCAAGACGGTGCCGGGTCAAGGCACCACGTTCACGCTCAAACTACCGTTGACCCTTGCCATCATCGAGGGCATGACGGTCCGGGTCGGCCGGGAAACGTATATCGTGCCGTTGCTCTCGATACTGGAATCCATTCAACCGAAGGAAGGCACGGTCAAGACCGTCGTTGAGAAGGGGGAGTTGATCAACGTGAGGGGGACCTATCTGCCGGTGATTCGACTCTACGAAGTCTTTGGTTTGAAGCCTGAACATACCCTGTCGACGAAGGCCATTCTGCTGATCCTTGAGACTGAAGGCGAGCGCGTGGCGGTCATGGTGGACGAGATCCTCGGGCAGCAACAAGTGGTGATCAAGAGCATGGAACAAAACTTCAGGAAGGTCGAAGGAATCGCGGGTGCCACCATTCTCGGGGACGGCACGGTCGGATTTATCCTCGATGTCCGAGGCTTACTGGAGATCGCCAGACGAGAAACCTTGGTCGCGGCATGACGAAGGCTCCATTTGCAAGAGACGAAAAGACCTCTAGTCAGTACGGGTTCTCGGTTGCAATGCGATTGAGGGTGTGTTGGGTTGAAGTGACCGCAGTCTGATAAGCGATGATCCGTTGGCGTTCGGCCGACGCATGCCTTGTGAGATACGCGAGCTTTATGAAGGAGGAGTCATGGCGGCATCAACAATCGAAACAGCCACGAGAGAGTTGCATCAAAAGATCGGATTAACCACGGATGACAATCAGTTTCTCACGTTCAACTTGGGCGACGAGCTCTACGGTGTGGACATTCTTCGGGTTCAAGAGATTAAGGGCTATACGGCTGTGACGAAGATTCCCAACACACCGTCCCATATCAAGGGCGTCTTGAATCTTCGTGGCACCATTGTGCCGATCATCGAACTCAGGACCAAGTTTGGGATGCCGACGATCGACTACACGGCGTTTACGGTCATCATCGTCGTGGTCGTGCGGGACAAGGTGATCGGACTGGTGGTCGATGCGGTGTCCGATGTGTTGAACATCGATCGGAAAGATATTCAGACGACTCCGCAGTTCGGCGCGAAAGTTGATGTGAGCTTTGTGAACGGCATCGGCAAATCAGGGGACAAGCTGATCGCACTGCTGGATATGGATCGACTGTTGTCGGAGAACGAAACACAGGAAGCGGCTGCGGAAACAAAGGCTGCCTAATGCCGCACGCTGCGTTCAGACAGACGTCCGTTGGCCGGAGGGAACAGCAGGGGCGGACACTCCGACGAAGGAGACTCCTCCCTGCGTGCGTAAGGGGCCGCGACAGGGAGCCGTGTTCGTGAAAGGCAGGAGACTCGAAGTAGGGCCGGGGCTATCCATGAGGGAGACATGATGCCACGCCGGTCGTGCCGCTGGGTCTCTGAAATCGATAAGCCAAAGGAGAAGCCATGTTTGGTGCGTTACGCAACGTGAAGACGAATGGAAATGTCGAGGACTTGGCGGAGAAACTGCGCGCGATCGATCAGGTGCAGGCTGTGATCGAGTTCAAGATGGATGGGACCGTCATTACCGCGAACGACAATTTCTTGAAGACCGTGGGCTACGCGCTCAATGAAATCCAGGGCCAACATCACCGGATGTTCTGCGATCAGGCCTATGTGAGCAGCGCGGAGTACCAAGCCTTCTGGGCCAAGCTGAATCGGGGCGAGTACGACGCCGGGACCTATCAGCGGGTTGGGAAGGGGGGCAGGGAGGTCTGGATTCAAGCGGCCTATTGTCCGCTGCTCGACAAGACCGGCAGGCCCTATAAGGTCGTGAAGTTTGGGTCCGATGTGACAGAAAAGCAAACGGAGATTCTGCACATGCGGGATGAGCTGAGGGTGCGGGAAGAGATCATGAATACGACCAGCATCGTCTCGGAGGCCAATCTCAAGGGCGACATCATGTCGGTCAATGAGAAGTTTATGCAGGTGTCGAAATATCCAAAGGACGAATTGATCGGGCATGGCCATAACACGACTCGCCATCCCGACATGCCTAAAGAGGTGTTCAAGCAGATGTGGGCCACGATCGGCCGTGGACAGATTTTCCGCGGGGTCGTCAAGAACCGCGCGAAGGACGGCACGCCCTACTATGTGGATGCGGTTATCGCGCCATTCGTCGACAAAAAGACGGGCAAGCCCCGCAAGTACTTGGGCGTGCGCTATGACATTACCGAATCGGAAATTGCGCGTCAGAATATGAAAGGAATCCTCGCGGGGATCGACAAATCGTACAGCTGCATCGAGTTCACCCTCGACGGGACGATCATCACTGCCAACGAGAATTTCCTGAAGGCGACGGGCTATCGCTTGGATGAGATGAAGGGTAAGCATCACCGCATGTTCGTCGACCCGGCGTATGCCGCCGGCGGAGAGTACCAGGCCTTCTGGGCGAAGTTGAACCGGGGGGAATACGATGCGGGTATGTATCGCCGTATCGGGAAGGGCGGCAAGGAGATCTGGATGCAAGCCTCCTATAATCCGGTCAAGGATGAGATGGGACGGCCGTTGAAGGTCGTGCAATTTGCGNNCGTTTGCTTGATTCGATGTCGACGCCTCTCCATGAGGCGCAGCACGTATTGGCGAGCGTGGCGGCCAATGATCTGACCCGAGAAATGACCGGCAGCTATCAGGGGGAGTTCGACAAGATCAAGACCAGCATCAATTCCGTGGTCCATAACATGTCACAGACTCTCTGGGCGGTTCGGGAAGCGGGTGAAAGCGTACTTTTAGCGTCCGAACATATTACGCAGGGGAACGAAGATCTCTCCCGGCGTACCAGCGAACAGGCCTCGGCGCTGGAGGAGACGAGCGCCTCGATGGAAGAGATGACGAGCACGGTGAAACAGAATGCCGACAACGCCAAGCAGGCCAATCAGCTGGCCGTAGCGTCCCGCAACACGGCGGACAAGGGCGGGGCGGTGACTAAACGGGCGGTGGAGGCGATGGGCGAGATCAACCAGAGCAGCAAGAAGATCGCCGACATCATCACCGTGATCGATGAGATCGCCTTCCAGACGAATCTGTTGGCGTTGAACGCGGCGGTGGAAGCGGCCCGGGCGGGTGAACACGGGCGGGGATTTGCCGTGGTGGCGGCGGAAGTACGGAACCTGGCCCAACGGTCGGCCACGGCGGCGAAAGAGATCAAGGGGCTGATCAATGAATCGATCCAGCGGGTGACGGATGGGAGCGAGCTGGTCCACCAATCGGGGACGACGCTGGAAGAGATCGTGAGTTCCGTCAAACGGGTCACGGACATCATTGAGGAGATCAGCGCGGCGTCCCAGGAGCAGGCGAGTGGGATCGATCAGGTGAACAAGGCGATCATGTCGATGGACAGCACCACGCAGCAGAATGCCGCGCTTGTGGAGGAAACAACCAGTGCGAGCCACTCCCTTCAAGCCCAGGCGCAGGCGCTGCATCAGCGGGTGATGAAGTTCAAGCTTCAGGCGACAGAAGCGGAGAAAGCCGAGATGCCGCCGGTCGACAATCTCAGGCGGTTCGTCGCGCACACCATTCATGATGCCTACGGTGAAACGAGCAAGCCATCGGTCAAGCCCACGGCTGGAACTGTGAACCGTGAAGCGTTANNTAAGCGTGAAACGTCCGGATCCGAAGACGAGATACGCTTCACGAACAACGGTTCACGCGGCTGATTCGAGCGGCGTCGCCGCGCGCGATGGAAAAGATCGTCGCAACTATGGCGGCGAGGAATTCCAAGAGTTCTAGCCGAGCCGCTCGATCGGCGTTTTGGCGCGCGGTACCGTGCCGGTAGAGGGGCAAGGAGTCTCGGTTACGGTATTGACGGTCCGGGTCGTCTTCAACGGGCAGTTCCTCTCGGATTCAGCTCCCCATGCGGTCTCGAGACTATAGTTCGCAAAAGAAGATGCCGATAGGGAGTCTGTCAAGGCAGTGCTTGTGGAATCGGCCTCGTCGGCTCGGGTGTGGGCGGTGAGACATGCCGGACCCAGACCTCTCGTGAGCGACGGTCCATCAGATACGAAGGAGATTGCAGTCGCGGGATGGTGCGGGTGTCTTTAGGCAAAGGAGGGGCGATGGTGACGTGGTTCAAGAACCAAACCCTGATGACGAAACTCATGACCTGTTCGGCCATCATTGGGGTCATCATGACGGTGGTCGGGACGATGGGCGTGATGAACTTGAAGTCGATCAATGCCAATACCGAGAATCTCTACGAGGTACAACTCAACGCGGTCCGCCAGGTGCTCACGATCCAAAACAATCTCTCGATGGTGCGGTTCTGGGTGCTGCGTGCGGTGACGGCTCCGGACAAGACGCATCAGGAGGCGTCGCTCGCCAAGATCGCCGAATTAGTCAAGCAGAACGACCAGAACAAGGCGCAGTTCGAGAAAACGATCAGCTCGGATGCGGTGCGGAAACTGTTCGGCGAATTCAATGAGGCGCTCGGGGACTATCGCACCAATCGGATGACCACCATCGAATTGGTGATGGAGGGTAAGCAGACGCAGGCGATGGCACGTATCGATCACGAAACGCGGCTGTCGTACGAGGCTGTCAGCAAGCGCCTTGCGCAGTTGGTGGAGGCTACTCAGGCGAATGCCCGGCAGCAATATGAGAGCGCCCAGTCGCTCTATACCACCGCCAAAGTGATGTTGATCATCATCAGCCTCGGCGGGGTCGTCTTGGGGGTCGTGTTCAGTTGGTTGATGGCCCGGTTCATCGCACGAAACATGACAGTGGTATTGCAGGCGGCGCAGCGGCTGGGCGGTGGCGATCTGTCGGCGCGGGCCTCTGTGGCGGCGCAGGATGAGGTGGGCCGGTTGGCGCAGGCGTTCAATGACATGGGGGAGAAACTTCACCAGGCCGCGACGGCACAGCAGGCACAGAACGCTGAAATCGCCGCGAAGAACTCCGAGGTGAAGGGCATTACCGACGCGATCAGCCGCGCGCAAGCCGTGATCGAGTTTCAGCGGGACGGCACGATCATCGCGGCGAACGACCATTTCCTCCAGTGTGTGGGGTACCGTCTGGATGAGATCACGGGCCGGCACCACCGGATGTTCTGTGAGCCCAGCTACGCGAACAGCGCCGAGTATCAGGCGTTTTGGGCGAAGCTGAACCGCGGTGAGTGTGATGCGGGGGTGTATCCTCGGCGGCGCAAGAACGGCCAGGAGGTCTGGGTCCAGGCCTCGTATAACCCGATTCTCAACGCCGACGGCACAGTCTACAAAGTCGTGAAGTATGCGACGGATGTGACCGCGCAGAAATTGGCGGCGATTGAGTCCGAAGGCATCTTGAAGGCCATCGACCGGGGCCAAGCGATGATGGAATTCAATATGGATGGGACGGTGCGAAACGCCAATGCGATCTTTTTGAGCGTGCTGGGCTATCGGCTCGATGAGATCAAAAGCCGGCACCACCGGATATTGTGCGACCCGGCCTACGCGAGCAGCGGAGAGTATGTCGCCTTTTGGCAGAAGCTCAACCGAGGAGAGTTTGATGCCGGCGTCTATCATCGGCTCGGCAAGGGGGGCAAGGAGCTCTGGATTCAAGCCTCCTATAATCCGATTCTCGATGTGTCCGGAAAACCCTATAAAGTCGTGAAATTCGCGACCGACATCACGGCGAAGAAGCAGGTTGCGGCTGACATGGAACGGCTTGTGGTCGAGGCAGAAACAGTCCTGAGCCGGATTGCCGAGAGCGATCTGACGCAGGAGATGACCGGCACCTACGGCGGCGAGCTGGAGCGGGTGAAGGCGAGCGTCAATGCCGTCGTGCGCAATCTTATTCAGACCGTCGCAACCGTCCGGGAAGTCGTGGAATCGGTCTCCAGCGGTTCGGAGGAGATTAATCGGGGCAATTCTGATTTGTCGGAGCGGACGAACCAACAGGCGAGTTCACTGGAAGAGACCAGTGCGTCGATGCAAGAGATGACGGAGACGGTGAAACAGAATGCCGACAATGCCAAACGAGCCGATCAGCTCGCGATTGAGGCTCGGGAGACGGCGGACAAGGGCGGGGCGGTGACCAAACGGGCAGTGGCGGCGATGGGCGAGATCAACCAGAGCAGCAAGAAGATCGCCGACATCATCACGGTGATCGATGAAATCGCCTTCCAGACCAACCTCTTGGCCTTGAATGCGGCGGTGGAGGCGGCCCGTGCGGGTGAACATGGGCGTGGCTTTGCCGTGGTGGCGGCGGAAGTGCGGAACCTGGCGCAACGGTCCGCGACGGCGGCCAAGGAGATCAAAGGGTTGATCAATGAGTCGATCCAACGGGTCGCCGACGGCAGCGAGATGGTGAATCAATCGGGGAAGACCCTGGAGGAGATCGTCAGCTCGGTCAAGCGGGTGACGGATATCATCGCGGAGATCAGCGCCGCGTCGCAGGAGCAAGCCAGTGGGCTTGAGCAAGTGAACAAGGCTGTGATGTCGATGGACGAGACGACGCAACAGAATGCGGCCTTGGTCGAAGAAATCACGAGCGCGAGTGTCTCGATGAAGGGGCAAGCGGATGAACTGTTGCGCCGCATGGCCTTGTTTAAGCTCACACTGTCCGAAGCAGAGAAGGCCGGCATCCCTTCAATAGCCAGTGTGCGGGAGCATACGGCCCGAACGATTTCGAGAGCCTTCTCTGAACAACAAAGGGAATCGGACGCTCTCCCGCCGCCTGTATCCAGAGCAAAGGGACGAGAGCAATCCAGGGACACTGTCGGCGTGGCCGGCCACCGTCCGTCGGGAGAGGAATTCGAAGAATTCTAGTTTCAAGTTGCGAGTTTCTTGTTTCTGGTTTTCGGAGCATGTTTCCGGACAACATGAAACTAGAAACCTGAAACTTCATAGCCGGACAAACGACGCTTCACGAAATATGGCCGCCCGCCCTCAAGATTGGCATTCTGCAACCGATAGAGGGCTACGAGGAGACCTGGTTGGGAGGGGACCTGTTCGAGCACATCTGTGACGGACCTTCCAGCGGTCATGACCAGAGGAGATTCGCAGATTAAGGAGACGCATGGTGAACAAGCTGTATAACCTCAAGACAAAGACCAAGCTGGCGCTCAGCTCCGGCATGATCTGTATTGCCCTGCTGATGGTGGGAGGGATGTCCGTTGCCGGCTTGATGCAGCTCAGCGATCGCATCGAAACGATCTTCAAGATCAACGTGCTGCCGCTCAAGCGGCTCGGTGAATTACAAGGCTATTCCCATCGGATGAGCTCCCTCGTGGCCTGGCATATCATGGGCCGCGACTCGGCCACGAGGGAAAAATGGCTGGACGAGATCAGGAGGCTCGATGACAAGATCGACCAGTTCCACACGGACTATGCCCCGATCATCGTGACCGAGTCGGAACAAAAGACCTTTGACCGGTTAAAGGCAGATTGGACGAGCTATAAAGAGATTCGCAGGAAGGTCCTGACGTTGAGCGACAATTTCAGTAAAGCCGCCGCGTCCGAATTGCAAGATACGCAACTGGCGGAGAAACTTGCGGATGTGCTTGTCGGCGTCACCGCGTTGGTCAAGGAGAATGAAGTCCAAGCCCAAGAGAGCCATGAGTCCAGCCGCAGTGCCGCCATGACGCTGACGATGATCATGCTCGCCCTCATCGGGGGAGCGCTTGCCCTGGGGCTGCTCGGCAATTGGGTCATCTCGAAGTTCCTGGTGTCAGGGTTGGAGAATGTGTTGGAGGCCACGAAGCAACTGCGCGGCGGAAATCTGGTGTTTCGGGCGACGGTGACGACGAAGGAAGAGGTCGGACTGTTGGCGCAAGCATTCAATCAGATGGCGGAGGAGCTGGCACAATCCATTGCCAAGCAGCAAGAAGCACTAGAGGAGATGAATGCCCGCATCGACGTTATGAACACGACGAGCATCGTCTCGGAATCCGACCGCAAGGGCGACATCATCACGGCGAACGACAAGTTCTGCGAAATCTCCAAGTATTCGCGGGAGGAATTGATCGGACGAGGGCACAATATCGTCCGTCATCCGGACATGCCCAAGGAGGTCTTCAAGCAGATGTGGGCCACGATCGGGCGGGGGCAGATCTTCCGTGGCGTCGTCAAGAACCGGGCCAAGGACGGCACCCCTTACTATGTCGACGCGGTGATCAAACCGATCCTGGGTTCGGACGGGAAGCCTAAAAAATATCTGGGCGTCCGATACGATATCACGGAGTACGAGATCGCGCGCCACAACATGAAAGGGATTGTCGACGCGATCAATAAATCATACGCCACAGTCGAGTTTGATCTCAACGGGGCCATCCAAACCGCCAATGACTTCTTCCTGCAGGTGATGGGGTACCGCTTGGACGAAATCACAGGCAAGCCCCACGGCATCTTCGTCGAGCCGTCGTACAGCAATACCACCGAGTATCGCTCCTTCTGGGAGAAACTGGGGCGCGGCGAGCACGATGCCAACCAGTACAAATGTCTCGCCAAAGACGGGCGAGGGGTCTGGCTTCAGGCCAGCTATAACCCGGTCATGGACGGGATGGGGAGACCGTTCAAGGTGTTCATGCTTGCCACGGACATCACCGAGCAGAAACAGGCTCTCATGGAGGTGGAGCGGCTGATCAAGGCAGCGGCAGTCGGGCAGCTGTCGCAGCGGATCGAGACCGACCTGTTTACGGGCGCGTCACGGGAGCTGGCGGACGGTGTCAATCGGTTGGTGGACTCTGTCACTCAACCCCTGCGCGAGGCCCAAGGGGCGCTCAACGCCTTGGCGGCCAACGATCTCACCAGGGGCATGACAGGCACCTATCAAGGCGAATTCGAGGAGATGAAAGGCGCGTTAAACTTAGCGCTCACCAATCTGACCACCACCATCGCCACGGTGCGCCAGGCGGTGGAAGGGGTGACGACCGGCGCTACACAGATTACCGACGCCAATCAGGATCTCTCACAGCGAACGAGTCAACAGGCTGCGGCCCTCGAACAGACTTCCGCCTCAATGGAGGAGATGACGGCGACGGTGAAGCAAAACGCGGACAATGCCAAGCAGGCCGATCAGCTGGCGATTACCGCTCGCGAGACCGCGGACAAGGGCCGGGCCGTGACGCAGCAGGCCGTGGAGGCCATGGAGGGGATCAACAAGAGCAGCAAGAAGATCGCCGACATCATCACGGTGATCGATGAGATTGCCTTCCAGACCAATTTGTTAGCCTTGAACGCGGCGGTGGAAGCGGCGCGGGCGGGCGAACATGGACGAGGCTTTGCCGTGGTGGCGGCCGAAGTGCGGAATCTGGCACAACGGTCAGCGACGGCGGCGAAGGAGATCAAGGGGTTGATCAAGGAGTCGATTCAACGCGTGACGGATGGCAGCGTGTTGGTCAATCAATCCGGGAAGACGCTGGACGAGATTGTCAGCTCGGTCAAGCGGGTCACGGATATCATCGCGGAGATCAGTGCGGCCTCGCAGGAACAGGCGATCGGGATCGATCAGGTGAACAAGGCGATCATGTTGATGGATCAAACGACGCAGCGAAATGTGGGAATAGTCGAAGAAACTGCCAACACAGCGCAGTCGATGAAGGAGCAGGCCAACGAGCTTCAGCAGCAAGTGCAGGTGTTCAAAATCGCTCCGGGCCATCACGCTGAGCCGGTGTCAGTGATGCCGTCGATTGTCAAACCCATGGTCAGGTCTGTGGCCCATGAGGGTGGCCGTACCGCTTCAAAGAAATCGGCTACGGCATCGGCGCTCGCGCGGAAAGTGCCGGTCGGCGCAACAGGTGGGAGCGACAAGGGGCGTCATGGTGTGGTGGAAGAGGGGTTCGAGGAGTTTTAGGACGCAGTCCTACCGCGTCGTCTACCGCGGTTCAATTCTGGCCGTCTCTTCACATGTCAGGAACATATCTCGCAACAGCTGCCTCGCCTGATGTGTAACCGGGCTATCGGACGCATCCGTTCAGCTGTCTCCTCGTGAGTCGGCCACGACGTGCGTGCAGGTCTCCTTTCGGTCGTGAAACCGTCGCGGCAACATTAATTAAGAAATCACGCTAATCGACCGATAAAGCACTCATTCGACTTCTATGGTGACGAACCGTCCCTGTCAGGGGCAGGGGAGTGGTCGGCATGGACTTTGAGATCTCAACTGAAGAATTTCAACGGTTTCGGAGGTTGATCTATGACGAGAGTGGGATCTCGCTCAACGATCAGAAACAGGGGTTGGTGGCGTCCAGGTTGTCGAAACGTCTGCGCGAGCTCAAGCTCTCAACCTTTTCCGAATACCAAGATCACGTGACCAAGGATTCAAGTCGGGAAGAATTCACTCGGATGCTGGACCTGATCTCGACCAATAAAACGGACTTTTTCCGTGAGCCAAGGCACTTCGAGTTCCTCCGTGAAGAGATTCTTCCTCAACTGGAGTCGGAGAAAAGGATCCGTATTTGGTCGTCGGCCTGTTCGACGGGCGAAGAGCCCTATACGATCGCGATGACGCTGTACGATGGCGTATCCGACCCTACGCAGTGGAATTGCAAGATTCTGGCATCTGATCTGTCCACGCGTGTGCTGGCGAAGGCGGCAGCCGGTGTCTACGACGCGGAACGTGTCCAGGATGTTCCGTCGGAGACGGTGAGGCGGCACTTTCTCCGTGGGCAAGGGGGGAGCGACGGCATGCTCAAAGTCAAGCCGCATCTGTTGGCGATGATTCAATTCCGGCGCCTGAACTTGATGGATGAACAGTTTCCGATCAAGAGCCCCCTCGACCTCATCTTTTGCCGGAATGTGATGATTTATTTTGACCGCCCGACTCAAGAGCGGCTCGTGAATAAGTTTTATCGATACTTGAAGCCTGGTGGACATCTCTTTATCGGCCATTCCGAAAGTCTCCAATGGGTGACCCATCCCTTTACGGTTGTCGCTCCGACGATCTATCGGAAGGACGGTTGAGCCGATGTCGCATGTCGCAAGCGATCAATTCGCCCATATCCGGCGTATGCAGGACCGTCGGTTCCCGCATGAAATTGCGGCGATTCTTCCGGGAGAATATTTTGTCAGCGACCAGCCGATGATTGTGTATACCGTTCTCGGGTCCTGTGTGTCCGCCTGTATTCGTGACCCGCTGGCCCGCGTTGGGGGGATGAACCATTTCATGCTGCCCAAACCCAAAGAGGGGGGAGGTGACTCATGGGGCGAATCAACCCGTTATGGGTCCTATGCTATGGAGTCGTTGATCAACGACATTCTGAAGCGTGGCGGAGTGAAGAACCGTCTCGAAGTAAAGTTGTTCGGGGCTGGCCGCATCTATGAGGGTAACATCGATGTCGGCGCGAGAAACGCCGAGTGGGTCCTTGAGTATATCAAGACGGAAGGACTCACCGTATGCAAGACGAATCTTGGAGATGTTCTGCCCCGGAAAATCTATTACTTTACCGAGTCGGGACGTGTACTGATGAAGAAAATCGAGAAGGTCAAAAACGACACGATCGCGGCTCGTGAACGTGAATATGCGTCCAAGTTGCAAGTGGAGAAACATGTCGTGGCGACGGAAGAGGATGTGACGCTGTTCTGAGCGGGATGAAGCGTCGTGCATGAAGCGTATCTCGTTCCGGATTCAGGCGCTTCACGCTTCACGAATGACGAGATACGGGGAGAACCATGAGCAAGATTCGTGTCCTGACCGTCGATGATTCGGCCTTGATGCGACAAGTACTTGCCACGCTGCTGGCGAAGGATCCCGACATCGAGGTGGTCGGAGCGGCCCCGGACCCCTATGTTGCACGGGAGAAAATCAAAGCGCTGAATCCCGACGTGCTCACGCTTGACGTCGAAATGCCCAAGATGGATGGGATCACGTTTCTCGAAAAACTGATGCGCGGGCATCCGATGCCGGTCGTGATGGTGAGCTCTCTGACGGAAGCCGGTTGCCAGACGACCATGCGGGCCTTGGAGCTCGGCGCGGTCGACTTTATCACGAAGCCGAAGCTCGATCTTCGTGAAGGGATGGAGGAGGTCGCGCAGGATTTGATCGCCAAGGTCAAAGCCGCTGCGGCGGCACGAGTGCGGCCGTTACGCGTGAAGCCTATCTCGTCTTCGGAACCGGCCACTTCACGCTTCACGAACGACGCTTCACGAACTTCGATGATTAAGACCACCGATACGATTATCGCCATCGGATCATCCACCGGTGGTACGGAGGCCGTGAAAGACCTGTTAGAGGTCCTTCCTCCCAATACACCACCGATTCTGATCACTCAACACATGCCCGAACGATTTACGAAGACATGGGCGGATCGGTTGAATGGGTTGTGTCGGATCTCCGTTAAAGAAGCGGAAGACGGGGATAGTGTGCTGACGGGCCATGCCTTGGTTGCACCGGGTGGTTATCACATGACGCTGGAGCGGAGCGGAGCNNTCGGTGGATGTGATGTTCGCCTCGGTGGCACGGTACGCCGGTGCCAACGCCCTCGGAGTAATCCTGACGGGGATGGGGGGCGACGGCGCGAAGGAACTGTTGACGATGAAACGGGCCGGCGCCTTCACGATCGCTCAGGACGAAGAGAGCTGCGTCGTGTTCGGTATGCCGAAAGAGGCGATCAAAGCCGGTGCGGTCGACAAAGTTCTGCCGCTGGGTGACATTGCCGGAGCCATCCTTGCCCATGTGGGGTGTTGACGAAACTGGAGGATGTATGCCGATCACTCAACGAGCTTGGCGCGACGCAACCGTGATCCATGTCGACGATGTCTTCACCTATCGCAACCGCAAAGACTTCTCTTCTGCGGTGACGGCGTTTCGAGCGTCTGGCGGCAGGCATCTCATCGTCGATCTGCACGAGGCGACGTATATGGACAGTTCCGCACTGGGCCTCTTGGCCCTGACGTCTCAACAGTTGTCCGTGGAGGAACGATGGATCAGCTTGGTGGGCCCGCAGGGTACTGTGAAGCAGGTGTTAGAGATGGCCAATATCGATAAGATGATTACGGTGTTTCCGACGGAAGATGCCGCGGCTGCCGCTCGAGCCGCATAGTGGAATGACACGAGCAGGTCAGGACGTATCTGAATAAATAAAGGGGGGAGTCATGGCGATGCAAACAAAAGAACGCCCCGTGCCGAACGGTGTGATTCTTGAGATGACGGGAGATCTCACTTATGCCAATCGCGAGCAGTTCAAGACAGCGGTTGAAGCGATCCGACAGAAGGGCTGTCGTCATCTGATTTTGAATATGGCCGAAGTTTGTTTTGTGGACAGCTCCGGCCTCGGCTTGCTGGCGCTTGTGTCTCAGAACTTCAAGCTGAGTCAGGCGAAAGTAAGCATGTTGAAGCCGCAAAGCTATGTGCGGGAAATCATGAGCCTGGCTAACATTCAGAAACTGATTCCGGTCTATGATAATGAGCAGGATGCCTTGACCGGGCATCAGCGCGCAGCCTAGCAGGATGTTGAAACAGGCCGCCAGCATCGTTCTCGCATCGCTCAGAGGCTCAACGTACCGAAACGTACGCTTCGCCTCTTCGCTCGCTGCGGCCTTGCTGGACAGCCTGTTTGAACATCCTGCGGAAACCTACACCTCACAGCCGCAAGTCTGGATACTCAATGCCGTTAACGTCAGTTGAACAGACAACTCAGGTGGCGCCGCACACTGTGCTTGTCGTGGATGATGAGCCCACGGCACGACTGGCCTTGGCGGCTCGACTGAAACGGCTCGGCTATCGGGTGATCCAAGCCTGCGACGGGAAAGCCGGGTTGGAGGCGCTTCGGCGTGAGCGGCCCAGTCTCACCATCCTGGATTGGATGATGCCGGAAATGGACGGGCCCTCCTTCTGCGAATATGTGCGGCAAGATCCGGAACTCCTGACGAGTCAGATCTTGATGATGACGAGTCACGATCAGCCGGAGCAGATCGCTGAAGGCTTGGCTCGCGGCGCCGATGACTTTCTGAGTAAGGCCGCCAGTAAGTATGAAATTACGGCCCGCGTGCAGGCCGGAATGCGTGCGGCGACGTTGGTCAGACGGTTGAGGGATGCCACCGAGGAGATTCGCCAGAAGCAGGAGGCGCTCGAACAGGAGTTGCAGTCTGCTGCGCGTTATGTGGAGTCGCTGCTTCCTCCCCCAGGGGCCATCTTGCCGGGCGTGCAGATGGTCCATGCCTACCGACCATCTCTCGCCTTAGGCGGCGACCTCTTCAATGTCGTGCAGTGGAGTGAGGATGTGCTGGGTTTGTATTTGCTCGAT
>CXWL01006099.1_pt1 | contig 26625 bp, 32 predicted proteins | sample 590931 | NCBI WGS metagenome assembly CXWL01 (sample SAMEA3498368, study PRJEB10139) | groundwater metagenome | biome: water well; material: biofilm material | place: Germany | collected 2015-04-27 | reverse complement strand
AGCCTATATGGGGCCCATGTCCGAGACGGCTCAGCCCGGCCCCGCCAATTCCAACCTGCCGGAACTCACCGTTTCCGAGCTGGCCCAATCGGTCAAGCGCACGGTCGAGCGCGACTTTGACCGCGTGCGCGTTCGCGGCGAACTCGGCCGGGTCCTGATCGCTAAATCTGGCCACCTCTATGTCGATCTGAAGGACGAGAATGCGACGATCTCGACTGTAATGTGGAAGGCCAATGTCGCGGCGCTTAGCTTCAAGCCGGAGGAGGGCCTGGAGGTGGTGGTCGAGGGCAGGCTATCGACCTATCCCGGCCGCTCGCAATATCAGCTGATCGCCGAACGCATGAGCCCCGCGGGCGTCGGCGCGTTATTGGCGCAGCTGGAGAAGCTGAAGGCAAAGCTCAGCGCCGAAGGATTGTTCGCGCGCGAGCGCAAGAAGCCGATCCCCTATCTGCCGCGGCTGATCGGCGTCGTCACTTCGCCGACCGGTGCAGTGATCCGCGATATCCTGCATCGGCTGGGCGAGCGTTTTCCGCGCCGCGTGCTGCTCTGGCCGGTGCTCGTGCAGGGACCTGAAGCGGCCGGCCAGATCGCGCGCGCGATCAACGGCTTCAATGCACTCACGGGCGCGCTTCGCCCTGACGTGCTGATCGTCGCGCGTGGAGGCGGCTCGATCGAGGATCTCTGGGCCTTCAACGAAGAGATCGTCGTGCGCGCCGCCGCCGAGAGCGCTATCCCGCTGATCAGCGCGGTTGGCCACGAGACCGACACTACCTTGATCGATTTCGCTTCCGATCTGCGCGCGCCGACGCCAACGGGCGCCGCAGAAAAGGCCGTGCCCGTGCGCGCGGAATTGATCGAGCGCATCGGCGTGCTGGAAGGGCGGTTAAAAGGCGGGTTGTTGCGCGGGCTGGAGAAACGGCGCGCCGAAGTTCGTGCGGCGAGCGCGCGATTGCCGAGGCTCGAGACTTTGTTCCAGATACCACAGCAGCGTTTCGACCGCGCCGCGGAGCGCCTCAACGCCGCTCTGGTCGCCAACACGCGCGCCGCGCAGTCCAAGCTCGACCGCGTCGCCGCGCGCCTGCGTCCGCAAGCACTGAGCCAGGACATCGCCCGCCGCCGCGAAACGCTCGCGCGCGCGGGCGCACGCATGGCGCCGGCGATCAAACGCGCGCTGGAAGCGCATAAGAAGCATCTTGGTTCCGCCGCACGCATGCTCGAAAGCCTCTCGCACAAGAGCGTGCTGGCGCGAGGTTTTGTCATGGTGCATCGCGAGGATGGAACCTTGGTGCGCGCCGCGAAGGATCTGTCACCAGGCGACGAAATCGAACTCAGCTTCGCCGACGATAAGCATAAGGCCGTTATTGAGCCCCCTGGCGGCGGGCCCGCGAAGCCGCGCGCCAAACCAAAGCCGGGCGGCGGGCAGGGGAGTTTGTTCTGAGGAGCGGCTTGCCATATCCCACCAAAGTGGCATGATGGTGGGATGAAAGCCAAGACCTCGCTCACGTTATCGGAAGATTTGGTCGCCGAGTTGGATCGCATCGCCGGCCCCAAAGTATCCCGTTCTGCGTTCATAGAAACAATCCTGCGTGAATTTGTGGACGGCCGCGCGCGCGCGCGGCGCGATGCGCGTGAGGCGGCGGCGATCAATCGCCACGCCGATCGGTTGAACGCCGAGATGAAGGACGCACTCTCGTTTCAGGCCGAGGATTGAAGCGCGGCATGCTCTATCGCGTGCGGCGCCCGCCTGGCGATTCCAAGCCTGCGCGGACCTTCGTCGTGGTCAGCCGACAAGCGCTGATCGATTCCAATTATTCCACCGTCATTTGCGCCCCCGTTTTTTCGGCGCGCCATGGTCTGTCCACGCAGGTCGCGGTCGGACGCAACGAAGGCCTGAAACACGATAGCGCCATCCATTGCGACGGACTCATCAGCATCGAGAAATCCCGGTTGACCGATTTTGTCGGCGCATTATCGCTCGAAAAGCTGAAAGAACTGGACCGCGCCTTGAGCATTGCGCTCGATCTGTGCGCATTCCCGGATCTGAGCTGAATCAGAGCGCCAGCCGTGCTGCGAGCCAGGCGAGGTCGCGCTCAAGCTTCTCACGCCAGTCGTCATCGGGGCGGCGTTCGACTTCGGCGGCGAGACTAGTCAATGCCGCAGCCATCTGGCCTTCGCCGAGCGTTAGCGCGTACTCCCCGATCGCCCGGGCGCGTTTGGCGAAAGCCGCGGCGCCGGCAGGCGTGTTTACCGATTGCGCGCGGACGCGCAACTGGCGGAAGAACGCCGCCAAGGTTGGCGCGGCGCGGGTGGAATCCTCCATCCGCCGTTCGCCTGGGCGCAGAGAAGGGCGGCGCTTGCGCCGGTCCAGCCCGAGGTAATCCTTGTTGTCGACCCAGCGCACGGTGGCGGCTCAATTCCAAATTTCACCAGTTTAAGGGGGCATAGCGCAAAGAAATGCTTAAGCGATGGAACTGATCCGATTCTCCGGCTAGGTTTCGCCCCATGAACAAGTACGATCCCGGCGGCCCAGAAGCCAAGCTTCATTACGGCGACAACGAAGTGACCATAATCCGTCAGGGCCTGTTCGTGCGTTGTGCGGTTTCTGGCGATCGCATTACGCTCGACGAACTGCGTTATTGGAGCGTCGATCTGCAGGAGGCGTATCGAGGCCCGAAGGAGGCGGGTGCGCGGCTGGATAGCGTGAGGAAACAGAGGTCATGAGAGCGCTCGCGCTGGTTCTTCTGCTGGCGGCGTGCGTTGCCGGGGAGGCGCCGGCGGATCCGCCTGCCTCGCCTGCACCAGCGGAAAGTTCGGCGCCAAGTGAGGCGGCGGCGCCTGTGCCTGCGTCCGATGTTGTACCGACGGAACTCAGTCTGCGCTGCGCTGGCGCCTTCACCCAGGGCGGCGTCGCACTTTGCCGGACGTTTCCGGGCGCGGCGATCCTGGTTGACGGCGTCGCGTCGGGCGAGGCGGATGCGCAGGGTTGGGCGGTGATCGGATTTTCGCGGGAGCACGACGCGCAAGCGCAGGTGCGGGCGCGTGCAAGCGGTGGGGAGGCAACGCTCGACCTCGCAATCGCGCCGCGCGATTTCGATATCCAACGCGTCAGCGGCCTGCCGCCGCAGACGGTGAATCCCACCGATCCGGCGGTGCTGGCGCGGATCGCGCGTGATTCAGCGTTGAAGCGCGAAGCGTTCGCCAGCGCCGCGCCGCTCGAAGGCTGGCTCGACGGGTTCGTCATGCCGTTACAAGGCACAGTCACCGGCCGCTGGGGCAATCAGCGCATCTTGAACGGCCAGCCGCGCGATCCGCATTTTGGCTACGATATCGCCGCGCCCGAGGGTACGCCGGTGCGCGCGCCGGCTTCTGGCGTGGTCACGCTCGCAAGTCCCGATATGCATTTTGAGGGCGGTTTGGTGTTCATCGATCACGGCCAGGGGCTGATCACGATGTATCTGCACATGAGCAGCCTCGATGTTGCTGTCGGCGATAGCGTGTCGCAAGGCCAGGTGATCGGCGCAGTGGGCGCGCGCGGCCGCGCCACTGGTCCGCACTTGTGCTGGCGCATGCGCTGGCGGGGCACACAGCTCGATCCGAGCCTGGCGCCGGAGGCGCTGGGCGTGGCGCGGGCGGAGCTGCGCCGTTCGCAGTGACGGCGCTTTGCGCCAGCACGGTGAGGGGACGGCGTTTTGATCTCCCAGGTGGCGAACTAGCCTTCACCAATCGGCGACCGCAATGGTAGTGTGCCGTCCTGACATGATCATATCGCACAAGCTTCGATTCATCTTCGCGGCAATCCCTAAGACGGGGACCCATTCGGTGCGGCGCGCGCTGCGGGTGCATTTGGGGCCTGATGATGAGGAGCAAGTGCGCTTGTTTGTCGAGAAGTCGCTTCCTTATGCGGAATTGGCGGCGATGCGGCACGGACATATCAGTCTGGAGCAGCTCCGTCCCCACATCGGCAGCGATATTTTTGAGGGCTACTTTAAGTTTGCATTCGTTCGCAACCCGTTCGATCGGTTTGTCTCTTATTGTTCGTTCATGACAAGAGATACCGGCGCATTTGACCAGGACCCCAGGCGGGTCATGCGAGTTTTGCTTGCACAGGCGCCGATGCATCACGTCTGGTTTGCGCCCCAGCATCAGTTCGTCATGGGGGCGGATGGCGCGATGCTTGCCGACGAGCTTGGCCGTGTCGAGGAAATGCAATCTTGGTACAACCGCTTTTGCGCTCGAATGGGAATTCCGAGCACGGCGTTAGAAAAGGCTAACGCTTCGCGTCGGGGCGACTATCGTGACTATTATGACGATCAGTTGGTAGAGGCGGTTTCAAGGGTGTATGCTCGCGATCTTGATCTATTCGGCTACAAATTCTAAGGGCGCTCCATGCAGATTGAACCCAATCCGCGAAAGACGGCGGCGTTTAGAGACCTCGGGCGGGTTGACGTCTCGGCGCTTCAGACGGCCGTGGCGCAAATCCCGGAATCGGTATGGGACGCGGAAAACGCGGCTAAGCCCAACAGATTCGGAGCGCTCGATGCGACGCGACACATCATTTTCCGTTTTGTGTCGAGCCTGAGCGACTGGCGCAACTCGTACGATGGCGCTACGTGGCCCCATTGGCGGGCGCTGGTGGAGCCAGTCTTGGAGCAAGCCACGCGGGCCTACGGGTACGCCCGCGGCGCCTATCCGCGGGCGATGTTGGCGCGGATGCCGGCGCAAGGCGTGATACATCCCCATCGCGACGCCAATCTCGCCGCCAAGTGGCCGCACAAGATCCACGTCCCACTTTTCACTAATGAAAACGTGATATTTTATGTTGAGAACGAAGCGCGCCACTTGCGTGTGGGGGAGGCGGTTGAAGTGAATAACATGGGTGTCCATGCGGTGCGGAACAACAGCGACGCCGAGCGCATCCATCTCATTTTTGAGTATTATGACCTCGATCAGCCCGAGCCTTCCTGGTTGGCGGGGACGCCAGTCGCGTGACGGCGGCATGCTAGCGCGCCACGACGTGACTCACTAGCACTACGGCTTCCGCAACGCTCTCATTGCGCCACGAGTGCGTCGTGCCTGCATCCTCGATCGCAACATCCCCTGCGCGATAAAGGATCGGGTCGAGGCAGGTATTGCGCAGCTCCACCATTTCGCCGGACACAAGCAGCGCCATGCCTTGAACGCTCGCATGGTCGTGCCAGGCGATGACGCCCCCGGGGGCGACGTGGATGCGACGCAAGCGCAGCGCGCGCGTTGGATCGCTGGCCAGCGGCGTGAGGGCAATGTCTTCGGCGGAGACGCCACTTGTAGCGCCGAAGCCGTCACTGCGGGCGTTTGCTTGTCGGCGCGCGGGCGGGCACTCGCGCACTTGTGCGCCGGCGACCGAAAGTAGCGCGCTGTCGGCGGCTGGCGGGGTGTCCTCAATGCTCACCGAAACGCACGCCGAGAGCAGGAACGTCGTGGCGAGTAAGAGCGTGCGCATGTGTTCTCCTTGTCAATCGGCGCGGTCGAGGGCGATGAGGGCTGCGAGATATGCCTTCTTCAACAGGCGTACGCCGCTGCGCGAGGTGGCGATCCAGCCTTCGTCTACCCATTCGTGCAGTTTGCGGTTCACTTTTTCGCGGCTGGCGCCGATGCGTCGGGCGAGTTCGGTTTGGGTGAGCGTCACTAGCACGCCGTCGCCGGCATCTTCGAGCAGACGCTGCGCGAGGCGCCCGCCGAGATCGAGCAATTGTGAGTCCTCCAACGCCGCGTCCGCGGCGCGCAGACGTCGGCTCATCTCAGCGATGAGTTTCAGAAGCGCCTTAGGCTCGCTTTCCAGCGCTGCAACGGCCTGGTCACGTGAAATGCGCAGCAACCGCGAGCGGCGGATGGCGGCGACGTCGGCCGAGCGCGCGCCTCCGTCGAGCACCGCCATCTCGCCGATCAAGGCGTGAGGCTTCAGCGCCGCGATGCGCACGTCACGGCCCGCCTCGTTGGACACGCGCACCTCGACCTCTCCCTCGAGTAGCACATAAAGCGCATCGCCTTTGTCGCCGCGAGCGAAAAGAAGCGCGCCGGGTTCAACGGTCACCGCAACGCCGGCTTTCACCAGCCGCGCCCGCCCCGCATCGGTAATCGCGGCCAGCAGTTCGGCTTTCGCAAGCGCGGCTTCGACGCTTTTTGTGTCCTTGGCTTCAGCCATGGGGTGATGGTCATGCAGATGGCGGCGCACGTCAATTGAAGACGCCGCTAAGCGGATACGACTCGTCCTGAATGGCGGGTTGCGCTCCCAGGGACGCGCAGCGGCACGGCGGTGATCTGCGCCGGCACGACGGGGTGCAATCTCACCTTGGACGCGCGCTTTCTGTGGATGCGACAGAAGCGCGTGCAGGGCAGCCACTTCGCGCGCTTGTATCACGCCAGCCAGGCCAATCAGCTCGTGATCGACCGCCGCATTGATCCGGCGATATCGGAAGTTCGTGGCGTGACTCCCGAGAAGGCGGTGCTGAGCATGCTGGCGTCCTCGATTTACGTGCGCTTCTTGAAGCACGCTCAGCTCAGTCCGTAGCGGCGGGTTGGCCGACGCTAAGTAGCCGCCTATGACGTGCCATGGCGCCTAGGCTCATGGATTGATCTCTTGCTAGGGGCTCTTGGAATGACGGAAGAAAATTGCGAGCCGAGATAGTGTACGCTATCCCCCCCCTATGAACGCGCCCGTGCTCAAGCTCATGAAGGCCGCCGAGTTCCTGGATTGGTGCCTCGATCAGGATGGGCGCTGGGAGCTGCTGCGGGGTATGCCTACGCGCGCCATGACTGGGGCAAGCCGTCGCCATGACACGATTGTTGTTCGTCTGATTGTCGCCCTGGATAAGCGGCTGAGAGGCGGCCCATGCTCGCCCCATACCGCAGACCAGGCGCTGCGTATCGACGAGGTCACAATCCGCCGGCCCGATGTCACCGTGGATTGTGGACCGACAGCGGCGAACGCAATGGAATCCTCGCAGCCGACCGTGGCGTTCGAAGTGCTGTCGCCTTCGACGCACAAGACCGACCGTTTCCGTGAGCTGGAAGAATACAAGAGCGTCGCCAGCCTCATGCATGTTGCGCTGATCGATCCCGATAAACCGATCGTGTTGCTGTTCTCACGGCGCGGCGATGGCGTCTGGGGACACGAAGAGCTGCAGGGGCTCGACGCTGCGCTGCCGCTTGCCGCGATTGACGTAGCGTTGCCGCTTGCCGAGATTTACGCCGGGCTAGCGTTCGAGCCAGACTGACGCGCGCCAAAGTTCATGAGCGGCATAAGTCACACTCCCGGCCCCATCGCCATTTGCCGTCGCACTTCGCGGCGAAACAGGTCGATGCTTTGCGGCGCCTGGCCGCGTTTCTCCAGATGCCAGAAGGTCCAGCCATTGCACGCGGGTGCATTGGCGACGTGGGCGCCGATGCGGTGGATCGAGCCGGTGACGTCGCCGATCGCCAACGATCCATCTGCGCGCACGCGCGCTTTCGAGCGCCCGTCAGGCGAGACCAGCATGTCGCCGGGGCGCACGTAGCCTGCTTCGACGATCTGCCCGAACGGCACGCGCGGCTCGTCTTTCTTGGAGCGCGTGACCATCAGATCCTCTGCTGCAGCGGGCGTTGCTTTCTTGATGCGCGCGCGTGCGCCATCGGCATAAGCGCTATTGCGCTCGATGCCGATATAATGCCGGCCTAGCCGCTTCGCCGCCGCGCCGGTCGTGCCTGTCCCGAAGAAGGGATCGAGCACGGTTTCGCCGGGGCGCGTGGTGGCGAGGACGACGCGGTGCAGCAGCGCTTCTGGCTTTTGCGTTGAGTGCAGTTTAGCGCCTTCGCGGTTTTTTAGGCGCTCGGCGCCGGTGCAGATCGGCAGCGTCCAGTCCGAGCGCATCTGCAGATCGTCATTGAGCATTTTCAGCGCGTCGTAATGGAACGTGTACTTCGACTGCTTCGACTTCGACGCCCAGATCAGAGTTTCGTGCGCGTTGGTGAAGCGGGTGCCTTTGAAGTTCGGCATCGGATTGGTCTTGCGCCAGACGATGTCGTTCAAGATCCAGAAGCCCAGATCCTGCATGATCGCGCCGACGCGGAAGATGTTATGATAAGCGCCGATCACCCAGATCGCGCCGTCGTCTTTCAGGCAGCGCCGCGCCTGTGTAAGCCAGGCGCGGGTGAACTGATCGTAGGCGGCGAAATCCTGGAATTTGTCCCACTCATCGTCGACGCCGTCGACAATCGATTGATCCGGACGCGTGAGCTCGCCGCCCAATTGCATATTGTAGGGCGGGTCGGCGAAGACGAGATCGGCGCAGCCTTTGGGCAGCTTGGCCATCGCCTCGATGCAATCGCCTTCAATGATTTTGTCTCTGAGCTGCCGCGCGGCCATGGACGTCCCCTTGTGGAGGAATCATCCTTGAGCGGACTCGACGAATCAAGAGTCCGTCGCTGCGTTAACCATGATTGGGCCGCTGATTTTTTGGCGCCTCTACATGTTGTGGGTTGGGCGCCGTCACTCCGCTACGCCGCGCGCGCTTCCAGCGCGGTTCGCACCGGCTTGAAGCTCAAGCGGTGGATCGCGCAGGGGCCCAGCGCCGCGAGCGCGCGCTGGTGTTCGGGCGTGCCATAGCCCTTGTGTTTGGCGAAGGCGTAGCCGGGATGGGTGGCGCAGAGTTCGGCCATGATCGCGTCGCGCTCGACCTTGGCGATGATCGAGGCGGCGGAAATGCAGGCGACGTAGGCGTCGCCGTCGACGATCGTCTCCGTCGGCAAACCAAAATCCGGCGCGGCATTGCCGTCGATTAAGAGCGCCGCAGGCTGCTGCGGCAGGGCGGCGAGCGCCCGGCGCATGGCCAGATAAGTCGCCTGCAGAATGTTGAGCCTGTCGATCTCTTCGGGGCTCGCGAGCCCGACGCCGACCTGGGCGCAGGCGCGGATCGCTATCGCAAGTTCCTCGCGCGCCTCCGGGCTGAGCTGTTTGGAGTCGGCGAGCCCTTTGGGTCGGCCCTTCTTTGGCAGGATCACCGCCGCGGCGACCACCGGCCCCGCCCAGGGTCCCCGCCCGGCTTCGTCAATCCCGCAAATGCCCATGGGGGGACGATGGGTGGATTCAGGCGAGCAAGCAAATCAAAATGTAAATGACGCTTGACTATCAAGTAAACTTGTCATACAGACAGGGAAACTTGATGGAGAGCCGGACATGTGCAGCAGGCAAGTCAATTGGACGGCGATCATTGTGGGATTGCTCATCGCCCTGATGGTCGCAGCCAAACAAGGGGGCGTGTGATGGGCGCGTCCTCCGAAATCTGTGAAACCGCCGCCGCGCCTCGGGCCGTCGCGCGCCGCTACCACCGCGAGATGATCCTGGCGACCCTGGCTTATGTCGGGATCATCGCCATCAGCGTGTACTCGGCGCGACACTTGGCGCCGCCGCGTTGGGTAGCAATTGTGCTGGCGCTGGCCTCGGCGGCGCCAGTGCTGATGATGCTGCGCGCCTATGCGAGGTTCTTCGGCGGGCTCGACGAGTTTCAGCGCCGCGTGCAGTCCGACGCCTTGGTGATCGCAGCTGGGGTCGTCGGCTTCGCGGCGCTGACTTATGGATTTCTGGAGAGCTTCGCGGATTTTCCAGTGTTTGAAGGTGCGCTGATCTGGGTGTTGCCCGCGATCATGTTCGTCCACGGCGTCGCCGCTTTTTTCATTCGCCGCCGCTACCAATGAAGAACCGCCTCAAAGTGCTGCGCGCCGAGCGCAATTGGAGCCAAGCGGACTTGGCGGAACGATTGGACGTCTCGCGCCAGAGCGTGAACGCGATCGAGACGGGAAAATACGATCCCTCGCTGCCGCTCGCGTTCAAGATCGCGGGGCTGTTCGGGCTGACAATCGAACAAATTTTCTTCAACGACGAGGCCGCGCAGGCGGCGGAGTGAAAAGGGGAATTGTCATGAGCGTATCCAGATCGGAATCGACCCCAAACGGCCGCGAGAAACAGAAAGCTGCTTTTGTTGCCGGCACGGGCGCGGGCCTTGGCGTCATGATTGCTGTGAGCTTGCTCGCAGGCCAGCTTGACGGCGATCTTCAAATGATCGCCAACGGCGTTGGTTATTCGGCTGCTGTAATCGCGCTCGCCTGTTCGATTGGCTGGATCGCCACGCTCGATGAATTTGCGCAACGCGCGCATTATGTCGCTTGGTATTGGGGTGGTAGTCTGGGTTTGGCGGCGATGGGCGCGCTCTTGCTCTTCGTGCTGTTGAGCCCAGCCTCAGCCGCCGAATCCTTGCTGTTGGATTGGTGGGGCGCCTCGCAGGCCAAGGCTGGCTTTCTGACCGGCGCACTCGCGGCGATGCTGTTGCCAGCGTTGGGTTACACGATTTGGTGGTTGGTGTTCTGGCTGCGCCGGCGCTGACGGCTCACGGCCCTGCCGAGAGATCGAAAGCGTCTAATCGGCGAGTCGCTCGCGCAGGCCCGAAATAGCAAATTTAGATCATCGTCGGTAGGCGGCGCACGAGCGGCGCAGGAGAGAGCGTATGTTTATTTTGGCTCGCAGAAATCTGGCATCCACCCTTGGCGCACTTGCCTTGGCCGCTTGCGCCATCGCGTCGCCTCAAGCCCAGGCGCAAAGCACCCAGCTGACGCGCTTTTCCGTTGAGGTGACGGGCCGGGGCCCCGACGTCATCCTCATTCCGGGTCTCGCATCGAGCCGCGATGTCTGGGGTGCCGCCATAGCGCAACTTTCAACCACGCATCGCGTTCACGCCGTGCAGCTTGCCGGCTTTGCAGGCGAGGCGGCGGGAGTGGCTGCGGGCGAGGGGCCGGTTGTAGCGCCGTTCGTGGAAGAACTCGCCCGCTACATTGACGACAACGATATAGCGCGCCCCGCAATCATCGGTCACTCGCTCGGCGGGCTTTCGGCGCTCATGTTGGCGAAGGCCCATCCCGCGAGCGTGGGGCGCATCATGGTTGTCGATGCGTTGCCGTTTTTTTCGGTGCTGATGAACCCCGCCGCCACGGTTGAGAGTATCGCGCCCGCCGCGGCCGGTGCGCGCGATCAAATGATGGCGATGAGCGCTGAACAATTCGCAGCCGGCCAGTCCATGACCATGGCGCGTTTGGCGCGCACCGAGGCCGTGCGTCCTATGCTGGTGGATTGGTCGGTTGCGTCAGACCGCTCCGTGTTGGCGCGCGCCATGTACGAGGTGATGACCACCGACCTTCGCGGCGATCTCGCCAGCATCCAAACGCCGGTCACCATCGTCTACGCCGCCGATCCCGCCATGGGTCCGCAAGACTTGATAACCGACCTCTACACCAACAATTATGCCGCCCTGCCAAACCACACACTGGTGCGGGTCGATCAGAGCTTTCATTTCCTGCAACTCGACCAGCCGGGCGCTTTTGCCAAGGCGGTGACGAGCTTCCTCCGCTAAACGCCGGGCGGCCGGCTTGATATGAGGGGCGGGCGCGTTTACCCGTCCGCCCCATGCCCGCGACCTCGCCCCGCTGTTTCCAGGACGTGATCCTGACGCTCCAGACTTACTGGGCCGGGCAGGGGTGCGCGATTTTGCAGCCATATGACGAGCAGGTCGGTGCGGGCACGCTGCACCCGGCCACCACGCTGCGCGCGCTGGGCCCCAAGCCGTGGCGGGCGGCCTATGTGCAGCCCTCGCGGCGGCCCAAGGACGGGCGCTATGGCGAAAACCCCAACCGCCTGCAGCACTATTATCAGTTCCAGGTGATCCTGAAGCCGAACCCGCCGGACCTGCAGCTTCTCTATCTCAACTCGCTCGCCGCCATCGGCCTCGATCCGCTGCTGCACGACATTCGCTTCGTCGAGGACGATTGGGAAAACCCCACTGTCGGCGCCTGGGGGCTGGGTTGGGAAGTGTGGTGCGACGGCATGGAGGTAAGCCAGTACACCTATTTCCAGCAGGTCGGCGGCCTCGACGTGCGCCCGGTCTCGGGCGAACTCACCTACGGGCTGGAGCGCTTGGCCATGTACGTACTGGGCTATGACCGCGTCTACGACATGCCCTTCAACGCGCCCGATAGCGCTTATCCGCTCAGCTATGGTGATGTGTTTCTGGAAAACGAACGCCAGCAATCGCGTTTCAATTTCGAACTCTCCGATCCAGAAATGAATCTGCGCTGGTTCGCCGATGCGGAAGCGACAGCTGCGCGCTTGCTGAAAGAAGGCGCGGTGCTGCCGGCGTTCGATTACACGCTGAAGGCCAGCCATTTGTTCAATCTGCTCGACGCACGCGGCGTGGTATCGCCCACCGAGCGGCAAAGCTTTATCGCGCGCGTGCGCGAGCTGGCGAAGGGCTGCGCCAGCCAATGGGCGGAGAGCCAAATATGAATGACGAACCTGTGATCGCCGAAACAACGCCCGTGGGCGTTGAGGTCGAAGTCGGCAAGAGCTATTTCTGGTGCGCCTGCGGGCGATCGCAGAAACAGCCCTTCTGCGACGGCTCGCACAAGGGCACGAGCTTTGTTCCGCTCAAATGGGAAGCGCCGGAAACGAAGACCGTGTTCTTCTGCCGCTGCAAACAAACAGCCGGCGCGCCGCTGTGCGATGGCAGCCATAAAAAACTCTGATGCCCCAACTCCTCATCGAATTTTTCTCCGAGGAAATCCCTGCGCGCATGCAGAAGCGCGCGGAGGAGGACGNNGGCGCGGAGGAGGACCTCGCGCGGGCGCTTGCAGAGAAGCTGAAGGCCGCGGGGCTTGAGGCGAAAACGATCAAGACCTTCTCCACGCCGCGCCGCATTGGCGCGATGATCGACGATCTGCCGGGCAAAGCCGCCGACGTGAACGAAGAGAAGAAGGGCCCGCGCGTGGGCGCGCCGGAGCAGGCGGTTCAGGGCTTTCTGAAAAGCGCTGGCCTTACATCCATTGAGCAGGCGCAAATCGTGCAAGACAAGAAGGGCGATTTCTACCTCGCCCGCATCGAACGCGTTGGGCGGGAGACGAGCGCCATTCTCCAAGAGATCATCCCCGAGATCATACGTGGCTTTCCCTGGCCGAAATCGATGCGCTCAGGCTCAAGCGATTTGCAATGGGTGCGCCCGTTGCAGAATATTATGTGCCTGTTCGGCGGCGCGCATGTGAAGATCAGCATCGATACCGTACCGAGCGAAGCGACAACGTGGGGCCATCGCTTCCATGCGCCGGCCGTTATCGCGCCCAACGATTTCGCCGATTATGCCGCCAAGCTGCGCGTGGCCAAAGTCGAGATCGACCGCGAGGCGCGCAAGGCGCGGATATTGGATGAGGCGAGGAAACTCTGCGCCGGCAAGAAGCTGGAATTGGTCGAGGATCAGGGCTTGCTGGAAGAAGTCGCCGGCTTGGTTGAATGGCCGGTTGTGCTGCTCGGGGACATGGACCCGGCCTTCCTCGATCTACCTGGCGAAGTGATCCGCCTCTCCATGCGCACGCACCAGAAATATTTCGTGGTGCGCGATCCGAAGACGCAGAAGCTCGCGCCGCATTTCGTGGTGGTGGCGAACGTGGAGGCGAAAGATGGCGGCAAGGCGATCGCAGCCGGCAATGCGCGCGTGCTCTCGGCGCGGCTCAACGATGCGCGTTTCTTCTGGGATACAGATCGCAAGACGCCGCTGTTTACTGAAGAACGCTGCGAGAAGCTGAAGAAAATTGTGTTCCACCAGAAGCTCGGCAGCGTTTGGGACAAGGTCGAGCGCGTGAAGGCGTTGGCGGTCGAGCTTGCGCCAGTGGTGTGGGGATGCCTCGATGCTCGTCATTCCGGAGCGCCGCGCAGCGGCGAACCCGGAACCCAGGGGCAAACGTCGAGCACTACGACCCCCTGGGTTCCGGATCGCGCTTCGCGCGTCCGGAATGACGAACTCCTTGCAAGCTTTGTCGCCGCCATCGAACGCGCGGCCGAACTCTGCAAGATGGATTTGGTGACGGAAACCGTGGGCGAGTTTCCGGAACTGCAGGGGCAGGTGGGTCGGCAGCTCTATGCGCTGGAGAAAGGTGCGAACCAGAGCATCGCCGCCGCGGTCGAAGATCACTACCGCCCCCTCGGCCCCAACGACCGCGTGCCGAGCGATCCGGTCGCGGTGACGCTCGCGCTGGCGGACAAGCTCGACACGCTGGCGGGCTTCTGGGCGATCGATGAGAAGCCGACGGGCAGCAGCGATCCGTATGCGCTGCGAAGGGCGGCGTTGGGATTTGTGCGGATTGTATTGCACAACACTGTCCGGTTTAGCGAATCCTCCCCCCAACGGGGGGAGGGCAGGGAGGNNCCAGGGGCGGGGGCGCGTTCGTTGACCGGTTGCTTCGATTTTGCGTTCTTAAGCCACTACGCGCACTTCTTGTATCCAGGAATGCCAAGAGCGCATTGTGTCCCCGAAGCGCACCGACTCTTCGAAAACGCGGATCAACCCCTTGCAGATTTCGAGGTTTTCGAGCGTTTGACGAACGCCGGTTGGAATGGGCCAGCGAATGTGTTGGGAGACGATCTCCTCGCCTTCCTCGCCGACCGGCTCAAAGTCCAACTCCGCGACCAAGGCAAGCGCCACGATCTCGTCGATGCTGTGTTCGCGCCAAATCCAATAACGAAAGAAGTCGACGACGATCTCGTCCGCATCGTCGCGCGCGTCGAAGCGCTCGAGGCCTTTCTGAAAACGCCCGACGGCGCGAACCTGCTCGCGGGCTACAAGCGCGCGGCGAACATCCTTGCGGCGGAGGAGAAGAAGGGGAAGTGGTCGGCGGAGGAGGCGCAAGGCGCGGTGGACGCCGCCAAACTTGCCGAACCGGCAGAGAAAGCGCTCCATGCCGCGCTTGACGCCGCGATCCCGAAAGCGCGCGCGAGCGTTGAGGCGGAGGATTTCGCCGCGGCGATGGGCGCGTTGGCCGGCCTGCGCGCGCCGGTGGATGAGTTTTTTGAACAGGTCCTGGTCAATGCCGACGACGCCTTGATCCGGCGCAATAGACTTTTGCTGGTCTCGCGTTTACGGGAGGCGCTGTCTGCGGTGGCGGATTTTTCCAAGATCGAGGGCTAGCTCCCACGCTTCCCGGACGCCGCGTAGCGGTGCGCCGGGATCCATGGATCGATAAAGCTCTCGCGCTCACGAAAACGGCACGATGGGTCCCGGCTCTCCGCGTGCCTTGCACGCTGCGGCCGGGAAACGGTGGAGTTCGATGGCAAGCAGGCAATACGTCTATTCCTTCGGCGCTGGCGAAAGCGCTGGCGATGCTTCCATGAAGGCGCTGCTTGGCGGCAAGGGCGCAAACTTGGCGGAGATGGCCAAGCTTGGGCTGCCGGTGCCGCCCGGTTTCACCATCACCACGGAAGTCTGCACCGAGTTCTACAAGAACGATCGCGCCTATCCCAAGGAGCTCGCGGCGGAAGTAGACGCTGCGCTCGCCGTGCTTGAGAAAAAATCCGGAAAGAAATTCGGCGACGCGGCCAATCCGCTTCTCGTTTCGGTGCGCTCGGGCTCGCGCGCTTCGATGCCGGGTATGATGGACACGGTGCTCAACCTTGGGCTCAACGATGAAACTGCCGAAGGTCTGGCGAAACTCTCGGGCGATGCGCGTTTCGCCTATGACAGCTACCGCCGCTTCATCCAGATGTATGCCGACGTGGTGCTTGAACTCGAGCACGGCGTGTTCGAGGAAATCCTCGGCGCGCATAAGGATTCCAACGAGTACAAGTCCGACACCGAGCTCAATGCCGACGATTGGAAAACGGTGGTGCGCGAGTTCAAGCGTGCGGTGGAGCGCGATCTGGGCCGGCCGTTCCCGTCCGATCCGCGTGAGCAGCTCTGGGGTGCGATCGGTGCGGTGTTCGCAAGCTGGATGAACCCGCGCGCGATCACCTATCGCAAGCTCAACAACATCCCCGAGTCTTGGGGCACCGCCGTCAACGTGCAGGCTATGGTGTTCGGCAATATGGGCGACACCTCGGCAACAGGGGTTGCGTTCACGCGCGATCCCTCCACCGGCGAGAAAAAGTTCTACGGTGAATTCCTCATCAACGCCCAAGGCGAGGATGTGGTCGCCGGCATCCGTACGCCGCGCTCGCTGACTAAGGCCGCGCGCCTGGAGATGAAGGAGCAGGGCCTCTCGCTCGAAGAAGCGATGCCGGCGGCGTACGCGGAGCTTGTGGCGGTCTACCAAAAACTCGAGGCCCATTACCGCGACATGCAGGATATTGAGTTCACCATCGAGCGCGGCAAGCTTTACATGCTGCAAACTCGAAACGGCAAACGTACGGCGAAAGCGTCGCTCAAGATCGCCGTCGACATGGCCGCGGAGGGACTGATTACGCGCAACGAAGCGGTGTTGCGCGTCGATGCGGCCGCGCTTGATCAATTGTTGCATCCGACCATCGCCGATGGCTACGCACGCGACATCATCTGCAAGGGTTTGCCGGCGTCGCCAGGCGCGGCGGTTGGCGTTGTTGTGTTCGACAGCGACGCGGCCGAGCGTCTGGCGGGCGAGGGGGTCAGCGTCATTCTCGTGCGCGAGGAGACGAGCCCCGAGGATATCCACGGCATGCACGCAGCGCGCGCCATCGTCACCGCGCGCGGGGGCATGACCAGCCACGCCGCGGTGGTGGCGCGCGGCATGGGGCGGCCATGCGTCTCCGGCGCCGGCGACATCCGCATCGACCACAAGGCAGGCGAGTTCCGCGCGCTCGGTCGCGTGATCAAGGCGGGCCAGACGATCACGGTGGACGGCTCGGCTGGCGAGGTGCTCGTCGGCGCAGCAGACATGGTGGAGCCAGAGCTAACCGGCGATTTCGGCACGTTGATGGAATGGGCCGATGGCGCACGGCGCATGAAAGTGCGCGCCAATGCTGAAACCCCGCAGGATGCGGCGATTGCTGTCAAATTCGGCGCCGAGGGCATCGGCCTTTGCCGCACCGAACACATGTTCTTCGACGCCGAACGCATCGCCGCCGTGCGCGAAATGATCCTCGCGGCAAGTCCGGACACGCGCATCGCCGCTTTGGATAAATTGTTCCCGCACCAGCGCGCGGATTTTGCCGCCATCTTCCAAGCGATGGGCGCGCGCCCGGTCACCATCCGCTTCCTCGATCCGCCGCTGCACGAATTCCTGCCCCACACCGAGGAAGATTGCGCCGACGTCGCCGCCGCCACAGGGCTCGACGCCAAGGCTCTCCTCGCGCGCTCGAAGGAGCTGGCCGAGAGCAACCCGATGCTGGGCTTCCGCGGCTGCCGCTTGGCGATCGTCTATCCAGAAATCTACGACATGCAGGCGCGCGCCGTGTTCGAGGCTGCTTGCGATGTGGCCGAGAAGGGCGAGGCGCCGATCCCGGAAATCATGATCCCGTTCGTCATCGCCAGGAAGGAGTTCGATCTCCTCAAGGTCCGCATCGATGCCGTCGCCGCGGAGGTTTTCGCCAAGCGCGGCAGGCGTGTGGAGTATCTTGTCGGCACCATGATCGAATTGCCGCGCGCGGCCCTGAAAGCCGGCGAGATCGCGGGGAGCGCGGAATTCTTCTCCTTCGGCACCAACGACCTCACGCAGACCACAATGGGCCTCTCACGCGACGATGCCGGCAAGTTCCTCGGAACCTATGTCGAGCGCGGCGTGCTGGAGCGCGATCCGTTCGTGTCGGTCGATGCCGGTGGCGTGGGCGAGTTGATCGCACTTGCGTGCGAACGTGGCCGCAAGGCGCGCCCCGACCTCAAATTAGGGGTCTGCGGCGAACATGGCGGCGACCCGGAATCGGTGGCCTTGTTTGAGCGCCTGGGGCTCGATTACGTCTCGTGCTCGCCCTTCCGGGTCCCCATCGCCCGGCTCGCTGCGGCGCAGGCTGCGCTGGCGAACGCTCGGTTAACGTGACGTAAACGTTCGTTTGGGCTGCGGCGTGGCGTCTCGGTCACGCACGCCTCGCAGGCGAACCGGCACGATCCTCGCAAGGCCTTGTCATGTAAGGGTTTGAGCGGATTTCAGGCTGAGCCGATGACGCCGGCAAGTCGACCGAAGATGAGCCAAAGTCTCCAGGGAGGCGGCATGTATGAACAAAAAGACAATCGCGCCTCCGGGGTACCGGCTGTATCCCCGCCGGACCGTCCGGCAGCTTGTTCGCTGGACGAAATGATTATGGGTGACTGTCGTTCAGCTGGGAGACTTCTGTCCCAAATCTGGACGCAATTAAGCAGGGCTTAATGACTTTAGCGTTGTTCTGGCGTCGACTGACTATCTTTGCGGGATCGCTACGGACCCAGGTGATGGTGGAGATCGAACGGAACCCTCTAGCCGTGCGGCAGGGCGCGGCGACGATCATGTGCATCGCGGCTGCGGCCGTGGCGATGCCCGTGATCGCGCATCGCGCCGCCGAGCAGCGTGACGGCGCTGAATGGGCGGCGACCTCAAACGCCTTCCAGGCCGAACTGCAGCAGCAAATGCTCGCCGGCGCCGAACCCAATGCGCGCATTGAGCTGACCGCCTTCCGCACCGATAGCGGCGTCAAGGCGCGCGGCAGCGCTAGTCTGTTCGAAAACCCCGACGCGCGCGCCATGCTGGTGCAGGCGGCGCTGCGCGGGCCGACCCCGCTTTCCGGTGAAGGCCTCCGCCAAGCGGAACCGAGCCTCAACCCGCGCGAACTCGGCTGTCTCGCTCAGGCGATCTATTACGAGGCGCGGGGGGAAACCCAGCGCGGCCAGGTGGCGGTGGCGGAAGTGGTGATGAACCGTGTCAGTTCTCCCCATTATCCGAACACGGTCTGCGGCGTTGTCTACCAGGGATCGGAACGTTCGACCGGTTGCCAATTCACCTTCACTTGCGACGGCTCGCTTGGCCAGCGTCCGCGTGGCCGGGCTTGGGATCGCGCCCAGCGCGTGGCGACGGCTGTGATGCTGGGCTACACCCGCCCGGTCACCCAGCACGCCACACACTACCATACCCACGCTGTGAACCCGGTCTGGTCGGCTGGCCTGGTGGAAACCACTTCGATCGGCACTCACGTCTTCTATCGTTTCCCCAACCGCTCCGAACGGGCGACCTACCAGGAGGCGTTGGAGCGTCGCCGGGGTGTTTTCGGCGCCCGGCGGCAAGAGGCGCCAGCGGCAGAACAGGTGGTCCCCGGCGCAGTGGAAGAAATTGCTCCCGCGGCCGCGGCGGAGCTTGCGGTCGAGGCAGACGCCGAGGCGACGCCGCCGGTGCAACCGCTGCCGGACGCCGAACCGCTCAAGCCGGGCGAAATCGCGGCCTGATCATTCGTTGTTGAACGTTGCTTCGAGGCGCTTGCGCAGCGCATTGGGGAAGAAGCGTGCAGCAAAACGCGCGCGTTCGGCCTCCTTGCCCACCATATAATGGACATCCTTGCCGTGGGCGGCGTCCCACGCTCGTTCGGCCGCCATTTGTACAGGATAGATCGGCGTCTTGGTTTCTGCGAGCTGGTCGCGGAAACGGCGGTTCGATTGTTCGTTGGTGCGCCCGTCGAGGATCGCGGTGTCGACGAACCACGGCATCAGGCTGACAACGCGTATGCCGAAGCGTGAAAACTCGACATCGAGCGATTCAGTCAGGCCGCGCACGGCGAATTTGGTGGCGCAATAGATCGCCATGCGCGGCGCTCCGAGAACGCCCGCCACTGACGCAGTGTTGACGATGCGCGCGCCGGGCGTCTCACGCAGTAGCGGCAAGCACGCATAGATTCCGTTGACCGCTCCCTTCAGATTCACGTCGATCACCAAGTCAGAATCGTCTTGCGCCACGTCTTCGAAATTGCCCCCGCGCGCGATGCCGGCATTGTTGAACAGGACGTGACATCGCCGGTTGGTGGCTTGGCCGAACGTCTCTACAGCGCGCGCCCAGCCGGCGCGGTCGCGAACGTCGAAGGCCATCGCTAGCCGCTGGCCGCTGGGGAGTAGAGCCGCAGTTTCGTCGAGGCCCGCCTGGTTGACGTCGAACAAGCCGACAAACCAGCCGCGCTCGGCAAATAATTGCGCCGTTGCGCGCCCGATGCCTGAACCGGCACCGGTGACGAAAATGGATTTTTGCTCTGATTTTGCCATGCGCTTTTCGTCGGCTGGAAGCTGGCGCGCGTCAAGGTGGGCCATGGACTGGGCGAATCCTTGTCGGCATTGTTGCGGCCTTCGACAGGCTCAGGCTGACGCAGATTAGCGTTACGCTGAGCTTTTCGAAGCGCGACGTCAACGCAACAAGCCAGCGGCCATAGGGAGCGCACTCAGGACCCGATGCTAAAGCTCAAACCCAATTGCGAATGCTGTGACGCCGACCTTCCCCCGGAGAGCGCCGAGGCGCGCATCTGCACCTTCGAATGCACCTTCTGCGCATCCTGCGCTGATGGCGTGCTCAAGGGCGTCTGCCCCAATTGCGGCGGCAATTTCGCGCCGCGACCGATCCGGCCGCCAGTGATGCTGGCGAAATATCCGGCGGCGACGGAGCGGGTGGTGCGGAAAGGATGAACTCCGTTCCTTCTCCCCTTGAGGGGAGAAGGTGGCCCGGAGGGCCGGATGAGGGGTTTGCGACATCCACGCAATGTGGCGCGGTGTGAAATGCACCTCTGCTTGGCCGCAGTGCGAAGCCCCTCATCCGTCGCTCGCTGGCGCTCGCGCCACCTTCTCCCCTCAAGGGGAGAAGGGAGGCCATGCGCCAAACAATGTCATTCCTTGCCCGCATCCTCGCGCTCCTCAGTGGTGAAGTCGCCAGCGTCGAGGTTGCCGGTGCGGACGTAGCGTTCCTGCGAGGCGGAGGCGTGTTGCATGGATTGGCGCAGCTTGCCTTTCTTCAGGTGTAGGTATTTCCCGCCCTGGATGCCGATTGCGTGCGCTTCGGCGAAGGCGTCGACATCAGCGCCGAGGAAGGTCACTAGCCAGCCCTTGTTGTCCTGGCGGTCGGTCAATAGCTTCTTGATCGTGTCCTTGGTGTGCTCCTTGCTGGCGTTCTCGAAGCCGTCGGTGAGGATGACAAGCGCGACCTTCTCGTCCTTGAGAAGCGCCGTCTTGTCGATCTCGGCAGCGACATGGCCGATGGCGTCGAGCAGCGGGGTTGATGCGCGCGGCACGTAATTGGCGCGCGTGAGCTCCATGAAGCTCTTAGCTGGCTCGGCGCGTTGGATCGTGTCGATGCTTTCGGAATCGAAGATGGTCAGCGAAATGCGGGCATCGACGCTGTCTGAGCGGCGCAGGCCCATCACGTATTCGTTGAACGCGTCAATCGCGGTGTCGCGGCAATCCTCCATGGAACCGGAGCGGTCGAGCAGAATGTGGGCGTAAAGCGGGGATTTGCTCATGCGTTTCCTTTACAAACCTCGCGCGCGGTTTGCGTGCAAGGGCTGCGCACATGGGTAAGCATCGAGCAGCTCGCAAGCGTGGCGGCGCGGAAATCGCTGTGTGTGAACGAAACTTATGTAATTGCCCTTACGCGAAAGGGAGGCGCCGTAAACATGGACCGCCGGCGCCCTCGCCGGCATACGGTGCTTGCTACCGCTCAGGCGCGGCGTGTTTGCTACATCGCTGCCGGCGGGGGCGCCGGCGGTCCATGTTTGGATCGCTTACGCGTTGCCCATGGCGCCGACGAGCTGGCTCGGGTCAAGGCCGAGCGTCTTAATCGCGCGCGCCCATTTATCGTCGTGCTCGTCGCCATAGACGATCGCTTCGTCGGCTTCGACTACAAGCCACGCGTTCTTTTTCAACTCTTCTTCCAGCTGCCCAGCGCTCCAACCCGAATAGCCGAGCGCGAGCACGAAGCGCTCCGGCGCGCTTTGCTTGGCGACGGCTTCGAGCACGTCGCGCGTCGAGGTGAGGCTGATGCCTGGGGCGATCCGCTGGGTTCTGCCGCTAGCTATGAAATCGTCGGAGTGCAGCACGAAGCCGCGCTCGCGTCGCACCGGGCCGCCGTCGAGCACCTTGCGCTCGGCCACCTCCGATTCCGCGTCGAGGCCCAGATGGCCGAGCACATCGTTCAGGGTCAGTTCGTCCTTGGGCTTGTTGATCACCACGCCCATGGCGTGCTTGGAGTCGTGGGCGCACATCATGATCACGGAGCGGCTGAAGCGGGGATCGCCGATCCCCGGCATGGCCACCAAAAGCTTGCCCGCGAGCCTGTCAGACATGGGGACGATGCTCGCGCTTTGCCGGGGGGCGCGCAAGAGGGCGGTTGGGGGACAATGCACCTGAGTGGTGAGGTTTCTTTTGGTTTGCGAGCCCGCCCCCTGCATCCAATCCTCGTTCCAGCGGCGGATAGGGGTGAAGGCGCCCGCGGGTTGTTCAAGCAGCGGGCCGATGGAAGCGTTAGGGAGGTTCGCATGGAAGAGCTGTTTCGCGATTTTTGGTGGCTGATGTTTCCCATTTTCGGGATGTTCATGGCCGCCACGGGGGCATTCACAAGCGAGCGCCGCACCCGCAACGTGGTCGACCTGATCAAAACCTACACTGACCGAGGCCAGGAGCCGCCGGCGGAATTGCTCAAACTCGCTGCCAAGGATTGGGACGAGGAGGGCAATGTGAGCTCGCCGCAAACGCAGGCCCAGAGTAATGTCTGGACATTTTTCACGTTCGCAGCGCTCGCGGCCGGTTTTTCGGTGGCTTACGCCTTCATCCAGAAGACCGAGGATTGGGCCTGGATATTCCTCGCTGTCGCCGCGGGCATGGCGGTCATGGCAGTGGGCGCGCTGGTGATGCTGTTCGTTGGCCGCAAGTAAGTCCGATGAACGCGCAGGAGGAGGCGCGCCTGGTTGAGCGGGCGCGGCACGGCGACATCCGCGCCTATGGCTTGCTGGTGGACGCCAATCAGGCGGCGGTGCGGGCGTTTCTGCGCCGGCTCACCGGCAACGCGGCTGATGCTGACGATCTCTCCCAAGACGCCTTCGCGCGTGTTTGGGAAGTGCTGGGGCGTTTCGATGGCGCTTCCCGGCTGCGGACGTTCATCTGCGGCGTCGCGTTCCAGTATTGGCGCCGTCGTCGCCGCGCCGAAGGCCGCCGCGTGGCGCGCGATCAAGCCTACGCAGCGCTCGAAGAGGAGGCCGATGCGTCACATGAGCGTGCTGCGCAGCGCCTGGCGCTGCGACGCGCCATGGAAGCGCTGCCGGAAGATCAGCGTGCGGCTTTGGCGCTGTGCCTTGGCCAAGATTTCACCCACGCCGAAGCGGCCGAGATTTTACGCCTGCCGCTCGGCACGGTGAAATCGCACGTGCTGCGCGGGCGAGCGCGTTTGCAGGCGGCGCTGGGAATTGATACGGAGTCCAAATAATGACCGATGACGCATTTCTCGCGGAGCTGCTCGGCGAAACGCCGCCCGCACCCGATGCGCGCTTTCGCTACGACGTGCTCGCCCGTGTCGCACAACGGCGCCGCCGCGCCGCGGCCTTGACGCGGGCGCTGCACTGGATTGTCGGGGGTTCGGTTGCGGGGTTGATCTTTGCCCTGGCTGGCGCATTCGGCATGTCCTTCGCTGCGGTGCAGACGCTGGCGGCATGCCTGGGTGCGATCCTGCTGGCGTATGCGTTCTCGCACGGCGCGGGGTTCGGTCCGCTCGCCGCATTGTTGGCGCCGACACATTTGTTTGGCGCGCGCCGTTAGGTCTTTGATCCCCCGCTGCGCGCCGGTATAGTTAAGCGCACACGGGGATCAGATGATCAGACGCGCCATTCCTTTCGATACCGGTCCTATTCATTTCGTCGGCATTGGCGGCATTGGCATGTCGGGCATTGCCGCGGTGATGAAAAATCTCGGCTACGATGTCTCCGGCTCCGACGCCAAAGAGAGCGCTAATACCGAGCGGCTGCGCGCCCAGGGCGTGCAGGTGTTCATCGGCCACAAGGCTGAGAACGCTGCGCACGCTGGCGTAGTGGTGGTGTCCTCCGCCATCAAGAACGGCAACCCGGAAACCGACGCTGCGCGCGCACGGGGAGTTCCGATCGTGCGTCGCGCGGAAATGTTGGCCGAGATCATGCGGCTGAAATGGACGGTGGCGGTTGGCGGCACCCACGGCAAGACCACCACCACCTCGATGATCGCCGCCCTTCTGGACGCCGGCGCCAAGGACCCCACAATCATCAATGGCGGCATCATCAACGCCTATGGGGCCAATGCGCGCATGGGCGAGGGCGAGTGGATGGTGGTCGAGGCCGATGAAAGCGACGGCACCTTTACGCGCTTGCGCGCCACGGCTGTGGTCGTCACCAACATGGACGCTGAGCACCTCGACCATTACGGCACGGTCGAAGCCATGAACGCGGCGTTCCAGACCTTCGTAGAGAACATCCCGTTCTACGGCTTCGCGGTGATGTGCCTCGATCACCCCCAGGTGCAGGCGCTGGCGGCGCAAGTGCGCGACCGGCGCGTGATCTCATATGGCTTCAATCCGCAAGCGGACGTCTGCGCGGTCAACGTGCGGCCCTCGCGCGATGGATCGACGTTCGATGTGGTGGCGCGGAAGAAGGGCGAAGGCCCGGGGGTGACCATGCACGATCTGTTTTTGCCGGTGGCGGGCCGCNNCCGCCACAACGTGCAAAACGCGGTGGCGGCCATTGCCGTGGCGCGCGAACTGGGCGTGACCGATGACGGCATCCGCAAGGGCTTGAAGAAATTCGCCGGCGTCAAGCGCCGCTTCACCACAACGGGATACTGGAACGAAGTGCGAATAGTCGACGATTACGCCCACCACCCGGTGGAAATCGCCGCCGTGCTCTCCGCCGCACGCGAAATGACCGAAGGCCGCGTGCTCGCTGTTGTACAACCGCATCGCTACACAAGGCTGCGCGACCTGTTCAAGGAATTTTCCACCTGCTTCAACGACGCCGACATCGCCGCGGTGGCGGACGTGTATCCCGCCGGCGAAGCGCCGATTGAAGGCGTGAGCGCCGGTACCCTCGCCGCCAGCCTCAAAAGCCACGGCCACCGGGATGCGAGGAAGCTCGCTTCGCTGGACGATCTGCCCGCGTTCGTGCGTGCGGAAGCCAAGCCGGGCGATATCGTGGTGTGCTTGGGGGCGGGGGATATAACGAGCTACGCGAACGCGCTGCCGGCGAAGTTGGGGGCGGGATGACGTCGGCATGGCGCCATGCTAAGTTGAGCCTATGAGCGTCCAGTTTGCCAATCCGCATGCGGAAGGCCTCCCCCGCCGCCGTTTCACCAACGCTGAAGTGCGGGAGATGGTGAAGGCGGGCATTTTCGATGAGGGCGAGAAGATTGAATTGATCCGGGGGGAATTGTCGCCGATGGGGTCTGAGGGAAGCTTGCATGGGCGGGCGCGCTGGCAGCTGACGCGCGCGTTCACACTCGCACTTGGGCCGGAATGGTTCGTTGCCTCCAACCTCAGCCTCTTTCTTGCTGACGACATCGAGGTGCAGCCAGACTTGCATGTTTTTCCCGCGAGCATGCCGAGCGCGGAAGTGCGCGGTTCTGACGTGCTGTTGGCGATAGAACTCTCAAACACGACGCAATACCGCGATCTCAAGGTGAAGGCGCCGCTCTATGCTGAGCACGGCGTGCGCGAATTGTGGGTGCTCGATCTCGACGCGCGTGGTGGGCTGATTTTTGATCGCATCGGCACGGGCGCCTACGCGCCAGGTAGGGCGGTCGACGCCGACGATGTGTTGACGCCGAACCTTATCGCCGGTGTTTCGCTGCGCATCCGCGATCTCTATTGACGGCCGTCGACTCGCCAAAATCCTTGTCATTGGTTATCAGCGCGCGGCCGCGGGCGAGGGCGGCGCTGAGCGCTTCTTCGTCATTCATGCCGGGACGGCCGGCGGCAGAGACAACGTCGGCGCCATGTATCGCCAACGCATCCGCAAGCTGAGCTGGCACGCAGGCGACGATGGCGAAGCGCATTTACTCGGCGGCGATTGTGTGCGCTTCCGACACGCACGCGGTTGCATATTACAGCGCCGCACGCACGTCGTCTTCGCCGAGATCGTGAAAGCCATCCAGCACCCAGGCAATGTTGGCGCCGGCGGCGAACTGGCGCACGATGGCCTCAACCGGCACGCGCGTGCCGGCGATAACCGGCTCGCCCATCATGATCCTAGGATCGCAGGCGATTTTGGGGTGTGCGTGCGCGTTCATGGGCGGCGATCATAGGTCAGGTCCAGCGCAATGGCCGCCCGCCCTCTCGCTTGCGGAGGGGGTCGCTACGTAGCGGCCGGGTGAGGGGCGTCGCGACACGCAGGCGCCTGAGCGCTTACACGCCCCTTGCCTGCACATCGCCCCGAATCCTTGACCCTGCCCCCCGACTCACGGCGCACAAGTCCAATGCCCGAAACCGCCCCCCGCCGCCCCGAACCCCTCCGCGCCGCTATCGTCTACGATTTCGACGGTACGCTTGCGCGCGGCAACCTCCAGGAGCGGAGTTTCATCCCCGATATCGCCGGCATGAAACACGCCGATTTCTGGATGGAAGTGAAGCGCTTGGCCAAGGCCGAGGATGCTGACGAGATCCTCGTCTATATGCACATGATGTTGGATCGCGCCCGGGCCGCGGGTCACCCGGTTACGCGCAAGCAGCTGCAGCAAAGCGGCGCCGATCCGGACTTCTTTGACGGCCTCGACCATTGGTTCGAGCGCATAGATGCGTTCGGCGACGATCTCGGCCTGCGGCTCGATCATTACGTTGTTTCTTCTGGCATCTACGAGATGATCGAAGGCTGCCCCTTGTTCGGACGCTTTCGAC
>CXWL01029376.1_pt1 | contig 26647 bp, 24 predicted proteins | sample 590931 | NCBI WGS metagenome assembly CXWL01 (sample SAMEA3498368, study PRJEB10139) | groundwater metagenome | biome: water well; material: biofilm material | place: Germany | collected 2015-04-27 | reverse complement strand
GGCGACCTGATGACCGACGCGGCGCGCCGCATTACGCTGGTTGCGGCCCAGACCGAGGCCGATGCCGCGCGCGTGCGCTCGCTTGGCGCGTCCAACGTTGCCGTCACCGGCAGCATCAAGTTCGACGTGGTGGTGCCGCCAAGCGCGGTCCAGGCCGGCGCGGCCCTGCGCGCGCGCATCGGTAAGCGCCCGGTGCTGCTGTGCGCCAGCACGCGCGACGGCGAAGAGGCGCTGATCCTCGACGCCTTCTTGCGACTGTCGCCGCGCCCGCCCGGCATGCTACTGCTGATCGTGCCGCGCCATCCGCAGCGTTTCGACGACGTGGCCCGGCTGGTGCAATCGCGCGGGCTGGCGCTGGCGCGCCGTTCCGAATCCGGCGCGGTGGCACCCGAGGTCGACGTCATGCTGGGCGACTCGATGGGCGAAATGTTCGCTTACTACGCGGCCTGCGACTGCGCCTTCATCGGTGGCAGCCTGCTGCCGCTGGGCGGGCAGAACCTGATCGAGGCATGCGCGCTCGGCAAGCCGGTCCTGATCGGCGAACACACGTTCAACTTCGCGCTGGCGACCGACGAAGCGGTGGCTGCCGGCGCCGCGCTGCGCGTGGCCGATGCCGGCCAGATGCTGCGCGAGGCGGCGCGCCTGTTGCACGACACCGATGCGCGCGCGGCGATGGGAGGGCAGGCCGGGGCCTTCGCGAACCGGCATCGCGGCGCCACCGCGCGCACGCTTGAATTATTAAGGCGCTTGATCTACTGACAATTTGATACCATGTCTTCTTTTCAGTCCGATTCAAGGGCTACGGGGAAACGCATGTTATGGTTCAACCATCCGAAGCCGGTCGGCAGCCGCAAGCCGGTAGCTGTCCGGGTACAGCAGCACATCGATCCGCCCAACACGCTCACGCTCGACTCCCGTCATCCCGATGTACCCGTTTTGCATAACGGCGCCGAACAAGCGGCCTTGCCGCTGGAGTTTTCAGTGCGCTATACGCTGGCCGAATACGTCAGCTTCATGTGGCAGCATGGGCACCACCTGATCCGCCGCCGCCGCATTCATGCGCCGGCCAGCTGGTACATGCTGGTCAAGAGCACCTGGGCGGCTGCGTTCCACTTCATGATGGCGGGGCGTTCGCGCCATACCTACGGATTCACCATCGACCGCCACGGCATCGTGCGCACCGGCCCTGGCGGGGTGACATTGATCGGATGGGAAGATGTCAGTGCGATCCGCAGCTATGCGCGCGGGCGCCTGCTGGTGCTCAAGCGCGGCACGCTGCCGATCCCGGCGCGCTGCCTGGACCGTGAACAGTCGGCCACCCTGGCCGCGTATGCTGCCTGGGTAAAGGCAGCATCACACTAATCGAATCGTTGGATCGTTGGCTGCGAAGCAAAAAACGCTGGTGTCAGGTCTGACATTCGAACATTTGAAGAGCCAAATGTCCGAATATCAGACCTGACACCTAAGGAAACAGCACCGGCAGTTCTTGCGAGCGCTTGCGCAGCGCCGCCTTGGCGCCGTCGTAGTCCGGATACACCGATTCGACCGTCGCCCAGAAGCGTGCGCTGTGGTTCATTTCCAACAGGTGCGCCAGTTCGTGCGCCACCACGTAGTCGATCAGCGGCAGCGAAAAGTGGATCAGGCGCCAGTTCAGGCGAATGCTGCCGTCCACCGTGCACGAGCCCCAGCGCGTGCCAGCCGAAGACAGCGTCATCGAACTGTAGCTCACGCCCAGACGCGCGGCATACACTTCCAGCCGCTCGGTGAACACGCGCTTCGCTTCTGCCTGCAGCCAGATCCGCACGCGCTCCTGCAACTGCCATTCCGACAGGCCCGCAACCACCCCGATCGTCAGCTCGCGCCCCTCGGCGTCGAACGCGCAGTGGCTGCGTTCGGCCGGCTGCAGCCGCAGCGTGATGTCGCCGCCCATGAAAGGCAACGCGGCGCCGTCGATCCATTGCACCGGCGGCTTTTCCTGGCGCAGCGCGCGGCGTTCGCCGCGTTCCTGCAGCTTGGTCAGGATCCAGCGCTGCTTGGCGCGGATCGCGTTGTCGATTTCAGCCAGGGTGACGCGCCTGGGCGCGGTCACGCGCAAGCCATCGTCGTCGATCATGAAGCCGATCGAGCGGCGCGTCGAGCGGCGCAGCTGGTAGTCGAGGGCATGGGAGCCGAGCTGGATGCGGCGCAGCGGCGGCGCATCGGGCGCGCGCGGAGGAATGGGCAGGGTGACGCGCGGCAGCGGGGGCGGCGCCTTGAACAGCGCGCGCGGCGGCGAGGGCGGCGCGGTCGGTTCCAGCGCCGCGAAGAAGTCCTGCGCGAATAATTCGAGTTGCTTGCCGTCGATCTTGGATGCGGTCATGTTCGGTTGCGGCGCATTGGCCCGGATCAAGGCGCCGACTTCGCTCAGCCAGCGCTGTAGGCGTGGGGCGAAATGACGCGCATTTCTGATTCTATCCAATTTTCTACCTCTTGCATCATGCTGTCGGGAGTGTGGTTGGCCGGCGAGATCGGCTTGCCGATCGATACCGTGATCACACCGGGACGTTTCAGGAACGAGTTCTTGGGCCAGCACTCACCTGAATTATGCGCGATCGGCACCACCACCGTGTTGGTTTCGACCGCAAGCCGCGTTCCGCCGCTCTTGTATTTTCCAGCTTGTCCGACCGGGATCCGGGTACCTTCCGGGAACATGATAATCCATTGACCGTCGGCCAGCCGGCGCTTGCCCTGGGTGACTACGTGCTTGAAGGCGTTCTTGCCCTGCTTGCGGTCGATCGGGATCATGCGCAGCAGCGCCATGCCCCAGCCGAAGAAGGGGATATACAGGATCTCTTTCTTGAAAACGTAGACCAGCGGGCGCCTCAGGTTCGGCAGCAGGAAGATGGTCTCCCACGCCGACTGGTGCTTCGACAGCACGATCGCCGGCGCGTCCGGCTGGTTCTCGCGGCCCTTGAATTCGTAGCGGATGCCGCAGATGACTTTCGCGCACCAGATCACGAACACGTTCCAGCGCGAGGTCACCCAGAACCGCTTGTTGTAGGGCAGCGGTGCGGCCAGCAGGCAGACGCAGACCCAGATGACGGTGGCCAGCACCATCACGACGGTGAACAGCAGGGAACGCAGGAACAGTCCAAAATTACGCAAATCAGTCTCCGGGGATATCAGGTAAAAGCGGGCGGTGGGTTCTTGAGCAGCAGGCTGACCATCGCGGCGAGGTCGGGGAAGACCTGGGTGCCGGGCGGCAGGCCGCCGGTCTCGAATGTCTTCTGGCCTTTGCCGGTCAAGACCAGGTAAGGGGTGCAGCCGCTGATGAAGCCGGCCTGCAGGTCGCGCAGCGAGTCGCCGACGGTCGGCACGCCTTTCAGGCTGACCTTGAAGCGCTTGCCGATTTCTTCGAACATGCCGGACTTTGGCTTGCGGCAGTCGCAGTTGTCGATCGCCGCATGCGGGCAGAAGAAAATCGCGTCGATCGTCGCGCCCACCTGCTGTGCGCTGGCGTGCAGCTTCTGGTGGATCGCGTTGAGCACGTTCATGTCGAACAGTTCGCGCGCGATGCCCGACTGGTTCGAGGCGATCACCACGCGGTAGCCGGCCTGGTTCAGGCGCGCGATCGCTTCGAGCGAGCCGGGGATCGGAATCCACTCGGCCGGCGATTTGATGAACGCCGGCGAGTCCTGGTTGATGACGCCGTCGCGGTCGAGGATGATCATCTTCATGGCGCCCAACTCCTTATGCCGCCAGTTTCGAAATGTCGGCGACCCGGTTCATCATGCCGTGCAGTTGCGACAGCAGGGCCAGCCGGTTGTTGCGCAGCGCCAGGTCCTCGTCCATCACCATCACGTCGTTGAAGAAGCCGTCGACGTCGTCGCGCAGCTGGGCTAGCGTTTTCAGGGTGCCGGTGAAGTCGCCCGCCGCGAACGCGGCGTCCACTTCGGGCCGCACGCGCGTGACGCTGGCGGCCAGCTTTCGCTCGGCGTCTTCCTTCAAGAGGTCGGCCGAGACGGCGCCGATTGCCACTTCGGTCTTTTTCAGGATGTTGGTGATGCGCTTGTTGGCGGCGGCCAGCGATGCGCTCTCCGGCAGCTCGGCGAACGCTTTCACGGCGTCGAGGCGCTGGACGATGTCGTCGAGGCGGTCCGGATTTTGCGCCAGCACCGCTTCTACTTCATTGGCCGAGAAGCCGCGCTCGCGCAGGATGCCGCGCAGGCGGTCGATGATGAAGCCGGCCACCTCGGACGACGGGTCCTTGAAATCCTTGCGGTAGTCGAACACCGAGGCGGCGTCGGCGAGCAGCTCGCTGATCGCCAGCGGCAGGCGCTTTTCGAGCAGCATGCGCAGCACGCCGAGGGCGTGGCGGCGCAGCGCGAACGGGTCCTTGTCGCCGGTCGGCTGCAGGCCGATCGACCAGATGCCGACCAGCGTTTCGAGCTTGTCGGCCAGCGCCACGGCGGTGCCGGTGGCGGTCGACGGCAGCGCGTCGCCGGCAAAGCGCGGCTGGTAATGCTCGGACGCTGCCAGCGCGACTTCCTCGTGCTCGCCATCGTGGCGCGCGTAGTAGGCGCCCATGATGCCTTGCAGTTCCGGGAACTCGCCGACCATGTCGGTCAGCAGGTCGGCCTTGGCCAGCATGGCGCCGCGTTCGGCCAGCAGGACGTCGTAGCCGAGCCGCTTGGCGATGGCGCCGGCCAGGCGGGTGACGCGCTGGGTGCGCTCGGCCTGGGTGCCCAGCTTGTTGTGATAGACCACGTTGGCCAGCAGCGGCAGGCGCGCTTCGAGCGTTTTCTTCTTGTCCTGCTCGAAGAAGAACTTGGCGTCGGACAGGCGCGGGCGCACCACGCGCTCGTTGCCGCCGATGATGTGCTGCGGGTCGCTGGTTTCGATGTTCGACACGATCAGGAAGCGCGAGCGCAGCTTGCCGGCGGCGTCGGTCAGCGCAAAATACTTCTGGTTCGTCTGCATGGTCAGGATCAGGCATTCCTGCGGCACCGCCAGGAACTCGTCCTCGAAGCGGCACTCATAGACCACCGGCCATTCGACCAGCGCGGCGACTTCGTCGAGCAGCGCTTCCGGCATCAGGACCTGGTCGGCGCCGGCTTTTTCGAGCAGCGCGGCGCGGATCGCGTCCTTGCGCTGCTGCGCATTGGCGATCACCTTGCCCTCGTTTTCCAGCAGGCCGGCGTAATTGACCGGATGCGTGATGGCGATTGCGGCGCCGTTCGACAGGAAGCGGTGGCCGAGCGTGGTGCGACCGGCCGTCAGGCCGAGGCCGGTCAGCGGCACGATCGCTTCGCCCAGCAGCGCGATCAGCGAATGGGCGGGGCGGACGAACTGCACGGTGGCGCCGTCCGGTCGCTGGTAGCTCATCAGCTTTGGAATCGGCAGCTTGGCCAGCGCTTCATCGAACGCGGCCTGCAGGCCGGTCGCCAGCGCGCTGCCGGCCGCGGTGTAGGTGTAGAAAAAGCTCTCGGCCTTGCCGTCGGCGGCGCGTTCGAGCTGGGCGACGGTGACGTCGACGCGGCCCATCGCGGCCAGTTTCTTGGCCAGCGGCGCGGTCGGGTTGCCGTCGGCGTCAAGCGCGACCGACACCGGCAGCACTTTTTCGCGGATCGATTTGTCGGGCGAGACGGCGCGCACTTCGGTGATCGAGACGGCCAGCCGGCGCGGCGTGGCGAATACGGTGGTGATGCTGCCGGCGTCGAGGAAATCGCGCGACTTGAGGCCGCCTTCGATGCCGGCGGCGAACGCGGCGCCGAGTTTGACGAGCGCCTTCGGCGGCAGTTCTTCGGTCAGCAGTTCGACGAGTAATGTCTGGTTCATGGTTCTTTTCTTATCTGTTCCGGGGGCTCAGGCGGCTTCTTGCGCGGCGCGCGGCGCCATCGGGAATCCCAGCTTTTCGCGCGAATCGTAGTAGGCCTGCGCGACGAGGCGCGACAAGGTGCGCACCCGGCCGATGTAGGCGGCGCGCTCGGTCACCGAGATGGCGCCACGGGCGTCGAGCATGTTGAAGCTGTGCGAGGCCTTCATGATCTGCTCGTAGGCCGGCAAGGTCAGCGCCAGTTCGACCAGGCGTTTCGCTTCCGCTTCGTGGTTGGCGAAGGCGGCGAACAGCAGCTCGGTGTTGGCGTGCTCGAAGTTGTAGGTCGACTGCTCGACCTCGTTCTGGTGATAGACGTCGCCGTACGACAGCGATTTTTTTTCGCCGTTCTCTTCCCACTCGGTCCACACCAGGTCATAGACGTTCTCGACGCCCTGCAGGTACATCGCCAGGCGCTCGATGCCGTAGGTGATTTCGCCGAGCACCGGCTTGCAATCGAGGCCGCCGACCTGCTGGAANNTAGGTGAACTGGGTCACCTCCATGCCGTTCAGCCAGACTTCCCAGCCGAGACCCCAGGCGCCCAGGGTCGGGCTTTCCCAGTCGTCCTCGACGAAGCGCACGTCGTTCTGCTTGAGGTCCAGGCCGAGCGCCTCGAGCGAACCGAGGTACAGGTCGAGGATGTTTTCCGGCGCCGGCTTGAGCACCACCTGGTACTGGTAGTAGTGCTGCAGGCGGTTCGGGTTCTCGCCGTAGCGGCCGTCCTTCGGGCGGCGCGACGGCTGCACGTAAGCGGCGCGCCAGGGCTCCGGGCCGATCGCGCGCAGGAAGGTGCCGGTGTGGAAAGTGCCGGCGCCGACTTCCATGTCGTACGGCTGGAGCAGGGCGCAGCCTTGCTTGTCCCAGTAGGATTGCAAGGTCAGGATAATTTGTTGGAATGTGAGCATCGTGGCGTGTTGCCGCGCGATTGGCGCGCGAACGGTAAGTGAATTTGCTAAACGACCAATTTTAGCGGTTTTTGCCGCATGGCTGGGTACTGATGTGGCAACTAAGCCGCTTCGGCAGCGCTTTTGCGGAAATTTCGGCCCGAAATCCACGCCGCGCCCAGGGCCAGCGCGGACAGCGCGAGGAACAGCACGTTGCCGAAGCGAATATACGGCGTCATGCCCTCCATGCCTTGCACCCGGGCCGACAGCACGCCGCGGTTGTAGGGCGGCAGCACCGCCAGCACCTTGCCGTGCGGGTCGATCACGGCGGTGGCGCCGCTGTTGGTCGCGCGCAGCATCGGCCGCCCCGTCTCGATCGAGCGCATGCGGGAAATCTGCAGGTGCTGCGGGATCGCCACCGACTCGCCGTACCAGGCCAGGTTCGAGGCGTTCAGCAGGATCGTGGCCGGCTGCGTCGCGGCGCGCAGTTGCAGGGCGATTTCCTCGCCGAACGCATCTTCGTAGCAGACGTTCGGCAGCACGCGCTGGTCCTTGACGGCGAACGGCGCCTGCACCGCGGCGCCGCGGGTGAAGTCGCCCAGCGGGATCTGCATCATGTCGACGAACCAGCGAAAGCCGCTCGGCACGAACTCGCCGAAGGGCACCAGGTGGTGCTTGTCGAAGCGGTAAGTCTGGCCCGCCGGGCCGATGCCGGCGACGCTGTTGGCGTACTGATTCGGGCCATCCGACAGCGGCGTGCCGTACATCAGGGAGCTGTTGGTGTCGCGGGCGAACTGCGTCAGGCCGGCCATGTACCCGGGCGGCAGCTGCTGCGGCAGCAGCACGATCGCCGTTTCCGGCGTGGCGATCAGGTCGGCCGGCGCGGCGGTGATCAGGCCGCGGTACAGTTCCAGTGCGGCGTTGATGTGATCGGCCTCGAATTTTTCGCCCTGCGGCACATTACCCTGCAACAGGCGCACGGTAATCAGGCCGCCGTGCGGGCGGGTCCAGTCGATATATTTGAGGCCGAAGCCGGCCGCCATGATCGCGCACAGCAGGCCGATCGCCGGCCAGCGCGCGCGTTGGGTCAGCATCGCCAGGCAGGCGCCGCACAGCGCGACCAGCACGCCGATGCCGTACACGCCGATCAGCGGCGCGAAGCCGGCCAGTGGGCTGTTGTGATGGGCGTAGCCGGAAGCGGCCCACGGGAAGCCGGTGAACACCCAGCCGCGCAGCCATTCGGACAAGCCCCAGGTGACGGGCAGGCAGAGCATCAGGAAGGCGGCGACCGGCAGCGACCAGCGCCGCCGCAGCCAGGCCGCAACGCCGGTGGCGAACGCGCCGAACAAGCCCATGTAGGCGCCCAGCAGCACGATCGCGATCGCCGCGAGCGGCGCGGCCAGGCCGCCGAAACGGTTCATCGCGATGTACAGCCAGTGCATGCCGGCGACCGACCAGCCGAAGCCGAAGGCCCAGCCGATCAGGGTGGCGCGGCGCACCGAGGTGGCCATGCCGACCTGGTAGAACAGGAACGCGAGCAGGGGGAATTGCAGCGGCCACGAGCCGAACGGGGCGAACGTGAACAGCGACAGGCCGCCGGCGATCGCCGCGAACAGCATCGGCCAGGCGGTGCCGCGCGCCGTCGTGCCGGCGAAGGTCGGTCCGGCGCGGGTACGGCGCAGCATCAGTCCAGTTCGTCCTCGGCCGGCGGCAGGCGCTCGACCAGCAGCACGTGGATCTGGCGCGCGTCGGCGCGCAGCACTTCGAAGCGCAGGTTGTCGACGTCGAACAGTTCGCCCTTGTGCGGCATGCGGCCGAGGTGGTTGGCGACCAGGCCGCCGATGGTGTCGACGTCCTCGTCGACCAGCGACGCGCCGATCTCCTCGTTGAACTGTTCGAGCTCGGTGAGCGCCTTGACGCGCCAGCGCGGCCCGAGCTGGCCTTCCTTGATCGACAGGACGTTGTCTTCTTCCTCGTCGAAATCGTACTCGTCCTCGATGTCGCCGACGATCTGTTCGAGCACGTCCTCGATGGTGATCAGGCCGGCCACGCCGCTGTATTCGTCGACCACGATCGCCATATGGTTATGGTTGGCGCGGAAGTCGCGCAGCAGCACGTTCAGGCGTTTCGACTCGGGGATGAAGATGGCGGGACGCAGCATGTCGCGCACGTCGAACGATTCTTCGGCGTAGTAGCGCAGCAGGTCCTTGGCCAGCAGGATGCCGACGACCTTGTCGCGCTCGCCCTCGATGGCCGGGAAGCGCGAGTGGGCGGTCGCCAGCACGCTCGGCATCCATTCTTCGATTGGCTTGCTGATGTCGATCACGTCCATCTGCGAGCGCGGGATCATGATGTCGCGCGCCGACAGGTCGGAGACCTGGAAGACGCCTTCGATCATCGACAGCGCGTCGGCGTCGATCAGGTTGCGCTCGTGTGCGTCGTGCAGCACTTCGAGCAGCTCGTCGCGATTTTCGGGCTCGGGGGAGATCAGTGCGGTCAGGCGTTCAAACAGTGACCGGTGGGGTTTGGCGTCCGTGCGGACGTCATTAGGGTGCTCTGGCATAGTTGGCGTGAGCCGTTGTTGCGATGGGCATAGGATACACTAAATCCCCGGCTGCCCGTTTTTTAAGCAGCGTTCAATCGTCCTCATCCTCGAGTTTGTCAAAGCATGCCAGCGCGGCATCGCTCAGGCCATTCACCACGCAGGGGTCATCGGGTTCGAGCTTGTAGGCGTCGACCAGCATGCGCAGCTTGCTCAAGCGGTCGCCGAGCGCCAGCGTCTGCGCGGGGGCGGGCGCGACGGGCTGGCCCGCATATTCGATCGCGCTGGTCACCGAATCGGGAAACTCCCATAACGCCGCGATCCGCGCCGACAGGGTCCGCGCCTGCGCGAACAGTCCGGCGATGAATTCGTCGGACTGCGGCAGCGCGTCTTCCGAAGACATCTGGTCGATCAGGCGGAACGCGACAACCAGGCCGACGTTTGCCATCAGGCCCGCCAGATAAACGTCGAACGCATTCACGCGCATCGACGGCGCCAGCAGGCTGGCCGCCAGCGCGCATTTCTCGGACTGGCGCCAGATCAGCGGGGCGGTGCGCTTCGCCAGCGGGCCGCTCTGCATGCTCATGACGGGGCGGAAGGCGACGCGCGCGAGCAGCATGCGCATGCCGTTTTGCCCGAGCAGCATGATGGCGCCTTCGATGCTGTCGATCGGCGGGCCGGAATGATAGCGGGGACGGTAGCAGGGGCGATTCGCTTCGAGGTACAACTCGGCCACCAGCACCACGTCCTGGGACAGTTGGCGCGACAGCGCGGCGGCGTTCATGTTCTCGTCCTGCAGCGTTCGCATCAGCTGCGGAATGATGGCCGGCACCCGCGGTACCAGGGCGGCGCCGGCGACGGGCGCCTGGGCCAGCCGCGTCAGCTCGTCGAGAATCAGCTTCTCGGCCTCCGCCGTTGCGGGCTGCGAGCGCCCGGCGGCCAGCCACCGGTAGTAGCGCGCGTCGATTTCGGCGGCGGTTGCCGGCGCCGATGCGCTTTCCGCGGCGGATGCCTGTTTCGCGACAGGCGCCGACGTGGTGTTTTCGTCATCGCCGCTGAACAATTTGCCTATCCAACCCATATCTTTTCTACCGGTAGCGAATGCATATCTCCCGGATTCTACCTGACGACAACACCGACGGGCCGCCGGCGTCCGAAAGCTGGGGCGATTTGGTCTCAGACGCGGCATCCGGCGCCAAGCGCGGGGGATGGCGCGCCGACGCCGTGAAACTGCTCGCGCGCCGGCGAATACAGCTCGCTCAAGCAATTCGCGCGGCCGAGGATCTGGTCGGTCCGATTGATGCTCTTGCTGGTCGAGCCTACCGATGCGGAATCAGGCGTAGGATTCCACACCAGGCACGGCGTGCGGTTTGACGGCGCCGTGGAACGGCTGGCGCGCCGGCGAATAGAGCTCGCTCCAGCGGTTTGCACGGCCCAGGATCAGGTCCGCCACCAGGATCGCGCCGGCGGTGCAGTGGGTCATGCCGTTGCCCGAGTCGCCGGTGATGATGTAGACGTTATCGTCGTCCATCGGATTGCGGCCCAGCAGGGCGATGCCGTCGCACGGCTCCATCACGCGGCCCGACCAGCGGTACTCGACTTCGCCGGCGATCGGGAAGCGGGCGCGTGCCCAGGCTTCGATTTCGTTGTAGCGGTCGAGCGACTGCGTGTCCTGACCGGTCTTGTGATCCTGGCCGCCGACGACCAGCAATTCGTAGCCGGCGCCGGGCGCCGCGGACGCCAGGCGGACGTAGTAGTACGGCTTGCCGGTGTCCCACATCAGGCAGCGCGGCAGTGCGTCCTTCGGCACGCGCAGGCCGATCACGTAGCTTTGATACGACTGCTGCCGGTCGCGCATCGTGAAGCGCTCGTTGAACGGCAGGTTGGTGGCGATGACGACCGCGCCGGCCCGCACCGCGCCATGCTCGGTCTTGACCGTCTGCTGGTTGGCGTCGCCGCTGATGTCGAGTGCGCGCGTGTGGTCGTGGATGCGGCCGCCCAGGTTGATGATGGCGCGCGCCAGCCCCGCGAGGTATTTCAACGGATGGAACTGGGCCTGGCGCGCGAAACGCAGGCACGGGCCCGTATCGAACTGCAGGCCCGGCACGCGCTCGAAGCGGCGCACGTCGATGCCAAGACGGCTGGTGACGCCGTACTCGCTATCGAGCACCGCGTCCCACTGGCCGCGCGGGTTGAACAGGTAGCCGTCGAGGCGCTCGAATTCGCAGTCGATCTGTTCGACGCGGACGATCGATTCGACGCAGTCGGTGGCGCGGCGGTAGGTGTCGGCCACCAGCGCCGCTTTTTCGGTGCCGAAGCCGCGTTCCAGTTCCGAGAAGCGTTCGTCGGGCGGGAACATGTGGGCGGTGCTGCGGCCGGTCTCGCCGGCGCCGATGCCGACGCTGTCGATGACGACGACCGATTTACCTTCGCGCAGCAGCATGTAGGCGGTGGTCAGGCCGGCGATGCCGGCGCCGATCACGCAGACATCGGCGCGGGTGTCGCTATCGAGCGTTGGGAAGTGCGGCATGACGGCGGTGTCGCGCCACACGGAATGGTTCGATTGAGGGGTTGTCTTTGGCGTTGCTTGCATAGGCAGGCTCTCCTGTCTTTCGTTCCTTTTGGATGAAGGTCCAGTAGACAGGAAAGCGCCAACGGCTACGGTACGATGGCGTACATATCAGGGGTGACGAGAGCCAGCAACTGTGTAGGAGATCGCCCCGTTTTCCGGTGGGAAAAATATTACGAGGAAATTTTTTGGATAGGAATCAGCATGAGCGCGCTGATCGCCAAAAGCTGGGGTCGGGTCTGACATTCGAACATTTCAAAAAGCCGAAATATCCNNGGGTAGCCGAGCGCTTCGAGGATGTCGCGTTCGAACTGCTCCATCTCGTTCGCTTCCTCGTCGTTCTCGTGGTCGTAGCCCTGCGCGTGCAGCACGCCGTGCACCACCAGGTGGGCAGTGTGCTCCTCGACGGTTTTCTTCTGCTCTTCCGCCTCGCGTTCGAGCACGTCGGTGCACAGGATGATGTCGGCCCGGGTCGGCTCGTCGTCGGCCAATTCCTCGCCTTCGTTGTAGGCGAAGGTCAGCACGTTGGTAGCGTAGTCCTTTTCGCGGTAGTCGCGATTGAGCGCCTGGCCTTCGGCGGCGTCGACGAAGCGGATCGTCAGCTCGGCGGGACCGAGCAGCGCGGCCTGCACCCAGCGGCGGATTTTCTGGCGCGTGATCGACGATTCGAGGCGCGCGTCGGGATACTGCACCGACAGCGAAAGCTTATTTTTTGCGGACATTTTTGGCGGCCGGTTTGGGCAGGGCGATCAGCTCCTGGATGGAAGCGGCGGATTCGTAGGCGTCGACGATGCGCGCCACCAGCGGATGGCGCACCACGTCGGCGCTGGAGAACTGCGTGAAGGCGATGCCGCGCACGTCTTTCAGCACACCGACTGCGTCGATCAAGCCGCTGCGCTGCGTCTTGTGCAGGTCGACCTGGGTGACGTCGCCGGTGACGACGGCCTTGCTGCCGAAGCCGATCCGGGTCAGGAACATCTTCATCTGTTCGACCGTCGTGTTCTGCGCCTCGTCGAGGATCACGAACGCGTGGTTCAGGGTGCGCCCGCGCATGTAGGCAAGCGGCGCGATCTCGATGATCTGTTTCTCGAACATTTTCTGGGTGCGGTCGAAGCCGAGCAGGTCGTACAGCGCGTCGTACAGCGGGCGCAGGTACGGGTCCACTTTCGACGCCATGTCGCCCGGCAGGAAGCCGAGCCGCTCGCCCGCTTCCACCGCGGGACGGGTCAGCACGATGCGCTTGACGGCGTCGCGCTCGAGCGCGTCGACCGCGCAGGCGACCGCCAGGTAGGTCTTGCCGGTGCCGGCCGGGCCGACGCCGAAGGCGATGTCGTGTTCGAGGATCGCGCGCAGGTAGGCGATCTGGTGCGGCGTGCGCCCGCGCAGGTCGGCGCGGCGCGTCTTGAGCACCGGCGTGGTGATGTCGGCCATGTCGGGATGCTCGGCGTCCGGCTCGGCCGCGGCGATGGTCGGCGTCAGGCCGGAGCGCTGCTCCACCAGCGCCAGCTGGACTTCCTCGATCGGCACGATCTTGTTGGCCACCGCGTAAAAGCGCTCGAGGATCTCGACCGCGACGTCGGCGTTGGTGCCGCTGACGATGAATTTTTCGCCGCGGCGGAAAATGGTGACGTCGAGCGCGGCCGAAATCTGGCGCAGGTTTTCGTCGAGCGGGCCACACAGGTGCGCCAGCCGTGAGTTATCGAGCGGCTCGGGAATGAAGTACGAAGGCTGGGTAGGTGTCTTGGTTTTCAACTGGCTTTGGCAATCAGGTCGGCGCTGGCGACTAGCTCGCCGCGCAAGGTGTAGTTAAAACTCTCGGTGATGCGCACGTCGGCCATGGTGCCGACCAGCGCGTCGAAATCGTCGCCGGCGGCGAAGTTGACGACGCGGTTGTTCTCGGTGCGGCCCTGCAGTTCGCCGGCGTCTTTCTTCGACGGGCCTTCGACCAGGATGCGCTGCACGGTGCCGACCATCGCCGCGCTGTACTTGCGGGTGTTGGCGTCGATCGCCGCCTGCAGCCGCTGCAAGCGCGCCAGCTTGACCTCGTGCGGCGTGTCGTCGTCGAGGTTGGCCGCCGGCGTGCCGGGACGCTTGCTGAAGATGAAACTGTAGCTGGTGTCGAAGCCGACGTCGGCGATCAGCTTCATCATCGCTTCGAAGTCCGCTTCGCTCTCGCCGGGGAAGCCGACGATGAAGTCGGACGAGATCGACATGTTCGGGCGCACCGCCTTGATGCGGCGGATGATCGACTTGTATTCGATCGCCGTGTAGCCGCGCTTCATGGCGCCGAGCACGCGGTCGGAACCATGCTGCGCCGGCAGGTAGAGGTGGTCGACCAGCTGCGGGATGGTGGCGTAGGCGTCGATCAGGCGCTGGGTGAATTCTTTCGGATGGCTGGTGACGAAGCGGATCCGCTCGACGCCCGGGATGGCGGCGACGTATTCGAGCAGCAGCGCGAAATCGGCGACCTCACCGCCGTCCATCGTGCCGCGGAAGGCGTTGACGTTCTGGCCGAGCAGGGTGATTTCGCGCACGCCCTGGGCCGCCAGGCCGGCCACTTCGGCCAGCACGTCGTCGAAGCGGCGCGACACTTCCTCGCCGCGCGTGTACGGCACCACGCAGTAACTGCAGTATTTGCTGCAGCCTTCCATGATCGACACGAAGGCCGAGGCGCCGTCGGTACGCGCCGGCGGCAGGTGGTCGAATTTCTCGATTTCGGGAAAGCTGATGTCGACCTGCGATTCGCCGCTGCTGCGCCGCGCCCGCATCATCTGCGGCAGGCGGTGCAGCGTCTGCGGGCCGAACACCATGTCGACGTACGGCGCGCGCTTGACGATGGCGTCGCCTTCCTGCGAGGCGACGCAGCCGCCGACGCCGATCAGGAGGTCGGGCCGGGCCAGCTTCAGTTCGCGCAGCCGGCCGAGGTCGGAGAACACTTTTTCCTGCGCCTTTTCGCGCACCGAGCAGGTGTTGAGCAGGATGACGTCGGCGTCTTCCGGCGTGTCGGTGCGCACCAGGCCGTCGGAGGCGCCGAGCAGGTCGGCCATCTTGTCCGAGTCGTACTCGTTCATCTGGCAGCCGAAGGTCTTGATAAATACTTTTTTCTGCATGAAGTGCTTTGCTTGAAGTTGTGCCGGCGCGGTGTGAATGCGACTTGCCAGTTTACCGTAAATCGCTTGGAGGGGCGGAAATGAGACAGTCGCGCGCGGGGCGGCGGCGCTCGCCGTTTAATTAATAAATAAACAATTAATTTGTTAAATCCGCCGCCGCGCCGGGCGACTATCGGTATTTCTTTGCGCAAATTATACGACCCGTTTCCGGACGAAAACATTCACATTCCTTGACCAGGGTCTTTCTATTTCCTGTTGTAAATCAATGAGTTCCGGAGGAATTCTTAAGCGCCAACTGAATTCAAGAAATCTCTTGCGTGCGCCACAAATTATCCCCATGTGTTGAAATGCCGATGTGACAAGCTTTCCGCACGTTAGCTTGATTTAGAACAATGTAGGGCAGGCGAAGGTCGGATGTACTGATGGCGTATGAGTCTGATAATTTGTTTGATTGACAAGTGCGGCGGAAAAGCGAGTAGCGCAGAGCGCAAACGATCCGGTGAACGGGGTCAGCGGATGATCGAAAGAATCAGCGGGCTCGATCATGCAATGGCTGTTTTCCGGGAACTTATGTAGACGAAAGATAGTCTTTAACAAAGGTTCGTGACGGAACTGTTTCAACCACACCTACGAGGATAAATCATGGCACACCATGCTCTAGCATCACAAGAAAGCTACAACCCCAACCACCTGCTCGACATTCTGCTCGGCAAGATGCAGCTGAAGAACGACGCAGCCCTGTCGCGCATGCTCGAAGTGGCCCCACCGGTCATCAGCAAGATTCGCCACCACCGCCTGCCGGTCGGCGCCTCGCTGCTGATCCGCATGCACGAAGTGACCGGCATGAGCATCCGCGACCTGCGCGACCTGATGGGCGATCGCCGCACCAAGTATCGCCTGTCCGATGCCCAGGGCCGTCCAAAGGCGGAAGACAAGGCTGCCGCGACGACCGAAACGTCGACCACCGGCAATTATGCCCACTAAGACCGCGGGCATGGCGGCAACCGCTGTCATGCCTTCGGCGCAGCAGGGAAGCGGCCCGGCGTCGTAACGGCGCCGCGCACGCTGCTGGCGCAGCACCGCACTACACCGCGGCGTCAGGCCATCAGGGCGGTGGCAATTTCTTCGAACTGCAGTTCCGTTTCGCGGAACACATGCAGGTAGGCCTCTTCATTCAGCCCCAGCGCGGTCCATGCGACCGACGACACCTGGGGCACCAGGTCGTCATCTTCGCGCGCGATGTCCAGCGCGTGGACGATCGCGTTCGCCACGTGGATGATGGTGGCCAGGAAGCCCGCGCCCGCTTGTTCCGGTTCGTGGTGCCAGGCGATCGCCAGCCGCATCGTGTCGGAAAAATTCCAATGCTCCGCCAATGCCGCGCCAGCGACCACATGGTCGATGCCGAGCACCGCGCGTTCCGCCTCGATCACCTCGCAATCGTGGGCCGCGCGGTAGGCCAGCGCTTCGCTGTAGCGCTCCGGGTAGGTGCTGACGAGCACCAGGCGGCCGATGTCGTGCAGCAGGCCGGCGGTGAAGGCGTAATCCTGGTTGAAGCGCATGCGCCGCGCCAGCACCCGCGCGCAGGCCGCGGTGGCGATCGAATGGCGCCAGAATGCCTTGTCGTCGAAGCCGGGACACTGGCCCTCGGCGAAGCAGCCGGTGACGGCGGCGGCGGTGATCAGGTTGCGCGTGGTCTGGAAGCCGAGGAAGGTGATCGCCTGCTGGATGGTGGTGACCTTCACCTGCAGGCCGAAGGTCGACGAATTGGCCAGTCGCAGCGTCTTGGCGGTCAGCGCCTGGTCGTGCGAGACTTTCCTGGCCAGCACGGAGATGTCGACGTCTTCCTGGTCGATGCTGGTGAGCAGTTCCATCACCACCGCCGGCAGCGATGGCAGGTCCTGCAGCTTGGTGACGATGTCGCCGGCGCTGAGCGGGTTCATTCTTCTTCGATCTCCCGGCCCAGCCGATAGTCTTCCATGTAGCGGTGCAGGATGCCGGTGGCCCAGTCATCGCTGTTGTCGGTGTGGCTGTTGCGGAACAGGTGCGCCAGGCGTGCTTGCAGGGCGGCATGGTCGGGCTCCGGCGCGGCGCCGGCGGCGTCGCTGGGCACCACTGCCAGCATGTCGACGCCGTGGCGCGGCAGCAGGGCGATGATCGCCGCGGTCAGGATCGCGCCCTGCGGCAGCAGCACCTGGCCCTGCCGGTCGAGTAATACATCCGAAAGCACCATGCCCGGCCGGACGTCGGCCAACGCCAGGTGCTGATAAGCTGAACTCATGCATCCTCCATCTTGTTTGTTGTGATATTACCATTGCCGACTGGGCAATAGCGGGGAATGTTCACCAATATTCACACGCTTGCCAAGCAGCAGGCCTTCCCTTACATTGGGGGGCACCCAGGCGCGTCCCTGAAAGGATCGAATGTTCAGTATCCAAAGCCGGCTGAAACTGCTGTTCGTGCTGATCGTCACGCTGGTGCTGGCTATCTCGGGCACCTACGCGCAGTACTCGCTCGGCAAGGAACTCGAAAGCGCCGACCGGCGCCTGCGCGAGGGCGTGCTCACCCGCCTGCAGATCAGCCTGCCCTCGGCGCTGTGGGACCTCGACAAAGCCAAGGTCGACACCATCCTGGAGGCCGAGATGCTGCCGCCGGAAGTGGTGTCGATCCGGGTCTACGACAGCGCCGTCGGCCTGTTCGCCGGCAAGCAGCGCGGCGCCGACGGCCGCTTGGCGCCGGCTTCGCCGCAGGCGCCAGGCGGCAAGCCGGCCTTTGCCAACCTGGTGTTTCGCGATGCCGGGTCGGCCAGCACCAGCATCCGGCCGATTTCGGTGGGCAGGGTGGTGGTCTACTTCAGCCGGGCCCAGATCGACGCCGCGCTCGCCTCGGAGCTGATCCGCAAGGTGGTCGAGGTGCTGCTGCTCGACGTCATCCTGGTGCTGGCGCTGTCGCTGTCGCTGCGCGTCGTGTTCCGGCCGCTGCGCCAGTTGCGCGACGGCCTGTTCGACCTCGCCACGCGCGGCAGCGACGAGGTCGAGGAGCTGGCGGAAAACCGGCGCGACGAGCTCGGCGAGGTGATCCGCGGCTTCAACCAGATCCAACGCCGCATGAAGTCGACCATCGGCCGCCTGCGCGAGGCCGAAGACGCGGCGCGCCGCTCGGCGCGCCAGACCGCGCAGGCGCTGGACGACCTGCGCCGCACCCAGGAGTCGCTGCTGCAGTCCGAGCGGCTGGCGTCGCTGGGCAGCCTGGTCGCCGGCGTGGCGCACGAAATCAACACGCCGGTCGGCATCGCGCTCACCAGCGCCTCGGTGCTGAAGGCGGCCACCGACGAGCTGCAGGCGGCGGTGGCCGCCAACGGGCTGAAGAAATCGGTGGTGCTGCGCTACCTCGAGACCGCCGCCGAGAGCACGCGCCTGATCATGAACAACGCCTACCGCGCGGCGCACCTGATCCACAGCTTCAAGCAGATCGCGGTCGACCAGACCAGCGAGGCGCGGCGTCCGTTCGCGCTGATGGAGTACGTCGAGGAAATCGTCACCAGCCTGCGGCCGAAACTGAAGACGACCCGCATCGACCTGCAGTTCGACGGCTCCGACGACATCGTGCTCGACAGCTATCCGGGGGCCTTTGCCCAGGTCATCACCAACCTGGTGCTCAACTGTGCGGAGCATGCCTTCAGCCCCGAACAGCCGGGCCACATCCAGATCCACGCGCGGCTCGAGCGCGACACGGTCGAACTCGATGTGATCGACAATGGCAGGGGCATCGCGCCGGAACTGCTGGACCGCATCTTCGATCCGTTCTTCACCACCCGCCGCGGGCAGGGCGGCACCGGGCTGGGCCTGAACATCGTCTACAACCTGGTGGCGCAGCAATTCGGCGGCACCATCACGGTGCGCAGCACGGTCGGCACGGGTACCGCCTTCACGGTGCGGATTCCGCGCGTCGCACCGCAGGCGGAGGGCGCTGAAACTGGCGTGGTGGAAAGTGCCGGGGCGCCGCCGACGAGATAGCCGCGCGCTTGAGGCCGGCCAAGCGACCCCGGCGGTTTTATTGTATTCTCGCCATGCCTCGCGCCTTCCGGAAGCCGGAAACCGGGGCCGCCGCGCGAACGACTGTCGCGCCAACGCCACGCACAAAGGATCATTATGAAACTGTACTTCAGTCCCGGCGCCTGCTCGCTGTCTCCCCACATCGCCCTGCTCGAATCGGGCCTGCCTTTCACCACCGAAAAGGTCAGCTTGCGCACCAGGCTGACCGCCGGCGGCGCCGACTTCCGGGCCATCAATCCGAAGGGATACGTACCCGCGCTGGAACTGGCCGACGGCGCCGTGTTGACCGAAGGCCCGGTGATCGTGCAGTACGTCGCCGACCAGGCGCCGCACAAGGAACTCATGCCGGCGCGTGGCACGGCCGGGCACTACCAGGCGCTCGAGTGGCTGAACTACATCGGCACCGAACTGCACAAGAATTACGGCCCCTTGTTCAATCCCGCCGCCGGCGACGACGCCAAGGCCGGCGCGCGCGCGCTGCTGACCAAGCGCTTCGCCTACGTGGCGCTGATGCTCGAAGGGCGCGACTTCCTGGCCGGCGATCGCTTCACGGTGGCCGACGGCTACCTGTTCACCGTTGCCAATTGGGCGGCGCTGGTGCACTTCGACATGTCGGCGTGGCCGGTGCTGCAAGCCTACCAGGCCAGGATCGGCGCCCGTCCGGCGGTGCAGCAGGCGATGCGCGCCGAAGGCCTGCTGGGCTGAGCGGCGCGCCACGGGGCATGAGCGCTACCGCCACCTCCGGCATCGCCCTGCTGCGCGGGATCAACGTCGGCCGCGCCAAGCGCATCGCGATGGCCGACCTGCGCAGCCTGTTCGAAGAGCTCGGCTTCACCGATGTGCGCACCGTCCTCAACAGCGGCAACGTCGTGTTCGGCGGCGCCCCGCGCAAGCCGGCCGCCGCCGCCGCCGCGATCGAGCAGGCGCTGGTGCAGCGGCTGGGCGTGGCCTCGCGCGTGACGGTGCTTGGCGCCGGCGAGCTGGCGCTGGTCATCGACGGCAATCCGCTGGTGGCGCTGTCGAACGACCATGCGCGCCTGGTCGCCTTCATCCTGCAAGGTGAGGCGCAGCGCAAGCTGCTGGCGCCGCTGGCGGCGCAGGACTGGGCGCCCGGTGCACTGGCGATCGGCGAACGCGCCGCCTACGTCTGGTGTCCGACCGGGGTGCTCGACAGCGCTGCCGCGGCAGCCGTCGCCAAGGTACTCGGCGACGCCACCACTTCGCGCAACTGGAACACGCTCTCCAGGCTGCACGCCATGTGCACGCCGTCGCTCACTTGAATTTTTCGCCGCTGTCGCGGCTGACGCGATAGTCGATCGGGCACAGCCCGGGCAGCATCATCGCGAACACTTCCGGTTCGGCCAGTTCCGACGGGTCGAGACCTCCACGAAATCGGCTTGCGCATGGCCGCACAGGACCACCGCAAGCATTGCTGCAAGTGCGATTGTTTTCGCGGCAATTCCTTTTTTTTATTCCTGCCGCCAACCAGAAGTCCGAATCGTTCTACAATGAAGCCTACCGATTTTCGCGCCGCGCGGGCGTCCGATTGAGCGATCAAGAAAGCAACGCCGCCGTAGTGCGAAGCGACTGATTTTAAAGACAATTATCGCTTTGTCAGCTGTCCAGATTGCCAACAAAAACCGCTGTTTTTCGGTCGTTTTTATCAAGCCGATAATCAAATTTATCAGGACGATAACGGGTTCAATTACTCGTCCGATCACATCTGTTGCGATGCACGAACTTTTACATATATTTGTTTGTACAGCGGTTTTTTTTGGCGGTATAGTCACTGTATCGGTATTGCCTTCAAGCATCAAAATAATGGCAAACGGACACGAATGGCTAAAGCGGCATCGAATGCCACTGCCTCTGCCGCGCCCCAGCGTCGCCGGCGGCCACTGCTGTTTGCAGTTCGCATCACGCGCCTCATTTATTTCAAAGAGTACCTTATGCCCAATCTCGCCAAACTTCAAATCGCCTTCAAGAACGTGTACGTGCGCATCGGCGCCGTCGTCCTGCTGGCGCTGATCGTCTGGCTGGCGTTCTTCCGTGGCGACGTCGCCCAGGACACCAGTCCGCTCGTGCTGTCGCAAAATATCTCGGAAATCACCGACCTGGCCGCCAAGAAGGACCAGCTCGACTATCTGCTGGTGGCCAAGCCGCTGTCCGAATCGCCGCGCTACATCTTCAAGTTCAAGGGCGCCCCCGAGCTGCACGTGGTCAAGGTGCCAAGCACCTCGCACCTGAGCCTCGAGCGCGAAGTGCTGCTGAAGAACGCGATCCCGTATTCGATTGCCAAGGATGAGTACCTCGCATCGCACAAGGCGGTGCTGCTCGACGAAGGCGAAAACGGCCCCGCCGCCGAAGCTGCCGCGTTCGCCAAGCGCCACGCGCTCGACATCCTGGTCATCTTCTTCATCATCTACGCGCTCAAGTTCGGCATTCCCGGCATGGGCATGAACGCCTCCGTGATTACGCCCGACAAGCTGAAGGGCAGCATGGACGACCTGATCGGCATGGACGACATCAAGCAGGAAGTGCTGCACTTGGAAGACATGATCCGTAACCGCGCCGAGTACAAGTCGCACAACATCGACAAGCCGTTCAACGTCATGCTGACCGGCCCGGCCGGCACCGGCAAGACCAAGCTGGTCGGCTACCTGGCCAAGAAGCTCAACGTGCCGCTGATCCAGGCCTCCGGCTCGGCGCTCGAATCGGGCTTCGTCGGCGGCGGTTCGAAGGCGCTCAACGCGCTGTACCGCAAGGCCTGCGCGCGCGGCAGCTGCATCATCTTCCTCGACGAGGCGCAGACGCTGTTCATGCCGCGCGGCCGCGGCGAAAAGAAGTGGGAAGACGACACCGCCAACACCCTGCTCGGCCTGCTCGACGGGGTCAAGAGCGACAAGGGCGCTGGCGTGATCTGGGTGGTCGCCTCGAACTTCGACGACGCCTCGTCCGAGATGGACGAAGCGATGCTGCGCCGCTTCTCGGTGAAGATCAACTTCCGCCTGCCGAACAAGGGCGAGCGCAGCGCACTGCTGAAGAGCTTCCTGTCGCGTAAAAAAGATGGCCTGGTCGACTGGAATGACCTCGACCTCGGCCAGGTCGCCGAGATGACCGCCAACCTCAGTCCCGCGCTGCTCGAGACCGTGGTCGAACGCGCCAGCATGATCTCGATCCAGGAAAAGACGATCATCAACACCGACCTGATGTTCCGCGCCTTCGAACGCGCCACGCTGGGCCTGACCGACCGCGCCACCACCGCCGAAAAGCACAAGCAGCGCGAGCGCGTTGCGCTGCACGAGCTGGGCCACTTCTTCATGCAGATCGACCCCTACCTGCGCCAGGGCATGTCGCTGGAAGAAGTGAAGGCAAAATCGCACCTGCTGAAGATCAGCACCGAGTCGGTGTCGAAGATCGGCGCGCTCGGCTACGTGCTGCAGTCGGGCGACGACGTCTCGCTGCGCACGCTCGAAGAGCTCGAGCAGGACGTCATCCAGCTGTACGGCGGCGTCGCGGCCGAGGAGCTGTTCTACGGCGCGCGCGGCATCTCGGTGGGCAGCCAGAACGACATCGAGAAGGCGACCAAGATGCTCAACCTGATGGTCAACCGGCTGTCGATGTATTCGCGCTCGAAGATCGACTACACGCAGCTGAACCAGGAAGGCAGCGGCGAACAGTCGGTGCGCCAGGTCGAAGCGAAGTCGGATGAGCTGTACAGCTACACGCTGGGCGCGATCCGCGATTACAAGGCGGTGATCGAATCGATCAAGGACACCTTGCTGGACCAGTACGTGCTGTCGAAGGATGCCGTGTTCGCGCTGCTCGAAGAGCGCCGCGAGCTGCTGATGTCGCACATTGCCGGCCCGCGCCTGAAATTATGCGGAGACGGCGCCGCCGTCTAAACCCCGGGGGTCAGTTCCGACATTCGGACACGAGCTCATCGCTAATTCGGTAGCGTATCCTGATACCGATGGGGCCGTGTCCGAATGTCGGAACTGACCCCAGGGTTTTTATTGCACGGTGGCCAGCATCAGCAGCGCCTTGCGCACCGACGCCCGCACCGCCAGGAACTCCGCCCGCCGCTTGTCCTTGTCGAGCCGGAACAGCATCAGGCCCTCCATCTGCGCCACCATCAGGATCGCGCGCTGCATGTACTCGTCGTCGGCAATCGCCGGATTCAAGCCGCGAACCAGGTTGTAGATCGCCTTGCGCTCGCGCCACAGCATGCGGTCCATCAGTGTCGACGCGAACGCGTTGCGCGACGCCAGCGCCCAGATTTCGAAGAAGATCGCGTGCGTCACCGGGTCGGTGATCTCGTCCAAAAACATGTCGACCGTCGACAGGAACTGCTCGCTGCGCGAGGCGCTCACCATCTCCGCCGAAATGACGTCCATCTTCGCCTGGAATACGTCCATCGTGTACAGCAGCAGCGCTTCGACCAGCGCGTCCTTGCTCTGGTAGTAGTGCTGCACGTTCGACAGGCTCATGCCCACTTCGGCCGCCACGCGCCGCATCGACAGGCCGGCATAGCCGTCGGCGGCCAGCAGGCCGCGTGCCGCATGCAGGATATCCTTGGCGCGCCCGAGCCCCTTCTCGGTGGTGACCGATGATTTGTTTTTCGGGGCGGTGGCGGGAGTCGGTGGCATGATGTAATTATCGCACGGGCTATACGGAATAGTACGAGTGACCTATAATTGGCTATACCGTCACCGCATTCTTCAAGGAGCGCACAATGAGCCGCAAAGTTTTCGTCACCGGCGTGGGCATGATCCCCTTCGCCAAGCCGGGCGCCAGCGCGCCTTACGACCAGATGGGCGCCCTGGCCGCGCGCCAGGCGCTCGAGGACGCCGGCATCAGCTACGACGACGTCGAGCAGGCCTACGCCGGCTACGTCTACGGCGATTCCACCAGCGGCCAGAAGGCGCTGTACCAGGTCGGCATGACCGGCATCCCGGTCATCAACGTCAACAACAACTGCTCGACCGGCTCGACCGCGCTGTTCCTGGCGCGCCAGGCGATCGCCAGCGGCGCCGCCGACTGCGTGCTGGTGCTCGGCTTCGAGCAAATGAGCCCGGGCGCGCTCGGCTCGATGTTCAACGACCGTCCGAGTCCCTTCGATCCGTTCGACGCCGTCACCGACAAGCTGGTCGGCAAGCCGGAGATCCCGCTGGCGCTGCGCTACTTCGGCGGCGCCGGCCTCGCCCACATGGAAAAATACGGCACCCCGCTCGACGCCTTCGCCAAGATCCGCGCCAAGGCCAGCCGTCACGCGGTGAACAATCCGCTGGCGCTGTTCCGCAAAGAGGTGACCACCCAGGATGTGCTCGATGCGCCGATGATCTGGCCCGGCGTGATGACGCGCCTGATGGCCTGCGCGCCGACTTGCGGCGCCGCCGCCGCAGTGCTGGTGTCGGAAGAATTCGCCCGCAAGCGCGGCCTGAAAACCGATGTCTACATCGCCGCCCAGGCCATGACGACCGACCGCGCCAGCACCTTCGACAGCAACGACATGATGCGCGTGGTCGGCTATGACATGAGCCGCGAGGCGGCCGCCAAGGTCTACGCCGAGGCCGGCGTCGGCCCCGAGGACCTCGACGTCGTCGAGTTGCACGACTGCTTCGCCCACAACGAGTTGATCACCTACGAGGCGCTCGGCCTGTGCCCGGAAGGCGGCGCCGACAAGTTCATCAGCGAAGGCGACAACACCTACGGCGGCAAAGTGGTGACCAATCCATCCGGCGGCCTGCTGTCGAAGGGCCATCCGCTCGGCGCCACAGGCCTGGCCCAGTGCTACGAGCTGACCCACCAATTGCGCGGCGACGCCGCGGCGCGCCAGGTCAAGGGAGCGCGCATCGCGCTGCAGCACAACCTCGGCCTCGGCGGAGCGTGCGTGGTGACCATGTACCGCGCCGCATAAGGGAGACACGATGGATATGACTTCACCATGGATGAATCCTGAGCTGGAAGGCTTCCGCGACGCCGTGCGCCGCTTCGTCGACAGCGAGATCACGCCGCACCAGCAGCGTTTCAAGGAGCAGCAGCACGTCGACCGCGCATTGTGGGACAAGGGCGGCGAGATGGGCGTGCTGCTGGCCGACATCCCCGAGCAGTACGGCGGCTCGGGCGGCACTTTCGCCCACCAGTGCGTGGTGTTCGAAGAACTCGGCTACGCGGGCGACATGGCGTTCGGCATCCACGTGCACGCCATCGTCGCGCACTACATCCTGAACCAGGGCACCGAGGCGCAAAAGCAGAAGTACCTGCCGCTGCTGGCCAGCGGCGAGATGGTCGGCGCGATCGCGATGTCCGAACCGGGCGCCGGCTCCGACCTGAAAGGCATCCGCACCACCGCGGTGGCGGGCCCCGACGGTTACCGCGTCAACGGTTCCAAGACCTTCATCTCGAATGGCTTCCTGGCGGACCTGATCGTCGTCGTGGTCAAGACCGACCCGAACGCCGGCGCGCGCGGCGTCTCGCTGCTGCTGCTCGAAACGAAGAACAACCCGGGCTTCCGGGTCGGCCGCATCCTCGAGAAGGTCGGGCAGAAGGGGCAGGACACCTGCGAGCTGTTCTTCGACGACGCCCACGTGGCGCTCGACAACGTGCTGGGCGGCGTCGAAGGGCAGGGCTTCGCGCAGCTGATGACCGAGCTGCCGTACGAGCGCACCATCCTCGGCGTGTCCGGCGTGGCCGCCATCGAACGGGCGCTCAAGCTGACGATCGAGCACACGCGCGAGCGCAAGGCGTTCGGCCAGGCCCTGATCGAGATGCAGAACACCCGCTTCGTGCTGGCCGAGATCAAGACCGAGGCGACCATCGCGCGCATTTTCATCGACCGCTGCATCGAGGACATGATCGCCGGCCGGATGGACGCGGTGCAGGCGTCGATGGCGAAGTACTGGATCTCCGACTTGCAGTGCAAGGTGGTCGACCAGTGCGTGCAGCTGTTCGGCGGCTACGGCTACATGCTCGAATACCCGATCGCACAGATGTACGTCGACGCGCGGGTGCAGCGCATCTACGGCGGCGCCAACGAGATCATGAAAGAAATCATCGCCCGTTCACTGTAAGGAGCAGACATGGCAGGACCGCTGGCAGGCGTTCGCGTAGTTGAAATGGTGGGCCTGGGACCGTGTCCCTTCGCCGCCATGATGTTGGCCGACATGGGTGCCGAAGTGATCCGCATCGACCGCAAAACGGCGCCGGGCGCCGACAATCCGTTCCCGATGCTGGGCACGAGGTTCGACGTGATGGCGCGCGGGCGCCGTTCGCTGGCGCTCGACCTGAAGCAGCCGGCGGCAAAGGAAGTGGTGCTGGCGCTGCTCGACCAGGCCGACGTGGTGCTGGAAGGTTTCCGGCCCGGCGTGATGGAGCGGCTCGGCTTCGGCCCGGACGCCTGCCATGCGCGCAACCCGAAGCTGGTGTACGGCCGCGTGACCGGCTGGGGCCAGCACGGCCCGCTGGCGCAGGCGGCCGGCCATGACCTCAACTACATTGCGCTGACCGGCATGCTGCACGCGATGGGGCGCGCGGACGCGCCGCCGGCGCCGCCGCTGAACCTGGTGGGCGACTTCGGCGGCGGCGCGATGATGCTGGCGTTCGGCGTGGTGTGCGCGGTGCTGGAAGCGCGCA